>CEPP01020332.1_pt1 | contig 32588 bp, 54 predicted proteins | sample 530521 | NCBI WGS metagenome assembly CEPP01 (sample SAMEA2620256, study PRJEB7988) | marine metagenome | biome: marine biome (ENVO:00000447); feature: surface water layer (ENVO:00002042); material: "saline water (ENVO:00002010), including plankton (ENVO:xxxxxxxx)" | depth 5 m | reverse complement strand
TGGTCGTTCGTGCGCGCGTTTTTTATCTAGGCACGACGGCCAACATTTCTAAACGGCTTAGCAGGCACTATGGCCTCAAGCTTTTAAGTGTTTTAGTCTTATTTTACTTAAGTTAAAAGCCGCTAAAGCGGAATGCTGATCAGTAAAAGCGAAGCAGCAACAGTGTTAGGGGTTAGTCCAGCTGCTATCACTCACGCGATCAAGAAAGGGCGCGTTGTTCCAGTAGAGCGTGACGGAAAGCAATGGATTGACGGCGAGACGCTGAGAGAACAGTGGGGCAATGCGCGAAGTCGGATGCGCAATGTGAACTCACGGGTTCCAAGGCCTGGGGGTGTTGGGGATGTAGGAAAAGTCTCTAGAGCTGCGGAAGATCTGCCGGATTACAACGAAAGCCGCGCACGGACTGAGTGGCTGAAGGCTGAGCTAATGGAGCTTGAGAGAGCAGAGAAGGAAGGCGAGCTGGTGCGTGCTGATGAGGTGTCGAAGGCGTGGGGTGACTTAGTTGCGATAACGCGGACCAAGATGATGGCGGTTCCGTCGAAGGCTAAACAGCGCATACCGGAGATCCCGGCGGATGCGTTCGTGGCGCTTGAACAAATTGTGCGTGAAGCTTTGGAGGATCTGGCTAATGGCTGACATTGCTGAGCTGATGCGTGGAGCTTTAGAGGCGTTCCGTCCGCCGGAGAAGCTGACGCTTAGTGAGTGGGCTGATCGTTATGCGTTCTTGTCTGCTGAATCGAGCGCGGAAGCTGGCCGATGGCACACGCTGCCGTATCAGAAAGGAATGATGGACGCAGTGACTGATCCGGCTGTGGAGCAGATCACGGTGATGAAGTCAGCGCGTGTGGGTTACACCAAGATGGTCAACCACGCGATTGGTTATCACGTCCATCAGGACGCTTGCCCAATCATGGTTGTGCAGCCGACTGTGGAGGACGCGCAGGGTTACTCGAAAGAAGAGATCGCCCCGATGTTGAGGGACACGCCTTGTCTAGCTGGCTTGGTGAGTGAGTCGAAAGCAAAGGACGGGAACAACACGATTCTGCAGAAAAATTTCCCCGGCGGCACGTTGTCGCTGGTGGGGGCGAACTCACCGCGTGGCTTCAGGCGTGTGAGTAGGCGTGTTGTTTTGTTTGATGAGGTTGACGGTTATCCGGCATCAGCAGGATCTGAGGGTGATCAAATCAAGCTGGGCATTAAGCGGACTGAGTATTACTGGAACCGCAAGATCATTGCCGGCAGCACACCAACGGTCAAGGACTTCAGCCGCATCGAGCGGATGTTTGAGGAGTCAGATCAGCGCCGTTACTACTGCCCTTGTCCAGATTGTGGCCACATGCAATATCTGAAGTGGGCAAATATCCGGTGGACTGACAACGATCCTGAGACTGCGGCTTATGCGTGCGAGAGCTGCGGCACGTTGATCCCCCACAGCAAAAAACGGTGGATGGTTGAGCGCGGTGAGTGGCGCGCTACTGCGCCGGGCAACGGCAAGCACGCAGGGTTCCACATCTGGGCGGCGTACAGCTACAGCCCGAACGCGCGCTGGGCTGATCTAGTCGCTGAGTTTTTAGAGGCCAAGTCAAACCCTGAGCAGCTGCGAGTGTGGATCAACACGACGCTCGGTCAAACGTGGTCAGACGATTACAGCAGCGCGATGAGTGCTGAGGTTTTACTTGAGCGCTGTGAGGATTATCAGGAGGGAATTTTGCCGGCTGGGGTGCTGGCGGTCACGATCGGCGTTGACGTGCAGGGTGGTGGCGGAACGCTTGGGGAAAGATTGGCAATCAGCGTGTGGGGCTGGGGTCGGAAGGAAGAAGGCTGGCTGATTCAGTACGTCGAGATTGCAGGAGACCCGACGCGGTCTGAGGTTTGGAAGCGGCTCGATGAGTTTGTGATGCGCCGTTGGCCGCATGAGCTAGGCGGCAGCTTGAAGGCTGACTTCACTGCTGTTGACTCAGGTGGTTTAGCTACCTCCGAGGTTTATCAGTACGCCAGGGAGCGAAAGGCGCATGGTGTCATTGCGATCAAAGGTCAGAGTCAGCGGGACAAGCCGCCTATCGGCAAGGCGACAAGGGTGGACATAAATGCAAAAGGCAAGACGTTAAAGAAAGGGGCGAGCTTGTTCCCTGTTGGCGTTCACAACATTAAAAACACAATGGCGGGCCGGCTGAAATACACAGAGCCAGGGGAAGGTTATTTGCATTTCCACGCGACAACTGGAGAGGAGTTTTTCAAGATGCTTACGGCTGAGGCGCAGAAGATTAAATTTGTCAACGGATTCCCGCAGCGGATCTGGGTAAAGAAAGGCGGTGCTCGGAATGAATCATGGGATGGCTTGATTTATTGCTACGCCTGTTTGCAGTTGCTTTACCGCAAATACGATCGACGAACGATTTGGGATCAGTTGGAAAAGCGCCTTGAACAGCCGCTAAGATCGAAGGAAGTAAAGGCGAAGCCGGCTGCCTCGTCGTCGTTCGTAAGCAACTGGTGAAGCCGTGACGCAACTACCGGACAAAATCAGGGCAGGCGACACGATCAAATGGCGTCACGATGCCAGCAGAGACAACCTCGGCAACTCGATCACTAGCAGTGATTACACGCTGAAGTATTACTTCCGCACAAATACAAACAACGAAGGGCACACAGCCACAGGCACAGCCTTTGGCACGGGCTGGGAGTTCACCATTAGCGCATCTGATTCTGATGGGTTTGATGCTGGTGACTGGTTTTTCCAAGCGGTTGCAACTAAAAACAGCGAGTCAGTAACCCTGACCACTGGCCGGCTCGAAGTGCTGGCTGGTTTGGATTACACCGGAACGCCAGCTGCACTCGATGACCGCACACAGGCAGAAAAAGATCTAGCCGCTGTTCAAAAGGCAATCAGAGATATTGCTAACGGCAACACCGTCAAGAGTTACAGCGTTGCAGGTCGCAGTCTGACTCGATATGAAATGTCAGATTTGATTGCTTTAGAAAGTAAGCTCAAGTTCGAGGTGCAGCGTGAGCGCCGCGCCGCGCTGATTGCTAATGGCAAAGGCGATCCATTTAACCTCTTTGTTCGTTTCTGATGAGCCTCGCAACTCGACTCTTTCGGGCTCTTGGTTATGAGCCACGACGTCCGAGGCGGCGTCAGTATGAAGGCGCGACGATGAGTCGGCTGACGTCTAGCTGGGTGACTAGCGGGACAAGTGCCGATGCCGAGGTGCATGGCAGCCTTGCCAGGCTGCGCAACCGCGCACGTCAACTTGTGCGGGACTCTGACTATGCACGGCAGGCTAAGCGCGCCGTTATGAACAACGTCATCGGGACCGGGATCAAGCTGCAGGCGCAGGTCATGATGCAGCGCGGTGGTCGGCTTGACGAAGAGCTAAACAAGCGCATTGAAAAGGCTTGGAAATATTGGGGATATAAGAGCTATTGCGACGTTGCAGGTCGTCTGTGCTTTGCCGACATTGAGCGCATGATCGTTGGCGCTATGTGTGAGTCTGGCGAGGTATTCGTCAGAATTATTCGGCGCTCTTTTGGAGGCAGCAAGATTCCCTTTGCGCTGCAAATTTTTGAGAGCGATCAATTAGATGAGACCTACACAGGCAAAGCCAGCGTTGATGGCAATGAATGGCGCATGGGCGTTGAGGTCGACAAGTTTGGCCGCGCTGTGCGCTATGCGTTTTTGCAGAAGCATCCTGGGGATGCCCCGTTTAGCGGCACTGCAGCAAAGCGACACCTGATGTTGTCAGCTGACGAGGTGCTGCATCTATATGTTCAGGAACGGCCTGGTCAGACTCGTGGCGTGACTTGGTTTGCATCAGCAATCAAACGGCTGCATCACTTGGCTGGATATGAGGAAGCTGAGGTCATTCGCGCTCGCGCATCGTCCAGCCTGATGGGCTTCATCACCACAACTGAGGGTGAGCTTGGCACTGCCGAGGAGGTCTATGACGGCGACCGCGTTGATTCGTTTGCCCCTGGCGTCTTTAAGTATTTGCAGCCCGGTGAGTCTGTAACTGTGCCCCAGCTGGACGCACCTGACGGGCAGTTTGAGCCGTTCACGCGCGGGATGCTCCGTGCTGTCGCTGCTGGCATTGGCACGAGTTACGAGAGCGTGAGCCGTGACTACAGCCAATCGAACTACAGCAGCAGCCGCCTGGCGATGCTGGAAGACCGCGACAACTGGCGATCAATTCAACGTTTTTTGATTGAAAACTTCCATCAGCCAGTGTTCAATATGTGGCTTGAGATGGCGGTGATGGGCGGTGCTCTTGATCTGCCTGCTTATGAGGCAAACCCTGACCGCTTCCGGATGGTCAAATGGTGTCCGCGAGCTTATGGCTACGTAGATCCGCAGAAAGAGGTTGCCGCTTACAAGGCAGCAGTGCGGTGCGGATTCAAAACGCTGGCTGATGTTGTCGCTGAGCAGGGCGGCGACCTAGATGATCTCCTCAAGCAACGTCAGGCAGAGCTTGCGATGCTCGATGAGATGAACATTGTTCTTGATACTGATCCCAGCGAGGTCAATGGTGGTGGCGGTGTTCAGCCTGGCTTAGGCATGGGCGCTATTCCAGCTTTTGACGACACTGAGCGACCGGGAGAGCAAGAGCAGCAAGAGCCTGAGGTTGAGGAGATTCCTGTGGAACAGGTTGAGCCTGTAGCTGAGCAGGAGGTGCCAGAAGATGGCGACGATTGAAGGGGTTGAGATCGATTTGATGCCCACAAAGGGCATGAAGGAAGAAGCGCAGCGTTATCGCGACTGGAAAGCTGATGGCGAGGCGGGCGGCACTGAAGTTGCAGCCCGCAGGGCCACGCAGATTTTGAGCGGTGATGAGTTAAGCGCCGACACTGTGATTGCCATGAACGCTTGGTTCGCTCGCCACGAAGTGGACAAACAAGGTGAAGGTTTTAGCCAAGGGGAGGACGGCTATCCTTCGCCCGGCAGAGTTGCATGGGCAGCATGGGGTGGTGACGCTGGAATGAGGTGGAGTGCCGGCAAAGCAGATAGAATCAAGGCAATTCGTGATAGGAGCATGGACACGAATCGGGCTGAACCTGGCGAATTATCTGTTGGCGATTTTGTTCAATGGAATTCATCAGGCGGCCAAGCAAAAGGCAAGATTGACCGCATTGAGCGTGATGGCTCAATCAACGTCCCGGATTCAGAATTCACCATCAACGGTGACGAGGACGACCCCGCTGCCTTGATCACTGTTTACCGCGAAGGCGACGAAGGCTGGGAGGAGACTGATGTGCAGGTTGGCCATCGGTTCTCAGCGTTGACCAAGATTCCGGCATTGCGCTGGCTTGAGGGCAAGACCTACAAGCGCAGCGAGACCACGACCTTTGATGAGGTTGAGGATCGGACTTATCAGTTTCCGTTTTCCTCTGAGTTTCCGGTTGAGCGCTATTTCGGCAGCGAAATTCTTAGTCACGACGAAGGCGCAGCTGATCTCGACCGTCTGAATGACAGCGCACCGCTGTTGTTCAATCACGACCCTGATCGTGTGATTGGGGTTGTTGAGCGTGCCTACATCGACAAGAAAAAACGTCGCGGATACACGCAAGTGCGGTTCAGCCGCAATGAATTCGCTCAGGAAGTTCTGAGCGATGTGAAAGATGGCATCCTTAGAAATGTCTCTTTCGGCTACTCCATTGACAAAATGGAGGAGCGAGAAGGTGGCGACTTTGTTGCCACATCTTGGAGACCCTATGAGGTTTCGGTTGTTTCGATCCCCGCTGATCCGGGGGTCGGGATCGGCCGTTCCTTAGTGGACTCCGAACCTGCAAAAGCTGCTCCGGCAGCACCTACCCAAACTGTTCCTGAAATGGAAAACACTGCACCTGATCTGCAGCAGGTGCGGGCCGAAGCCGCTGAGGCTGAGCGTTCCCGCATCGCTGGTATTTCTGCCCTTTGCTCTAAGCACAACTTTGAAGACTTGGGCCGCCAGCTCATCGAGTCTGGCCGTTCCATCGATGAAGCCCGCGCTGCCGTACTGGAAAAGCTCGGCGCTAAGCCTGTTGAAACTGTCAAGCCTGTTGAGCTTGAGCAGCGTGATCACAGCAACTACCAGATTGCTGACGGTCTCCGTGCAATGCTGACCGGCGACTGGTCTTCACGCGGTGCCGGACTGGTTCGCGAACTAAGCCAGGAAGTCATGCGCAGTTCTGGCGTTTCTGCCAGCTCTGAGCGTTCTTTCTACGTTCCGTTCAGCGCACTGACTCGCGCCACCTATGTCACCAGCGGTGCCACCACTGGCGGCAATTTGGTGCAAACCGATCTCCTGGCTGACGACTTCATCGAGGCTCTGCGTAATGCATCCCCGGTGATGGGCCTGGGCGTGCGCAGCATGACTGGCTTGGTCGGTGATGTAGCAATTCCTCGCCGCTCTGGTGTTGCTTCCACCTACTACCTGAGCAGTGAGACAACTGCTATCACGCAGTCTGAGTCCACTTTCGATCAGGTGACGATGTCACCTAAGAATCTGGCAGCACTGTCTAAGTACAGCCGCCAAACTCTGATCCAGGCCACTCCTGGTATTGAGAGTCTGGTGCGTACTGACCTGACCGATGGCATCCTTGCTTCTTTGGATTCCGCGATTATTAACGGCTCAGGTTCCTCCGGTCAGCCCACTGGCATCCGGAACGTGTCGGGCATCGGCTCCGTCGCTATGGGCACTAACGGTGCTGCTTTGACGATGGAAAAGGTCGTTGACCTTGAAACTGAGATCTTGCAGGACAACGCATTGGTGGGTAACGCCATGGCGTATGTGACCAACGCCAAGGTGGTTGCTGGCTTGAAGAAACTGCGCGCTGGCGGTTCTTCTTCCACTGACGGTTCTTTCCTGTTCAACTCTGACCTGCAGGCCATCGGTCGCGGACCTACTCCGCTGACGCTTAACGGCTACCCCATCGCCACCACTAACGCCATTCCTTCAAACCTGACTAAGGGTTCCGGATCGAATCTCTCTGCTCTGGTTGCTGGTGACTTCAGCCAGGCAATGGTTGGCTTCTACGGCAACGGTCTTGAGATCGTTGTTGGTGAAGACAGCGATGACTTCGCCAAGGCTCTCAGCTCTGTTCGCGGCATCATTTCATTTGATGTTGCTGTCAGGCACGCTCAGTCCTTCGCGAGCATTGAAGACATCGTTGCTTGATTCTGAGGAGGGGGCCGGCAACGGCCCCTTTTTTTTCTTATGAAAATCACCTGCACGAGAGGCGTCATGGCATCTGGCAAAGCCCTTGAGGCTGGCCAGACTTATGACGTGTCTGACAAAGACGGCGCTTTGCTGATCACAATGGGCAAAGCTGTCGAAGCAAAGGCCGTGGAGGCCAAGCCAAAACGCACCCGCAAACCTAAGGCTGATGGCGCTAGCTGAATTTTTAAGCAACGACCTAGACGTTTTTTTCGACGATCCTTTCGGCGTGTCTGCAACAGCAGGTGCAACGACGGGAAAGGTTTTGTTTGATCAGCCTGATCAAGTCTTAGCCGGTGGCATGGTCCTCTCTACGGATTATCAGGTCACGGCTAAGGCTTCTGAATTTGGATCACTGACAGCAGATGATGCAATTACTGTTGATTCAGTCAATTACACGGTGAGAGAGACGCGCTTACTAGGGGACGGGCTGCTCTGTGAAATTACGCTCCAGAAGACATGACGACTAAGCGCGAATCAATTCTGGCTGATATTGCCTCAAGTCTTGCAGGCACAGTTCAAGTCAGTACGCGCATATATCGCAGCCGTGTTGTGCCGCTGAGTCGCGGTGAGTCGCCAGCGATTGTGATCGAACCCACCAGTGATACGCCTGAATACAGCCTGAGGTTAGACCGTCTCGATTGGAGCCTAGGTGTTCGTATCTCGATCATTGTGCGTTCATCTGTTCCTGACCAAGCGGCTGATCCGATTGTTGAGGACGTTCACAGCAAGATGATGAATGACCTGACCGCAGGCGGTTACGCAATCGATGTTGAGCCAGGATCAACGAGTTTTGAGCAGATTGATGCTGATCAACCTGCTGGCGTTATTGGCATGGATTTTGTTGTGAAATACCGGACTCTGTTAACAGATCTCAGCTCTGGTTGACCTTGCTAAGATCGACCTAGGACACCCTGCTGGCTAGTCATGCCACTGCTATCGCGTAAGAAGCTGCTGCTAGCCAAGCTCGAGTCAACTTATGGAACTGACCCGACGCCAACTGTTGGTAATGATGCTATTGAGGTCCGCAATGTTGAGGTGACACCTCTTGAGGTCGAAACAGTCAATCGCGAACTGATTCGGCCGTTCTTGGGTCATCCTGATCAGTTATTGGCACAGCAACGAGTGCTGATCAACTTTGAGGTTGAGTTAGCCGGCTCCGGCTCTGCTGGCACTGCGCCGGCTTATGGGCCTTTACTCCAAGCTTGCCGCTGTACGGAAACTGTCGTTAGTTCGACAAGCGTCACTTATGCGCCAAACAGCGACGCTACGCCAAAGTCTGCGACCGTTTATTTCAACAATGACGGTGTTTTGCATAAAGCGACGGGCTGTCGCGGAACCTTTACCCTGAACGCAGAGGTTGGAGCTATCCCGTTCATCTCTTTTGAAATGACTGGTGTGTTCGTTGCGCCGACTGACGTTGCAATCAGTGCGCCGACCTATGCAGATCAAGCGGATCCGCTTGTTTTTAAGAATGGCAACTCTTCAAGCTTCCAAGTGTTCAGCTATAGCGGCGCTTTACAGTCTTTGAGCTTTGAGCTGTCTAATGAGGTGATCTATCGCGAGCTTGTTGGAGGGTCAAAGAGCATTGATGTTGTCGATCGCGCTCCATCTGGCGACTGTGTGATTGAGGCGACAACCATCGCACAGAAGGATTTCTTCACTGCAGCCACAAGTAGCAGCACAGGAAACCTTACATTCCAGCATGGGACCACTGCTGGCAACATTGCCACATTTACCGCTTCACAAATTGACCTTGGCGGTCCTACTTATACCGATCAAGACGGCATTCAGATGCTAAATTTGCCATACATTGCCACGCCTACATCGGCGGGCAATAATGAATTCAGTTTGGTCTACACCTGATGGCGCTTGTCCTCAAGGACTCTGATTCGTACAGCTGGCCGATTACTTATCGGCAGCCTGTCTCTGGAGGTCGAAGGGAAAAGCAAGAGTTCGAGGCAGAGTTTAAGCGCTTGCCTCAATCTCGCATTACTGAGATTCAAGAGCTAGCTCAGCAGCGCATTGATGGCGTTGAGGTTGAGATCTCTGACGTCAGTATCGCTGATGAAATTGTTGTCGGATGGGAAGGAATCGTAGACGGTGAAGGTGAGCCTATCCCTTTTACGCGCCGCACAAAAGAGCAGTTGCTTGATCTGCCAATGATGGCAGGCACGTTAATCGAGGCTTATTTCAATTCTCTCGTGGAGGAAAAGCGGGGAAACTGATCGGCGCCGCTAAGTATTGGGCTAGCGGCGTTGAAATTGATGACACAGAAGAAGACGCAAAGGTGTTCGGCCTTGAGATGCCAGATAAAAAGCGCGTAAGTGACTTCGAGGTTGTGCCTTCTGCATGGCCTGCTGTGTTGTTGTTTTTGACGTTGCAGACCCAGTGGCGTGTTGGTTCTGCTGGGATTGTGGGGTTGGACTACAACGCTGTGCGCTGGGTGTTTGAGTTGTACGAGGTCGCTGAGCCGCGAAAAATGCTCGATGATTTGCAGATCATCGAAGCTACAGTGGTTGAGACACTAAATGAGCGCGAGAAATAGCCATGGCTATGGACATGACCACCGCGCTGACTATCAAGGCAAATGTTGTTGGTCAGAGTCAGATTGGCGGATTAGAGACAGGGCTCAAGAAGGTCACGGGTCAGACCAATAAGGCAACGACGGCAATGGGCCGATTGCGTGGTGCTGCTTCTGGCGCGCTAGGTGCTATGCGCAGTTTTTTGCCTGTTCTTGGCGTTGCAGGGATTGCAGCATTCGCGACGCGCAATTTGAACGCGGCTGACTCAATGTCTAAGTTGTCGCAGAGGACTGGCATTGCGGCTCCAATGCTAGACAAATTTCGCAAGGTTGCTGAATTAAGCGACACAAGCATTGGTAGCCTTGAGCGTGCTTTCCCTGCACTGACAAAGAACATTGACGACGCTGCACAGAAAGGCAAGGGACCGGCTTTCGATGCATTCACACGCCTAGGTGTTGCGATTACTGACTCCAGTGGAAAAGTTCGTAGCGCTGATCAGGTGATGCTGGATATATCAGACCGTTTTGCCAAAATGGCTGACGGCACTGAAAAAGCAGCCCTTGCATCTGCTGTGTTTGGCACTCGTATTGGTTCCGAGCTAATCCCATTGCTAAATAGCGGAGGCGATGCTGTCAGGAACATGGGCACAGCATTGACTCAAGAGTTTGCAGACAAAGCGGCAGCCTTCAACGATCGCTTAGAAAATATGCAAGAAAAGCTTGGCGATCTTGGGCTGCGACTAACTGAGGCTTTACTGCCTGCTTTAGAAGGGTTAGTTAGTGTTGTTGAGAAAGCGGCGACTGTATTCAATTCATTGCCTGGGCCACTTCAAACCATTGTCGGCACAATCGGTGGCATTAGTGCGGCATTGCTTGTTTTGAGCCCTGTTTTATCAGCCGTAACTGCCGCTTTTGGTGCGCTTGCTAGCTTAAAAATCGGTGCAACGATTGCAGGTTGGACGACGGTGATAGTTAAGATTGGCGCTTCGCTTGGGGGTTTGCTTAAGATCCTTGCGGCTGTATTCACCGGGCCTGTTGGCTGGGTTGCATTGCTTGTAGGGGCTGGCGTTGCTATTTACAATTTTAGAGATGAAATTGGTGATGCTTTAGGCTCTGTAGGCGATTTTTTCAAAGACTCCTTTAGGTATATTGTAGACACTTTTGTTGATCCAGTCAGCGACACCATGTCGCGGCTTGTTGAAAGCTTCAGGTCAATCTTTGCAAATGTTGGACAATACATAAGAGCGCCTTTTGTGACTGCCTTCACCTTTGTCAGGCAAGTTGTGAACAACATGCTTAAAGGTGTTGTTAAGGCTATTAACTCAGTCGTGAAAGCCGTCAACGTAGTAATCAGAGGCGCAAACAGCGCGCTTGCAAAGCTCGACTTGCCTCGTGTGCCTCTTGTCCCTGGAGTAACCCTGCCTGAATTTGCTGAGGGTGGTGTAGTCAATAGGCCAACTGTTGCGATGGTTGGCGAAGGCGGTGAGCCTGAATACATCATCCCATCTTCAAAGATGGCGCGTGCTTCTGCGAATTACCTAGGAGGCATGCGCGGCAAGTCGGTCATCCCTGCGTTTGCTGATGGTGGCGTGGTTGGCCCAGGCGCAAGCTCAGGTGGCATGGGCGGAGGGGCCGCTAACACTACTGTGCAAATAACCACAGGGCCTGTGTTGCAGCAAGATGGGCAAAACTATGTGACCGTTGGAGATCTTGAACGAGCGTTGCAAGATTTCAGTTCTCAAGTTTTTCGAAATAGCAGAAGCTATGGCGGCAGGCGTTATCAGGGGGTTCTCTAATGGGAAGGGCACAGGCACAGTATTTGCGCATCTACAGCGGCAGCACTACCTATGAGCGCTGGCAATCTTATTACGTCAACCAAGCCGTCACACTCAGCGGTTCTAGCTTTGAATATCTTCCATTTAATGCAGGCGGGATTGTTGAATCAGGTGCTAGCGGTGGCAAATTTGTGTCAATAAAAGTGCCAGCAACCAACAGCGTTGTTGAGGCATTTAATCTTGCGCTTAGTTATGGTCGGTTGTGTGAGCTCAAGATATATGAGTTCGACAGCAGGTTTGATCAGACAGCGCCTCAGTCTGGTCAAAATTTAATTGCTAGCTATACAGCAGAAGTCGTGAACGTCTCTGGGACGTTTACTAGGCTCAACATTGAACTTGGGTCTAGCTTGTCACCAGTGGGCGCGCAGGCACCTCCTCGTAAATTCACCAGCTACCTGATCGGAGCACCTTTGAGAACATGAGCCTTAACATCTCAGATCCGCTCTCATTGCTGCCTTATCAAAGCGGCTTAGCCGATCCCGTGTTGCTTGAAGCGGCAGCCGTAGCGGCTGAAGAGTTAACTGCACAACAGCAGGCTTACAAAATTGGCGATCCAGTGCCGATCGTTTTTTGTCGGCGTGTGAGCAATAACGGTGGTGTGATGGTTAGCCCTAAAGCAACTGAGGGCAGGTATGAGAACGACAGCACGACAAATGAATTGACTGTTAGCTTGCATTTAGTGCTTAGCGAAGGACAGCTCCCAACTATTCCAGTAAAAGATGTTTTTGCTGGTCAGTGTCGGCAAGGCACTTGGAACCAAAACTACAACCGTCGATCTGGGTTGTGGCAGCCTGGAAATTTTGTAACAACAGTGAGCGGCAAACAGCCTTGGTCTTGTCCTTTTTATTGCGGGACTTCAGGGCGTTATGAAGACATGACCACTTTGAGCTATGTCAACACATTCCCAGACGGTAGTGAGCGCTGGGAACAACAAGTGCATGTTTTTGTGCGTGAAGGCATTCAAGTCACGCGGATTATTGACAGCACCTTAGGCCCAAGCAATAACGTCGTTGATTTAGCAATTTATTTGTTGAATCAATCAGCCAGGGTTCCGAGCACTATGATTGACAACACTCAAATGCTTGCTGGCGCAAATTTTTGCAACACAAATGGCTTGCTTTATAACGGTGTTTTCAAAGAAAGCTTAAATCTTGACGAATGGCTGGAAAGTATTGGGAATGACTTTCTGCTTCGTTTGATTGAAACTGATGGCAAATTTGGCTTTCGGCCAAGGCTGCCAGTCAACACAAATCATACGATAAAAACAACAGTAATTGATTGGATGTTTACTTTTACTGAAGATCATCTTTTGCCTAATGGTTTTCAAATTGAATACATCGCTCTTGAGGATCGTTTGCCAGTTTGCTTGCAAATGATATGGCGACAGCAACTGGATTCTGACATCGGTTTTCCCAGGACAACTGAAGTTCGGTATACGGGTGAGGCTGCATCTGGTCCGTTTGTGCAACATGATTTGAGTCAGTATTGCACTAGCGAAACTCATGCTGTAAAGGTTGCTGCATATCGTTTAGCTCTGCGCAAATACGTCACCCACACATTGCGCATAAAAGTAAGGCCAAGCAGTTACAACAGCACGCTGACGCTTGGTGATGTGGTGCGCGTAAGATTGCGCCGTGAGACTGCGACTGTTGCCCTTAATTATCATGACTTTCTATACGAAATCAACCGTATTGAAAAAACAGCAAGCGGTGCTTGCGTTTTTGATTTAACGCACTTCCCTATCGATAGCCAAGGCAGAAGTTTACTGGCTCTAGATGTCGCTGGAGCCACTGCGGCAGGTTTTTCACTTTCAGTTGGGCGCAGTGATTTTACCTGCGATGAAAACTCTGCGTCTGACGAGACTAATTTAGGGACCGATGGGATCGACTATCCACCGACCGGTGGCAGTGGCGGTGGCGGTTTTGATCCGCCAACCCCAGGGGAAACAACTGTTGAATTGGATGAGCCAGCAGAGACAACCTGGCCTACTGGCGGTTCACCTCCAATAGGTCCAGACGTAACCGTGCCACCTGTTCCCGTTGGGCAAACACAGTCTTTTGGTTCACTTGATAATCCTGCTGATCCATTAGAGGAAAGCCTCGACGAAGACGGTGTCGGTGACATTTCTGGCGGCAGTGGCACGAACAATGCGCCAGTTGTCGGCGACACTTTGAGCGTCTCTGAGTCTGACCTCGGCTGCGATGGTCAGGTCGTTTGGATAAAAGTGGATAAAACGACTGGCGAGGAGACAATTCGCTCGACTCAAAACCAAGCAATCTCTGGGAATTACTCTTTGTCAATTACCAGTTCAGATGTTGACTATATTATCAAGGCAATAGGTCGTTGTAAGGATCCATCAACGCCAAGCGGTTATGGAGAGCCCAGGACGCTTGGGACCACAGACGATGTTGAGTCAGGCATTACTGCGCAATTTTTGTTTGTTTATGACAGAGGCGATGGGGGTACTAATCAACATAATAGTTGCTTAACGCCAACTTTTTCCCTTAGATCTTTTTCGCCTCCCGATACCTTTGCTTACTACAATGTTACTCTTACCCAATGTGATGGGACAACAGTTACACAGCCAACAATATTCAGAGGCGGTGACGGCGTAACTGCTCCACCAGTAGGATCACTTTTAAGCACTACATTTGTCGCGAATTGTCCATAGTAATGGCAACTTTCCCAGCGCTACAACCTTCTACCCGTCTCTATACGCCGGGCATTAGCTCATCGACTCAGCTTGCTGTTCTCGACGGCGATGAAACCAGCGTGCGTCACAGCAACTCATCTGTAGGGCATTTGTTGCGCATGACTTTTGCGAGGCTAAGCAGCAATGAGACTTTCGATCTCATAAGCCACTATTCATTGCACGGGACTTTCGAGACTTTTGATTTAGGCACTACAACTCTGATTGCAACAAATCTGACATTTCCTGCAAACTATCTCTGGCGCTATTTGTCGCCGCCTGTGATTGATCAGTCTTTTGGCGTAACTAACGCTACAGTTGAATTGCAGCTTTTGCCTCCTTATTTGATATGACTGCTTTTCCTGAGTTACTTCCTTCTCGATTTCAGTATGATCTTGGAGGCTTGAATGTTAGCACTGAGCGGACTTTAGTTGGCGCACCAGTGCTGTTCCGCCATAGCCTAAGGCAAAGCAACTACAGACTAACGCTCACTTATGAAAATTTGCTTGAGTCAGAAGCTACGTTGATTCGCAACCATTACGTCAATTCTGCAGGCAGTCATGCAACATTCACTTTGCCAATCGCTTTCTGGGGAGGCGCTGATGTGATCCCTGCAAGCTCTTTGCTGCGTTACGAATCGGAGCCGAGAGAGACACAGCGTGGCGTTTATACGGACATAACTGTTGATCTCGTAGTAGTGATTGGCAACTTTTTACGGTTCAGCCTGCTAGGCGAAACTGCAGAGGTCGGCTCAGAAGAGACTGTGACTTCATATCCGATGTCTGGCACAGGTCCATTCATCCTTGAGGGTGGTGATGCTGATCTGTCTGTTGCGGCAACGCTTATCATTCAAGGAGGTGGCGCAGAATCATGACCGCAACAACTATCCGCGTTCAGATTGCTCAGCGCAAAGACAGTGCCAGCAACTGGACTTCAGCAAATCCCATTTTGCTGTCTGGGGAATTTGGCTATGAGTCTGATACTAAAAAATTCAAGATTGGGGACGGGACTACTAGCTGGAACTCTTTGGCGTATTTATATGACGCAAAATTAGTCGCAGGCAATACTGAAGCAGAGGTTGTCGACACAGGGACAGACGGGCATTTCAAAGTTACAACTGAAGGCACTGAGAGGATCAGGGTGGGACCGGCTGGGCAAATTGGAATTGCTGGTGCTAACTATGGGTCTAGCGGCCAATTCCTAACAAGTGGCGGAGCTTCAGGTGCTGTTGCTTGGACTTCAACTGATGACGGAACCTACTGATCACTAAAATGCAAGGGTTACTTCCGGCCTAGCGATAGGCGTTAAGGATGCCCCTCCAGAATCTGCGCAGCTCAACAGCGAGCAAAAGGCCTGATGCTAGCTCGATGTCAGATGGGCAAATCGCGCTTAATACAGCAGCAGCTAGTGCCGGTCTCTTTTTCAAGGATTCCAACGGCGATTTAGTCAAAACCGGCCCAGTTCACGTCGGCACGACCGCACCAAACTCAACCCCTGCTACTGGCGGCTCAACCGGCAATTCAAAGGGCGAAGCATGGCTTGATACGTCAAACAATAATTATGTGCTAAAAATTTTCGACGGATCGGCTTTTCGGTCTGTTGAAATTGCGCCAGGAAGTGCGCGTCAACTGCTGCAAACCAACACAGCTGGGACTGATGTTGAGTTTACAAGCAATGTTGATGTCCCTGGGACGCTGGATGTCACTGGTGTGGCAACGTTTGACGACAATGTAACGATTAGCGGTAACTTAACTGTAAACGGGACGACAACAACAATCGATTCAGAAACGCTGGTCGTGGAGGATAAGAATATTGAGATGGGAGCTGTAACGACTCCCAGCGATACAACTGCTGACGGTGGTGGTATTACTCTAAAAGGTGCAACAGACAAAACCCTGACGTGGGTCAACAGCACTAACTGCTGGACTTTTAATCAAGCTTTGAATTTGACAGCAGGCACGGAAAGTGCGCCTGCGCTTGTTTTTGATGCTGATGTAAATAGTGGTATTTATCACCCAGCTGCTGACGAGCTAGCAATCTCTACCGCAGGTAGTGAGAGAGTCCGGCTTTCCTCCAATGGAAATTTGGGTATCGGGAATAGCAATCCCCAAGACTACGATTCTACAGCAAATGATTTAGTTGTTGGAGAAGCTGGTCAAGGTGATCGTGGGATCACTATTGCTTCAGGCACTAGCCATCGCGGCACCGTTATGTTTGCTGATGGCACCAGTGGATTGGGTGAATACGCTGGCTATCTTCAATACAACCATAACGGAGATTACCTAGCAATCGCTACCAATAACTCTGAAGCCATGCGCATCACGAGTACGTCTAGCGTTGGTATTGGCACGAGTTCTCCCTTAGCAAAATTGAATGTTTCTTCTGGGGATGTAACCTTTACCCCAAGCGCAGACGCTGATGAATTATTTCTTGAACATACAGATAACTGCGGTATGACGATCGGCTGCGGTCCTAATAAGACAGGCAATATTTACTTCGGAGAGCAGGGAGTAGGAACTAGCCGTGGCGCGATTGTATACAACACAAATGGCGATTCTATGGTCTTCAGCACTGCTGGGCTTACAAATGAAAAATTGTACATTACAAGTGCGGGTCGGCTAGGGATTGGGGTTGCTACTCCTCAAAGTATTCTTCATGTTGGTGCTGGAGGTGCAAACTCGGATAGCTATATTACCTTTGGCAAGAGAGTTACTTCTAGTCAATCAAACTTGCCAGTCATTGGTCATACTTCTGACGGTACAAATTCCGACCTTGGAATCTGTGCAACCAGTAGTGGCGGCGCTATCCGCTTCTTTACAGGAAACGACGCTAGCGGTTTTGGAGCTGGATCAAACGAGGAGCGAGCGCGAATTTTGTCTAATGGCAGGATATGCGTAAACCGCACAACATCTCAAAGCGGTGGACAGCTGTCTCTCGATTACACCAACGGAGTCACTGCTGGTCTTGCAATCAAAGATACACAGACAAGCGGAACTGGCATCGTCCTGCACGTTGTAAATGGATCAGGATCAATTATTGGCGGAATCTCACAGAACCAGTCATCCACTTCTTTTAATACCTCTTCCGACTATCGACTAAAAGAAAACATTGTTGATCTTGACGGTGCTATTGATCGAGTCAAGCAACTTTTGCCAAAACGCTTTAATTTTATTAATGATGCCGATACAACAGTTGATGGCTTCCTTGCCCATGAAGCACAAACCGTTGTACCTGAAGCAGTAACTGGAACACATAATCAAGTCGATGATGAAGGCAATGCTGTGATGCAAGGCATTGACCAAGCCAAGCTTGTTCCATTGCTGACTGCTGCATTGCAAGAGGCAATCGCAAAAATCGAAACCCTAGAAACCAAAGTTGCAGCCCTTGAAGCGCAATAGGTAAACTTCAGCTGTGCCTTTTAGCTGGTTTTGATGGAACGCCCTGACCCAATGATTCCGAGCAAGCCTGGCGCGGAGGATGTTGAGGCTATGGCGAATCGCCAAGCTTGGCTCAATGAGCTTTATGCTTTTGACCGTCGGGATAGCCCTGATCACCCAAAGCATGGGTTTTTTACTGGGCTAGCTGAGAAGTACCAGCAGTTCCGTGGGTGATGGCTAAGTCTTTGAATGGGGAAAATTTTGTTCCTAGCAAACCAAAGCGCACAAAACAGGGCAATGGAACACATTCAAAACCGTCCCATGGACGGAAGAAGTATCGTGGGCAGGGAAAACGTTAACCCTCTTTCCAATGCTCAAAACTCTTCTTGCGAGTGGTGTCGCCGTTTCAGCAGTTGTGCTGGGATCTCCTGCGATCGCCGGTCCTTATGTGAACGTCGAGAATAACGCTGGCTTTGCTGGCGGTGATGGTCTCGACATGGATTTTGTAGGATCAACTACAGATTTCCATGTGGGGATTGAAGGCGGTGGTGATAACACCTCCTGGTACATGCAAGCCGGACCTGCTTTGATCAGCCCGCAGGGAGGCGAGGCCGATGTTGAGTTCTCCGGCAAGATTGGTGGCTCTGTGGTCGTGACTGCAGATGAAAAGCTGAGCCTTTACGGCGAAATCAGTTTTATCACTGTTGACGACTTCGACGCTGCCAATGTCGGCACCAAGATTGGCGCCAAATACAACTTCTGAGCTAGTTTTAATTAAGACCTCACACGTCCCTGGCCCCTTTATCGGGGCCTTTTTTATATGCAAAAGATCTACAACCTACTTGCCGTCTTGGCATTCGTGATGTCCGGAACAATGGCTGTCGGTGGCGTGTTGTTTTACACACGAATCCCATCGCTGACTAAGCACTACATGAATGAGTTGCAGGGCGAGTTGACCAAGATGGTCACAGAGATGGTGAACGGTCAGATCGACAAGGCTTTGCCAGAACTGCCTGAACAAACCGGCTTGCCAATCAAGCCGCCTTTTTAGGCTTGCAAGTATCGGTCAAAAACCATTTTTGTGTTTTCGATTGCATCGTCGCTGTGAGCCTCAGGCTCGAAGCCTTCCGCGTTGAGTTTTGCCGTGTCAAGTTCTGGCGAGGGTGCTTCTGGTTTCTGCTCAAACGAAGCTAGCCATTCCCGCAGGGCTTGGCCTGTGGGTGTTGATTTAGGCCATCGGACAAATTTCAGCAATGCTGCTGGCTCAGTAAACAGCATTGATGTTCCGCCAGACTTGCAGACATAGACAAGCGGCGGACCTTCGCGGTGTTTTGTGGCTTCAATCCACAGCTGACCTGCTGTAAACCGATCTAATTTCATGCCCAAGATTCAGAGGATTGGTGTTGGAACGGTAGGCGTGCCAAGCGTTGAAGCAAGGCAGATGATTCCACCGCCAAGATTGCCAGCCGAGCCACCTGTCACATTGATGCTGGGTTTTCCAGTAGCAGACATGCCAGGCGGTGAAATCCCACATTATGAGCCGCTGAACTTCACGCCAGGTCAGCACACGCACCAAGCCGCACCAACACCAGAACCCTACACAGAGGAAAAACCGGCTGATCGCTCGAAACAGCCGGCTTTAGCACCCCCGCCAGCTGCACCGTCAACAGCTGACATTCCAAAGGTAGCCACTGAGCTGCCTTGTCCTGCACCTGATGCAATCCCTTTAGGTGCAAAAAATAAATCGCAAACAGCGGTCATCATTGGATACGAAGTTGTTAACGGAAAGTGCGAGGCGATGTATGAGCAGCTAGACGTGCCAACGATTATTGGAAATTATCTGCCAGGCGCGCCTGTTGTTTCGACGACTGCGAGTGTTGCTGTGGTTGCGACAACATCAGCGATCATCGCAAGGCCTTTAGGCGACATTTTGTTGAAGGTCATTAAACCGATCGTCAAGAAGACGATTAAAAAGATCAAGGAGAAGCTGGGGAAGAAAGTTGCTGTTGAGTCTGTGTTCCAGCGTCAAAAGTTTCAGCGGTCTTTGCGGAAGTAGGAATTGAATGTATGTGGGGCAGCAGTGTGCCTGGCGGGTTAGTCAAGACCACATCAGCGCAGATGCCGCGATATGGACTCTTGGGATGGAAGCTTATGCCTTTGCGTAGCATCTCTCCGCAGTTTTTGAGCCTAGCGATCTCGTAATTCAACCTCTTGTCAGCAAGCTGTTGCTCTAAAAGCGCCACTTGCTTTTCCGCCGCTCGATGACAGCTCTTGATATGAGAGCGATCTAACGGTATCGAAATTGTGGCAGTGATTCCGCCGTTGATCGAGTAGTTGTTTTTTTGCCCTGTACGAATTGGACGATAAAAAAGGACATTCCCCGGATTATCGGGGACGCCATCTGGGATGGCATTGCCTTCCTCGTCAAACGCGCCAACCAAATCGAGAGTGTCATAAACAGGCTCGTTGTAGTAGGACTCATAAGGCTGTGACCAGCCAACAGTTGTGCTTAGGAAAGGACTGATGGTGAGGCTTGTTCCTTGACAACTGAAGTTGCCATATTGATAGACAAAATTTTTGCCAGGCACAACCTGTACTGCTTGATTGGTCACTGATCCAGAACTATTTGCGACTGGAGCGGCGGTGCTTGAGACCTGCGCCTGAACCGGAGCGGAAAGCAGCAAAAGTGTTGCTAAGACTCGCTTCATTGCGTGAAGGTGCTGAGCGTCTCCGTTAAAGATTCAATGTCAGTTGTTTTGTTGATTACCGTGTGCTGTGTCAGCCCTGGTCCGCTGTAAGTTTCGATGAACTGAAATGATGCGCCAGCTTCAACGATTTGCCATTCTGGCTTGCTAGCAGGATTAAGTCCTTTCCAATGGCTCGTCACGCCGTTGAGGTTGTTAGTTGTAGTGATCAGTTTGTCTGTAGCGACAGCACCGCCAACTGGCGCAACATTTGTTCCGCTGACGGTTAGCTCATAGCCAGTCCGATACTGATACGAGTTGATCACCTCAGTAATTTTCTGCGTTGTCTTCGTAGTTGAGCTGAGATTCCCCTGCTGAAAGTTTGGCACCACCGGGATTGACTTTGCTCTTGGAGCGGCAAGAGCAATGGCGCAAAAAACACCCCAAGCAACCCAAATGCCAGTCCACATCACTTAATGGTCAGCTCTTGAATAACTTGTCCAACTGCGGATGTGCCAGCGCCACCAGCAGTGATTGAAAGAGCCCCGCCAGAATCAATAGTTCCAGCTAGGTCGCTCGACACACCGCCAGAAGTTGTGGTCACAGAGCCAAAAACCGGCAGGGCTGGAACTACTCCGTTTGTGACTGTTGTTGATAAGACGCTTGGGACGTCATCGCCTTCAATATATGACTCTGAATACGAAAAGCTGTCACCAGCAGTAGTGACACTGAACTCGCCAGGAGTGTAGCCCAGAGCAGTACCGGAAGTAAGTGTCCCCAGAGCAGGAGCAGTGTCCAGAGTGACGTTAGAGCCAGATACTGCCAGCGAACTCGGGACGCGATTTGCGACTGATCCTGCGCCATCCACTTGGAGCTGTACGCTTGATTGAATTCTATGAGTGATGTCTGCCTGGGCAGGCAATCCCAGAAGCGTCACACCCAATACAAAAGCAATGCGTTTCATTTGGGCTTTGCGGTGGTGGGTTCTTGCTTGATTGTAGGTTCTTCTTTTTTCTTTCTATTGGCACCAACGGACAACCCAAATGACGCGGCAGTTCCTGACAGGATTGAAGCTGGATAGGTGGGATCAAGCGATTGCTGGAACACCCCAAGATAATTAGCCGTCAGGATCACCATTGCCCATCCGAGCAACACAACCTTGACAACATCGCCAAGACGGGAGTTTCCATCGTCCTGTTGCTTGTCCGTTGACTCTGCCATGATTAAAGGAGCGTGAGGCGGGGCATGGTCGAAGTCTGGGCGGCTGTGGCTGGAGCGTCAATAACCACTGCGGCACTAGGGGTTTCTGGCATCAACCGTCAGAGCCGTCAAGGACAAGACTCGCTAATTCGTCTGACTACCGCTGTCGATAACCTGTCCAGCCGGCTCGATATTTTGCATCAAGACATCAAGAGCAAAGACGTTGAGGTGTTTGGGCGACTTTCTGAGCTTGAACGTGCGGTAGCGCGATTGGAAGGCCACAGCGATCGGCACTAACGTATTGATGTTGTTCAAGGCAAGGCAATGGTTCTGATCATCAAGCCAATCCTGATGGCATTTCTAAAATCTGATGCTGTGAAGCGTTTGGTTTTAGATTTGCTTCGGGCTTACGCGGAAACCACAGACAACACAATCGACGATCAGGTTTGCGATTATGTGGAGAAGAACTTGATTGGACCACGTGTGGAAAAGTGAAACCATCGGTTCTGTTTGCAGCTGGTTGGTTCGTCGCCGGAGGCGCTGTCATGCTTTTGCTCTACAGCAGCGTTATCATTTTTATAGGCGGATACAACGTTGGCGAAAGCAGCTGTCGCCCGGCATTATTAGAGCGACGTTGATCGGCATAGCAGTGACTCTTTCACTACTGCCGTTTTTCGAGTTTTTTAAGCGAGATGTGCCTCATCGCGCAGCTGCTGTGAAGCTGCTAGAGGATTCGCTGCCGCGTGAGTTGCTAGAGGAAGATGCCCTCTGGGTTCAAGCATGGAAGGCAAGCGGCATAGATCAAGAGGTGTTCTTGCCTCGCTATTTTCGACAACAAGAGCTAAGCAGGGGGGAGCGTAAATGTTTTACGTCAGCAGCTGCCATGGTTGCTGCGCACGCGCACCGCGTGAACACACAAGAACAGTATGAGTCAGTTCTCAGGCAGTATGGCGACACAACTTCTGTCGGGGCTCACGTCAAAGCACTGAGAAGCCTTGGGTTGACAGTTACGTTTACACAGTCAGCAGACGCGGAAGACGTAATGGAAGCAATCGACAGTGGCATCCCTGTGTTGGTGGGGTGGTTGCATCAGGGCGACTTATTGCAGGGTGAACCGCCGATGTGCGACAAGAACGCTTGTGGGCATTGGTCGGTCATCCATGGCTATAGCGGCAGGTACACCAACGACGCAAGCTGGCTGATGTCTGATCCTGCAGGGATGCCAAGCATTGAGCACGGCTCACACAATTTGGCTCTCTCTGGCCATCGTGTAAGCGTGCGTCAAGCTGCGTTTCATCAACGCTGGCAAGTTGATGGCCCGAAATCTGGCTGGGCGATATTCGCCGAATGAGCCAGTTCTATTGGGTTTGGGCATACATCAGCGCGTTTTGGACGACTGTTGTTGTGCAGTGCGCAAAACCTGTCAACTGGGATCAGTGCTCACGAGTTAATGACTGGCTTGTGCCATGGGTTCGAGACGTGACGGAGATGCACAAAAAGGGTGCGTATGCGTCTGAAAAGGAAATCCTGAGCCAGGCTAAGTAGGATTGCTTTTTGCGCTTACGGGATGGCGGTTCTGTGTGATTGGGAGATTAAGGCCAGATGCGAGAAGGGCAAAATGATCCAGCCATTCGATGAAAGCCTTTTGAATCCGGCAAGCCTTGATATGCGCTTGGGTTCTTACCTGATGATTGAGAGCATTTACAGCCCTGAGCTGATCCGAATCGACATTTCAGACAGGACAAAGGATGAGCCGTTCATGCTGCAGTCCGGTGAGTTTTGCTTGGCTGAGACACTTGAGGTCTTTAACGTCCCCGACGACATCAGTTGTCAGTTTGTACTCAAGTCAAGCCGAGCCCGCGAAGGTTACAATCATCTGCTTGCTGGCTGGGTTGATCCTGCGTTCAACTCGAGCAGATTGACGCTTGAGTTGAAGAATGAGCGCCTACACCATGCTTTGCCGTTGTATCCAGGTTTGAAAATTGGCCAAATAGTGTTTCACTCAATGTCAAACGTCCCGATGCGCAGCTATCGCGAGACAGGCCATTACAACAATCACTTGACAGTCATGCCTTCTGTGGCATGACTTGACAAGAATCTTCAGAGCGATGGGCTGGGCTGACTGGTTAGTTGTCCATCAAAGCCTTGAAGAGGAGTTAGAGGTTGAACGCAGTATCAGAGAGGTTTACAGCTGCGAAGACGAGAGAGAGTTAAAACAGTTGTGCGCTGGTTTAGTCAGACAGAGCTGGCATCAAAGCAAGCTGCTGAGCCAGGCCGTCACCCGTATTGGCGAGCTTGACGCAAAGCTGGCTTGCTGGGATTAAAAAAGCCCCCTTGCGGGGGCGGTGGATCAGCAGCCAAGGGGCGCAGTTTCAAAGACTTGGAACTGCTCGCCGGTGAAGTTGTCGGCGTGGAACTGATCGGCTTCGGCCTTGGTGAAAAACGCGGGGCCGTGGGGCATCCAAAAGTCTTCGCGGCCGTCGATCTTGATCAGCTTGTGAGTCTGGAAGAGGGTCATGATGCTGAGGTGTGTGGGGTCTCCCCCTGAACAAACCCAATATACACACATGGCATACCATGCGCAAGTGGTTAGCCGTGCTTGCCTGTGATCCTTGACCTGTAGAGCCTGACTGCGGCCTCGTAGTGAAAGTTGGCCTGCCAGTCATATTTGAAATAGCGAGCCATTCCGCCGTGGCTTACTTCCCACAACAGCGTTCCGTCTTTTTCGACCTGCTTGATTGTTGGCCTCATAAAAAAGGAGCGCATAGGCGCTCCTTGTCTCTCGTTCATCACAAGCTTAGAAGTCAATGACGGGCTTAGCAGCTGCAGGCTTGTCATGAGGGACGTAAGGCGCAGACAACTTGCCAGATATAAAGGGCTTGCCCTTGTTCTCACCTTGCTTAATTTCGCGATTCCAGCCAGCAAGGCTGATCTTGACAACTTCCTTGTCTTGCCAATCGAGCACGCGCTCAGCATTTTGCAGGTAAGAGATCAAAGCGTTGATTTCCTCAGCCGGAACCTCAATGTTTCCAGTAACATCAGGCCATGTGTCCTTTTTCTTGTTTTCCTCTCTAGTGGTGAACTGAACAAAATTAACACTAAAATCAGACATGATCAGTTGAAGAATCTGGAGATGATGGTTTGTAGGGCAGAGTTCACAACGCCATGGTGACGTTGCTCTGCGTAATGACGCAGCTGGGCAGCTAACTGCCTATCCAACCGAACTTGAAAATGACGGTTTCGGCGTTCGTCGTCTGCTCTAGCGCGTTGTTCGCGCTTTTTGTCTTCATTAAGCATGAGCCTTTAACCAGCCTTGAATCCAGGTTTGATGCTTGCGCTTGCTGATTCTGGCTCTCGTTAACTTGACTTCGCTGTGTTTGAAAGCAAAGCAAAAAGCCGTTGTGATGTCTTGTTTTCTGCCATCGTTCAGAGCCTTTATCTGTAAGATCAATTCATCGACTTCGTCCCTGGAAAGCTTGTTCTCTTCTGGAGGTATTCCTGGGATAGCTGTGCTCTGTTGATGCTCGACCTTTGCCGCAGGCTTCTCATCATCTGCATCACCATCATTGTCAACAACGCCAATGCACAGATTCAAAACTGATAAAAGCGCATACCGTCGAGCATAGGTGACAGCTTTGCCCCATTCGTGGGTGTAGTTCTTGCCATTGTTAATTGGCAACAACATGACAGCAGAAACGTGTTCGCCGCTTAAGTGAAGCAGGGTTGTCCTGAGGCCAGGCTGCCCGTTGATGTCTTCTGGCAGCTGTGTAACCACAAGACCGCTAGATCTCAAGGCTGGGCCAATGTTTGACAGCACACCAGATAAGTTGGCAAAACCGCCGAAATGGCTTTCAGCGTTGTCATGAATGGTAGGCACTGCCTCATGGAATTTGATCAGCGCGGCTGCCAAATTACTCAAGGGCTGTGACGGTGATGATGGCTCCGAGGAAGTCATCTGTTTGATACCTCTTTGTAGCGTAAAGGGAAACGATCTGTGAATCGTTTTTAAGCAGGACCTGGGCGACTGCGTCACCAATGGAATCTGCCACACCTCGACAAAGTTTGTCGATGTCAGGTGTTTTTGTGTGATGCTGCGGTGCTGAGGCTTTTAGCTTGCCAGCGTTTTTGCCTGTGCCGTAATGGCACAGAGAACGCGGGAAGACAAACTCACACCTCAGAGAAACTGCAGCGGCAATGTCCCATCCCTCAGGCTTGTGACGATGTGCAGCGGCTGCAACATCGCTGCGCCAACTGGCAAGAGCCTCAGCATTGTTAGCAACAACCCTGCTGTTGTAGGCACGCATAGACCCTTGCGGGACAGGCGTGCCAAGAACAGCAAAAGTGACGCTACTGGCCGAGTTGGGCGTGGGCGTTGTCGATGGCTGCATTGAGTAGGCCAATGGCAATAGCTGATGCTGAGATTTTGCGCTGTTCAACGCTAAATGTCTGCCCAGCAACTTCAACCAGACTTTGTCGGCCTGCTGTCGCTTGCGAGATCTGCGTGAGTTTAGATGAACGCTCAGGGTCGAGATTGATTGAAATGGATTTCATGTTGTTTGGGGTGAAAGGATGGGACTTACGCCAAGGCCGCCCAGGTCAAGATTCTTTTTTGAGCGCCTCGTAAAAAGCACGCTCTAATGCAGTGAGCTTGGGTTTTTTTTCTTTGAGCGCAGCTTTGGCCCGGGCCTTGGCAGCCTTAACGGTGTCCTCAGGCCGGGTGTTCCAGTAAATCCCGCGGCCCATTTAACTACTACGTCTCTGCAACCACCTCTTTCGCCCTTGCTCAGCTGCTGCTTGTATTGGGCCAGGCGCAACCACAGAATTGAATAGCTCGTGCGCCTTTTCATTTGGCAAACCTTGTTGAGCAATCCAAGCAGCAAAAATTTTTAGGGCTGCGCTGTTAATCGCTTCTGCTTCTTCTTTTGACGGCAAGCTAGAGACATAAGCAGATAGCTCGAAAACTGCATTGGCTAAATCGCGTTCAGTAACGGTCATTTGAGAGCCTCACAATCGAAGCTGTCGGCGCGAATGTCCCAAGTCGCTAAGCAATCAAGCATTTGATCTGTTGTTTGATCAAATTCATATAACTCTTTCTTGTAGTCTGCAAGACCCTCGTGATCGTAAGGAAGGCCAGACTTTTCAATCATTATGCAATGAGCAAACATTCTGTTCATTGCTTTTTGCAAGGCGTTTTGCAGCCTATGTTCCTTGTCTTTGAATGTGAGACGCCAAACCTCAGCGTAGTCTTTTGGTGTAGCTTTCATTTTAAGGCCTCACACGCTGGCTGCCAGCCCTGCTCACAGTGCAATTTTTGCTGCTGGTACAAAGTGTCAGTGAGACTGATCCACAGAGCACTGCCAAACAAGACGCAGAAAACTGCAACAATGATGGTGTTGGTCTTGGGGCTGCGGTGTTCCGGGTCGTAGAAACCTGGACTGCGATAGTTGATGTCTTTGCGGTTCATAGCTCTTTCTTTGTGGTTTTGATGCGGCCAATGCCTGGCGGCCAAATTGTGGTTTCATCCCATCTGGCTTTTGACAAATCTGCGCCAACAAAGCTTGCGTGTTGCAAGTTAGCGTCATTAAAAAGTGCCCAGCGGAGATTTGCTCCCTTGAAAATTGCTGATTTCAAAAGAGCGGCATTGAAATTTGCATATTTAGCTGCGCAGTAGCGAAAGTCAGCACTGCGCAAATTTGCTTGCCTGAAATTAGCGCCGATTAAATTCGCTTCTCGAAAATTTGATCCACGCAAATTGTATGAGTGAAAAGAAACTTTGAAGACGTCGCCAAATTCAGATTCTGGGATTTCTTTGGCTTGCATAGGCAGAGAGGCAAAAGGGCTCATGTGCAGCAGTATGCCGTCAGTGGTATTCCATGTCAACGCTTTCTTTTCGACTTTGCTTTTTTCTTGTTACGTTTTGGCTTGCTTCTGACCTTTGCCACTGTCTCTTGGTAGCCAGGAGGCTCAGGCACCCCGCCTTGTTTCAAGATCTTCGTCCAGTCCAACAGTCCTTGTTTTTGCCTTTAGTATCTGGCTTCCCATCCTTTGATAAAGGGCGGGGACAAGTGACCTGCAGCGGATCAGGTGCGAGGAGCGTAAGGCGCGCGAGCCTGTTCTAGTCCGCAATTATTCACAGCACAGGCAGCTGCGCCTCAAACTCGCCCCAGCATTTCTCCCAGGCAGGAATGCAGTCATCCTCTGGGCTGTGCATCCGCACCTTGCACTTGTCAGGGCCTGAAATCACGGTGACGCATCCAGTGATTTTGATGTGTGGATGCCATTGCTGGAACATCCGCGCATAGGCACCGAGCTGAGCCAGCGGTGATTTGCGGCTTGTAACTGCTTTAGTGGATGAGACTGTTTTTAAGTCTCCAAGCAAGACGAAGCTTGGATCGTCCTTGTATCTGACAATAAAGTCAGTGCTTCCAGCAACCGGCCGATAGCGGTCAACCAGCAAATACTCCGTAGCCAGTGTCTCGATGCCTTGAAACAACGGCTCGGCAAACAGAGGATCTAGCCAAGCGTCCCACCTATCTTCTGCTGCAGAAGGCTGTCCGCAGAGATGTGCTTGCAGTTGACGGTGCAGCACCCGACCCCGCAGCTCCCAGCCATCAGGACCGTGCCTGTGCTTCTCCATGGCGTCCTTAGCAAAGGGCGACATGCCATAGCTGACAACTTCTGAAACATTGTGCATGACCCAGTCGTCGCGCCACATGTAGCAGTGAGCGGACGGGTAAAACACCAGATCTGCTATGGGGTCCAGCACAAAAGCGTTGCAAAACACGGCTGAGTATGGGCATACTCGGCCCGCAACGCAACCACCCCTTGGACGAATCCACCCATTACACGAACACTCGCGTCCTGATTGATCCACGGGTCATTGCCGAGGTCGAGCGTAAAAAACCGATTGGAGTTAATCGCACTAGCTGGGTCAACTTGCTTTTGCAAAGGGCTATTGCTTCAGAGCCCGAACCGCTTGCGCGTGACTAATCAAGACCCCGAGGAGCGTGCTTTCGACTTGCTCCAATGGATTCCATATTCACTCCCCGCTGGATACAACGACGAGCAAGCTCTGTTGGGCCTATACAGCAAATTGCAGAAAGAGCGATCTGATCGCGCACTGGATGCTTGGGATGAAAAACACCCCTACAAATGCAGCGATGAGTTAGCGGCTTTTCGCGAACTTGAAAGGCTTGGGGTCTACACACCCGCTGATCTTTTCTCTCCAAGCAAGGCCAAGGATGGTCACTACACCAAACGACTCAAACAGCTCAGGGATAGTTCCCGAAAGCCTCAGGGATCACAAAGAGCTTCTCAGCAAGCTCGACGAATACGCAAACACCGTCCTCTGTAACGAGGAGGACCCTCTCAAGCGTTCGCAGCTGCTGCGCCTTTATGCCGATGAGGTTGGCTTTCCGCTAAACGAGCGCACTGCTGCTGTTCTTTTGAGCAAGGCTGCAGGCTCAATCGCTGGTGTTGCAGAACCACGGCGGCGTGGTCAAAAGCTCGACACTTCTGTCGTCCCATGGGCATGGGAGGGCGTAATCATGTCTGGCACGTTCAACCTGCTGGTGGCCCCGCCAAAGGTTGGCAAGTCAGCGTTGATGGTTGGGATGATCAGCGCTTGGTTTCACGGCGAGGACTCATATCTAGGTCAGCGCCTTCATGGCGTTTGCCCCAAGGTCTACATCGTTGGAACTGACCAGCCTGAAAGTGATTGGTTCACATTGTTCAAGAGAGAAGGGCTTGTCACCAGCGATGGGGAACTGGCTGGCCCTGTGGAGATGCTTTGGCATACGGGAGCACCCCTGCACCTCACGGACGAAGGTATCTCACACCTCGGGGAAATCGCTAGAGAAAACCCTGGGTCACTCTTTTTGCTCGACAGCTACCACGCGTGCTGTGCCGTTCTCGGCCTAGAGGAAGCCGCTAGCAGCTTTGACGGTCCAGCACGCAAGCTTGCTGAGGCCTTGGCCCCGCATAAGTCCACGCTGGCGATGATCCATCACACGAACAAAAGCGTGAGCGGTGGCAATGCAACGCAAGCCAGCAGGGGCAGCAATGCACTGCCGGCCGCGGCCAGCCTTACAATTTTGATGAACTGGTTCAAGCAGCCAACTGAGGGACAGACGCAGAACGATCACCGCGTTGTCGTAAAGACGCAGGGCCGGGCTAAAGGTACAACGCTGTTAATTGAGCTACAGGACGATGGCTGGATCCATCACGGTGACGGCGAGAGCGTCCTGGCTGCTGAGGCAATGCAAGAGGCCGCTGACGAGCTGCAGGGTCGCCAGGCTGACGTGTTTGATTACATCAAAGACCGCTGGATCATTGGGGAGTTCACTGTGGCTGGCACCGAGCTGTCATCGCACTTCAACCTTGAGCGCAACAAGACCAGCAGGTGCTTGCGCAGTCTTGTTCGCAAAGGGTTGATTGAGGAGGCTGGCACAACCGACCCTGGCCCCACAGGCGGTCGTCCCTCACCTTTGTATCGCCCAGCAAGGGGATCCTCCCTAGACGGCTGGCAAACGTCCCAAACGTGCCAAACCTCGCGCGCGTACATGGAGAGAAGTAGTTTGCCACCTTTGACACCTTTGACACGTAGTGACGGGGGATGCTCTGTTGAGGGGGGTTTGGCACCTACCCCTGGCACTCCTGTCGAGCTGCATCGCAACGGCAGCTGGAACAACGGCTGGGTTGTTTCAGATGCTTCTGATCTGCACGCTGTGCGGGTCGCCAAGCTCGGCAGCCCTAACGTCACCGTGAGCAGCCTGCGTTGGGAGCTAGACGTGAGGCCCTGTGAAATCAGCCCGTACAAGGCTGACCCTGTTGAATCTGACCTTCTTGATTTCTGATGCCTGAAGCAACACGATCTCTGCCCGTGCGCGTTGATGTGCGCATGACCGAGCCTGAACGTGAATACTTGACGCAGGAGGCGCTAAGGCGCGATATCAGCCGCCAAGACCTGATGCGCAAGCTGCTTCTGTCTGAGCTGGACTCTGTCGAGCCTGTGAAGGACTACAGACCTGTTGTTGTCTCTCGCGGGCGTGATGCCATCGACCGCGCTATGACAGCCGTGATGCGGCAGTACAGCTGTGTTCCTGCCAGCAAGCTTGAGGGCATCATCTGCACGGTGATCTGTGCGCTGGCTGCTGATGGTTAACGTTCTGCAAATGGTATGCCATAATTAAAGGGCAGGCGGAGACGCCTTACACCTCCAAGCAACTTATGTCCATGTTTGGCTACCGCTTCCCGCGCACTTACGCCGACCTCAAGGCTGCGCCCTGGTGCTACGACTTCGAGCGCCCTGATTTGCCACCCGAAAGTGGCGACCCATGCTTCATCCACGTCCACACAGAGTGGTTTCCTGACGACTATGGCGAGCGGTACAGCGCCTGCGGGTACACGCTCAAGGACGCTCTGCTTGATCTACGGGAACTTTGGGACAACTACATGCGCCCACCTAGCAAGGCAATGGGTGAGGGCGTGCTTCGGATCGCTCGCGAGATGATGCCTGCGCCGGAGGATTGACGCCCTCTACTTGGTATGCCATACTTATTGCATCAGCCGGAGACGGCACAACACCTCAACACAATGATCACTTTTACCTCTCAGTCCACCTTCCACTCCGTTACCAGCAACGGCATCACTCTCGGCAAGCTTTATGTCACCCGCGAAGCCGCCGAAAAAGCTGCTGCAGCTCTGAACCGTGAATGGCAGGGACAGCGCACCTTCGGGGTCAAGTCCTGGCAGCAGGAAGTCTTCACTGCACACCAAGCCTGATCACACCCACGGCCCTGGAGACAGGGCCTCTCTTTGTCGGGGAGCCTGATGCCTGTTTCGACCAGGTTGAGAGCTATACAACACCCTGAGTGGGCTCAGGGAAAGGCAGGGCGGCTCGGTGTTGCCGATCCATCCCCCGACAACAACATTCCTGCACCTCAGCCGATGAAACTTGCTGACAGCTACATCGACCCTCAAGAGGGCGCTTTGCTTGCTCAAGACGCCATTGGTAAGTGGCTTGACCGCTATCGCCTAGAGCTTGACTCTCAAACAGAGCAGGTCATCTATGAAAGCATCATCGAAGCTTTGAAACGTGGAAACCTATGCCAACTCAAATGACTGACGATCAACTACGAGAGCAACAGCGCCAAAATGAACTCGAAGCTTTCCTTCGACATGAGCGAGCCCTCAGAGACGCTTACACCCGTTTGCAAAATCCGGACGCTTCAGGACGGCTGCGTTCGGATCCAATGTGGTGAGCCGCCTTTAGCGTTTGTTGGCATTGTCAGCTCACATCATTTGATTGAGCCTAAATGCCACCAGTTGCAGCAATACTGGGTAAAAGCTCAGGCAGCTCATGCCATTAAGCCTGACCATTGACCAAGACCTAAGCAAGGCCACGGCATGGACTAAAGCTGTTCAAAAGCAGCTGCCGTTCGCCACCTCAGTCGCTATCAACAACGCGGCGTTCGATGCGCGCAAGGCAATTAACGCAGGGACAAAAAGCGCGTTTCATGTCCCGGTTAAGTTCACTCAGTCAGCCTTCTTGGTGCAGAAGTCTAAGAAGCGTGAGCTGACCGCATTTGTCTACGCGCAGGACAAGAAGGGCAAAGACCGCGCCCGCTACTTACGGTTCGGCATTGCAGGCGGCACACGTCCGCAGAAGGGCATGGATGCTTACTTTGAAAATGCAGTACCCAATGACGGCACCATTCCCGCCGGGGCCTACTTTATGCCAACGTCCCTGGTTAAGACCAACGCATCAGGCAACGTCACCCAAGCCACACTGCGCCGCATCAGCAAGGGCATCAATGGTGACGCACGCGGTGGGTTCTTTATTGGTACGCCACGCGGTGGCAACAGGCCGCCTGGTATATATCGTCGCTCGCGCCAACAGCTACAGCCATACTTCATCGCAACAACTGACCGACCGGATTACACAGGGCGATTCAATATTGAGTCAATAGGCGCCAAGGTCATTCAACGTCGTTTCGGTTTCCATTTCAACGCAGCGCTCAGCAAAGCTGTTAGCACTGCCAAATGATTTTTTGGGTCCTTCCTGTCGCATCGTTTGTGGGTCGTTCGTGCG
>CEPP01004049.1_pt1 | contig 35587 bp, 31 predicted proteins | sample 530521 | NCBI WGS metagenome assembly CEPP01 (sample SAMEA2620256, study PRJEB7988) | marine metagenome | biome: marine biome (ENVO:00000447); feature: surface water layer (ENVO:00002042); material: "saline water (ENVO:00002010), including plankton (ENVO:xxxxxxxx)" | depth 5 m | reverse complement strand
CACCCCCAACCCCCTCTCCCGCCGGGAGAGGGGAAACGTTTTAGCGCAGCTCCACGCGGCGGGTGCCGCGGGGCAGGACCAGCTCGCCGCCGGACCACTCCACGAGGCGACCGTCGATGCGGGCGGTGCGGACGTCGCTGCCCGGAGGCCAGGCGAGGACGAAGCCGCCGGGCGGCGTGGCGGTGGTGGCTAGGTCGAGCACATAGCCGCGACCGTCCTGGCGCAGGTGCCAGCTGACGGGGCCGTAGGCGGTGCGCAGATTGGCGATGCCGACCCCCTCCTCCGTCTCGATCCAGTCCAGCGGGATGCCGGCGGCCAGCACCAGGGCGTGGTCGCGGTCGCGCTCATGCACGAACAGATCCAGCGCCGAGCGGATATAGTCAGAGCTGATCCAGGCGTGGGGCATGTCGCCGATGAAGCGAGGCTCGCGCTCGTGACGGCCGACGACCTCGGCCCAGCCGTTCCAGGCCTGCGGCCGCAGGTCGCCGAAGAAGTAGTCGAGGGCGGCGATGGCCCGGTCGCGCTGGCCGAGGCGCACGAAGGCGCCGACCGCGCGCAGTTCGTAGGGGGTGTAGTCGAGCCAGTCGGGGCGGGGATCCCAGTCCTCGGCCATCAGGGGAGTCCAGTCGCCGGTGCGGCGCGCCTCGAAATTCAGCCAGTAGAGGTCGAAGGTCCGGCGCAGCAGGTCCTGCGGCAGGACGTCGATCAGGCCGCCGGGCGACAGGCCAATGGTGGTCGAGGTGGCGTCGAAATCACCCCTGTCAGCCGCGCCCGCGATCCAGTCGATGTCGTGGAAGGCGGCGGTGGCGATGATGGCGGCCGAGATGTCGGCGCTGAACTGGTCACGTCCGGCGGCGAAGCGGGCCTCGGCCGCGTCCTCGCCCAGCACATCGGCGATGAAGACGGCGTCGCGATAGCCGACCAGACCCCAGAAATCGTCCCAGTAGGAATAGGCCGGTTTGTCGGAATAGCCCTCGTGGCTGATGGTCGGGGGCAGCAGGCCGTAGAGGTGGCGGGTGTCGGGGGTCTGGAACTCGGCCGTGCGAGTCTCGGCGCGGAGTTCATCCATATAGGCGATCGCGCCCTCGACCTGGGGCCAGACGTCGCGCAGCAGGGCGCGGTCGCCGGTGTAGCGATAGACTTCGGCAGCGAGGAAGACGAACTCGCCGTGGCTGTCGTTCTCGGGGACGGGGTCGGCGCCGCGGGCATCGACGCAGCACGGCACCTTGCCGTTGTCGAACACATAGGGGGCGAACCAGCGGAGATAGTCGGCCGAGATGTCGGCGTGACCGAGGCGATTCAGCCCTTCGGCGATCATGGCGCCGTCGCGGATCCAGGACCGGTTGTAGGAGCGGGTACCGGGCTGGAGGATCGGCCCCTGACGCGACATCAGGATGTGGGCCAGCGAGGACTTCAGCACATCCTCAACCTGCTGGGCCTGGGGCGGCAGGATCAGGTCGACGCGGTCGATCTTCGCGCGCCAGTCGGCGGCGACGCGGTTCTCGACGGCATCCAGCGCGGCCTCGACCGAGCCGGTGACCGGCAGCGGATCGGGGACACCGGCCATGGGCAGCATCCAGCCGAACTGGCGGGTTTCGCCGGGCTGGAGGGTGACTTCATAGAACAGCGCTCCGGCCATCAGGCCGTCGTCGGATTCCACCAGGCGCTCATCCACCGGCTGGCGGCGGTCGGGTTGGGTCAGCAGGCTATGGGGATCGGCGCCGGACGCAAAGATGGATGCCGCAACCGCATCGGGCATCACCAGCGGACGCACGCGGGTGTCGTCGTTCAGCACCAGCTCGCCGCCGGTCCAGTCGATCTGGAGGATGGGGCCGACGCCGCCGGGGACGGCAAGGAACTGCCGGGGGCCGTTGACCTGATAGGGGCGTGCCATCAGGGCCAGAGTGACGGTACGCGCTCGGTCCGAGGTGTTGGTCAGATGATAGCGACCGAACAGTCGCGAGCTCTCGGGCGTGCCGTCGGCGAAGGCCTCGATCTTGAGCGTCAGGCCGTCGGCCTGCCACTCGACCCAGGGCATGGGCAGGTCGTCGTCGCGCAGCCCCTGGGTGATGTTGACGTCGGCCCAGGTGGTCAGGCGGCCGTCTTCCAGAATGAAGGGTTCGATGGAAGGGCCGCCGCGGCGCAGCTCGATGGCGCCGTCCTCGCCCATCAGGCCGCTTTCGCCGCCGCCATCGACGCCAACGAGGGTCCAGTAAGGCTGTTCGCCGTGGAAGCCACGCGGATACTGGCCACGGCGCGAGTCCGAGGCGATGGCGGTCACAAAGGCGGTCTGCGAGGCGCCGAACGCCAGCGGCCGGATCTCGATTTCCGAGAGGCCATAGGTCGGCTCGCCGTCCATCAGGTCGAACTGAAGATAGCGCCCCGAGGCTTCGGGTGTGCGCAGCCAGTCGGTGCCGCCATCGCCGTATTCCACGCGGGCGATTTCGGTCCATTCAAGACCGTCATTGGAGGTTGAAACGCTATAGCGATCAGCCTCCCCGCCGTCTTCCCAGTGCAGGACCAGGCCGCCGAACTCGCGCTCATAGCCGAGGTCGAGGGTCAGTCCCTGGGACACACCGTATTCGCTGCGCCAGACGGTCGAGGGATCGCCATCGACGGCATTGGAGACGGGAAAGGCCGCCAGTTCGGAGGTCGTGGTGGCCAGCGGGCGCGGCGGCACCGATGGCTCGGGCGGCAGTTCGCGCAGGGTCAGCTGGTCGATCTCGATATGGCCGGACCCGCCCTCGGCCGCGACCACGACGAACTCCATCCGCGCGGCCTCACGCAGGAAGGGGTCCTCGCCCGGGCCCCAGGCCTTGGACACCTGACGGCGCTTGATGGTGAACAGGGTCCAGTCGTCGGGGAAGTCATAGCGGGTGATCTGGCGCCACCAGACGTTCTCGTTCTCTGCGTCGGTGAATTTGACCTCGAAGGTGTTGAGCGGACCGACGCCGCGCACCCAGAAGCTGATCTCGTAGTTGTCGGGCAGGGTGAGGTCGATCTCACGCGCGGCAAAGGCATAGCCCGCGCGGCCGTTAAAATCGAAGTCGAGGCGCAGCGCCTGCCCTTCCCGCCCCGGAACGGTGCGGATAGTTGACGTCACATCCGTCGAGGCGTCGGCTTCCCAGGCGCCGGTGGTCTCGAAGGCGTCGAGCACGCGGGTGTCCTGGGCGAGCCCGGGCATGGCAGCCAGAAGACAGGCCGTGATCGCCAGAAGGCCGTTTCGGATCATGGACATACGGAGCACTCCTTACTCAGCCTTTGACGCTGCCCGCCAGCATTCCCCGGATGTAGTAGCGCTGCAACGCGAGGAAGAGGATCAGCACGGGGGCGACGGTGATGACCGAACCGGCCATCATCATTTCAATGTCCTGCACGTGCTCGCGCGACATGGCGGCCAGCGCGACCGGCAGGGTGTAGTTTGACTGGTCTGTCAGGATGATCAATGGCCAGAGGAAGTCGTTCCAGCTGCCGAGGAAGACGAACAGGCCCAGCGTGACGATGATCGGCTGCATGGTCGGCAGCACCACGCGGCGGAAGATCTGGCCCTCGCTGGCGCCGTCGACGCGGGCGGCCTCCAGCATCTCGTCGGGGATCGACAGGGCGTACTGGCGCACGAGGAACAGGCCGAAGATGGAGGCCAGCCAGGGCACCAGCGCCCCGGCATAGGTGTTCACCAGCCCCATCCCCTTGAGCATCAGGAACAGCGGCAGGGTGCCGATCTGGGCCGGGATGACCAAGGCCCCGATCAACAGTTGAAACAGCCGGTCCCGCCCCGCGAACTTCAGCTTGGCAAAGGCGTAGCCGGCCGGGACCGTGAAGCCGAGCGCCAGAAGGGTGGCCATGGTGGCCAGCGCAAAGCTGTTCCACAGATACTGGCCCATGCCTTGGGTGACGAACAAGGTGCGGTAGTGCTCAAGCGTCCAGCTGTCGGGCAGCAGCGGCGGCGGGAAGGTCGCGGCCTCACCCGTCTGCATGAAGCTGACCGAGACCATCCAGGCCAGCGGGAAAAGGACCATCAGGGCGATGAAGCCCACGGCGAGGTTCAGCGCGATGACGCGAGGTTTGAGCTTCATGACGTCGCCCCCAGACGCTTCGACACCCACAGCTGAACGAGGGTAATGGCGAAGATGCACAGGAACAGGATGAAGGCGACGGCCGAGGCAGAGCCGAGGTTCCACCATTTGAAGCCCTCCTCGTACATGAAGTAGAGGACGGTCACGGTCGACTGGGCGGGGCCCCCTTGCGTCATCACATAGGGCTCGGCGAACAGCTGGAAGAAGGCGGCGACCGAGATGATGCTGACCAGCAGCAGGGTCGGCGCGATGGCCGGCAGGGTCACGTGGCGGAACTGTTTCCAGGGGCCGGCGCCGTCGATGCGGGCGGCCTCGTACAGCTCGTCCGGGACGGTCTGAAGCACAGCCAGGAAGATCAGCATATTGTAGCCGAAGGTCTTCCACACCACGAACATCAGGATGGCGGGGATGGAGGTCGAGGGCTGGCCCAGCCAGTCGACCGCCGGCAGGCCGACCGAGGTCAGGCCCCAGTTGATGATGCCGTAGCGGGTGTGCAGCAGATAGTTCCAGAGCACCGCCGTGGCGACCAGCGTCGTCACATAGGGGGCAAAGAACATGACCCGCCAGATGGGCCGCCACAGCACCATGCGGGCGTTCAGAATGACGGCCGCGGCCAGAGACACGGCCAGCGTCAGGGGTACGCCCAGCACGCTGAACCAGACGGTGTTCTTCATCGCCCCCCAGAACAGGGCATTGCCCAGCAGGTTCTGGTAGTTGTCGAGGCCGACGAAGCGCAGGTTGTTGAGGTCGGCCAGCGCATAGATGTCGAAATCGGTCAGGCTGAGCAGCAGGGCCGAGACCATCGGAATGACGAAGAACAGGCCGATGGCGATCAGGGACGGGCCGACAAAGCCCCAGGCGGCGCGGGTGCGCTTGCGGTGGTCCGAGCGCCGGGGGGGACGGGTCGCCTCGCGCGTGGCGGCGGGGGCCGTGACGGTCTGCATGGTCATGAGGCCCCTCCCCGCTCCAGCATCCAGCGGCGTTTTTCAAGCAGGCGGTCGGCGCGGCGATCGATCTCGGCGGCGGCGGTCTCGGGCGTGTATTCGCCGCGCACCATACGTTCGGCGACGATCTGCATTTCGGTGACGATCCGCTCCCACTCCGGAGCCTTGGGCACGGCCTCGGCGCGGGCCAGCTGGGCCTTGAACGGCTGGATCATGGGATCGGAGGCCAAGGCGGGCGCCTCCCATGCGCTTTGGCGGGCCGGGAGGCTGCCGGTGATCTGGTTGAAGCGGACCTGGGTCTCGGGCTCGAGCAGATAGCGGACCCAGGCCCAGGCGGCCTCGGGGTGGCGGGTGGAGCGGAACACGGCCAGCGAGGAGCCGCCGGGCGCCGAGGCCCCAGGGCCGGTCGGACCGGGAATGCCGGCGGTGGCCCATTGGGTCTCGGGCGGCAGGCGACGGCGGAAGTCGCCGATCGACCAGGGGCCGGAGAAGTAGAAACTGAAATAGCCACGCTGGAACTCGGTCCAGACGTTCGAGATCTGGGTGGCGGAGACCAGCGGGGCCAGCCCTTCGTCGAACAGGCTCTTGTAGAAGGCCAGCGCCGCGATGAAGCCGGGGCTGGAGAAGTTGCCGCGCGTCGCCTGATCGGCCAGCAGGGGCTCGTCCGCCTGAAGCCCGAAGGTCAGAAGCTGCTCGAATTCATTGACGGGCAGCAGGATTGCGAAATTTCCATCGCCCGCCACGCGCTTGATGGCGTGCATGGAGGCCTTCCACTCGGCCCAGGTCGTGGGGACGGTGTCATAGCCGGCGCGGGACAGGATGTCGGTGCGGCAGAACAGCAGGCGGGTGTCGACATACCAGGGCGTGGCGACGGCCTGACCGTCCACGCGGTTGGTTTCAAGCACGGCCGGGAACTGGTCGGTCAGCAGGTCGGACGCAAAGGCGGGCGTGGCCGACAGGGCGCCGATGGCGGCCATCTCCGACACCCAGGTGTTGCCGATCTGGCTGATGTCCGGAAGGGAGTCGCCGGCATAGGCGGTCAGCAGCTTCTGGTGGGCGGCCGTCCAGGGCACGGCCTGGACCTCGACCGCGATGCCGGGATTGCGGCGCTCGAACTCGGGCACCAGCTGCGGCACGGCGGTGCCCTCGGCGCCCATGGCCCAGAAGGTCAAGGGCGTGCGCCCATCGCTACGTCCCCCACAGCCCGCTGTCGCAAGTGCAGCCGTCGATCCGGCCAGCCAGCCCAGTGCCGTCCTGCGGTCGGGCCGGATCAGTGTCATGCGCGGTCCAGCCAGCCGCCCTCGAACCCGGCGCGCTGAAGGCCCCGGATCAGATTGGGCTCACCGTGCATGTGGTTCCAGACCAGGTTGGTGCGGTGGTTCTCGATCATGACGACGATGGGGCCCTGGTCGATCCCCAGATAGTCACCGTTCACCCAGCCGATGTCCGGCACGATCTGGCCGTGGCGGAGCGGTCCGTCGCGTTCCTTGAGCGTCGGGTTAAAGGAGTCGAGGAAGCCCCATTGCGTGTACAGGGCCTCGCCGTAGCGGGCCCTCATGGCCTTGAGGCAGGTCGTCACCGCGTCGGGGGCAAAGGGCATGGAGGCCATGGCGGCGGTGGGTGCGATGGTGCCATCGTCGCGCTCGCCCGGGCCGCGCGCCGAATAGCTGAAGAACTCGCGCTCGCGGCCGTCGATCGTCTGGATGAAGTCACCCGGGCCGTCGCAGGCGGTCAGGCCCCAGACGTCGTCGTCATAGCCGACCCAGCCCATGGGGTTGGTGCGGGCGTAGAACTGCTGCGCTTCGGCTGCGCGGACGCTGTTCTCGAAATAGTCGAAGTCGCCGATCTCGGCCGATTTCTCGCGCATCCAGGCGTCGCGGATGCCGCGGAAGTCGATGAACATATGGCTGTACTGGTGGCCGAACATCGGCGCGAAATGCAGGTGAGGCGAGCCGTATGCGTCGGTCCAGCTGTCGCCGTAAGCGGAGCACCATTCGGTCCAGACGTCGGGTGACACCGGATGGGTCTCGCTGCCCATCGCCATCAGCAGGACGATCATGCCCTCGTTATAGACGTGCCAGTCATAGGGGATGTGGCCCGTCTCGGGGTGCCAGCCCATGGAGATAAGGTTGGGGCGGGCGACGGCCCAGTCCCACTCGACCCGGTCGTAGATAGCCTGGGCCTTTTCACGGATTTCGGTCTCGCCGGCGTCGTCGCCGTCGAAATAGCGGGCCGCGAACAGCATGCCGCCCAGCAGCAGGGCGGTGTCGACCGTCGACAGCTCGGTCGTGCCGAAGCGGTGGCCGGTGTCCATGTCGAGGAAGTGGTAGAAGAAGCCCTTGTAGCCGGTCACGCCGGTCGCCTCGGGCCCCTGGGGCGCATCGTGGAAGAAGCGGATGGTGGTCAGGGTGATGTCGCGGGCCTCCTCGCGCGTCATCCAGCCGCGTTCGACGCCGACCGGCCAGCAGGCCAGGGCAAACCCGACGGCGGCGACCGACGAGAAGGACGGGGTGGGCCAGCGATCCGGCGTCAGGCCGGTGCGCGGGTCGGTGACATGGCGGAACCAGTCAAAGGTGCGCTTTTGCAGTTCCTCGACATCGGCATCGAGGGTGACCGGAGCCCCAGGGGCGTCGCTCTGACCACGTCCGCAGGCAGCAAGCCCCACAAGACCCGCACCCGCCACCGAAGCCAGAAGAAACCGTCTGCGATCCATGATCACACCTTACGCGACTGTCGGGCCAAACCCGAAAACACAAAAAAGAGGGGCCGCCCCCCACGCACGGTGAGAGGCGGCCCCAGGCTCAGGAGATCAGAACTTGTAGCGAGCGCCGATCTGGAACGTCCGCGTCGGGAACAGAACCGACGACGGCTGTCCGAAGTTCGGGTTCGGGTTCGTTGCCGAACCGGTTCCGCCATCGAAGCCGTTGTAGTTGTCGAAGTTGAAGACGTTGATCGCGTCCAGATAGACCGACAGTTCCGAACCGTTCGGCAGGCCGATGTCCTTGGTCAGGCGCAGGTCCAGATTCCGGTACGCAAAGGCGTTCGGAATGATGAAGCTGTACTTCTCAGGCTCGCCGCCATACGGGCGGAAATAGAAGCGCGAACCGGTGCCGTCGAACACGTTGAACGGCGTGCCCGATCCCAGCGTCAGTATACCCGACAGCTGGAAGTCCCACGGCAGATCGACGATGCCGTTGGCGACGATGCGGTGCTCTTCATCATTGGCCGAAGGCCGGGTCGGCGAGGTCTCGACGCTGAAGCAGTCGAAGCAGAAGGCATCGTTGCCACCGTTCTGGGTCGATTCCGACCAGGTGTAGGCCACGTTCATGCCCCAGCCGGATTCCCGCGTGTAGGGCTTGTCCAGCTTGACGTAGAGGGCGGTGAACTCGCGCTCCTTGTTGTGGTCCGAGACCAGGTAGGTCCGGTACGGGTTCGAGCCGCTCGGCGAGCAGAAGCCACCGTTGTCGCCGAAGCCACCACCGTCGTTGCCGAACGTAGGTTCGCGGCAGCGGTTCAGATACTGCCAGGTGAACTCGTTTTCGGTCTTGCCATAGGCCAGGGTGAACTCGGTCTGCCAGTCGCCGAAGCGTTGACGGACACCCAGGTTGAACTGATCGGTGCGCGGCGGTTCCCACTCGTTCTGGAGCAGGAAGGCCTCACCCCGCCCGGCGATGGTGGCGAAGACCGGATCCAGACCGGCGGCCGTACGATAGGACTCCTGCCACAGGATCGGGTCACCGGCCGAGCCGGACGCCACGCCCAGCGGCCCGCCCGTGGTGCTGAAGAAGACGTTCTGGCGGATGTCGTTCGGCTTGACGATCTCGTCGTACGAGAAGTTGAAGTTGATCCGGTCGTAGTAGCGACCGGCCCCACCGAAGATTACCGTCGCGCGGTCTCCGAACACATCATACGAGAAGCCGATCCGGGGCTGGAAGGCGCCCATGAACGGGTCGCGGTTGTCACCGGTCGAGATGTAGTCGTCGCGATTGAACCAGCTGGGGGCATAGCCGGCGGGCTTGCCGCCGTCCGTGGAAGCGATCCACTGGTCCAGACCCGCGATGACGCTGGCGGGGGTGACATAGTCCTTGTTGCCGGCGTTCGATTCATAGTCCCAGCGGAGGCCGAGGTTGATCTCGAGCTGATCGGTGATCCGCCAGTCGTCCTGAACGTACAGGCCGATGACCGTGTTATCGAGGTCGACGTTCGGGAAAGACCGGCCCAGTTCGACGCGGTACGGAACCGTGGTCGAGCCGCTCAGTTCCGGACGGCCGTCCACGTCGTAGTAGAACTGCGGGTTGCGACCAAACTGCTTCAGGACCTCATAATTCTGCATCGATATCTTGCCGCCGATCTTGACGGTGTGGAAGCCGTTCATTTCCAGCTGGTCGAATGTCAGATCGTTGCGGATGGTGAAGGCGCGGTCGTGGATGTCCTGGGCACTGTCACGGCCGCCCAGGTTGAGGATCGTGGCCCCGCCGAAATAGTCGGGCTGGAATCCCGGCATACCCGGATTGGTGTCGTTTTCGAACAGGCGATAGCTTTCGCCGGCGTCGCTGAAGTTCAGGGCGCCGGGGGCGTAGTTGTAGTCCCGGTAGTCGACGGCGAGTTCATTCAGGAAGCCATTACCCTGCCACTGCCAGCGCAGGTTGCTGGTCAGGGTCTGCTGGCTGAGGTTGGTTGCCCGCTCATAGGCATTGGCCCCGCCGAAATCGCGGATGTCGAACTCGTCGCGATAGGTGACCGACCAGTCGACGAGGTGACCTTCGCGCGGCTGCCAGCTGAGCTTGCCGAAGAAGAGGTCTTCCTCGAACGGCGCCGCGAAGGTGCCGATGTATTGGCCGAACTGGGTCTGGAAGCGCGGATCCTGACGGCCCAGGTTGACCACGGCCGCGCGGTTTTCTTCCTTGCGCTCATAGGTGCCGAAGAAGTGGAGACGATCGCGAATGATCGGGCCCCCGAAGGCAACGCCCCACTGCTCGACGCTGAGATCGGCCTTTTCATCCCCGCGACGTTGCGCGAAGACGTCCTGCTCGATCATGCTCTGGTCGCGGTAGGACCCGAAGATCTCGCCCTCGAACTCATTGGTGCCCGAGCGGGTCACGGCCGTGATGATAGCCGAGGAGGCCTGCTCATACTCGGCCTTGAAGTTCTGGCTGATGACCCGGAACTCCTGGATGCCGGCCTGGGGGAACGGGTTCCCGCGGCTGTCGTCCTGACCGATGATGCCACCGGCGATGACGTTCGACTTGAGGCTGGCGCCGTCGATGAAGGCGTTGACCGATTCCGCGCGTTGGCCACCAGCGGTGATGGTCTGTTCCTGCTCATTCACCGAGACCCGGACACCGGGGGCCAGGGCGGCGAAGTTCAGGAAGTTGCGGTTGATCTGCGGCAGGGTCTCGATCTGCTGGGTCGTGACGTTGGTCGCGATTTCCGGGGTCCGGACCTCGGGCAGACGGCGGCCGACGACCACGATGTCATCGACGCTCGTGCCGCCGGGGACGCCCGCGACGACCGTGCCGCTGACGTCCAGGTCCAGGTCACCGACCTGGCCGACGCCGATGGTGACGACGTCGCTGGCGGTTTCACCCTCGGCGGTCGTGACGGTGATCTCATAGGTGCCGGGGCGCAGGCCCGACAGGACGTAGCCGCCGTTGGCATTGGCGGTGGTCCGCGAGGTGAACCCCGAGGCCACGTCGCGGGCCACGACCGTGGCGCCGGCTTCGCCGACACCGCTGTCGGTCACTTCACCCCGGACGGTGGACGTCGCCACTTGGGCCGTGGCCATTCCAGCCATGCCCAGCGACACGGCCATGGCGAGGGCGGAGGCCGCCCCCAGATATCGAATGTTCATTTTAGCCATCCTGGTTTTCCCCCTGAGCGGAAGCTGTCACGCCCGACGGCCGCCCGTCCGCCGCGCGTGTGGTTGAGACCGACGCCCGGGTGGACGTTCGGATCACGAGTTCAGGCCGAACGACCTCGCAGGCGGAGGACGACTGGGTCGCCTCACGTCCGGCCTGCGCGGCCTCGATCTGACCGACCAGACGCTGCAGGGCGCGGCGTCCGGTTTCGGCAATACGAATTCTGAGGGTGGTCAGGCCGGGCCTGACGAGGGCGGCGATCGGCACATCGTCGAAGCCGACCACGGCCACATCCTCGGGGCAGCGAACGCCGGCCTCCTGGAAGGCCAGAAGGGCCCCGATGGCCATCATGTCATTGCCGCAGAACACACCGTCGAAGCGGCGCGGGGCCGCCATCAGCGCTTGGGCAGAGGCATGGCCGGAGCCCTGGTTGAAGTCGCCCTCGACCACATGCGGCTCAAGCCCTGCTTCGGCCATGGCCTCGAGATAGCCGGCCAGGCGGGCCTCGGCCTCAAGGTTTCCGGCCGGACCGGCGATGTGAGCGATGTCGCGGCAGCCGCCGGCCAGCAGGTGGTTCACCGCCGCGCGCGCGCCGCCGTTGTTGTCGACCACGATCGACGGAAGGGCGCTTTCCGCGGCGCCGCCGTGCATGAGCACCACCGGCAGGCGGCCGGCCATGGCGGTGGCCAGATTGGCCGAGTCGATCTGGGGCGACAGGACGAACAGGCCGTCCACGCGTCCGCGCATCGAGCGGATCGCGGCGGCGGCGCCGTCTGCGTCGTCATGGGAGCTGGAGACGATCAGGTGATAACCGTGCTCGCGCGCGGCCAGATCCATGCCCCGGATCAGTTCCGAGAAGAACTCGCCGTACAGGTCGGGCAGGATGATGCCGAGTGTATTGGTCTTGCTGGTCGACAGGCTGCGGGCGCCGCTGTGGGGCACATACTGCAGGGCCTCGGCCGACTCGAGAATTCGCTTGCGGGTTTCCTCGGTGACGGTGTCCGAGCCGTTCAGGGCGCGCGAAACAGAGGCCACCGAAACCTGGGCATGACGCGCCACATCGCGAATTGTAGCCGGTTTCATTTTCCGGCCTCGCAGACTGGCGAAGGACATCGATGAAAGGTCACGTGTGCAGGCTCCCTGGACAATCCAGCCGTGCCGACCCCTTGGCGAGGTTCGTCGGTCAAATCGTGTAATCGGTTACATGACACACGAGTCATGAGCCGCGCAAGTGCCCCGATTTGGGCACAGGGCCACGGGGCCGTGGGGCCACACCTCCCTGCCCCTGCTCTCACACACGGCGATGTTCGGCACCGAATAACGTCGTTAACGCTGTATATCCTGATATTTTTCGTATGCCGATCCGCTGTCGGGGGCCGGGCCGTAGCCGCCTCGAACGGCCGACGTGCTGGCACTGGCGCGCCACAGTTCAGTCCAAAATGTCACGGGAGCGCGGCCCGATGGGCGGCTCTCTATCCCCCGGGACGCACCCGAGCATAGAAGGATTCGATCAGATCCAGGCGCTCCGCATGGGGCATCGGCCGGGCGACCGGCCCGTCATTGGTGAACTCCAGCAGCCGGTCCGGCGCCGCCCGGACATCGGGCCATATAGCCGCTGTCGGGGCGTTCGGATCACCGGCCCGTGCGAAGCGGGTCCAGTAGCCGGCCATGGCATCGGCGGCGTCCTGATCGCGCTGGCCCAGAGGCCGACCGACGGTGTCGAGCGTATCAAAGACATACGGGCGCTCGGAAGCGTGGGTCGCGCCGCCGCTGGGCTCGGGGTTGGACTCCGGCACGACATCGAAACGGTAGAGGAAGGTCGGATACCCGGCCGCCGCGTGCAGGCGCGTCAGATGGCGGGCGGGCTCGTTGAAGATCAGGTCGCTGACGATATGGGCGTCATAGCTGTCGGGACCGCCATAGGCCGCCAGCAGGGCGTCGTGCTCGACCTCGGTCAGAGCGTCGTCGGTGCGGCCGTAGGCACCCGCGTCAACAGGACGGATCCACCAGAACTCGGCGCTGTTGGTGCCAAGGATCAGGGGCACGGGAGCCTGACGCCCGGCGGCAAAGGCCTCGACCACATCCTCGGGCAGGATGATGCCGTCGACGATCAGATTGTCCGAATAGAAGGCCGGCATGGGGCTGAGCAGGACTTCCGCAGGTACGGCGCGGAGCTGTGCCGCATCGGCATCGGCGGGCAGGCCGGCGCTGCGGGCAAAGGCCACACCCAGCGATTGGGCCGAGGGCCTGCCCGGGCGGTCCAGCGCCAGTTCGGCGGATCGCTGACGGCCCAGGCCGGACTGGACGATGGCCTTGTGGAACAGGCCGCGTGCCGAGGGGGCGACCATCAGCTGGGTGACGGCCACGCCGCCTGCGGACTCGCCGAAGATCGTCACATTCCCGGGGTCGCCGCCGAGGGCCGCGATATTGCCACGCACCCATTCCAGCGCCGCGATCTGGTCCATGACGCCATAGTTGCCGGCGGGCTCATCCGCTGGACGATCCGCAGCTAGCGCCGGATGATCGAAGAAGCCCAGACGGCCGAGGCGGTAGTTGATCGTCACCACGACGACCTCACGCCGGGCCAGCGCACTGCCGTCATAGAGGGCCGCCGTACCCGAGCCGTTGTTGTAGCCGCCACCGTGGATCCAGACCATGATCGGCAGAGGCCCATCCCGCTCGACCGGGGCCCAGACATTGAGCGTCAGGCAGTCCTCACTCATCGGCAGGGGGCCCACGCCGGGATCGCCGTTGGCGGGCGGCTGGATGCAGAGGGCGCCATAGTCCGTGGCGTCCCGTACGCCGTCCCAGTCCGGGGCCGGAGCCGGGGGACGCCAGCGCCGCTCGCCCACCGGCGGCGCAGCATAGGGCAGGCCCTTGAAGGCCACGACATCGCCCGAAACGACGCCCTGCGCGGCCCCGTTTTCAAGCCGGACGAGTTCGACGGGATCGGGCACAGGCTCAGACATGGGCGCAAGGACCATCATCAGGGAAAGCAGACCGGAGAGTATCATCGGGCGACCCTAGACGTCGGCTCCGACAATCCCAAGTCAATCACTTGACATCCGTCGGGAACCGCTTTCGGGATCAGGCGTTTCGACGGCTTCGTCGAGGGGGCTGCCGCTTGAAGTATCTTGAGTTGAGCGATGTGGCAGCGCGGGACATGGCCCGCGCGTTCGATGCCTCGCCCAATCCTTACACCATGCTGACTACCGACTTCTGTTACGTGGGGGTCAACCAGGCCTATCTGGATGTGGTCGGGCGCGAGCGGGATGACCTGATCGGTCGCAATCTGTTCGACCTGTTCGACGGAGGCGGCCAAGGCGATCAGGCGCGCGAGAATGCTCGCCAGCTGAGGGCCTCGTTCGAGCGGGTCCTGTTGACCGGCGAACCGGATCACCTGGCCCTGATCCACTATCCTATCGAGATAACCGATACCGACGGCCGGACGCGGATCGAGGATCGCTACTGGAGCGCGACCCATACGCCGATCCGGGATGTCGACGGTCAGGTCGCCTACATCCTTCAGCACACGACGGACATCACCGAACTGCAGAACCTGCGCAAGCGCGTGATGGGCGACCGGGACAAGGCCACGGTCACCGACCTGCTCAGCAGCAACGTCATGGCGCGGGCCGAACACCTGCAGACCGACAATCTCCGCCTGCAATCAGAACGCAACCGACTGCTCGACATCTTCATGCAGGCGCCGGGATTCATCGCGGTGCTGACCGGGCCGGATTTCGTCTTCCAGATGCACAATGAGGCCTATGCCGAGCTGACCGGATACCGGACGCTGAACGGCAAGCCTGTGGTCGAGGCCCTGCCCGAGATCGTGGCCCAGGGGTTTCTGGACCTGTTGAAGCAGGTGCGCGAAACCGGCGAGACGTTTGAGGGGCACGCCATGCCTATTCAGCTGGGCAGCGGACCGGACGGCGCGCTTCGCACCCGCTACCTCGACTTTGTCTACCAGCCCCTGCGGGACGGCCGGGGCGATGTGGCGGGTGTGTTCGTGCAGGGGCACGATGTCACCGACGTCGTCGAGGCCGGCAATCGGCAGAAGCTGATGATCGACGAGTTGAACCATCGCGTGAAGAATACGCTGGCAACCGTTCAATCCATTGCCATGCAGACGGCGCGAACCCATGCGGAGCCCGAGACCTTCGCCGAAGGGTTTCAGGCGCGTCTGATGTCGCTGTCGCATACCCACAACCTTCTGACGCGCACCCACTGGGAGGGGGCGGAGCTGGCGGATATCCTGACGCATGAGACCGAGGCCCACGGCTCCATGCGTATCCTGCCGAACGGGCCGGTCGTGTCACTGGACCCGGCCCAGGCCCTGCCGCTGGGGATGATCTTCCACGAACTGGCCACCAATGCCGCCAAGCACGGTGCTCTACAGTCCGGCGACGGCCGCGTCCTGGTCGACTGGTCCATTCAGGATGCGACGGTGTCGCTGGTCTGGCGTGAGATCGATGGTCCGCCGGTCGTGGCGTCCGAACATCGCGGGTTCGGCAGTCGTCTGATCGAGCGGAATGTGCGTCATGATCTGGCGGGACAGTCCCGCTTCGACTATGCCCCTGACGGGTTGATCTTTTCACTGACCTTTCCACTCGAGAGAACCGCGTCATGAGCATTCCGGGACTGGAGGGCCGAACGGTATTCGTCGTCGAGGACGAATCGCTGGTCGCCATGCTGCTGGAGACCATGCTTGAGGACATGGGCTGTACGGTTTTCGGCACGGCGGCTCGCATTGAGGACGCGCTGGAGATGATCGCAGGAGATGCCCGGCCCGATGCGGCACTGCTGGACGTCAACGTCGCAGGCCAGACCGTCTATCCCGTGGCCGAGGCGCTGGATCGCAAGGGCGTGCCGCTGGTGTTCTCGACTGGCTACGGCCAAGGTGGGCTGGCCGAGGGGTGGGAGGGCCGGCCGACGGTCCAGAAGCCCTATACCGAGGCCATGATCCGAGACGCCCTGATGCGGGTGCTGGACATTAAAAACGCCTGAAGTCGCGGATCACGGACCGGGCCGCATTATGGCCGGGCGCGCCGGTCACCCCGCCGCCCGGATGGGCGCCGGATCCGCACAGATAGAGCCCCGGCACCGGCATACGGTAATCGGCATGGCCCAACACCGGGCGCGCGCTGAACAGCTGATCGAGACTGAGGCGGCCGTGGAAGATGTCGCCGCCGATCAGGCCGAAGCGTCGCTCCAGATCACGCGGCCCGAGCGCCAGCCGGCCGACGACAGAATCCCTGAACCCCGGGGCCTGGGCCTCGACCGTATCGATCATCAGGTCGGCGACCGCATCGCGGTGCGTATCGGCCAGATCGGGGGCAACGTGCTGACAGAACAGGCTGGCGACGTGGTGCCCCTCGGGGGCGAGGCTGTCGTCGAGGGTCGAGGGGATCAGCATCTCGACGATCGGCTGGCGGGACCAGCCGTCGCGGCGCGCGTCCTGATACGCCCGGTCCATATAGTCGAGGCTGGGGGCGATGATGATGCCGGCGGTCAGGTGATCGCCGATCCCGGGGCGCGCCGTGAATTTCGGCAGGCGATCCAGCGCGACGTTCATGCGAAAGGTGCCCGAGCCCGAGACATACCGGTCCATCCGCTCGCGGAAGTCGGAGGGCACCACGGCCGGATCGACCAGCCGGTCGAACAGCAGGCGCGGATGCAGGTTCGACACGACCGCCCGCCCCCGCACGACTTCGCCCGCTTCGGTGACCGCGCCGACGGCCCGGCCTCTTTCGGTCAGCACCTCGGCGACGGGGGCGTCGAGGGTGATCTCGACGCCCGCCTCAACGCAGGCGGCGGCCATGGCCTGGGTGATGGCCCCCATGCCGCCAAGGGCATGGCCCCAGGCCCCGCGCTTGCCATTCACCTCCCCGAACACATGGTGGAGCAGAACATAGGCCGAGCCCGGTGTGTACGGACTGCCATAGGCCCCGACGACGCTGTCGAACCCGAACAGGGCCTTGATCGGATCACTTTCGAACCAGGCGTCCAGCCATTCCCCGGCCGAGCGGGTGAACATATCGACGAGGTCGCGCTGTGTGGTCTGGTCCAGCGTCTTGACGCGCAGGCCCAGCGCCCCGGCAGCCAGCGCTGGCCCGAGGCTGGAGAGTCCGAGGCCCGGGGTCAGGTTCGGCGGGGCCTTGAGGATCTGGTCGCGCAGCACATCGGCCACGGCGTCCAGCCTGCGTCCATAATCATCCAGCCGTACCGCATCGCGCGCGGAGAAGCGGGCCACCTCGCGCGCGGTCAACCCGCCCTCGCCCACCGAAAGGCTGTCGCCGCCCGGCAGAGGCAGAAAGTTAGACATACGCCGCTCGACAACGCGAAGGCCATGGCGGGCCAGCTGCATGTCGGCGATCACTTTGGGATTGAGCAGGCTGACGGTGTAGCTGGCCGTCGAGTTTCGATATCCGGGATGGAATTCCTCGGTGACCGCGGCGCCGCCGACGACGGGACGTCGCTCCAGCACCCGCACCTTGAGCCCGGCGCGCGCCATATACCAGGCGCAGACCAGCCCGTTGTGGCCCCCGCCCAGCACCACTGCATCCCACGTCTCACGCGCCATTCTGCCTCGCTTCGCTCTCGCCTTGGGAGGAGCCTAGTCCGGGAGAGGACCTGAGGGAATCGATTCCCCGGCCCGTCACAGACCGTCAGTCGACAGAACGCGGGTCCGGGTTCACAAATGGCCGCAAATGGAGGGAAGCATGTTTCGATCCAGACCTGTCCTGACCGGGGCCCTGTCGCTCGCGTTCTCACTCGCGGTGATGACACCCGTCGCCGCCCCGGCCCGCGCGCAGGACGGAGGCATGTGGCAGGTCTATATCGCGGGCGTGCCGCTGAGCTGTGCCAGCTATTACGGCGAGCCGGTGCGCATCTACATGACCCGCGACCTGAACAATGTCGGCATCGCCACGCGGGTCCAGAATGGCCAGCCGATCATCGTCATGAACCCCGATGTTCTGGCCCGCTTTCAGCCGCTGGTGCAGGTGTGGTGGTTCGCCCACGAGTGCGGGCACCATGCGCTCGGTCCCTACAACAGCGAGACCAATGCGGACTGCTGGGGTGTGCGGGTGCTGCGCGATCAAGGCTTCATCCGCAATGTCTATGATCTTCAGGCCTTTGCCTATGACCTCAGCAGCCTGCCGGGCAGCGCCGTGGGGCATCTGCCCGGGCCGCAGCGGGCGCAGAATGTGATCAACTGCTCTCTGACCTGAGTGGCCACAGCACCCGCACACGTGTAGCAAAGGGATCAGGGAGGGTGCCTGGCCCATGGTCCGTTTTCTGCTGATCGCGCCCAAGCCGCATTGGGATGCTGACTTCGCCGGGATATCCGGCGGTGCAGAGGATTCTGTGACCCGGGTCGCGCCCATTGCGATCGCTACGGTCGCGGCCATGGCCCCCGCAGGCCTTTCGATTACGCTGCACGATGAGGCGCTGGCTCCGGTCGATTTTGACATCGAGGCTGATTTCATCGGCATCACCGCAAATGTCTCGCAGGCCAAGCGCGCGATCGAGATCGCCCAGGAGTTCCGGGCGCGCGGCAAGCCGGTGATCATCGGCGGACCCCACATCACCCTCGACCCCAAGGCCTTTGACTGCGCATGCGACATTGCGGTGACCGGCGAGTTCGAGGAGATCGCCGAGGGCTTCTACGCCGACATGCTGAACGGCACGCTGAAGCCGCACTACTCCGGGGGACGCCCCGACCTGTCGCGCTCGCCCGTTCCGGCGTGGGAGCTGTTCGACAATGACCGGGCCCTGGTCGGGGTGGTGCAGACCAGCCGTGGCTGTCCGTTCGAGTGCAACTATTGCGACGTGATCCAGTATCTGGGCCGCAAGCAGCGCCACAAGACGCCGGATCAGGTGATCGCCGAGGTCCAGCGCCTGTACGACCTGGGCTATAACCGCATTGCCTTGGCCGACGACAATTTCACTATCTACCGCAAGCGGGCCGCAGAACTGCTGGACGCCCTGATCGCGTGGAACGGGCATGAGGGTCGCGATCATGTGATCTTTGCCACCCAGGTCTCGATCGATGTGGCGCGCGACGACGAGATGCTGGTGCGCTGTGCCGAGGCGGGCGTGTCCAACCTGTTCATCGGCGTGGAGTCGGTCAACGAGGAGAGCCTGAAGGCCAGCAAGAAACGCCAGAACCTGAACACCGACATGCAGGCCCAGCTGCGCAAGGTGGCCAGTCATGGGCTGAAGATCGAGGCCGCGCTGATGGTCGGGTTCGATGCCGATGACCTGACGATCTTTGAGCGCCAGTACCGGTTCGGTATGGGACTGCCGGTCGGAACCTTCAAGATTTCATCGCTGGTCGCGCCCATGGCCACGCCCATCTATGACGAGATGCTGAAGGCCGGACGGCTGGACCTGACGGGAGAGCAGGCACACTTCCCCGGGGCGGACATGGTGACCAACATCATCCCCGCCCAGATGACAAAACAGCAGCTGTATACCGGCACGCGCTGGCTGATCAGTCGCCTGTACAGCCCGGCGGCCTTCTGGACCCGGTTCGAGGCTCTGGCGGATATTCTGGGACCCAATCCACTGCTGAAGCGGGGGACCGGACGGCTTTACAATTCGCCGTCGCGGGCGAGGGCCAATGCCCATTTTGGCCGGATGTTGCGCGCCGTCAGCCGGGGCAATCCCGAGATCGCCGAGGTCATCCGCAAGGCCAACCGCCTCATGCGCGCCCGGCCGGATATCCGCGACGGGCTGACGGACATCCTGACGACGTGGATGCTGTCGCTGTATGTGCATATGGAGAAGGGCGTCTATGACGCGGAATGGGCCCGGATGGAGGCCCCGCCCTTTGACAAGGTTCAGTCGGCCGCCTGATCGCCCGGCTCAGGCCGCGAGCGTCGACTGGCGGGAGGCATTCCGTTCGATCAGGAAGATGCGGCCGAGGGTGGCGATCATTTCCAGCCAGTCGGCAAGCGAGGCGTCGCTGACCAGATCGGCGTCGCGCGGTTCGAACTTGGACGACCAGCCGCCGCTGTACATGCGGCATTCCGAGCAGGCAGCGTCCGAAGTGCCGCACTTTTCCTGACCCTGCTGCAGGTCGGTCTTGAAATAGCGCATCTGGCCGATCATCCGCGTATGGCAATCGCGGGCGATGCCGGTCTCCGGGTCGATATCATAGAGTGGGCCCGACTGGGTCGCCCAGGCGTTGTAGGCCTTGGAATAGACGACGGTTTCCGGGAAGTCGTCGATCAGCTCGTCCATAGTGCGCCGGACCTGGGCCAGGCTGTCGTCGTCCCACAGCAGATTGCTTTCCGGGTTGGAGATGCGGAAGAATTCGCGATCATTCCCCTCCCCCTCGGTCAGCTTGCGCAGATAGGTGTGGGTCGGCGAATACATGTTGAAGGTGACCGGCAAGCCGTTGTCTCGCCCGATCTCGGCCAGGCGACGGGCGTCGCCCAGATTGGTCTTCGTCAGGGTGTAGAGTAGGATGGCACGGGGATCGCCGGCATAGTTGCGGATGGCCTTGTGGAACGAGCGACCGCCGCGCAGGTCGGCGTCGGTTTCCGCCTCGACGCCCCAGACCGAAACGCCGATCCGATAGGGGACGGCGGGATCGATCCGGACCGTGCCGTTCGTGCCGATGTTGCCATAGGGAAAATACTTGCTGGCGGCGATCAGGCGGTCCTGATGCAGGGCGGGTTCGGCGCCGACGAAGTAGGCCATGGTGACGCCGCGTTCCGCCTCGGCAGCGAAGAACCGGTCCCAGGTGTCGATGTCCTCAACGCCCTTGATGGGTTTGAAATCGTCCGAGAAATAGTAGCAGCCTTCGCAGAACAGGTTGCAGCGCGTGGCGACCTCGTAAAAGGCCGGCTTGCGGAACGCCCGCACGACCCGCTTGGCCTCCTCATAGGCCGGGCCAAGATGGGGCGAGCCCTGCAAGAGGGCTGCCAGCCGGGTCAGCCTGGCTCTACGATTACTCGACACACTGCCTCCCTTGCCGACACAGGGTCGGACGGTCGACGCTATCATGGCTTGTCGGAGCTGAGGAGACGGCGCGCAAATTCAGCCGGGACATGTTGCCCCTTCCGCGTGGCCGCGGGACTTCAGACTGGCGGCGATATCCCTCGAAAAGAGGCGCGCGCCTTCGGGGTTCATGTGGTTCGGGTCGACGAACAGCTCGGCCGGATAGACCCGCGCCGGGTCGCGCCACGCATTGATGACGACGGCCCCCTCCTCCTCGATCCGGTCAAGGGACCGCCACAGGCTCTGGAGTTCGGCATCCATCTGCCGGCGGATGCGGGCCTGTATCTGCGGCGAGGCGGGGGGCACGATGATGTAGAGCTGTCCACCGGCAGCCTCGATTTGCGCATGGATGTCGCTGATGGCCTCGACGGCGCGCCCGGACACGCCCGGGTCATAGTAGGCGATGGCGTTGATGTCGGTCATGCGATCCGACGCCTGGCCGTCGGCAAGGCCGCCTTCCAGCGCCGGATCAAGCTGGCCCTCAAGTCGCCAGATTAAACTGTCGATCGGTTTGGCGGGCGCGCGGAGGCCCACCGTCACCAGCATCTGTTGAAAGCGCCGGCGCCAGTCCTGATAGCCGAGCGCGGGCGAGATCCGGGTCACGGCATACTGGCGCCAGTCCCCGTCGATCAGACCATGGCGTCCATTCACGAACAGGAAGCGATAGGTGATCCGCCGGTTATGGCTGCGCCCCGACGCGGGGATGGCGTTGTTATAGAGGGTCGCGCCCGGGCTGAGCGCGAGGAACCACTTTCCGGGCGGGTCGGGACGACTGAGCACCAGCTCGACCATGGCCCGGGTCTCGAACACATCCTGAAGGACAAAGAAGAAGTCGGCCCCGTCGAGGCACAGGGTGTCGAACCGGATCGCGCCGCCGATGGAACTGCCGACGATGATGGCCTCCTTGCCCGAGGTATCGTCCAAAAGGGCATTCATGGCCTCGATCTGACGGCCGTCGTCGAATACGCGCGAGACGATGTTGAGCCCAACGATGAGGGCCAAGGCGAGGACGAGGAACAGGATCAGGCGGCGCATCGGATCCCCGTCAGAAGTTGAAATAGAGGAAGCCGGGCTTGTCGAAGGTCCCGAACATGAGAATGACCGCGATCAGGGCATAGTAGAACCCCCAGGCCACGACCGGGCCGCGGGACTTCAGGCGCTCGAACACGGACTGGCGGCAATCGAACCACTGGAAGATCTCCAGGCCGACGATGGCGATCACCAGATAGCGCGGCAGGATGCCGAAGCCGGACAACAGGGCACCGGGGTCCTGTAACGCCCAGGCGGGAAGCTCGGCCATCCGACCCCAGGCCTGGATCGCCAGTTGCCAGCTGGGCGTGGCCACCATGGAGCCCAGCAAGACGAGGAAGCTCCAGAGCACCAAACGGTTCAGGCTGTTCTGAAGGCCGACCTCGACGCCACGTGGCAGACCGAGTGTGCGCGACAGACCATGCGAAAAGGCCGCCGCCCCGCGACTGCGGCGGACGATGCCCTCGCCGATCATCACCAGACCCGCGATGATGCCAGCAGCCAGCCACGTCCATGCCGCGCCGTGCCACAGGGCGACGATGGCGATGGTGATCAGGGTGGCGACCGCGCGCCGGACTGCCTTGTCGTCCCGACGGCCCTTGCCCCTGCCCCCACCCCGCGCGATCGGGAGGTAGACATAGTCGCGGAACCAGGTGGAGACGGTGATGTGCCAGCGCCGCCAGAACTCGGCCACCGAGACGGAGGCCAACGGACGGTCAAAGTTGCGGGTCAGCTGAATGCCCAGGATCAGGCTGGAGCCGATGGCGATGTCGGCATAGCCGGACAGGTCGGCATAATAGCGATAGATCTCCCCCACAGCAGCCGTCAACACCACAAGGGGCGAATGGTCGAGCGGCTGAACCAGAACCGGCGGCACGATGTCCGCCAGCCGGTCGGCGATCACCAGCTTCTTGAAATAGCCGACCAGCATCAGGGCCCCGCCGGCGGCGGCGCGACCGACCTCAAACACCTTGTGCTGGCGGAACTGCGGCAACAGGGTTCCCGGCCGTTCGATCGGGCCCGCCAGGAGTTGCGGGAAATACATGACGTAGACGGCGAAATAGCCGAGGTGGCGTTCGGGCTCTCTCCGGCCGCGATAAACGTCGATCACATAGCCCAGCGTCTGGAAGGTGTAGAAGGATATGCCAAGCGGCAGCAGCAGGCTGATGGGCTGAAACGCCTGACTGTCGCCGCCGTGGAACAACGTCAGCCCGGTGTTGGCGACCAGGGCGAAATATTTGAAGGTGAACAGCAGGCCGAGATTGCCGCACAGGCTGACCGACAACAGGGCCTTGCGTCGCCAGCCCGGCTGAACGCGAGGCAGCATCTGGCCGACGACGTAGTCGATCAGCGTCGAGACCCACAGCAGCCAAAGGAAATCCCAGCGCCAGGCGGCGTAGAACAGATTGCTGAGGGCGAGCAGGACGATCCACCGCCAGCGCTGGGGCGTGAAGAAATACAGCACCACCACAAGCGGCAGGAACAGCAGGTAGTCGAGGCTGTGAAAGCTCATCGTCGATCAGGACCGCGCGAAGTCGCGGCGCGGCGCGACCCGGATCGGCGCGCGACCGTGGGGCCTGAGCGCAAAATCGATCCAGCAGGTCAGGTCATGGCCGGGATTGGGTGACAGCTGATAGCCGCTGACCACATGGCCGATGGCCCGGCTGAGGACCATGAAGGCGAAGGAAGTGCCGACGCAGCCTCTGGGCCCGGCCCCGAATGGGAGCCAGAGCCGGCGATGCGCTGACAGGTCCTTGCCCATGAAGCGGTCGGGGCGGAAGGCATCGGGCCGGTCCCAGAGGCGACGGTTGCGGTGCATGGCATAGATGCCAAGGACGGCCGAGAAATCCTTGCCCAGGACCTGATCGCCCACCGGCAGGTCGATGGTCACGTCCCGCAGGATCTGGGGAATGGGCGGATAGAGCCGTAGCGTCTCGTGGATCACGGCGCTGGTCAGGGGACAGGATCGCAGATCGCGCGCCGGGTCGCTTGGGCCGGGGCCTTCGGCCCACTCCTGACGGACACGGTCCTGGATGTCGGGATGTTTGGCGAGCAGCCAGAGCGCCCAGGTGAGGGTCGCGTTGGCATTGTCGTGTCCGGCGTGCAGGAACAGCAGGGCCGTATTGAGCATACGGTAGGGCTCGCCAAAGTCCTCGGCCCGGATTTCAACGGCACGAGCACTGAGCGGACGCAGACATTCGATCTGGTCGCGCAACGGCGCATAGGCCAGCCGGTCCATGGCCTCCGCCGCCTCGACGAGCAGCGGATCACTATGCTGCGCCTGTTCCTGGTCGCAGAAGAAGGCGCGCCAGAGGGCCTGCATGGTCAAATGTCGCGCGGTCCGGAACAGATCAACCGGGCCTTCATGCCATTCGGACAGCGCATGGGCGCAGGCCATCGTCACCCGGTCGATCGTGGTCAGCTCATTGGTGCCGTGAATCGGGCTGAGAAAGGCCTGACGCCACTCGGGCCAGTCCATCTCCTCGCCCTGCAGCAAGGTGTCGCCGAAGCTGCTGCCGAGGATCCGGTCATGAAGGCGCGACCGGGGATACTGTCCTTGCCGGTTCAACAGTACCTCGGTCACCACCGGCGGATCGGTCACCATGACCATGCGCCGGCGGCCGACGCTCGCTTCGACAAATGGCTCGGTGAGGCAGGTTTCAGACCAGTGCTCATCCGGTGCCTGCAGGGCCCGGATCATGCCGGGAAAGCGCAGGGGATCGCGCCCCTGAAAGGTCAGGCGTGGCAAGTCGACGCTGGGTTCCGCCTGATTGTCGCTCATCCCCGCCCCGCCGACTCGGCTTCCTGCGACGCCCTGCTTACGCTGTCCCGGAAAAGCGGGCCAGTTCGGTGAACTGTCCGGCGACCTCGCCGCCGACGACCATCTGGTCGCCCGAGGTAACCCAGACGTGGGCCTTCAGCCCCCTCTGCTCATCCCCCTCGCGCGCTACACCATAGTGGAGCACGCTGGAGATCCCGCGCCGCCTGAGCATGGCATGGGCCGCCAGCCCCTGTTCGAAGCACAGGGCGCGCCAAGGCACATTACGGGCGGCGCGACGTACGGCTCTGCGGACCGGCATGATCTCGTCACGAGTCTGTGCCGGGCGTCCGCCCGTCCGCACCCCGTGCTTTGCCACATGACGAAAGGGCACAAAGGCGAGGCAGAAGGCCGCCAGTCCCAGAAGGAGTACGGCCTCGGTCAGGATGGGGACGTCACGCAGCTTCATGAGACCCTCGTGGCCAGAGCCGTCGCGCCTTGCGCCACAGCCACAACGGGATACGGATGACGACATAGAGGAAGCCCAGGCCCCGCGGCAGGGGCATGTGGACGCGGTCGTAGTCCCCCGCCCAGTTGCTCTCCAGCTCTGCCAGGAAGGCCCTGTGCGTCGTGCCGATCAGATGGCGACCGATCCAGGTCATGCGCCACGGCCTGCTGTAGGCCGCGATCTCGGTCACGCCCCTGCCATGAGTCAGGCTGGCGTGAGCCGCGCGAACGAGGTAGCGGCCGGCGGCATCCAGTTGCGTCGTCGCGTGGCGTCGGCCGAACAGACCCTGACAGAGGGCAAGCGCCACATCGGGCGCCCGTCCCGCGCCCATGGCCACCGCCTGGTCCCGAAGCCGGGCGATTTCCTCGTCGCTGCGCTCCCTCAGAAAGGCGGCCACATCGGCGATCCATTTCAGCCGCGACCAGCTGTGGCGCGTGCCATGCACACATAGATAGGCGAACAGTTCTGGTTCGGCGAGCGTTCGCAACTTGCCGGAGCCCAGAGGCACATACTGGGTCCGGCGCAGATCCAGCCCGGAAAGCTCGTGAGGATTGTCGACGAGCTTCCAGTGAAGCTCGAGATAGATGTTCCGCGCCGGATGGAAAAACACGCATTCCTTGGCGACGTCCTGAAAACGGCGGAAGGCGTCGGGCGACAGCCCCTTCGGATAGTCAAGGAGATAGCCCTCGGCGATCAACAGGTCGCAGGCGGCCTCGACCTGATCAGGGCGCACGAGGAGGTCGATGTCCCAGGAGTCCTTCATGCCGACATCGCGGTGCATCAGGAGGGCCAGCGCCGAGCCCTTTACGAAGGTCGCGTCCAGCCCGGCCTTGTCGAACGTGGACTGTAGAAACAGGCTCTCTCTGGCCAGGTTCAGACTGCGTCGGGCGGCCTGACCGGCCATCTGCGCGAGACGCGCGGCCGTGCCGGGCGGCAGGCGCACGCCGGCTTCGGTCAGGGCGCGGTGGACCTGGGGAGCGACCCGGTGTCGCGCCACAGTCTGGATCAAACGGTCCATATCGAGCAGCGGGCTGGCCACAAGTGCCCGCAGGCTCGCGTTCCGGGCGGCGTCATCGTCCGGGCGGCAGCAGTTGACCACGACGTGGAGGGCTAACGGCAGCGGTAGGGCTTCGCCCGCCCTCACAGTCGGTGATCGTCGACCAGACGCCCCTCGGCAAAGGTCAGGCGACGGCTGCACACCGAAAGGCTCTCGGCCCGGTGCGAGATCATCAGGATCAGCGGTCTGGGATCGAGTTTGGCCAACGCTTTCAGGACCGCATCCTCGCTGTCGGCATCAAGGGCAGCCGTCGCCTCGTCCAGCACGAGGACGTCGGGGCGCCGGAGCAGGGCCCGCGACAGGGCCAGGCGCTGACGCTCGCCGCCCGAGACCATGGCACCGTCTTCGCCGACCACACTGTCGAGTCCGAGGGACAGTCGGGAGACGACGCGGTCCGCGCCGGTCGCGGCAAGCACCTCGGCAATGCGGGCCTCATCCGCCTCAACTCCGCCCCAGAGCAGATTGGCCCGGATGGTGTCGTTGAACAGAAGCGGGTCCTGGGTGACATAGGCGAGACGGTCCCGCCATGCGGAAACCGTTTGCGCATCAAGGGTCTGGTCGCCAACCGTGATGCGCCCGTGCTGAGGCTGGAGCAGCCCGGCCATGAGATCGGCAAAGGTCGTCTTGCCGGCCCCCGACGAGCCGGTGATAGCGACGAACTCTCCGGGCTGAAGCGTCAGGGACAAGGCCCGAACGCCTCGTCCTACCGTTGCCCCCTCGTGCAGATAGGTGACGTCCTCAATCTGGATGGTGCCGTTCAGGGATCTCTGATCTTCGCCCCTGGTTGCCACGACCCGGGCCTCACGGGTCAGATCATTGAGCGTATTCTGAACCGCTTCCCATGCCGGAAGGGCGTAGGCAACCTGCTGGAGGCCGGATTGAATCTGCATGGCGGGTCCGGCGATCCGCGCCAGGACGACCAGCAGCGTCAGCATGACAGCCGGGGGGTAGTCGAGGACCAGAAACCCAAGCAACAGCGAGATCGAGGCGACAGCAGCGCCAAGCAAACTCCACATCACCCGCATGGCCGCCTGGCGGTTGATGAAGGCGACCTGCTGGTGAGTGGCGATGCCCAAATCCCGTTCGAATGCCGCAACGAAGGCAGAATGCAGGTTCTGGCTCATGGCCGCCTTGAGCCCGCCGAGGAAACGGCCCAACTCGACCATCAGCCGCATGTTGGAGCTAGTCACCCGGGCGCCAATCTCGCGGGTCGCGCCCAGCCAGCGGCCCATGACAAGGGCACCCAGTCCCATCGCCATCAGAGCGATGACGGCCAGCAGGGGCGCAAGGGCCAGCGCCACGCCCGCTTGAATGACTACGAGAACGACGGCAACACCACCTTGCAACAGGAAATGCACGCCAGACGCACACCGCTGGATGTCCCCGCTCATCAAGTGGGTCACGCGACCATGTCCGAGGGCATTCAGCGCCTCCCACCGACTGCCGGCGAGGGCGCGGGCGAGTTGGGACCTCTTGCTTTCCAGATATCCCACCTGCAGCGCGCCCATACGCAGGTCGCGCTGCCACAGAATCAAGGCGCGCAGGGCCATAACAAGACCGAACAGGCCGAGCACCAGAATCAGCCTTGAGGCCCCTTGCACCTCGGGCCAAAGGTTCAGCAGCGTGCCGAGTGGGCCCGTTTGGGTCGTGCTTTCCGCAAACAACGTGCCCAACAGCGGAACCAGCAGGAGCAGGCCAAAGCCATCCAACAGCGCGCCAAGCGCCACCAAGGCGACAAGTCCCTGAGCGCGGCCACCCACGTAGCCGGCAAGATCCCTGACAAAAGCGAGGACCTTTTTCATCGGACGAAGGACGCGTTGCGATCAGGCATTGGTGCGGGCCGCCTTGCGCATGAAATGGCCGGCAGACACGCCTCGCAAGACCACCAGCCGATAGTCGCGCATCGCTTCGGGATTGGTCCAGTCCCTCTCGGGCATGGATTCCAGAAGTCTCTCGAGGCGATCCAGATCAAGGACATCCGCGACCCCGTCGACATTGCGCAAGCGGCGAACTTCCTGAAGCAGGGACGCGCGGGATGTCTGAACATTCTCGAACCAGTCCGCAGCCTGATAACCCTTGCGGCGCTCTTCGAGAACCACGGCCGGGAGCCGGTCGGTCAGCCCCAGCCGGGCCAGACGACGGGGCAGGCCGTCATTCAGAAAGGCCTCGGTCGGAAGGGCCAGGCAGTATTCGACCAGCCGCCGGTCAGCGGTGGGATCACGGACATCCAGACCCCAGCCCCCCATCACGCCCTTGGCGTAGTTGCCGAAATCCACGCGCCCCAGAATACGCAGGCGCTGAGCAAAGGCGTCGGCCTCGGAGCGGTATTCCAGATCATGGCCTCGGTCACGGGCGCGACGCCTCAGATCGTGAGCCACGACCGCGCTTTCTTTCACAGCCGAATAGTCACCGAGAACGGCGATACGGCCGCGAAGCCGACTGGCAAATCGCCAGAGCGCCGTCGGCATCCAGGGACCCAGAGCCTGGGCCAGATAGCCCTTCCAATTCATTCGCTTCTCGCGTGAAAGGGCATGGCCCTGGCGCAAAAATCCGACCAGATCGCCCTTCTTGAGCAGTTCACCGGGCAGGGTCTTGCCGTCATAGCTGAACGTCATATTGCCCATCGCGCCAACGAGCAGCACATTCAGGCCAAGGCGACGCGCTTCCTCGTGGATATGGTCGGTCCAGCGCGCATTGCAGATGTTGAGGACCGGGCGTTCGAACGCGTTGAAGCCGCGATCCAGGCCCGCCGTCAGGTCGCGGCCGTCGTTGCGCAGCACCACGTGATCCATATTCGGATAGAGCGCGGCCGTCGCCGACGCCAGCTCGGTCTCGTCCTCGACCTGGCCGGGCATGCCGGGAAGGACGAATCCGGCCCGGGGGGAGGACGTAAATGCCGCGACCCGCCCGCCCGTCTCCGCCATCAACCGCGCGGCGGTGGCCGCGACTGCGGAGCTGTCCAGCCCGGCGCTCAGATGGCTGCCGATGCGACGCCCGGCCCCTCTCAGTCGCGATTGAACCGCGCGGTCCAGATGCTGGCGTAGCCCCTCGACCTGCGCCTCGAACGTCTGCGGGACCGGCAGGGTCCGGCTGGGGTTCCAGTGCCGGTGGATGGTCTGACCGGTTGCCGTGACCAGCACATAGTGCCCGGGCTCGACCCGATAGATGTCCTGAAACCAGGTCTCGGGCCCGCTTTCCGGCAGCAGGGCCAGCAGTTCGGTCACACGCGAGGCATTCGGCGCGATCGGCACGTCCGGCAGGGCATGCAGCCCCTTGGCCATCGACGCGAAGGCAAACAAGCCGCCCTGCCGATGATAGTGGAGGGGCTTGGCGCCAAGCGCGTCACGCGCCAGCGTCAGCTGACGGTCACGCGTATCCCAGACGGCAAAGGCGTAATCGCCATAGACGTGATCGAAAAGCCCAGTCTGCCATCGCTCCCAGGCGGCCAGCAGCAGGCGGGTGTCTGAGCTGTTCTTCGCCTGAAAGGCATCCACACCGAGGGTGTCAGCCAGACCCTCACGGTCATCAAGACGCACATCCGCAACCAGATGGTATCGGCCGCAGGCACTGGTCAGCGGCGGCGCATCAAACCGGTCCTCATCCAGACAATCAAACCGGCGAAGACCGAGCGCCACATCACCACCATCCCAGAGCCCCTCTCCATCGGGGCCGTACAGGGCCTGTGCGTGGTTCATCAACCGGCAGGGTTCGGCGGCAGTCCGTCCGTCCAGACGCCATACGCCCGCAAGCGCAGTCATCGCGTCCCTTTTTCCGGATTCATTGTGAGTAGGACCGCCCCGTCAGCGAACAGCGCAAGGCCATCCTGAGTCAGGGGTGAATACGACAGGCGTGGGCATAGTCAAACCGCATTCGGCGGGAAAGCCATGCCGTCGACAGGCAGAAAAATCAGGATGCGGAGCCAAAGCCGTCCACGCCCGCACCGGGGTTGGTCTCCGCGTTCTCTGCGTCAAGTCGCAGCAGCGACGGCGCCTGCCAGGTCTTGCGGCCCGACGTCTCGTCCGGGCCTTGGGCGCCATGATTATCGTTAATCAGTTCACGCATTGCGGTTAAGTCCCCACAGGTCGAGTTGCGAGGGTGTCATATGGCGCCTTCATGTCAATCGATATCCATCTCCGGGAGAATTTTATTCTTTCAGCACCGCGTCTTAACGAATAGACGACCAGGAAGACCGTTATGAAACCTGTTTCCCTTGCCTGCAATCGGAAGGTCGGGAAACCTCGTGACGCCGATTCGACCTTGCTCAGACTCGACGGATCATTCCCTCGGCTTCCATGCTGGACAGAAGGGCGCAAACGTCGCTCCGGCAGATCGCCACATCCACGTCGTATTCGCGGGTCAGGCGGGTGACCAGATCTCCCACCGTCGTCGGCGTTTCCACCAGTTCCCAGATGCGCGAGCCGATCGGGTCAAGGCCGTAGCAGGCCCCGCGATCCACGCTCATGGCCATGACTTCGCCGTCCACACGCGTGGTCAGTAAATCAGGCGACGTCACGATCTGGTCCCCGTCCCGAAATTCCTGATCACTCATACGTCTGGCCCCGCACCCAGAATTTGCGCCTCACCAAGCTGGCGGATCAGGCGTTCGACCTCAACCTGAAAAACCTCATGCCCCCATTGGCGCGTCCACTCGAGAACGGCAACCCTGGCAGCCACCGAAACGCAGTGGCCGAAATGCGCTTCTTGCAGGCCGAGCGTGGATACCACCTGGGGGCGATAGGTCTCGGTCATCAGGACTTGCACAGCCGCGCGGCCTCGCAGGCGGCGCAGGCCTACGGGCTGTTCGCCCTCGCGGACCAGCCGGATGACTGCGCCCAGCGGCACCGGGGCCTGATCGGAGCTGGAGGGCAGCCCCAGCTGATACTTGTCCATGTCGTCGTGGATGCGCTCGAGTCCGCCGACATCATGGCCGTGCAGCTTCGCCGCATCGGCCCACAGCTTTACGCGGGGAAGCCCAGGATAGACGATCGGGCGTCCGGCAGTATCGAGGCCGATGACGCAGACATCATCGCTCAGCACCGTGTGGCCCGCCGCCGAAAAATGAGCGGCCAGAGTAGACTTTCCCGCGCCCGACTGACCGGTGAAGGCCACAGCGACGCCGCCCATCACCACCGCATTGGCATGCAGCGGAAAAAGGCCCCTCTGGTGGATCAGTATCCCCAGCGCCGATCCCAGCAGAAACAGGCGCAAATTTCTCTCTGAGCACGCCGCATCGATATCCACAGTGATGGACCGGCCGCCCTCGATGCGGAACCGCGCCACGTCCGGCAGGTCGAGCACCGCTGTGTCGCCGTTTCGCTCCAGTGATCCTGCCCCGGTCGGCGCCACTGCGCCCCGGCGGATCTCCACGATATCACGCCCCGCCTCTGCCCCGACCTCGATCAGTTCGGGCAGCGGAATCTCGGACCGCAGGACAAAATCTACGCAGGCATAATCAGGCACACGCCGTGCTGGCCCGTTTCAGCGCGGCTGGCAAGAGTGAGAGAGGATTCTGGCGGAGACGGAGGGCGATAAACCCCCGTCCCGCCCAGTCCCGCCCCGTCCAGAAAACCCAAGGAAAACCGGACATTTGCGCTTGCATCTGTCCCGAAACGTCCCGCATTATGCCGGGTAATCCGCGCCACTTGTTAGGGCACGAGTTAGGGCACGACATGGCCAGACAGTTGAACCGATTGAGCCCCCGGGGCGTCCAGACAATCACCAAGACGGGGCGTCATGCCGACGGCGGCGGGCTATATCTGTCTGTCGGTCCCGGGGAGGCCCGGCGCTGGGTCTTTCTGTATCGCTGGCGCGGAAAGCTCAAAGAGATGGGGCTGGGCGGGTTCGCATCGGTCGGCCTCGCCAAGGCCCGGCAGAGGGCACAGGCTGCGCGAGAGTTGATCGCGGACGGTATCGACCCGCTGGAGGCCAAGCGCGCAACGCAGGCCGTGCCGACGTTCGGAGACATGGCCGACACGCTGGTCGCGGACCTGTCGTCACAATGGCGCAACGAGAAACACCGGGCGCAATGGAAATCGACCCTTGAGACCGGGGCGGCTGCAATCCGTCATATCCGGGTGGATCAAGTCGAGACGGCGGACGTGCTGGAGGTGCTGAAACCGATCTGGAGCGAGAAGCCGGAAACGGCCTCCCGCCTTCGCGGTCGTATTGAGAGGGTGCTGGACGCGGCGAAGGCCAGAGGCTTCCGGCAGGGCGAGAATCCGGCCCGCTGGAGGGGGCATCTGGATCACCTGTTGCCGAAGCGCCAGAAGCTGACCAGAGGCCACCATGCGGCCCTTCCCTTCGCTGACGTGCCCGACTTCATCGCAGAGCTGCGCCGGAGGGAAGCAACGTCCGCCCTGGCCCTTGAGTTCGCCATCTTCACCGCCGCTCGTTCTGGCGAGGTTCGCAGCGCGACATGGGGCGAAATCGACCTTGGAGCGAAGGTCTGGACGGTTCCTGCCGTCCGCATGAAATCGGCACGGGAACACCGGGTGCCCCTGTCGGCCCGGGCCGTTGAGATATTGACCACGATGGCCCCGCTGAAAGCTGGCGACGACGCCCTGATTTTCCCGGGCCACAAGAAGGCCGCCCCCCTGTCAGATGCCGCCTTTGATGCCCTGCTGGAGCGGATGGAGCGCAAGGGCCAAATCACCGCGCACGGGTTCCGGTCCAGCTTCCGGGATTGGGCAGGCGAGGTCTCAACCTTCCCGCGCGAGCTTGCCGAGGCCGCGCTGGCCCATGTCGTCGGTGATGAAACCGAGCGGGCCTATCGCCGGGGTGACGCCCTCGAAAAGCGCCGGAAGATGATGGACGCATGGGGGCGGTTCTGTGAGCCCCGGAAAGCCGACAACGTCCGGCGATTGCAGAGGGCGGGCTGATGGCCGTCGATAACGAAAAGGTCTATGCGCGCCTCAACGCCCATTTCAAACAAGTCACCGAGGAGTGGCGGCGAGCAATAGCGCCGCTCAATACTCCCGAAATGAAGGCGCGGCTGGCGGCGGGTCAGCTACTTATCGACAAGGTAAGGCGCGGGCGAGGGAGCGCCAACGATAAGGTATCGGCTGCCTATCGTGCTCTAGGGGGAATGACCCCGGTGGAGGCCAAGCCGATTATTGACCTGTTGCCGGAACCGCCAAGGCCGAGAGGTCGTCCAGCAGGGACTAGCCTTGCCGAGGCTGATGCCCCCCTCGTTGCAATTATTCGTGAGCGAGTGCTGGCGGGAGAGGCTCCGGCTACCGTTGCCCGTGAGCTAGCCCCCCATGCAGCGGGCGGCTCCACCCTCGAAAGCAAGGCGAAGCGCCTAGAGCGGAGATACCGAGAGGGAGAATAAATCGCGCGCTTTTCTTCTCCCGCGACCGTCTCCTGCAATCGCCGCAAGGTCTCCTCATCGGCCCCGACAGTATCCATCGGGACACCACCGGAGAGACCACATGAATACCGAACCTGTTGCGCTTTCGATCCCCGACGCCGTCCGCTACTGCGGCCTGAGCCGGACGCGTCTGTATGAGTTGATTCAGGCCCGAGAGCTGCCGAGTGCCAAGGTCGGCAAGCGCCGGATCATCCGCCGCGCGGACCTCGACGCGCTCATCGATCGGCACATGGCGGTGGCCTGAGAATGGCTCCTACTAATAGCAAGAACCCCGGCGCGCGGGCAGGCGCGACCGGGGCTCCGAAAAGTTCAGCTTGGCGGCTTGAACAGTCGGAACCTTACACCGCTCGCACGATCCCCGCAAGAATTCTGCTGCGTTCCATCGTGAGCGATGACGGCCATTTCCAAGGTCTAGAGGTGGCCCGTGTCTGAGCCCTTTTTCCTCGCCACCCTCGAAAAGAACAGCCGCGAAGACTGCCGGATCGCTCTGGACGAATACAAGGGTCACACCTTGATCGACGTGCGGGTCTGGGCGGACTTTGCCGCCGGGCCGGTGGCCACCCGGTGCGCAACAAAGAAAGGCGTGGCGCTGGACGTGTCCCGCCTCCCTGACCTCATAGCCGCTCTGGAGGCCGCGCGAGACGAGGCCGAGCGCCGGGGGCTCCTATGAGCATCGGGAGGCGTGTTGACGCCACAGGGCGCTCTACGGGCGAAATACGGCACTACGCCGGGCGGGCGAAGCGGTGGAAGTTTGAGGAAGGCTTCATCGGGGAGCCGCAAAGCCTGCTGGAGTCCCCCGGTTATCGCCGCCTGACATACCCGGCCTTCAAGGTTCTGACGTTCCTCAAGCTGGAGCATACCCGGCACGGCGGGGCGGAGAACGGGCGCTTGCTAGCTCCCCATGCCCAGCTCCGCGCATGGGGCATATCCCCCCGCAAGGTGAAACCCGCCCTGACCATGCTGGAGGCCTTCGGCATCATCCGGTGCACGTCCGATGGCGAACGCCTCGGAGGCCGACCCAAGGCCGCGACCTACGCCCTGACATGGCTCCCGACCTGTGACGGGGCGCTCCCGTCCGACGACTACAAGCGCGTCACGCTGGGCGACGTGCTGCTGATCCTTGACAGCGTGAAGGAGGACAACCGACGTGAAGCCGCCTAAGCCAAAAACAGACGCCGCGCTCACTTGTGAACGTCAACCACGTTCACTTGTGAACATTGGAGCCCCGAAAACGGGCCTGACCACGTTCACTTGTGAACATTCGCCGCGCTCACTTGTGAACCTACTATCTATATCTTGGGGGGATACACGCTCCGAAGCGTCATCTAGCCCTCTAATCCCCTCTCTAGACCCTCGCGGCCCTCGCGCGCCCGGTCGATGCCTTCGCCTGACAGAGACGCACCGGCTCATTGATGGCGAGCCTGATGCGGTCTGGGATTGGGAAGCGGAGGCGGGGCATGATTGACGTTCGCATTTCTGGAATCGCCCCCAACGATCCCCCGATTAAGCGCGGTAAAAGCCTCGTCGTCGCAGTCTTTGACGCCGACATAGGCGCGGTGAGGCTTGAGCGGTGCCTGCTGGTCGAGACCTTTGGGAACCGCCGGGTTTGGGGACCGTCCCCCGCTGTCCGGTTCTCCGCACCGCTCGCGCGCTTCCTGACAAGGGAGGCCAGCCAAGCCCTAGCCGATCAAGAGGAAACCAATGACGACGCAGGATGACGACCTGACCCGCGCTGCTGCCTATGTGGAGCTGGCGATGCGGCCTTACCTCTCGCGTGGCGGCCCGGTGCCCGACCTGGCCCTCGCCATGATCGCCGGTGCCGTTGGCCTGCTGGTCCCGTCATGGGGAGCCGAGCGGGTGCTAGCAGCGACCGACAAGCTGGTCGAACACGCCGCGAGCGAGATGGGGAGCCGTCATTGAAAGAGGGGCGGGTCACGCTCTGGAGTGCGTCGGGTAGGGGGTGGGGCAATCCCA
>CEPP01020119.1_pt1 | contig 35806 bp, 36 predicted proteins | sample 530521 | NCBI WGS metagenome assembly CEPP01 (sample SAMEA2620256, study PRJEB7988) | marine metagenome | biome: marine biome (ENVO:00000447); feature: surface water layer (ENVO:00002042); material: "saline water (ENVO:00002010), including plankton (ENVO:xxxxxxxx)" | depth 5 m | reverse complement strand
TTTTTTTTTGATTCATTATTTAGGGAGTAAAACCTCATGCCGTTTTATGAATATCGCTGTGATGCCTGTAATCATAATTTTGAAGCATTGCAAAAGATCAGTGATGATGCGCTGGTGGATTGTCCGGCCTGTAATCAACCCAGCCTGAAAAAACTTATTTCAGCGGCGGGTTTCCGTCTCAAAGGGCAGGGCTGGTATGAAACCGATTTTAAATCGGGTACTAAACGTAACCTTGCTGAAAGTGGTTCTTCAGAGAGTGCCTCTTCTGCGGGTCATACCTGCGGAACTGGATGCAGTCATTAAGTTTTAAATGCGAAAATACCTAATAGCAGGCCTGCTGGTCTGGATGCCGCTCGGCATTACCTTTCTGGTAGTCCGGGCCATTGTTGGTTTTTTAGATAAGAGTTTATTACTCTTGCCGGATGCTTTTCAGCCAGATAGGCTGCTGGGCTTTAATATTCCCGGATTGGGAGTCGTTCTGGCGGTGGTCATGGTATTAGTCACCGGCATGATAATGGCCAATTTATTAGGTCGCAGATTAGTCGTTTTCTGGGAGTCCCAACTAGCGAGGATCCCGCTGGTCAGAACAATTTATTCTGCGATTAAACAAATTATGGAAGCGGTGTTGGCGACAGACGCCAAATCGTTTCGCAAAGTATTGCTGGTTGAATACCCGCGTAAAGGTGTCTGGAGTCTGGCATTTATGACTTCAAATGATTTAGGTGAAGTGCAGGATAAGACGATTGCCAATGTTATCAGCGTTTTTATTCCGACCACGCCAAATCCGACCTCCGGGTTTGTGTTGATGGTGCCGGAATCAGATGTGATTGAATTGGATATGTCTGTCGAAGAAGGTCTGAAAATGATTATTTCGATGGGCGTTGTGGTGCCAAATTCAGAGGCATATCGAAAAAAAGTTCAGCAACAGCACAGCGTAGAATAAAAATTTCGGACATCTTTCGTCTATATGAAAGGTGTAGTGTTAAACAGTATTTTTGGAATGTTGGAATAATTATGCGTAGCCATTACTGCGGCGATGTAAACGAAACTTTGATTGAACAAACGGTAACGGTTGCAGGTTGGATGCATCGTCGCCGGGATCACGGCGGTGTGATCTTTATTGATTTACGGGATCGCGAAGGTCTGGTGCAAATCGTCTGTAATCCGGAAGATGCCGAAAGCTTTGCCGTTGCAGAGAAAGTCCGCAGTGAATATGTATTGCAGATTGAAGGTGTCGTAAATCCGCGTCCTGCTGGCAGTGAAAACACTGATCTGAAAAGTGGCAAAATCGAAATTATCGCCAAGCGGGTCACTATTCTGAATAGTTCTGAAACGCCACCTTTCCCGTTGACAGAACAGGCCGAAGTCAATGAAGACATTCGCCTGCGTCATCGTTATATTGATTTACGTCGCCCCGAAATGCTGCAAAAGCTGCGTTTCCGTTCGCAGATTATCCGTCAGTTGCGTCAGTATCTGGATAATCATGGCTTTATGGATATAGAAACACCGATCCTGACCAAAGCCACTCCCGAAGGTGCACGTGATTATCTGGTACCTAGCCGTACGCATCCGGGTGACTTTTTTGCATTGCCACAATCTCCACAGTTATTTAAACAACTACTGATGGTCGCTGGCATGGATCGTTATTATCAAGTCGTGCGTTGTTTCCGTGATGAAGATTTGCGCGCTGACCGTCAGCCCGAATTTACTCAGTTGGATATTGAAACCTCTTTTGTTGAAGAAGAGGACTTAATGCAGTTAATGGAAGACATGATCCGTGACCTGTTTGCCAATGTCCTGGAACAACCTCTTCCAAACCCTTTCCCGCGGATGACTTATGCGGAAGCCATGGATCGTTATGGCAGTGATAAACCGGACCTGCGAATTGATTTGGAACTGGTTGAAGTCAGTGATCTGATGCAAGCGGTTGATTTCAAAGTGTTCTCGGCACCGGCTAATGATGACAATGGGCGAGTTGCTGCATTACGCGTTCCCGGTGGTAATTCACTTAGCCGTAAAGAAATTGATGATTACACCAAGTTTGTCAGTATTTACGGAGCCAAAGGTCTGGCTTACATCAAGGTCAATGATATTGATGTGGGACGTGAAGGCTTGCAGTCACCGATTCTGAAATTCCTGCCGGATGACGTGGTAGAGGCGATTCTGCAAAGAACCGGTGCTGAATCAGGAGATTTAGTGTTTTTTGGTGCTGATAAAGCTTCCATTGTGAATGAATCTTTAGGTGCATTGCGTGTCAAAATCGGGCATGACCTGAATATGGTTGAACATGGCTGGCGCCCATTATGGGTGGTTGAGTTCCCGATGTTTGAATGGGATGAGAAAACCCAGCGCTGGTATGCCTTGCATCATCCGTTTACTGCGCCGCGTGAATCAGATATTGATTTATTAAGCAACGATCCGGGCAAGTGTCTGTCTCGTGCTTATGACATGGTGTTAAATGGTACAGAGTTGGGCGGTGGTTCAATTCGTATTCATAAAACTGATGTTCAGCAAAAAGTATTTGAAATGCTGGGGATACCGGCGGAAGAAGCAGAAGAGAAATTTGGCTTTTTACTGCAGGCATTAAAATACGGTTGCCCACCACATGGTGGTTTGGCCTTTGGCTTGGATCGTCTGGCGATGTTGATGACCGGTTCTGCCTCGATTCGTGATGTAATGGCCTTCCCTAAAACGCAATCAGCAGCCTGTCTGTTGACCAATGCACCAAGTGCTGTAAGCGATGAGCAACTGAAAGAGTTGAATATTCGTTTACGTAAAGTGCCGACAGTTGACTCCTGAGTTATCACTCAGATCAACTTGATTTTAAGAGGAAAGCGAAGTGGCTACAAAACTAGCAGCAACGGCAATCCCGTTTGAACACTATTTCTCAATAGATGATGAGGCCTGCGATCAACGTATCGCTGAGGCTAAACAAAAGTTGGGTGATGACCTTGTGATTTTAGGTCACCATTACCAACGCAATGAAGTCTTCAAACACGCAGATTATTCGGGTGACTCACTGAAATTATCCCGTAATGCCGCTGAGTCAGATGCTCAGTACATTGTTTTCTGTGGTGTGCATTTTATGGCGGAAGTAGCGGACATTCTTTCCCGTCCCGATCAAATTGCGATTTTGCCGGATATGGCGGCCGGTTGCTCAATGGCGGATATGGCGAATCGGGTTAATGTTGATCGGGCCTGGCAGGAAATGAGTGAAGTGCTGGATCCGGACGAAATGATCACGCCGATCACTTACATTAACTCGGCAGCAGACCTGAAATCCTTTTGCGGAAAACATGGTGGCATAGTTTGCACTTCTACCAATGCCCCACATGTTTTGGACTGGGCATTCGCCCAGCGTGAAAAAGTACTGTTTTTTCCTGATCAGCATTTAGGGCGTAATACCGGTTATAAAATGGGCATTCCACTTGAAGAGATGGTGGTGTGGGATTTTGATAAGCCACTGGGTGGTTTGACGCCGGAAGCATTGAAAAAAGCCAAGATCATATTGTGGAAAGGCTTCTGCTCAGTACACCAGATGTTCCAGCCGCAACAAATTGATAATTTTCTGGAAAAATATCCGGAAACCAAAGTGATTTCCCATCCGGAATGCAGTTTTGAAGTCTGCCAGAAATCGGATTATGTGGGATCAACCGAATATATTGTGAATACTATTGCCAATAGTGAACCCAATACCCGTTGGTTGGTGGGTACGGAATTGAATCTGGTGAATCGTTTACATGAACGTTTCCAGGATCAGGGTAAATCGGTACATTTCATGTCGCCAACGGTGTGCATGTGTTCAACCATGTTCCGCGTTGATCCTCAGCATTTATTATGGGTATTGGAAAATCTGGTAGAAGGTCATGTCGTCAATCAGGTATCAGTGGATCCGGTGACTGCCAAAGAAGCCAAACTGGCGCTGGACCGGATGCTCGCTTTACCGATTTAAAACAGGAGATAGCGCGTTATGTCAGAGACCACACAAGCCTGTACACAGCGACGCTATGAAGTGACCAAACAAGATCTGCCCATCAGTTGTCCCATGCCGGATATGCCGGCATGGAATGCTCATCCTCGTGTTTACCTTGAAATAAAAAGCCATGGTGAAGTGCTGTGTCCATACTGCGGCACACTGTTTGTGCTGAAAAATTAACTGATGAAAAAACGTTTACAAGTTGCGGTTGCGATCATTCTTAATAATGATGAACAGGTATTAATTGCCCGTCGCCATGCACATCAGCATCAAGGTGATCTGTGGGAATTTCCGGGAGGCAAGCGTGAAGCCGATGAAACCCGGTTACAGGCTTTGCAGCGGGAAATTCAGGAAGAAGTCGGTTTACAGGTTGAGCAGGCTGACCCCTTAATGCAGATTGTTCATGATTATCCAGACCTGCAGGTCGAGCTTGATGTCTGGTTAGTGACCGACTTTGTTGGTGAAGCAACCGGTAAGGAAGGGCAGCCATTGCAATGGTGTGCTTTAGCAGATTTAAAAGAAAAAGAGTTTCCTGCTGCGAACGTGGAAATTATAGAGCGACTGCAAAGACTTTACGTGGTTTAGTGAAACGAGTTGGGATCATCTTCAGGATCGATAACCGGTTCACCGGGAATGCGATGATTGCCCGCAGCCCACTCGCCCAGATCGATGAGTTTGCAACGTTCACAACAGAACGGCTTCCATTTGTTTTCGTCCGTCCATTCCACTTTACGTCCGCATTGTGGACAATTTACTTTCAAAACCATAATTACATCGTGCAACAGCTAAGCTGAAAATCCGCATCATCATTAATTTGTTGGGGACGCTGATTGATATCAAACGTCATAAAACGTACTGTAAAACGGTGTTTACCGCCGCTGATTTCAGGGTAGTAAGGTGTTGAGGCCGGTATACGAACCCGAATCAATTGTGTGGGTAAATTACTATCCAGACTGCGCTGATAAAAGCCTTTCTCTGCTTGAGCCGTAGAAAAACCAGAACTGCCACGAATCAGCTTGAGACTGATATTGATTGCTCCGCGAACAGCAACAAACTGTTCCAGCCAATAATTCAGCTGTTGTTGTCGCTGTTCAACTGAGCTGTGTTGTAACCAGTAGTGATAAGCTGGCAAATCAAAATCACAGGTGCCCCCGGCGATACTGGAACGCTGGCGGATGCTGTACAGAAATTCATTTTCTTTTAACACCTGGCCGATAGCCGATTTACGGATTTGCAACGCGTCAAGCGTCTGATCCAATTCAGCGAGCAGCGCATCCAGTGTCTCATTATCAACACCCGGCGAGTTTTCCAGCGCAGATAAATTGGTAATCAGCCGTTCAACTTCTTTGGTGACTTCGGATTTCATGTCTCCACGTTCAAACACCAGCAGCATATTCAGCATGGCATCAATGGCTTCACGATGACTCATTTCATCATCGTGTTGCATGGCATAGTCCACACGTGCCAGCAGAAATTCCAGGCGCAGGAAGGTTCTGATGCGTTCATTGAGAGGTTGTTCGTATGTAATTACGTCAGACATAGTGTGTTTTATGATTTCGCCATAAGGTCAGCATTTTGACCTGATTTAATGTTCTGCTGCCTCAGCCAACTGACAATATAACGCATGCAGTTGTGTGACCTGAAATTTCAATTTTTCAATTCCATCGCTATTGTCGATGATATCGTCAGCATATTGCAATCGCTCTGCACGATTTGATTGAGCCGCAAGATGTTGAATGGCCTCTTCAACGGAAAGCTGATCTCTGGTTTGCAGACGTGCCAGTTGGGTTTCGTGATCTACATCTACTAACAGAATTCTATCCACACAAGACTGCATATTCGCTTCAATCAATAAAGGAATACTCACTATACAGTAACTGCCCGTGGCGTCTGCAGCCTGTTGCAAAAGCTGTTGGCGGATTGATGGATGCAGAATTTGTTCTAAAGTCTGTTTGGCCCTGCGATCAGAGAATAACCGTTTGCGTAATGCGGCTCGATTTAACTGCCCATCTGCCAGCAGATAATCAGCACCAAACTGCTGAACAATGGATTGATATTCAGCCGTACCGGGTTGACTCAGCTGACGGGCAATATTATCGGCATCGATGACCTCAATACCCAGATTTTCGAATAACGTTGAGACCGTTGATTTGCCCGATGCGATGCCTCCGGTAAGGCCAACCCGAAATACCATTTCAGCTTAACCCGCTCCAGTTCAAATAACCGCTGGTCAGGCTTTCTCCCCACACCAGGGCTAACCAACCTGCTGCGGCAAGATAAGGCCCAAATGGAATCGGATTATCCCGATGCTGCTGTTTTAACAGAATCAGGCTGATACCGACCAATGCACCCACTAGAGAAGACAATAAAATAATCATTGGCAGTGCTTGCCAACCCATCCAGGCCCCCAGAGCTGCCAGCAGTTTGAAATCGCCATAGCCCATGCCTTCCTTACCGGTTACCAAGCGAAAGCCATGATAGACCAGCCAGAGGGCAAGATAGCCGACGATGGCACCAATCACGGCCGAACTGATATCGGTAAATGTACCAAATAGATTAAAGAAAAGCCCCAGCCACAATAATGGCAGGGTAATACTGTCCGGTAACAGCTGGTGATCCACATCAATAAATGTCAATGCCAGCAAAGCCCAGCTTAGAAGTAACGCGCCACAGACTGCAATCCCAAACCCAAAATGCCATGCAACCAACGCTGAAATAATAGCGGTCAGCAACTCAATTAGTGGATAGCGTTTCGAAATCGGTGCTTTGCAGTCTTTGCAACGGCCTTTGAGTATCAGGTAACTGATAACCGGAATATTTTCTAATGCGGTAATGGCATGACCGCAATGCGGACAGCGAGAGCGGGGTTTACTTAATGTCAGCTCATCTGATTTAGGGGCCGCCGAACCAATTAAGTCATGGCATTGTTGTTCCCATTCGCGCTGCATTATAAGGGGCAGACGATGAATCACCACATTGAGAAAACTGCCGACTAATAAACCCAGAATAAAAGTACTGACAATAAAAAATGTGCTGGAGGTTTCCAGCAGATAAATAAGCGACATAGGATTAAACGACTGCGCCGAGTTTGAAAATCGGCAAGTACATGGCAATAACCAGCGTACCGATCAAAATACCCAGGAATGCCATAATAAAGGGCTCCATTAACGCCGTCATATTATCAACAGCATCATCCACTTCACGTTCAAAAAAATCGGCCACTTTGGCCAGCATCGCGTCGAGTGAACCGGATTCTTCACCAATCGACACCATCTGAATCACCATATTAGGAAACAGTTCGGTGTCGGTCATGGCTTTATTTAACTGTGTACCCGTGGCGACATCATCGCGCATTTCCAAAGTAGCTTCGTTGTAAACAATATTACCAGTAGCCCCAGCTACCGAAGTCATTGCTTCCACCATCGGCACACCGGCTTTGAACATAACGGAAAAGGTTCTGGCAAAACGTGCAATAGCACCTTTGGTCAAGACATCACCGATGACGGGCAATTTTAATAGCATTCGATCCATAAAATGCTGGATTTTCCGGGAACGTCTGCGGGCTGCCATAAAGCCCATTACAGAACCGATAATGCTGCCGAAAATTAACCACCAGTAGTCCTGGAATACCTGAGAAATACTGATGACTATTTTGGTCAGGCCAGGCAAGTCCGCACCGAAACCGGTAAATAACGCCTGAAACTGCGGAATAACAAAGATCATTAAAATAGCCGTCACAATGAACGCCACCACCATAATGGCGGTAGGGTATACCAGCGCTTTTTTGATTTTGGATTTCAGTGCTTCGGTTTTTTCCTGGTAGGTTGCGATTTCGTGAAGCAGGGCTTCCAGCGTACCGGACTGTTCACCGGCATTGATCAAGCTGATATACAGATCATCAAAGTGTAATGGAAATTTTGCCAATGATTCTGCCAGGCTGGTACCTGATTCCACATCGGCTTTAATAGCCAGAATCATTTCCTGCATGCTGGCATTTTCGTGGCCTTCACCAATGATTTGCAATGATTGCATCATTGGCACACCGGATGACATCATCGTGGCCAGCATTCGACTGAAAATGGCGATATGAACCGGTTTGATTTTGGGTTTACGGGGAGCAAATAAATCTTTGGGTTTACGGCGCACTTTACCGGGAGTTATGCCCTGACGTCGTAAATCTGCTCGGACAGCCTGCACACTCTCACCAGCTTGCTGGCCTTTAACCTTGCGGCCAGATTTATTTGTGCCCTGCCATAAATATAACGTCGGCAGCTCGGCTTTTTTAGGTTTACTTGCTGTAGCCACGATTTATTCCTTAATGACGCGGTTAATTTCTTCCAGACTGGTCGCTCCGGCCATGACCTTTTTAAGACCGGATGCACGCAAATCATCAATCCCTTCAGCTTTTGCCTGATCTGCAAGTTGAATCGAATTTCCACCTTCCATGATCATACGTCCCATTGCTTCGGATACGGGCATGACTTGATAGATACCAACCCGTCCTTTATACCCTTCGGTGCAATGTTCGCAACCGACAGCATGGTAAACTTTGAAATCTGTCGCAATTTGTTCCGGGCTGAACCCCTCTTCAATCAGGGTTTCTTTTGGCAATGTTTCTCCCTTTTTACAGTGCTGACAAAGACGACGTGCCAGACGCTGCGCAATAATCAACGTCACCGCAGAGGCAATATTAAAGGCTGGAACCCCCATATTAGCAAGGCGGGTCAGCGTTTGTGGTGCATCATTGGTATGCAAAGTAGAAAACACCATATGGCCGGTTTGTGCGGCTTTAATGGCAATTTCAGCAGTTTCCAGATCGCGAATCTCACCCACCATGATAACGTCAGGATCCTGACGTAAGAATGCTCTCAGGCACTCGGTAAATCCCAAACCAATCTGCGGATGCACATTGACCTGATTGATACCCGGAAGGTTTATCTCAGCCGGATCTTCGGCGGTGGAGATATTGCGGTCATCGGTATTAAGGATATTCAATGCGGTATATAACGAAACGGTTTTACCGCTACCGGTCGGACCCGTAACCAGCACCATCCCATAGGGTTTGTGCATGGTTTCCATAAAGATTTTTTTCTGATCTTCTTCATATCCCAATGCATCAATACCCAGCTGTGCACTGGTCGGATCCAGAATACGCAAAACGATTTTTTCGCCAAATAAGGTCGGACAGGTACTGACACGAAAATCAATGGCTTTGGATTTGGAAATTTTCAATCGCATCCGGCCATCCTGCGGTACCCTGCGCTCCGCAATATTCATTCTTGAAAGTACTTTCAGACGGGCTGCTATACGTCCCCCTAAGGCGACAGGAGCTGTTTTGGTTTCATGCAGAATACCGTCAATACGCACCCGAACACGGTATTTTTTTTCATAGGGTTCAAAGTGAATATCTGAAGCGCCTGCTTTAATTGCCTGAGTCAGAATACCGTTGATAAATCTGACAACAGGCGTGTCATCAATATTTTTCTCACTCAGCTCAGCGCCGCGATCCGCTTCATCATCTGGTCCCAGATCAATGTCGTCCAGTTCGGCATCATCAAAATCATCTAAAACCTGATTTTTGTTATCCAGCGCTTTTTCGATGGTGACCGATAATTTTTGTTCATCAACCAGAACGGGGTAGGTATTCAGCGCAGTATTAAATTGAAATTCGTCAAGAGCTTGCAGGTTGGTCGGGTCTGACACCGCGACATATAAACGTTTGCCCCGTTGGAACAGTGGTAAGGCATTATGCTGACGAATAAGTTTTTCCTGAAACAGGCTGGTCGGTGCCAGTTCCATGTTCATGCTGTCGAGATCGAATAATGGTACGCCAAATTCTTGTGAGGCAATGGCACCAATAACATCACTATTAAGTAATTTATTATTGACCAGATAGGTTACGAAGGACTGAGAAGCCTGTTTGGCGGTGACCTGGGCTGTCTGGGCCTGCTCCTCACTCAGCAAGCCTTCACTTACAAGTCGCCTGGCGAGACCGCTTAGCCGGATAGGTGCTGTTGTATTTGCCATTACGGGACGCGATTCCTTAATATAATGCCTACATTCAATGCGCTGGGGCCTGTTTGTATTTCATCATCATCACTGCTGGCTGTGAAAGATAAACAGACCCTAATAGTATGTAACTTAAATAATAAATTCTAGTTTCCAATGTGGGCCTGTCACGGAATTTCCTGTGTATACTGCCTGCCATTAAAGCATCGGGGAAGACATCATGCGGAAAATATCTGGCTGGAAAGTTCTGGCTTTAGTTCTTAGTACCGTGGCAATACTCACTTCATGTGGTCTGAAGGGCGATTTATACCTGCCGGAAGGCCAGGCCAATACTGTGAAGGTTTCCTAAAAACATGCAAGATTATTTCGTACAAAAACACGGTGAATTATACGCTGAGCAGCAATCCCTGACCGAATTAGCGGCGGAGTTTGGCACACCTGCCTATGTCTATTCCAGAGCGGCACTAGAACAGCACTGGAAAGCGTTTGACGATGCGTTTAAAGCCTATCCGCACCTGGTCTGCTATGCCGTCAAGGCCAATTCAAATCTTGCCGTGCTCAATGTGCTTGCCAGATTGGGATCCGGCTTTGATATTGTTTCTGCCGGTGAATTGGCACGAGTGATTGCCGCTGGCGGTAAAGCAGAAAAAACGGTTTTTTCCGGTGTCGGCAAAACGGTTGAAGAAATCAGCTACGCCCTGAACATCGGCATCCGTTGTTTTAATGTGGAATCGGTTCCTGAGCTGCAACGTATCAGCGACGTCGCCGTCAGCCTTGGAAAAACGGCTCCAATTTCTATTCGTGTCAATCCGGATGTTGATGCACAAACCCATCCGTATATTTCGACCGGACTGAAAGAAAACAAATTTGGCATTGCGATTGATGATGCGTTAGATGTTTATCAGCAGGCAGTATCATTACCTAACCTGCAGATAATCGGCGTGGATTGCCATATTGGCTCGCAGCTGACTTCTGTTTCCCCGTTTGTTGATGCATTGCAGCGAGTTTTAGCACTGATTGACGCGTTGGCAGAACAGGGCATTATGATCAAGCATCTCGACATTGGTGGTGGACTGGGTATTTGCTATCGCGACGAAACACCGCCCACTCCGGCTGAATATGCTCACGCGATGCATGGTTTATTAAATGGACGTGAATTGGAAATTATGCTGGAGCCAGGAAGGGCAATTGCTGGCAATGCCGGAATTTTGCTGACCAAAGTGGAATATATCAAAGCCACAGAAGCCAAAAACTTCGCAATTGTTGATGCGGCTATGAATGATTTACTCAGACCGGCGTTATACCAATCATGGATGGCGATTGAAGCGGTTAAACCTCGCTCAGATGAAGCAGAACAAGACTTTGATATAGTCGGCCCGGTTTGTGAAACCGGCGACTTTTTAGGCAAAGATCGAAGTCTGGCAATCCAAAGCGGAGATTTATTGGCGATTCGTTCTGCTGGAGCGTATGGTTTTACCATGAGTTCAAATTACAACTCACGTCCACGGGCAGCAGAGATAATGGTTGACGGCGAAACCATGCATGTGGCGCGTCAACGGGAAACTGTTGAAAGCCTTTATGCTGGTGAGCAGATATTGCAGGATTAACCCTATGTTGAAATTCAGCAAAATGCATGGTCTGGGAAATGATTTTGTGGTCATTGATGCCATCAATCAGTCTGTGCAGCTGACCACTGAGCAAATTCGCTTTATGGCCGATCGGCATATTGGTATCGGCTGTGATCAGCTATTGCTGGTGGAAAAATCAGAGCGACCTGATGTGGATTTCCGTTACCGGATTTTTAATGCAGATGGCGGGGAAGTCTCCCAATGCGGCAATGGTGCGCGATGTTTTGCCAGATATGTACGTGATAACGGCCTGAACGACAAAGATTCGATTGCCGTAGAGACTGCCTCTGGCGTGATTTATCCGACTTTACAGAGCGATGGTCAGGTTTGTGTTGATATGGGAAAACCACGCTTTTCACCTGAACAGATCCCCTTTAAAACACCTGAAGCCAGCAATACCTATATGCTGGTGGTTGAACCAGGCCATCAGGTTGAAATCGCTGCACTGTCAATGGGTAACCCGCATGCTGTTTTGTTGGTAGACGATGTCGCAAAAGCGCCCGTCGGTGAGCTGGGTCCGAAAATAGAAAGCCATGCCCAATTTCCGGAACGGGTGAATGTCGGCTTTATGCAGCTGGTAGATCATGAACATATTAAATTACGCGTTTATGAGCGTGGCTCTGCTGAAACAACAGCTTGTGGTACTGGGGCTTGCGCGGCAGTAGTAAGCGGCATTCGTCGTGGAATACTTGGGCGGCAGGTTAGTGTTTTATTACCGGGCGGCACATTAGAAATCAGCTGGCCTGATGAGGATTCCTCAGTATGGATGACCGGACCGGCACAACATGTATTTGATGGAGAAATTGCGTGGGCAACACTCAACAATCTGTAAACGCTGAACAGGTCAGTGAATTTTTACGACAGCACACAGATTTTCTGATCGAGCAGCCTGACTTATTGTCTGAACTTGAGTTCGATAAATCACCTGAAGGCACGATTTCGCTGGCGCAACGACAGCGGCAGCAATTACGCCAGAAAAATCAGCATCTGCATGATCAATTGCATGCGTTAATTGATAATGCTCATAGCAATGCCGCGTTGCAACAACGAGTGCATCAACTCTGCTTGCGACTAATGGATTGCCATGATCTACAAGGCCTGTTGGCCACTTTGATGCAACAATTAAAAGAAGAATTCTCGGCTGACGAAGTGTCGTTAAGATTGTTTTACAGCGGTGAACAAAAACCGAAATTACCGCCTGTTGAAGGCAATATTGCCGAATTACATGCCGATGATAGCCAACTGAAAGCCTTTGACCATATTCTGGCCAAACAGCAACCGGTTTGTGGCCGACTGACCAAAGCGCAGAAACAATTATTGTTCGGTGAAAAGGCCGATGTAGTCCATTCGGTCGCCTGTTTACCGTTAGGCCACACGCCTTGCGCCGGTTTGCTCGCCATTGCCAGTAGTGATGCCAATCGCTTCCATGCCGATATGGGCACTGAATATTTAAGTTTTCTCGGCGAAGTATTTATGCGGTTAATGCGTCGTTTCTGTCACGGCCAGAATGACAGCTGAGCTGCAAACACCACTGCAGGATTTTCTGCAGTATCTGGAGCAGCAGCGCCGGGTTTCACCGCATACCGTACTCAATTATCAGCGCGATTGTCAGCAGTTAGTTGATTACTGCCAACAGCAATCATTTACCGAGTGGCAACAACTCAAACCGGCAGATATTCGTTTATTTATTGCCCGGCTGCATCGAAAAGGTCTGAGCGCTCGCAGTATTCATCGTTTACTTTCAGCTGTTCGCAGTTTTTATCGCTATCTGCTCAAAGAAGGTCTGGTGGATCATAATCCGGCGCAATCAGTACAGGCACCCAAAGCTGAAAAACGTTTACCGAAAACCCTTGATGTCGATCAGATGAATTCCTTACTTGATAGCACACCCGCGGATACCTTCGTCGCCTGCAGGGATCGGGCGATTATGGAATTATTTTATTCCTCCGGCCTGCGACTGGCAGAGCTGGCGGCATTGGATCTACGTGATGTCGATTTCGGCCAGCAGCTGGTGCATGTTATAGCCGGTAAGGGTAATAAAGGACGGATTCTGCCGATTGGCCGCACCGCGATTGATGCGTTAAAAGTCTGGCTCGATAAACGTGATCAGAACGGTCTGTATCAACAACCCGCATTATTCACCAGCCAACAAGGCAAACGACTTGGGGTTCGTTCCATCCAGCAGCGTCTGGCTTTCTGGGGTAAAAAACACGGTATCTCCGAACATGTGCATCCGCATCGGTTACGTCATGCATTTGCCTCGCATATGCTGGAATCCAGTAGCGACTTGAGAGCCGTTCAGGAATTATTGGGGCATTCGGATATCAGCACGACTCAGGTCTATACTCATCTGGATTTTCAGCACCTGGCAAAGGTTTATGATGCTGCGCATCCTCGGGCTAAGAAACGTTCTTAGGATATTAACCACAGAGGCACAGAGGGCACGGAGGTTCTTAAAAATCTATCCGCAGATTACGCAGATGGGCGCAGATTTTTAGAGAGAAACATAAAAAAATATAAATTGATACAGGCACAGAGCTCAATGGTTATGCCCTAAATCCCCTTTTGAACTGACGAGTAGCGGCTTTTTGTCAGGAAATTGAGGCTTACCTGTTTGAGCGCAGCGAGTTTGGTAAGACTCCCTGACAAAAAACACAACGCAGTGGAGCCGCAGGCCAGTTCAAGGGGGGCCCTTGGGTTGTTAGGGGCTTGGGCACGCAAGCCCCTGACTCGCGAGAGCGACATAAATCTTAATTTGAGGAATGAAACTAAGAGCATAATTTCGCCTTCGGGCGCCTCCGGCGTCCAAATTTGTTCCAGACAAATTTGTCGCTTCGCTCAAACATTCCGATTTCTAATCCTGCGATAACCATTTTATCCCCCAACACAAAAGGGGATTCAAGGAAAGCCTTTGGGAGCTGCGCCTATCTGCGTAATCTGCGGATAAAATCTTTTAAAGTCTCAGTGTCCTCTGTGTCTCTGTGTCTCTGTGTCTCTGTGTCTCTGTGGTTAATAATCCAGCTAATGCGCCTGTTCCCAATTATCCCCAACTCCAATACCAACTTCTAACGGTACGGCAAGTTCTGCAGCTTTAATCATAAACTGCTCGATTTCAGTTTTAGCCAAATCAAGCTGATCCTCGGGTACTTCAAATACCAATTCATCATGTACCTGCATAATCATACGGATGCCGGTATCGGCTTCGAGCAGCCAGTCATGAATGGAAATCATTGCGCGCTTGATAATGTCTGCAGCACTGCCCTGCATTGGGGCGTTAATGGCGGTGCGTTCCGCGTACTGGCGACGCAGGCCGTTGCTGGAGTTGATTTCTGGTAGATATAAACGCCGGCCGAAAATGGTTTCAACGTAACCGTCTTTTTTGGCCTGTTCGCGGGTGTTGTCCATGTAGTTTCTTACGCCGGGATAGCGTTCGAAATAGGTTTCCATATATTTGGCAGCCTGATGACGTTCGATACCGAGTTGTTTCGACAGACCATGGGCAGACATACCGTAAATCAGACCAAAGTTGATGGCTTTGGCACTGCGACGTTGATCACCTGTGACGTTTTCCGGTTCCACACCGAAGATTTCAGAAGCCGTATGGCGATGGATATCTTCACCTTCGGCAAACGCGGTCAACAGGCTTTTATCGCCGGATAAATGCGCCATGATGCGTAATTCAATTTGTGAATAATCGGCTGCCAGGATCTTGGCACCTTTCCCAGCCACAAACGCTTCACGGATTTTACGACCGGTTTCAGTGCGAATCGGAATATTCTGTAAATTCGGATCGGAAGAAGATAATCTTCCGGTCGCAGTCACCGCCTGATGATAGGAGGTATGTACGCGGCCAGTCTGCTGATTGACCTGCTGCGGCAGTTTGTCGGTGTAGGTGGATTTGAGCTTACTTAAACTGCGGTAATTCATAATGATTTGCGGCAATTCATAACCATCATCCGCCAATTCTTGCAGCACATTTTCTGCAGTCGATGGTTGGCCTTTGGGCGTTTTTTTACGAACAGGCAATTGTTGCTGGTCGTAGAGAATTTCCTGTAATTGCTTGGGCGATCCCAGATTGAATTTGGTGCCAGCAGAAACATGCGCTTCTTTTTCCAGCCGGTCGATATCATGTGCCAAGGCATCGCTTTGCTGTTGCAGCATAAAGATATCGATATGCACACCATTGCGTTCCAGTGTATTCAACACCGGCAGCAGCGGCATTTCCAGTTCACGATATACTTTTTCCAGCGACGGAATGGCCTGCACTTTTGGCCACAAGATGTGATGCAGCTGCAAGGTGATATCGGCATCTTCACAGGCATACGGCGCGGCTTCTTCCAAACCGATTTCATTAAAGGTCAGTTGTTTTTTGCCTTTACCGGCAATGTCTTCAAAATGAATGGTGCTGCGATTCAGATATTTTTCTGCCAGTGAATCCATATCATGACGAGTGGCGGTGCTGTCGAGCACATAGGACTGCAACATGGTGTCATGGGCAATGCCCTGCAAATCAATGCCATGATTGAGCAGAATATGTCGATCGTATTTCAGGTTTTGCCCGACTTTCAGCGCCTTGGGATCTTCGAGCAACGGTTTGATCAACGCCAATGTGGCATCAAAATCCAATTGTTGCGGTGCGCCTGGATAATCATGTGCCAGCGGCAGATAAGCGGCTTCACCCGCTTGAATGGCAAATGACATACCGACGATACGTGCCTGCAGATAATTGAGGCTGGTGGTTTCGGTATCAAAGGCAAACAATTCGGCTTTTTTGAGTCTTGCCAGCCATTTATCCAGCTGTTGCTGTGTCAGAATGGTTTCGTAATAGGTTTCATTGCTGGTGGCAGGTTCATCCGTTTTTGTCGAAGCCGCAGCAACAGGCGCAGAGTCTAATTCCTGTAACCAGCTTTTAAATTCGTAACGACGATAAAGTTCAGCCAGTTTCTGGTTATCCGCTGCCTGCATATCCAGCGTTTCCGGGGTGAAATCCAGCTCGACATCCATCTTGATGGTTGCGAGCTGATAGGAGAGCGGCAAAGCATCAACGGCTGCGCGCAACTTCTCACCCAGCTTGCCTTTCACTTCGTCAGCATGTTCGATAACACCCTGCAAACTGCCATATTGCTGCAGCAGTTTAGTCGCGGTTTTCGGACCAACACTGTCAACGCCGGGAATGTTATCTACCTTATCGCCCATCAACGCCAGATAATCGACGATTTGTTGTGGTGTCAGACCAAACTTTTCTTTTACGGCGGCGATATCGGTTTTGCTGTTATTCATGGTGTTGACCAGCGTCACATGCTCGCTGACCAGCTGCGCCATATCCTTGTCGCCGGTGGAAATCACCGTTTCAATTCCGGCAGCGGTAGCCTGTTTTGCCAGCGTGCCAATTACATCGTCGGCTTCCACGTTATCAATGCACAGCAGCGGCAAACCCATGGCTTTAACAATTTCGTGAATAGGTGCTATCTGTTCGCGTAAATCGTCCGGCATTGGCGGCCGGGTGGCTTTATATTCGGCATACAGATCATTTCGAAACGTTTTGCCCTTGGCATCAAATACCACGGCCATATGTTCAGGATGATAGTCACGGATTAATTTACGCAGCATGTTGATGACGCCATAAATTGTGCCGGTTGATTCGCCGTCGCTGTTGGTCAGTGGCGGCATCGCATGATAAGCGCGATACAGGTAGGATGAGCCATCAACGAGTATAAGTGGTGCAGTTTGAGTCATAGTTCACAAGGCCTGAAATTAGTGGCAAACAGATTGCTTTAATCATCGTAGCGGAAATGCTATCTTTATCGGAAATTTAGTGGAGCTAAGTCATGTTAAAACCGTTCGCCATTGTATGCGCAATCAGCGCGATGATCACTGGAAGTGCCTGGGCAGGTGCTGCCGGTCCTGATTTGACTGAACCTCCAGTATTGCCGCCACCTTTGCAGGATGGCGAAAGCATCGAACCTGAAATTACCATTATTCAGGAAGAAGATCGCACCATCGAAGAATACCGCGTCAATGGTCAGCTCTATATGATCAAAATCACCCCGGATATCGGTCCTTCATATTACCTGATGGATACTGACGGCGATGGTTCATTGGAAACGACCAAACATAACCTTGCCAATCCGGAAGTGCCGAACTGGATCCTGTTGGAATGGTAACAAAAACTCCCGTTAACTGAGATTTTCATGTCTGTTTATACCGAAGTCGGGCGCGATGAATTAATTGCGTTTATCGGCGAGTATGCCGTTGGTAATCTGATTGATTACCAGGGCATTTCTGCCGGAATCGAAAACACCAATTATTTTGTGACCACTGACCAGGGGGAATTTGTGCTTACCCTGTTCGAGCAGCATGAATTTGCCGAATTGGATTATTTCCTCGAAGTCATGACGTTTTTCTTCAAGCATGGCATTCCCTCGGCACATCCCGCTGAAGATAAACAGGGGAATTACCTCAAGTCCTTATGCGGTCGTCCAGCAGCGCTTGTTATGCGTTTGGCGGGGCATACTGTCGATCAGCTTGCCACGCTGGGCCAATGCGAAGCCATCGGCGATATGCTGGCACAGATGCATCTGGTCGGTGAGAAATTTAAACATCGTCGGGCAACGCAACGGGGTGCCGACTGGCGCGAATCGATGGCCGAAACCTTATTGCCACATATGTCCGCTGAGCAGGCACAAATGCTCAAGGCAGAACTCGATTTTCAGCAACATTACAGCGATCTGGAATTACCGTGGGGTGTCACCCATTCGGATTTATTCCGCGATAATGCCCTGTTTGTCGACAATGAACTGCAAGGCATTATTGATTTTTACTATGCCTGCGATGAGTTTCTGATATATGACCTGGCCGTGGCGGTTAATGACTGGTGTGTTAATGAACAGGGGCTGATTGATCACGAGCGCTATCAGCGTTTGATGGATGCCTATCTGCAACGCCGTCAACTCAACGAAGCCGAACAATCCAACTGGAATCTGGTTTGTCGTGCCGCAGCATTACGTTTCTGGCTGTCACGTCTGCAGGATCAGCTTTTCCCGCGTGAAGGTGAAATGACACAGATTAAAAATCCCGATGCATTTTTGAAAATCCTGCAGCAGCATCGGCACAACCCATTGTCTTTAAATACTTTGCAAAACGCTTGATGTTATTTCATCAAGCGTTTTTCCGTTTATGAAAGTATTAATCATCAAGCTCACCTCCATGGGCGATTTAATGCATGCCTTACCGGCGTTGACCGATGCGGCCAAAGCCTTTCCTGGCATTGAATTTGATTGGGTGGTCGATGAAGCCTTTGCCGAAGTACCCAAATGGCACCCAAATGTTCGTAAAGTCATCACCACCTCACATCGTCGTTGGAAGAAATCCGCCTGGCAAACGCTGACCGGTGGTGAATTACGTCAGTTTTATCGTGATTTGAATCTGGATGGTTATGATGCTGTCGTTGATATGCAGAATAATCTGAAAAGCGCACTTGTCAGTAAATTACGTCGCGGTCCGGTCTATGGACTGGACAAGGAATCCTGTCGTGAACGTCCGGCACATCTGGCCTATCAATATCCAATAACGGTTAATCCACAACAACATGCCGTGGATCGGATGCGGCAGATCCTCTCAAAGGCGCTGGACTATCCGCTGCCTAAAACGCCCGCAAAATACGCGGCGAATTTCAGTAAATATCCGTTACCGGAGCTCGAGTTTGCCTTACCCGAGCGTTATCTGATGTTTGTTCACAATGCCAGCTGGCTGACCAAACTCTGGCCGATTAATTTCTGGCAGCAATTGGTGTTTCAGGCGCGAGCCGAAGGTTACGCGGTGCTATTGCCTTGCGGCAATAATGAAGAATATCTGCGTGCTCAACAGATTGCCTCGGTCGATCCAATGGCGTTTGCCTTACCGCGTTTAGGCTTAAACGATATCGCAGCGATTATGCACCATGCGGCAGGTGCGGTATGCAGTGATACCGGATTGGCCCATCTTGCTGCCGTGGCCGGAACGCCGGCATTAACCTTATACGGTGCGACAGACACAGCGCTGATTGGCACCTATGGCAAACATCAGCAGCATCTGGTCAGCGATTTTAACTGCGCCCCATGTTACAAACGCAAATGCCCTTTACCCGCCTCACGCAATGGCGAACCCGTCTGCATGACCGAAATGACACCGGAAATGGTTTGGCATGGACTGCAACCGCTTTTAGCCGCACAATAACCGCTTTCCCTAATCAATAATTCAAACGTTATGAAAAATGCATTCCCGGATTTTCGGCAGGCCAATGTTGTTGTCGTTGGTGATTTGATGCTGGACCGTTTCTATTTCGGCAAAACCAAACGCATCTCACCCGAAGCGCCGGTGCCGGTGGTCAATATTGAACGTTTGGAAGATATTCCGGGCGGGGCCGCCAATGTCGCAATGAATATTGCTTCGCTGGGTGCTAAATGCAGCCTGTCAGGCATTACCGGTCAGGATGAAGCCGCTCAGGTTTTAGAAGAACGACTGCGTTCTGTCAGTATCGAATGTGCGTTTCATCAAACCACACAGCATCCCACCATCATAAAATCCCGCATTATCAGTGCGCATCAGCAACTGTTGCGGATGGATTTTGAAAGCCGATTTACCATCGAAAGCTGTGAAGGTATGGCCGACAGAGTCGCACCATTGCTGGTTAATGGCGGGGTGATGATCCTGTCGGATTACGACAAAGGCACGCTTCACGATCCACAACAATGGATTAAACTGGCTAAAGCCAATGCCATGACCGTGCTGGTGGATCCAAAAGGTAATGATTTCAGTAAATACCGTGGTGCGGATTTAATCACCCCCAATCTCACCGAATTTGAAACGGTGACGGGCGAAATTCAGTCAGAAGCTGACTTGATAGAAAAAGCCAAAAAACTGATTGCCGACTACGATATTAAAGCCGTATTAATCACCCGTAGTGAACAGGGCATGTCGCTGATAACCAATGACAATACCGAATTCCATTTACCAGCCATTGCCAAAGAAGTCGCCGATGTCACCGGAGCAGGGGATACTGTGATTGCCACGCTGGCAGCCGCACTGGCAGCCGGACAGTCTTTGCAACAAGCCGTAACCTTAGCCAATGTTGCCGCCAGTATTGTGGTCAGCAAATTGGGCACCTCGACCGTCAGTGAACCCGAACTGTTTGCCGAATACCAACGCCATCAGGGCACCCATCAAAGTGATCATTCCTTTGCCGGTGCGGTGACGGTCGAGCAATTAAAAATTGCCGTCGACCAAGCCAAAAAGCGTGGCGAAAAAATCGTCTTTACAAATGGCTGTTTCGATATTCTGCATGCCGGTCATGTCAGCTATCTGCATCAGGCGCGCGCTCAGGGCGATAGATTGATTGTTGCCATTAACTCTGATGAATCCGTCACCAAACTCAAAGGCAAAGGCCGTCCGATTAACACTGCGGATCGTCGTCAGATCGTATTGGCAGGCCTGGCAGATGTGGATTGGGTCAGCGTCTTTGAAGGTGATACCCCGGAAACACTGCTCAAAGAAATTCAGCCGGATATCCTGGTGAAAGGCGGCGACTACGATAAAAAAGGCGTGGTTGGCTGGGAAATTGTCGAAGGCTATGGCGGTGAAGTCAGAGTGATGGGCTTAACCGAAAACTGCTCCACCACGGCGATTGTGAATAAGATTCATCAGGATAGATAAACAATATTTATCCGCAGATTACGCAGATGGACGCAGATTATTTATTAAGATAAATAGATCACAGAGACACAGAGGGCACAGAGAAAGATTAGATTTTCATTTAATTATTCTTTACCGTAATTTTTTTCTAACCTAGCTGTTGGCAATATGATGAACTCTGATGATTTGTTCCCTCTTAAACAAGAAAAATTGGCTCAATTCAATACTGAAAAATGGGCCGAAGAAAATAAAAATGCCATTCAAGCTTACAATGAGTTTGTTGATGAGCATGGCTGTTTTGGAGATGAATTCAGAGAGTTTTAATGGCGCAATTTGAAGTTTATCAAACCCAACTGTAATGCATTTCTTTTTAGAGTTGATATTCAAAGCTTCGTTATCTCAGAAATCGTCACCAGAATCGTTATTCCGCTTGGAAGACGGAAAAACTTCAAAAATCTGGCTAATCTAACGCCAGAAATTAAATATGAAGGTGAGAAACTTCTACTACTCACACCGCAAATCGCCTCTATCCCTGCCTATTTACTAAAAGATCCTATTGGTTCTTTAAATCACTTTCGTGATGAAATCATCATGGCATTATACTTTGCGATCAAGGGTATTTGAGTTGAATCAAGTTTGCTGACCACTGGATTGCGAAGCCCAACAAGGATAAAAGAATCCGTCGGAATCTGAGATTTCAAAGTTTTGCAGATTTTTCAGCAGGAAGTTGAGGTATTGCGAGCGATATAGAATTCGCCTGTATTAGGTCTGGAGAGTGTATAACTTAGCACTTGAGCTGGTTCCGGACACCACTGCCCGCCAAACGTGCCTTTTGGTGGCAGACTACCCGGAGGATTTGGGATTACAGGGAAGATGGGGTCGATGAGTTCCGCTGCCTCTTCTCGGCTAAAAGCAGGCTTTGCAATGATCTTACAGGGGCCCCATAACCCGTTACGTTGACTTTGCTCGGGAGGTCGCATACTGAGCACTCGCTGATCTATCGTCCATGTATGAACCGGGTGCTGAGCTCTCCCTTTAACGCCATCAGTCTGAAAGCCGTGTGCGGTTAAGATCGAAGAAGCATTCTCCGGTGCGTTGATACAGGTTTCAACAATCTCTTTTATGAATAACTGAAAGGTTTTCGATGTATCTGCCTGAGCGGTTGTGAGTGTACTAAGTGCAAAAGTTAAGATACATCCAAATGCAGCATTAATGAGTTTCATGGCGTCCCTTCCTTTTATAAAATAGTTTAAATCACATAGTATTCAAAAGGTTGAATGTAATAAACCCCTAAAGCACAAAAAGAGCAAATGAAGAGCGTTGAGTTTTACAGGCTTAACCAAAACTACGATAAAAAAGCTGGTTTAATCTGCTTGCACCACTGTTCAACGCGTTGAGCAGTAAGTTCTGGTTGGCAGTCTTCATCCAGTGCCAAACCCACAAACGAACTTTTGTCTTCGGTGAGCGCTTTGGATGCTTCGAAGTCATAACCCTCCGTAGACCAGTAACCGATAACATTGGCACCTTTTGCCACCACTTTATCGTGCAACATGCCCATGGCATCCACGAACCATTCTGCGTAGGCAAACTGATCGCCCATTCCGACAAAAGCGACCGTTTTATTAGTAAAGTCCGTGGTATCAATCTCATCCCAGACATCTTGCCAGTCGGCTTGAACTTCACCATAGTCCCAGGTGGGCAGGGCAAAAATGAATTTGTCGAAATACTCAATGGCCGCTAATCCGGCATCTTTCACATCAAATAATTCGGCTTTATCCGCGCCAAAGAATTGCTGAATTTTTTTGGCGGCGTCTTCGGTATTCCCTGTTGTTGACCCGTAGACAATTGCAACCATGATGCACCTCTTGGAACAATATAAAGATGCAAATGATAATTATTACTATTTGCGGGGTCAACTGAAAAGTTACTCAGTCCTGCTGAATGTGAACACCTTGAACCAACAACAACTTCAGTTGCTGTTGTTCGGCTATCTCATTGATAGCAATGTGCATCAGTTCATGAACATTCGCATCCAGCCTTGCTGGTAACTGAGCAATCAGAAAGCTTCCTACCTGGGCAATACGTAAAGGTTTGTGAGGCTGAACACCACTAGTCGTTAACTGTGCATCAATCTGTGCACGCAGATCATCAGTCGGTGCGGCAAACAGTATTTGACGTAAAGCCTGGGCAATCATTCGAACCGGAATATAGGAAAAATAACCGGAAATGATAAGCACCATCAGTGGATCGGCGTAGCGAGCGTAATCCGCATAAGGCGTATGAATAATCACAAATGTGGCGATAAAGCCCAACAACACAGCCGTGCTTAACCAGGTATCCATCTGCCACTGACGCTGTTCAGCGTCGACCAGCGACGTTTTCACATCCTTTTTGCGGCGCTTGATATAAGCCCAGGTAATCGCACAACCGATAACATTGACGACGCCAAACACCAGGGCCAGATCCAGATTGACCTCTCTACCACCCTGCAACAGGCTGACCACCGCAAAGATCATTGATACAAAACATACCAGGGCGATGACTACACCTTTTACCAGGATCGCAATCGGTTCAATGGTCAGTCGGCCAAAAGGATAGTCATTGTTCGCAGGCTGATTTGCCAGCTTCAAGGCCAGCAAAGACAAGGAGGCCAACGCTAACGACAGCAATGAATACGCACTATCAAATAAAATCATCACTGAACCGCTCAGTAAGCCCAGGATAAGCCCCGATATCGAAAAGCAGGCGGCGGATATTGCCGATACCATTAATACTTTCCGTTCACTATTTTTCCGCATAACTGTTCTCCAAGTAATGGCAGGTACTTTAGAGGCAAGCGGGTATTCGACAAAATCGCTCAGCGCCAATATAGTTGGTGCTAAACAAATTTTAAAGTGGACTAGCTATGCGTATTGAACAAGTTGAAGCGTTTGTAAAAACAGCGGAATGCGGGTCTTTCGCCAACGCCGCTATCGCATTAGAAATGCGGCGAAGCACGGTAAGTGCTGCGGTTTCTGCATTGGAAGATGAGCTGGCAATCCACCTTTTTCAACGCACTGGCAACAGCCTGCAGATAACTCCCATTGCACAATCTTTATTGGCGGACAGTCAACGTTTATTGCAATCCGCCAACCGTATCAGACAGCTTAGTAATCAGCATCTGGAAGGTATCGAATCAGAGCTCCGAGTCGCACGGGATGATGCATTGCCAGAAATCTTCTGGCATCAGTGCATGCATGATTTGCATGTCGAATTTCCGCAAACCTCCACCTCGGTTTATTTATTACCCACACAAGAGCATAACGAGTTTATTGATAATGGAATTGTCGATATCAGCTTTGGCGTCAATAACGCGGTAGATCCCAATTTTCGGCTTGGCATGATCGAACAGCGAACCGTTGTCAGTCCAGCCCATCCGCTAGCCAATCTGGCCCAGGTGACAGAAAGCGATTTAAGCCAGTACACACAGATCTGTCTGACCTTCCTGCAAAACGGGCAGCTGGTCATTCAGAACCAGATAGGTTGGCAGTATTCAGGCCTTACGATGTATGAATTAATCAGAGACGCCGTATTACGTGGCGATGGCTGGGCCATATTGCCCACAACGCTGATTCAAACCCACCTCAAACAACAACAGCTGGTCAGCCTGGCAACCGAAACGGCATTGTCTGCCACGTATTTCCAATGCTTATCCCGACAGGCAAACCGCAAGGTCGCGACCTGGTTAAAAAATCGTGTCACGCATGCGTTAACCCATGAATTTAAAGGCTGGTAGGTGTAAAAGGATTTATTCGCAGATTACGCTGATGGAAGCAGATTGTTCATCCAAAAAATAAACCACAGAGACACAGAGGGCACAGAGAAAGATTAGATTTTTGTGGTTACTGATCCGCCCAGAGATACATGCTCGCTTTTTTATTGAGCACCTGTAATTCATATGATTTTGAACAGGCCGATGCAGCAAATCCATAACAGACGTGAAGGGGGAGCAAGTGTTCTTCTCTTGGGTGGCAATAGCGTGCATAAGGGGCAGACTGCCAATTGATAAGCCTTTGCTCTCTTTCAGTTTCAGTCAGGTTTTCATCACAGCACGTTTCAAGTAACCAGTCTTCGAATGACTCATTCATGGTTTTTGCTTCATCCGTCTCCGGCGTGAAAAAAGCCCGCATATTGTGAAAGGAAAACCCGGAACCTATCAGCAGCAAGGATTGATCGCCCAAAGTTTGCAAAGCCTGTCCCATCTTGATATGCAGCTCAGGGTCGAGACTATTAACCAAGGATAATTGAACGCAGGGGATATCTGCTTCCGGATACATTATTTTTAACGGTACAAACAAACCGTGGTCGAACCCTCGGCTATCATCAAGTTTTGCTTCAATACCAGCCTGTTTCAACACTTCAGCCATTGATTGTGATAACGCAGGATTCCCCGGACAGGGATATTCAATCTCATAGGATTCTTTGGGAAACCCGTTGTAATCATAGATAAGCGAAGGATTTTCACCAGAAGTGATGGTCGGAGAAGCTTGTTCCCAATGAGCACTGACAACAATGATTGCCGATGGGCGTTCTATGGATGCCGCGATATTCTTCAAACAGCTAACCATCTCCTCATGACTTTCATCGCCCAGCAGCGGCATCGGTCCACCACCATGTGATAAATATAATGCTCGACGTTGGTTGTTCATTGGGATTCCTCGCTGATAAATAAACCACGGAGACACAGAGGGCACATAGGTTTCAAAAAGATCTATCCGCAGATTACGCAGATGGACGCAGATTTTTAATTAATATTCATCAAAATTAATCAACCACAGAGACACAGAGGGCACGGAGGTTTTAAATAAACTATCCGTAAATTATCAAGGTATTTTTGGTAGGTTGGGTTGAATGCAATGAAACCCAACAAATATCGAATATTCAAGCCAAAATGTTGGGTTTCACAAGCTCAACCCAACCTACCTTGCTTCCCCAATTTGATCTTGGCATGCTTCCTTTGTTTTTTGATACAACCCCATAAAATGTTGAGCTACCACTGATTCTCCACCGCTTAATGAATCATATTCTTTTAATAAATCTTCCAATTTTATTATCAAATTTAGTATTTGAGCAGAGTAGTCCTTAATAGAAGTACATAAATTAGAATTTCCTAAAGATACGAATGTTTTTTTGGGCGGAGCCCATCCCGGTTTCAAAAATTGATTTAGAGGACCAAAAGTAAGTACTTCTTCACCAGAATCATTTTTTACATCGATTTGTAAATGTGATTCAATTTTTTGTTCCAAGCCGGAAATGAGTCGATATAGCTCATTTTTTTTTGCTTCGTTTTCTAAATGATTGCGAGTGGCTAGAAATTCTGATTTTTGAAGTTTAACAGCTCTAATAAGTGTTATCAGTGCAGCTATGGCAATTAAAGGGTTTAAAATACCACCAAAAAAATCACCAAATACTCCCCAATCAGAAGGATTTTTTGAAATAGTCCAATTGAAAGCAAAGTAAGCTAAAGAGTAGGACGTTATGACAATTACAGAAACTATCGTAACGAAAAAAATTATTAAACTTTCCATATTCTTCAATAGTTTCATTAACTGTTCCTATCAAATATCAAGCATCAAGAAGCTGTAAAGCAGAAAATAATTCATGTATTTAAAGTTAAATCTGCGTCCATCTGCGAAATCTGCGGATAAATATTAACCCCAAAAAAACTCTGTACCCTCTGTGTCTCTGTGGTTAATTACTTATCAAAAGCCCGAATAGCCTTAGCCACATTGTCAGCCAAATGCAACGGATTTATCGTCCCAACCACCACACTAGCCACCGCCGGGTTAGCAAAGATCATTTCAAAGCTGGCACTGACACTGTCTTTGGTTGAGTTGGCTGGCAAATGCCCACTGGCAAAGGCCTTTTTGATAAAGATGGCTTTATTGAGCTGTTCAGCCGTATCTATCACGATTTGTTCGTCCTGATAGGCGAGGTTATGGGTGACCATGACGATATCGGACTTTTGCAGGGCGAGCAGGCCGCCGTCGACGGTTTTGCTGGAGATGCCGGTGGCAGCAATCAGACCTTGTTGTTTAAGCTCATTGAGGGTTTCCAGTGCCCGATGCTGTTCAATGATCGGCACATCGTTGCCGTCGGAGTGAATCAATACAATATCAATCACCTCACGTTTGAGACGTTGCAGGCTTTGTTCAACACTTCTAATAATTGCATCACGGGAAAAATCGAAATGTGACTCACCGGTATTGGCATCAAACTGTTCACCGGCTTTGGAGCAGATAATCCAGTCGTGCGGTAGTTGTGGCAATAACTCGCCGAGACGTTGTTCGCTGTTGCCGTAGGCGGGTGCGGTATCAATCAGATTGATGCCTAAATCCCAGGCTTGCTGCATTAAGGCGAGGGCGGTTTCATCATTAGGAATGGTGAACGATTCGGGGTATTTAACACCTTTATCGCGTCCCAGTTTGACGGTGCCAAGCCCCAGCACAGAAACATCCAATTGGGTGCCGGGAATATTTTTTTTAGGTAGCTTGTTCATTTAGTAAATGCCCGATCCCAAAGCGGTTCGGCCAGTTGTGCCAGGGGCAAAATATGCTGCTCGGGATGCACCGTTTTTTGCACCTTTTGCTTTGCCAGCGCTTCAATGACTTTATCGGCTAGATCGGGTGATAAAGCTAACTTGGTCGGCCAGGCAATATGCAGATTGTTACGACTGCTGACATAGGCGCTGTCGGGACGTGCAAAACCGCTTTGTTTTGGTTCGGCGCGATTAATATTATGGGTGGTCCATTCCAGTTCCGGCAGGGTAAACCACGGCAGGATTTGTTTAAGTAAATCGCATGCTTCCTCAATCAAACTATCTGGATCTTTGCCGACACCTTCTTCAGCAATATTACCGCCGAGGTACCAGACGATATTGCCGGTTTTATCGGGATGACTGCTGATGGTGGCAATTGGTTTGCTGCCACTGCCGAGGCTATGGGCATAAATCTGCGGTAAAGGATTAGCCGGATCTTTAGCTTTGCAGAGCAACATTTGTAATGGCCGTTTCTGCATTTTGGGTTTGCTCAGTTGCAGGCTTTCTAATATCTCGCCTGTACCTTCGCCAGAAGTAAGCACAAACTGCTGTGCCTGAATTTCCAGTTCATCACCAAAACGCATGGCGGTAATGTTGCCATCATGTTTTATCCATTCCAGTATGCTGTCAGGCGTTTTTAAAATCGTTGCGGCATAGGGTTTGATTAAGGCTTTGAGTAAACTGGTGACATCCAGCACCGGTTCATCCAATTGATATAACGCGCCTTTAAAACCGTCATCGGCAAACAAACCATTGCGCTCAGATTTAGGGATATTCTGCATCCGGCTTTGTAGCGCTTTGCTGGCAAAAAACGACACCATTTTGGAAGACAGGCTTTGGGTGGACCAGAGCAGTTGATGTTCGGTAAACACGTTAACGTCGGATAAATCAATTTCACCGTTGCCTTGCAGACAGGCTTTCCAGCGGGCGGGCATACCGCTGATGGTTTGCGCGGCGTTAGATAAAATGCCATTTAGTGCGTATTTGCTGCCGCCATGAATAATGCCTTGAGCACTCAAGGTTTGAGCATGACCAATTTTCTGGTTTTCCAGCAACAGACAGTGATAACCCAACTGGCTCAGCCGATTATGCAGCCATAATCCGGCAATGCCGGCACCAACTATAACGACGTCTGCTGTAATGATGTTTTGACTCATGCGTTGCTGAGTTTCTCGTCCAGTGCTTCACATAACCAGTGACCAATCAGGATATGGCCTTCCTGAACCCGGGCGGTTTCGGTATCGGCGACACAGACACAATGATCAGCGATAGCTTTAAGCTGTCCGCCGCTTTGGCCGGTAAAGGCAATGGTTGCACAACCCGCTTTTTTGGCAGTGTTAATGCCGTTAATGACATTGGCACTGTTACCGGAAGTCGATAAACCAATTGCCACATCGCCGGGTCGGGCCAGCGCCTGAATTTGCCGATCGAATACGGTTTCAAAGCTGTAATCGTTGCTGTGTGCAGTGAGAATTGAGGTGTCGGTCGTCAGCGCAATTGCGGCCAGCGGTCTGCGATCTTCTTTATAACGAATCACAAATTCCGCCGCCAGATGCTGGGCATCAGAAGCGCTGCCGCCATTGCCGAAGAACAATACTTTATTGTCATTCAGCACGCAGTCGCTGATAAGGGCCAATAAATCATTTAATTGAGGCTCCATTTCAAACAAGCTTTCAATCATCTTTTGGTGGCGTTGCAAGGTGGATTTAAATGACACGGCTTACCTCATTTCGGCTCTAGTGGTAGTATTTGTGGTTTCCTGCAAACAGTGTAACAAAACGCTGTGCGCGATCGCACAACTCACTGCTTGGCAAAGCCTTTAGATGGCCTTAATGAAAAAGAATTCCTGTTATTTGCGACAAGATTTGGCTCGGGCCTGGGCCGATAAACCGGTGTTTGATGTTGTGGCCAACATTGACGGTGAGATCTTTCGTGATAAGGAAGGCCGCCGGACCTTGCGCTTCGAGCTGAATGATCACTCGTATTTTCTGAAATATCATCAAGGTGTCGGCTGGGCCGAAATCATTAAAAATCTGCTGCAAATGCGTTTGCCAATTATCAGTGCCCGCAATGAATGGCAGGCGATTCACTTTCTCGAAAAACACGGTATCGAAACCATGACGCTGGCCGGTTATGGCGAACAGGGCATTAATCCGGCGGCATTACGTTCGTTTGTAATTACTGATGATCTGGTGAATACCATGAGCCTGGAATATGTTGGCGAGCAATGGCAACAACGGCCACCGGGTTTTGCCACCAAACAGGCGCTTATCCGCAAGCTGGCCAACATGGCGGGCACCATGCATAAAAACGGCATGAATCACCGCGATTTTTATCTGTGTCATTTTCTGTTGGATGAACGCTTTGCCGAGAACAATACCTTCGATGACAACACGCCGGTGTATCTGATTGATTTGCACCGTGCGACCATCAGACATAAAACACCGAAACGCTGGCAGATAAAAGATCTGGGAAGCCTGTATTTTTCGGCTTCCAGAGTACCTTTGACTAAACGGGACAAATTACGCTTTATGCAGATTTATTCAGGCTTACCCTTGCGTACGATGCTGAAAGAGCAGGCCGATTTATGGCGTGAGGTGGAGCGTCGCGCGCAGAAGTTGCTGGCGGAATAATGGTTATGCTGAGTGCTCAAAATTTATTAAAAGAATTACCTGTCGCTTTTCCGGTTGAACTTGAGTTGGGTGGGACGAAATACCAAATCCAATCAATGTTACGTTTTCTGGCCGGACGGCGGATTGTTTTACATGCCAGCAATGACAGTGGCGAATTTGTGCTCAAAATCTTTGCCGCGCAAGGCAAAGGTCAGCAGGAATATCAACGCGAACTGAAAGCGCATCAACATTGCATGCAAGCAGATATTGCCGTAGCACAGATATTACATAATACCGAAGATCAGCAGGGTGTCAGCTTTATTATCTATGCCTTTTTGCCAAAGGCAGTCACCTTAAATGAATTATCAGAGGACGCGTTCCCACTTACAGCATTATTTGATTTGTTTGGACGTTGCCATCATCAGCGGTGTTATCAGCAGGATCCGCATCTGGATAACTTTGTGTTATCCAATAACACATTATATTTACTGGATTTAGCGTCAGTGGTTATACAAAAGAAGCCACTGAAAATGGTGACTTGCCTGAACAATCTGTCTCGGTTAATTGCCCAGTTTCCATTGCATCAGCAGGAATGGTTGTTGAACGCCTTACCGACATATTTTGCGGCTCGAAATATGGTGCTGGATCCGATTGTTGAACAACAGTTGCTTGGTAAGGTCAGCAAAGCTCGACTTTATCGGCAAACGCATTATCTGAAAAAGCAGTTTCGATCCTGCACTATGACACGCTATCGAAAATCGCTAATGATCGAAGCGGCCTGGCGTGGCAATTTATCTACCGCTTTAACAGAGCAGCCGTTAACGTTATTAAATCAAGCCATGCAGGATGGAATCTCTCTGAAAAAAGGCAACTCTGCAACTGTTGTCAAAAGTGAACTGGCGGGACAGCCGGTGGTGATTAAACGCTATAACATGAAAACGCCGTTACATTTTTTACGGCGTTGTCTGCGAAAAAGTCGCGCCAATGTGTCCTGGTACAATGCCAATCTGCTGGAATATCTGGGCATTGCCACCCCGCGACCTTTAGGCTTTGTGGAACAACGATTTCTTGGCCTGCGGCAAAAAGCCTATTTTATCTGTGAACATATTGTCGGACGTTCTCTGGCAGAGCTGGATGATTCAGAAATTCAGCATCCTGAAATGATTCAGCAAATCAGCGAATTATTTGAGCAGTTACGTCGCCATCATATTTATCATGGCGATTTAAAAGCCACCAATTGGCTGGTCGATAATCAGCAAAAAATCTGGCTGATTGATTTGGACGCGATGCAGCAAATCACAAAAACCGGTTTCAAGCGTTTACATAGAGAGGATCAGCAACGATTTTTACGCAATTGGCCGGTAGGTGAAACGCGTCACCTGTTAACCAAAGCGATCAAAGCATAAAGGTAGTCATACAGTGTTAAACGGAACGCATTTATGAAACTGGCGGTATGCCTGTATAAATATTTTGCCTATGGCGGCCTGGCGCGTGATTTTCGGCGGATTCTGGAAATCCGTCGTGATGCCGGAGATAACATTGATGTGTATTACATTGAATGGCAAGGCGATCCCATTCCCGGTTTTAACCAAATACCAATTTCAGTTTCAGGGCTGACAAATCATGCCAAAGTACGCGATTTTTATAATAAATCGCAGCCATTAATTGCTGCCGGTCATTATGATCTGGTGATTGGGTTTAACAAAATGCCGGGCCTGGATTTGTATTACGCGGCCGACCCCTGTTATCTGGCGCGGGTCAGGCAAGAGCCAAGCTATATCGTCAAACAGCTTTTTGGCCGGGTAAGATTCTACGAAGCCTGGGAACGGGCCGTTTTTGGACCACAAAGCCACACCGTATCAATGATGATCTCATCGGTACAGCGCAAACTGTTTGAGCAGTATTATCAGACGCCACCGGAAAGACTGGTCGACCTGCCGCCCGGTATCGATCCAGATAGAGTGCGTCCGGATGACTGGCAAATACAACGTCAGCAATTTCGCCAGCAATTATCGTTAAATGCTGATGACTTTTTACTGCTGATGATAGGCTCCGGCTTTAAACGCAAAGGCGCTGATTTTGCCATTGAAGCCATGGCCGCTTTACCACAGGCGTTACGTGAAAAAACACATTTGTATGTGGTGGGTGAAGATAATGCCAAACCCTTTGAACAACTGGCACAAAAGCTGGATGTCGCTGAACGAACCCATTTTATGGGTGGACGCGATGATGTAGCGAAATGGCTATTGGCGGCAGATGTATTTTTACACCCGGCGCGTTCTGAAAATACCGGCACCGTGATTCTCGAAGCCATGGTGGCTGGCCTGCCCAGTATGGTCAGCAGTGCCTGTGGTTATGCCAATTATGTTGAAGACTCAAACGGTGGTGAATGTATCGACCAGCCGGAAGATACATCAGCTTTTACACAACAGTTGGCTAAGATGCTTGATAAAAAACGCCTGCAGCAACTGTCACAAAATGCGTTGGATTATGCCGCCACACATGATTTGTATAGCATGCCGCAGCGCGCTGCGGAGTTGATTTTAGAGCTGGCTGAGAAAAAACGATAAAAAAATGACAAAGCCCTAATCGGGCTTTGTCATCCATTCATCAAACTTATTTGGTGACCAGAATATCTTCCATCACCAGATATTGCAGATCCGAACCATAGAACATATTCAATGCATCAGTAGGACTGCAAACCATGGGCTCACCACGACGGTTTAGTGATGTGTTCAACACTACCGCGTTGCCGGTGAGTTTTTCCATTTCCTCAATTAGTTCGTAATAACGTGCATTGGTTGCACGGGTCACGATTTGAGCCCGAGCAGTTCCATCTTCATGCACGACTTCCGGAATACGTGATTTCCAGCTTTCCGCCACATCAAAGGTAAAGGTCATATACGGGCTGGGATGATCAGTCTGCAGAATTTCCGGCGCCACTTTATCCAGCATACTCGGGCAGAAGGGGCGCCAGCGTTCACGGTATTTGATTTGGGCATTAATGCGATCAGCAACGCCTGAATGATTTGGCGAACCGAGAATACTACGATTACCCAACGCTCTAGGCCCGAATTCCATACGACCCTGAAACCAGGCGACCGGATTACCATCAGCCAGAATTTTTGCCGTGTCGGCACACACATCATTTAAATATTGCCAGCTGACCGGCTGTGTATAGCGTTCACAGGCTTCAATGCATTGCTGGGTGGTATAGGATGGGCCGAGATATACATGATCCATTTTTTCCACTGGCACACCAGCCAGTTGTGAAGCATAACTGGCCGCGCCAATGGCCGTACCGGCATCACTGGAAGCCGGTTGCACGAACAATTCTTTGACACCGGGCATGGCAATAATGCGCTGATTGAGTTTGACGTTTAATGCCACCCCACCGGCATAAGCGACTTTACCCGTTTCACGAATAATATCGCCCAGGTAAAAATCAATCAGATGCAAAGCACATTTTTCCAGCAATGCCTGAATGCTGGCGGCATAATCAATATAGGGCTCGTCCTTTTCATCACCTTCACGCATCGGGCCCAGCCATTCAATGAGTTCGGGGCTGAAGAAATAACCTTTGCCATTTTTTTTATAGCGCCGGAAACCAACGGTATTGACCAGTTTGGTGTTGACCTTGAACTCGCCATTTTCACAATGAATCAAACGTGAGAAATCAAAACGGTTGGGATCACCATAAGGTGCCATGCCCATGACTTTAAATTCACCATCAAGCATTTCAAAACCGAGATATTCGGTCATCGCGCCATAAACACCGCCGAGTGAATCGGGATCATAAAATTCTTTGATTTTGTGTATTTTGCCGTTTTCGCCATAACCGAAAAACGTGGTGGCATATTCCCCTTTACCATCAATGCCGATAATCGCGGTTTTTTCCAGAAAACCACTCAGATGATAAGCGCTGCTGGCATGGGCCAGATGATGCTCAACCGGGACAAATTTAACGCGCTTTGAATCAATGCCTAAATCATCCAGCAGTTTCATCACGTTTTTGTGATTACGCCAGTAACGACGATTACCGGAAAATAAAGCAGTCAATGCTCTGTCAGGTGCATACCAGTGACGTTTGGCATAATGCCAGCGAGCAGGTGATTGCAGGCCAATCTGCGCATAAGGAAACGCGACGATATCTATCTCATCAGGGCGGATACCGGCCTGTTCAAGGCAGTATCTGGTGGCTTCATAAGCCATCTTGCCCTTGGCATGCTTGTCACGCAGGAAGCGTTCTTCTTCGGCAGCTGCCACCAGTTTTCCATCAATATACAAAGCAGCTGAGGCGTCGTGGTTTACCGCGCCGGAAAGGCCTAAAACGATCATAAATTATCTTCGAGTTGCGTAAAAATGTTGTTCAGTATATCAAGCGTGGAGGGCGGGAGACCATTTAACCTGTCAGAGGGCCGTCATTAATCGGCGTAAACCCCTGCGGGGAGATCTGGAAACCATTTTGACGGGCCTGATTGATATCAATTTGCACCAGCTTATCCAGTGAAGACCATGCCGCTGGCGCATCACGTAGATTTTTAGGTAACCAGCGATTCGATTTCCAGTTCATGAAATGGAGATACATAAATTCCCTGTTATCTCTGTCATTGGTCAGGTGACCATCTTTCCAAAACCATTGTTGAGGATGATCTGAACTTCCATCAAGCCACTTAATTGGTGAGAGAACCGTACTAAACTGTTCCTTATATAAAACCCGTCTTTGATAAGGCGAGCTGAAAGACCACAACTTGCGTAACCACAATGGGTGATTTTTATGGCGAACAAACAACTTGGAAAATTTTGATTCATCCAGGCCGAGATGTTTGTCCATTTCCATTAATTTCTGCCAATCTGGGATTTTTCGAAACGCCTGTCGATATTTATCCGTATTGCGGAAAATAGCGAAATGCCCTGAAAGACGGCGGTTATGTGTGCCGATAACATCGTATTTTTGCAGTAAATCGTCAGTAATAAAGCTTCTTATCTGACCATAGATAATATCAATATCCCCAATAGCAAAAAAATCATAATCCTTAATATCTGATTCATGAATAAACCCTAAGGCAGGCTTCAAATCACATAATTTATAAGGGCTTGTAGGATTAAAATGGATGGCTAAACGATCACTTACCAAGCGTTTATATTCTTCAAAAGTCATAGGCACATAGCTGACATTTGAGCACTGATTTATCGGCTCACCACAGTCGGTGTAAAAAAGCCAGTGGATGCCCGGATTACGACTGCAGCTTTCGAGGTATAACTCGAACCATTCCGGCCATTGACCAAAATAGGGGATAACAATCACAATTGTCGGTTGTTTCAAAAAAAGTTA
>CEPP01015068.1_pt1 | contig 44113 bp, 39 predicted proteins | sample 530521 | NCBI WGS metagenome assembly CEPP01 (sample SAMEA2620256, study PRJEB7988) | marine metagenome | biome: marine biome (ENVO:00000447); feature: surface water layer (ENVO:00002042); material: "saline water (ENVO:00002010), including plankton (ENVO:xxxxxxxx)" | depth 5 m | reverse complement strand
CGCGCGCGCACCCTGACCCTGTTGATGTCCGAGTGCGCGCGCGACACCTGCTATTTTGCGGCCTCCGGGGGGCGTGTCGCTGTTTCGGCGGAACTGGTTCGTCTGACACGCCTGCCCTGGGTGGACGGGACCTTCGACCGGGATGCCGTGATCCGGACCATGGGCCGACATTCTTTGCGAGAGACCCTCGGCGACCGCTCGATCATCAAGGGGGCGCGGCAACTTCAGCCCGGTACGAGCGTCACGCTTCGCTGCGACGGGATGACCCGCGCGATCGCGACGCCTCATCCTGCACCGGCGTTGATCGATATCAGTTTCGAGGAGGCGATGCGGGAAGTCGAGACTCTGCTACGCCGGATCGTGCGGAGTCGGCTGGCGGGCCCAGTGCAGGCGGCGTTCCTGCTCAGCGGGGGGCTGGATTCCAGCCTGCTAGCCTGGCTCGGAGTCGAGGAGCGGCTCCCTCACCAGACCTTGCATTTCCTGTCATCGGCTGCCCCGGCTGGAAGCGGCATCAAGGACGAGACTGGCTGGGCGCAGCTCGTGGCAGACCATCTGGGGGCCTCCCTGACCCACGTGTGCCCTGCCCCCGACGCAGAGGTCTATGCGCCATCCGCGCAAGTGCTGGCGGAATGGGAGGCCCCCGTGCCCTCGCCCCGACACTACCTCTACCGGGCGTTTGAGGATGCCGCCGCAGCGTGTGGCTCTACCGTTCTGGTGGATGGGCTTTACGGCGAGCTATCGGTCACCAGTCATGGTTTCTTCCTCGAGCAGAACCCGTCTTGGCCTCACAGGCTAGTGCGATCTGTGCGAGGCGGCCTGGGAGCGGCTTTGCACGGGCCCGAAGCGCAAATCGCCAAAAACTTCCATGTGCAACTGTCCCGGTCGGCCCTAGCCGACATGGCCAAGATCACGACCGGAGGGGATCAGGCTCGTCAGCTCCTTCTGCCGGATGAGCCGTTTGGCTTCGAGCCCGGCTGGGAGAAGAGTGCGCTCCAGCCCACATCAACGGGGCACAGGGGGGTTCGGCTGGTCTACCCGCTCCGCGATCGGCGGCTGCTCCGCCTGGTCGGCACATTTCCAGCCGCATTCGCGCGCCACGATGGAGCGCCGCGATCCATGGCGCGCGCCCTGCTGAAGGGACGCCTTCCCGACACCATCGCGTTTCGAGAGTGCAAGATGCCGTTCTCGCCGACCTGGCCGATCATGATGCAGGACCAAGCCCCCGCCGCACGCGCGCTAATAGCGGCGCAGCGTGAAGCGGGGGCGGGAGAATGGCTGGACCTTGAGTGGCTGGACCGAAGCCTGGCCCAGGTGGCAAGCCAAACGACCGTCAGCCCTGGCCTGTCCTACAGGGTCCAGGCCACTGCGCTTGCTGCAGAATTCTTCCGCTGGTGGAGCGAAAGGGCAGCCGGGGAACCGTGATCAGGACAGCGTGCAGTCTACAAAGCGTCCGCCGTCACCGCCGCGCCCGGGGAAACCTTTGGTTTCTTCGACGGCCAGTTCGGAAACTTCGGGCTCAACCCACTCGCGGCGGGCCTCACCAGCGGTTTTTTTTATCTCAGTCATGGTTGTTCTCCCAGTCCAGGTTGTCAGGCGGCTTCTTCAACAAGCTCAAGCGACTGCATTCGATCCATTAATGAGGAAACTGATTGCTCGCTGGTCTTGAGGTCCACGTCGAAAATGCGGGTCATCGCTCCGGCCAGGGTGCCTTGATCACTCGGTTCTTCAAGCAGGTGCCAAGCCTCGGCAGCCGTGGCGTTCAACGCTATGTAGCGTCCGCTCTCGACGTTGATCATCACGAAGTGGTCTTCGACCTGGGTCCCTACCCAGTCGTCGCGACGCTTCCAACGCTTCATGTCGCCCTCACTCCGACCTCTAGGCAATGTCCGAAGTAATCACATAGCCAAAGCTCTTATCCTGTCAATCGAAGACTCTTCGCGATACGGGCCAAGGGATTGATAGCCGCTGCCTCAATTCCCAAGAGCCCGAGTATCCGGGGTCGGTGACGATGGCGAAGCAGAGCCGTCAGGGCAACCAGGCCGACTGCGTTACGCGCGCCGCCATCAGGCTCGATCAACTGCCCCATGGCCACTGGACATTCGCGTAATTGTTGTCCGACCGGCGTCGGCAGGAAAACGCGAGGGTCGTCCGGTCCGCTCGCCCTGCTGAAAACGCCGCCAGGCAGGCCGCTCGCCAGGACGCGGTCACCTTCAAGCCGCAGCCGGACTGAATCATCGGCGATGGCGTAAGCTCCGCTGCGGAGCGCCTTGACTAGGCGCGACGACTTTCCACTACCGGAATCACCTAGAATCAGCCATCCTGGGCCATCGACTGAACCAGAGGCCGCTGCGGCGTGGAGCACGGTATCGCCGCGCGCCCAGAGCAGGACAGGAAGGGCGGTCGCGACCAGCATTGCTGCGATCAGCGTCTCGTCCGCGCCCCTTTCCGGAGAGATCGTGATTCGTCGTCGGTCAGTGATCGTGTAGCGCGCCAAGTTTGGCATGGTGAAATCGAATCGATCCACGTCCCTGACACGGTATGGACCCCACGCGACAGTTTCAGGCCACGGCGGCGGCGTCCCGTAGTCCACTTCGACATCTACCGGCGCATCAGTCGTCGCGGCCATGGCACCGGGGATGGGCACCACGGTCCGGATGTTCAGGCCGTATCCGACGCACCGCATCGCCGAGCCCTTCAGCCGCGCTGAATGTCGAAGGCCAGGCAAATCCGGCGACCCTCGCTGCCGTGGGCAAAGGTGCGGTGGTAGGTATGTGAAGGAAACAGAAGCAGCATACCGGGTTTTGGTCGGATCAGGGTCTCTCCGAACTGGCGCGAGGCCTCCTGCCCGACGAGGTGTTCGGGCAGGCCGAAGGCGATGCAGCCCTCCCGGCCAGAACCGGATCTCACAGCAGCGGGGACGTCAACGTAATAGACGCCACTCATCCACCCTCCTTGGTGCACATGCCATTCTTCATAGCCTTCGGCGTCCGTCAGGACACACCAGTTATGAAGCATGCCCCTTTCGGGTCGCGCATTGGTCCAGGTTGAGGCCTGCTCCTCGAGGCGTGAGACTTGGTCAATCACTGCACGACGGATTTGCTCCTGCAGTGCGGGAATGGCGACGGACGAAGCGAAAGCAGGCTGATCGACCCGCCAGGTCTTGGTCGACGCCGTTCCGTACCGGTCAAAGCGAATATCGGGGTGACGCGTCAGTTCAGCACGAACGTCGGCATTTAGCGCCGCTAGGTCGGGCCAGCCAGGGGGCGCGGCAAGAAACTCCCGGTGGAGGAAGCGGTCCAGACCGACGGCTTCCCGCGCGTCGTCAATTCGACCTTGCGTCGCGAGCGCCAATACCCGTGCGACCAGGAGTCTCGAATGGCCGACTCCCGCCTCCAGGAGACGATCAGCCGTGTCCAGCGCGTCCTGCGTCGCGCCGGCTTGTAGATCAAGCGCCGCCAGACGCTTGTAAACATTGGTGTTCGAAGGGTCCGCCTCGAGAGCAGCGCGAAGCGTGGTCCTGGCTTCCTCTATCCGGCCCTGCCGGATCAGGGCCTTGCCGAGGGCGGCCTGTGCTTCGGCGCGCTGAAGCGGCTGCACAGTGAGAGCCACAGCCCGGCGGGCCATCTGCTCGGCAGCATGGTCGTCCTCCGGCGTTTCCTTCGAAATGTGGCATTCGGCAAGCATGATGCCCCACTCAGCCTGGGGGGCGTCCCGCATCAGCTGGCTGTAGAGGTCCAGTGCCTCGTCGAACTGGTCCTGGATGAACAGCAGCAGAGCCAGTTTGGCTCGTAATGGAATGGACCCGGGATTAACCGCAACGCCTTGGCGCAGCAGCGCGACCTCAAGCGACTTGGCCAAGGAAATAGGCGGTTCGATGTCGAGACTGAATTCACGCACGAGGAATGCATCACCGATGCTGAGGCCTCTGTCCACTGCCATGTCGCTCATCTCCCGGGCGGCGCTCACTGCCCGAGCCGGTGGGAAATGATCGAGCCGAAGCGGGCCATCACTCTCTCGGCCTTTTCTTCGACTGGCATCATGGACGGATCTGTCGCTGCTGGGGCCGTGAAGATGACAATGCGGGGCGCGGCATGAAGCAGCGTAGCCGAGCGCTCTCGCCCGAAGGGCAGAGCTTGCATCCATTGCGGACGAAACAGTTGGCGCGCCAGCATCTCGCACGCATGAGCCGGCCCCGAAGGGATGGGCGGGTCGCCAAGAACAACCATCGCCGCCAGCGGAACCAGACGGTCGGGGTCAACCGAAACCGCCCGCTGCAAAAGTTTGTCGTCCCCGGGCATGCCAGAGGGAGACACCATCCGGATGGCGTGACGTCCCGGTTGCAGCATCGGCTCGCCAGGTCGGGCCATGGTCATCATGGCCGTGAGATCATCCGAGACCAACCGTCCTCCACGCTCGACAAGTGCATGACACAATGTCGACTTACCCGCCCCGGAGGGGCCGACCACCATGATCGCCCGCCCCCCGATCTCGACCGAAGAGCCATGCAGCGGGACCAACCCCCGCCACGCCAGGATGATGGCGGCTACGGTGCCGTAAAAGGCGCTCGGCATCTCATGCCCATGCGGACACCACCAATCGACACGGCCCGCCCCGAAAGTGTCGAACACGGCGTCCCTGAATCGGAAACGCGCGCCATCGGCAAACACCACGCCGTTGTTGACGACCCGTCCGCCAGCCCTGTCGCAAAGATTCTCGACGCGCCTCACCTGCACATCAGCGGGCCCCGATTCCTTATCCGGCCGAAACTGGACAAGCGGATGATCGGACGACCACCGGAGGCCGAACGCCTGTGCGACGAACAGCTCCCGCGATGGATCCGAACGGTCGACGCGGCGAGCGCGCAGGGACCGGTCAGCCAACATGGAGCCGGGCGACATCAAGCGTGAGCAGCATACCCCGATGCCGCAAGGTCACATCCACGCGTTCTCCTGCCGCTGTCTCAATGGGCGATGGCAGGCGTCTGAAGGACACGCCCCAACTGGACCCGTCGTCGTGCGGCGACGGCGCGTTCTCGTAGATTTCATCGGGTCCGAACTGGATCGATATCCATTGCATCACTGCATCAATCCGTCCGCCCGTCGAGGTCAGGGAGACGGTCTCCGAGGCCGGCCCGAAGGGTGGCGACCGGTCGTAGTCCATGCTGAGCGCAGAGACGGGCTCGGAGCACATCTCCACCTTGTGCATCTGCCCTCGCCGGATCCATCGTTCCGGCTCCTGCAGCAAGTCGAACGCCGAAAGATCGAAACCCTCCACGTCACCGAGTGTGCGACGGTCACGCTCGCGATTGTCGCGCACCAGCGCGAGACGCACGCAGGCGCGCCCGGGGACGGAGCGTGCACCGGGCTTCAGCAGCCTCGCTCGCGCATCGCTGAGCGAGTGGGTTACGCCCTCGTCGAACAACTGGGGACCAAAGATTTCGTGAATCACCAGATCGGCGGGCTCCGCCAAATCACCGGGGATACTCAGATCTGTCGAAGACTTGGCCACAACGCGTATACGTTCCGACAAGCCGTTGCGGCGTATGATTTCTGTCGCTGCGGCAGCGATCATGGGCTTGGCCTCGCAGGTCACGACCCGGGCGCCGGCTCTCGCGGCAATCATGGCCAGCAGGCCCGCTCCGCATCCGATCTCGAGGACCGTCATACCCGGCCGAACAGCCGCCTCAATGGCCCGGGCGTATGCACGATTGCGATTGCCGTCCAGGAGCATCGTCCGGTGGAACGACTGAACCCCCTGCGCCAGCGCGCCCCGGACGGCCATGTCCACCGCAAGACTGTCAGGTGCCGCCGCGACAGCTCCCTCCCCGACCGCCAGCGCATCCTCCAACAGGCCCCTCTCGCGAAGCAAGCTGCAAAGCATCGCCATCTCTTCGGGGCGTCCCCGTACGGCCGGATATCGGTCGAGGATATCCCCGGTCTTTTCGCTCATGATCATGGTCATTGTCAGCTTATAGGGCACCTGTTCACGATCGCGCCAGCGCTCCTGCGAGCACAACAGGGTTGAGAACTCACACCTGCCCTTCCGACGACGAGAGCGAGCCAAGCTCCGCTTCCGGTACTGACAGTTAACTCCACCAAGTCGAGAAGTGCCCTTCCCTGCCGACAATCATGCGACTGCGGCCGCCCAGGCGTTCGCCGCCTCGACTCGAAGACGCCGAAGGCTTGGTCTGCTGATCAGGTGACGCTGGATGTTGAAGGTGATGTAAATCGCCGCGTGGGTGGTGAGGAATCTCCGGGCTGAGGCTTGGGATTTGAACCCCTGCTGTTGGCGTTCTCGTCGTCGGATCGGCAGGTGGGAGTTCTCAGCTCGGTTGTTCTCCCGGAGCCGGCCCCGGCCCGTGCAGATGCCTCAGATTCAGCTGTTCCAGAACTGCGCCGTACGACGCTAGGCCGTCGGTCGTGATCGTCTCCGGATCGACCGGCTGATTGTGCAGGAGGCGGTTCAAGCGTCTGATCGCCGCCTCTGTGTGCCGCCGGCGCTGGACCACGAGGTCCAGGACCTCGCCTTCGTCGTCGACTGCCCGCCACAGATACATCCGCTTGCCGCCGATCCAGCAGACCATCTCGTCCAGGTGCCAGCGAGGCGAAGGGCCCGGCCGGCGCCGCCTCAGACGCCGGGCGATCAGCGGCCCGAACTTGATGGTCCAGCACCGGGTCGTCTCATAGCTAGCCTTGATGCCCCGCTGCGCCAGCAGCTCCTCGACGTCTCGAAAACTGAGGCTGAAACGAAAGTACACCCACACTGCGTGGCGGATCACGTCAGCCGGAAGCCGGTGAGGTTTGAACGAAATAGTCTTCGCGAAAAATCACCCCCGACAGCGGCTTACGCCGACATTGCCGGAGACCTTTTAGCGTTGGCCTGACAGCACCGACTGACAGCACCGGTGAGTTCAACGAATCCCGACGGACAGTTGCCGGACTGACAGCCCCGCTCGGCCGGCCGTCAGTTCGCGGGGACCCGATCTGTTGGCCAGCCGGCATCGCGGGCCGCTGCCTCATCGAGGGGGGCGAGTGTCTCCGCGCTCACCATCTCATCAACCGTGTCGAGCACGGGTCCGGGGAGTGCCGATCCGGCTTGTCGCACCTCCGGGCCTGCGTCCGGGACCGGAGCCATGACCACGATCTGCCATGCCTGGCCGCTCCGGCACGCCAGACCAGCCAGTCCCGCAGCGCGCGCCTCGAACGTCCGGCACCAACGCGCGTCCTGATCCTGGAAGGTCAGGCCGACAGAACGACCTTCAGCGTCTGGCCCTTGGGCGGCGAGGCGCGTGTCCAGCACCCTCAAGAGGTCGCCATCGACCACAGTTCCGCCGGGCGCCATCAGCGCTCGGGCCGCGCGGCCTTCCAGACCCGAGGCCAGCAGCATTCCGCCGACGAATGCGGCAGTGACCAGGCCGGCCCATACCGCCGTACGTTGCGGGAGGGTGAATGTGTTTAGCGCCGCGCCCGCACGGGCGACCCAGCTCGCGGGTTGCCGAGCGGCGGATATCCGGGCTGCCAGGGCGAGGTCACGCGGGTCGGCCACACAGGGAAAGGCGTCTCGGGCCACAGTGTTCAGACGCCGAAGGCTCTCCGCGCGCCTCGTCATGGAAGGGCTGGCGTCTATGAGGGCCTTGATACGGTCAGCCTCCGCAGGCGGGAGCTCTCCGTCGATCCATGCCATCAGGATCTTGTCGTCCAGCTGGGTCATCCGGAAATCTCCTGACTGGACAATGTTTCAACAAGCGCCAGCCGTCCCCGTACCAGGCGGCTCGTCAAGGTTCCGACCGGTATTCCGAGAACCTTGGCGGCCTCCGCATAGGTCAATCCTTCGATCAGCACGAGCGCGACGGCATGCCTCTGGTCGTCAGGTAGACGATGAATGGCATCGCGCATCGCCATCGCGTCGGCGCGCGCGTCCTCATCTGCGATGGACCTGTCCGGGGCTCTGTCGTCGGTCTCACTACTTGGCGAAAGTATGCGAGACCAGCGGCGTGCCGACCGACCGTGATCGATAGCGATACGTCTCATGATCGTGAAAGCCCAGCTGTCGAGGCGCGTCCCCGGCCGGAAGGTATGGCGGCTGGCCAATGCCCGCTCGACGGTCTGCTGGACAAGGTCCTGCGCATCCGCATCCTCGGACCGCACCACGCGGGCAAATCGACGGAGGCGCGGAAGAAGGTCCACAAGTCCATTCTGAAACTCGTCCAATCGATTTCCCCGGCCATGGTGGATGAAACGAGCGAACCCTGTCGTTTCATCCCATAGTATAATCATGAGGCCGCATTCCGGAGCCAACAAATGGAGGATCTGAAGATGGGCGAGCAGTTTTGGCGGGTTCTGGCCGCATTGCTGACGGTCGTCCTCATGGCGCTGTCGCCGCCTGCTATGGCCCAGATTCCGGGCTTGTCGCGGTCGATTCCATCCCTGCCGCCACTGGGCGGAGATGGCATGCCTCCCCTGGCCGACACGGACCACTACGTCCGCGGAATAGTGGACGAAGCACTGCAGGCACCGCGCCGTCTGACACGCCTCGCCCGAAGGTCCGACCGGCGGCTGGACGTCGACCCGAATGGCTGGCCCGTCGTTGCCCGTGAGATTGTGGTGATCGACCTGGGCACGCGAGCCCGGCCGACGATCTTGGCAGCCGGCTATGTGATTGTTCGCGAGGAGCGGCTGGAGGCCCTGGGGATCACCTCGACCGTGCTGGCCCCGCCCCGACGGATGTCGCTGGACGAAGCGATGGAAATGCTTGAGCAGATGAATGTCGAGGCATCCGTCGGCTACAACCATATCCACGCGCCCGCAGGAGCCATCGCCGGTTCACCCTACGGGGGCCTGGCTCCTGCAGGCGTGATGCCTGTTCGCCCTAGGCTCGGATTGATCGATTCCGGCGTAGATCCTTCCCATCCCGCGCTCGCCGGATCGCCGATCGCCCAGCGCGGGTTTGCTGGCCCACCCAGGATGGGCGCACACGGCCTCGCCGTTGCCTCCCTGATGGTTGGACAAAGTGGCAGTTTTCGAGGGGGTGCACCCGGCGAGGCCTTGCTCGTCGCGGACATCTACGGTGGACAGTCGACAGGGGGCGCATCCACGACGCTGGCGCGGGCCCTCGACTGGCTCGTCTCGGAAGGCGTCCCGGTCATCAACATCAGTCTCGTAGGGCCGCGCAATGCCCTTGTAGAACGCGCCATAGCAAGGGCACAGGCTCTGGGGGTGACCATCGTAGCCGCCGTGGGTAACGACGGACCTGCCGCCGCCCCACTGTATCCGGCCTCGTACCCCGCCGTCATCGGTGTGACCGCCGTGACAGGTCGCAACAGCGTCCTTCCGGAAGCGGCCCGAGGGCCTCAGGTCGACTTTTCCGCGCCCGGTGCCGACATGGCCGCTGCGACGCAAGCGGGCGGATGGACCACGGTGCGGGGCACCTCCTTCGCCGCTCCGATCGTCGCCGGAATGCTGACGCGTACCACCCGTGCGACTCTCGCAAGAGACGCGCTGGACCTCGGCTTGCCCGGCCCGGATCCGGTGTACGGCGTCGGCCTGGTCGGCAGCGCCTCCCGCACTGAGCCGCGGAGTGTCGGGGCTCGCGGCCGCCTGCGCCTGCAATAATTTTTTGCGCGTAACGGGATGAAGTCGCCTGGTCCGCTCGTTGGACCTGTTGATGGCGGGATTGACCGCGATTTGCAGGAGACAGACGATGAAAAAAGTAATCATGATGGCCACGGTTGCTGCCGGCCTCGCGATGGCAAGCGCATCGCACGCGCAGGTTCTGGGCGGCTCCGGCGGCCTGACCGGCGGTCTGGGCGGGACCATCCAGCCCGGCGGTGTGTTTGGCGGAGCCGGCTCGATCGGTGGAAATCTGGGCGGCGTCGTTGATGGTTCTCGCGCGGTAGGGGCCCCGACCCGGGCCCTGTCGCGCGCCGAGCGCCGGGCCGCTGCTGCTCAGGAACGCGCAACGAGCGAAGTGGAAAGTGGTCTCGCCCGTGTGGAGAGCGCGGCCGCTCGTGTGCAGGACGAAGCGGGAACGATGACGACGGACGTTTCCGGGCGCGCGGCAGGCGTACTTTCCTCAGCGGCGTCAGAGCTCAACTCTGTGGAGGCTGATGCCACCGGTTCGCTGGACGCGGTCGCGACCGGGCGCGTCGAGGATTCAGCGCAGGGCGACCCCACTCCGGTGGTCGCTGACGACCGGTCGCGTCGCCGCGCACGCGTCAATCTGGATGCCGACGCATCCGCCTCGGCGGCCTCGGATGGTGACTCCACGTCCGCGTCGGCAGGCGCATCGGCCAATGCTCGCGCCCGCATTGACGACTAGCCCACGACCGGCGCCCGGCCCTGGCCCCGCAGTGAGACTGCCCGGCCGGGGCCAGATGCCGCTTGTCCATCGAGGACGCGCAGGTTCGCGAAACGGCCTGCCCTTTGAAACTCCGCCCTTTCAGGGAGACTTCCTTGCCCCACTCCAGCTCCGTTCGTATTTGTCTGGTCCTGATCGTTACGCCCCTGTCAGGACTGGCGACAACCGCTGTCGCCCAGGTTCGATGGGAGGCGTCCGCCAGCGTAGAATACACGACGGGATCGTACGGTGGCACAGAGGCGACAGAGGTTGTGTACGCCCCCCTCAGCGTAAGTGCGGTCGCATCCCGCTGGAGATTCGCCGCCGCTCTTCCCTACGTTCAGTTCGAGGGCCCGGGGGGAACAGTCTCCGGCGGAGTCGTTGTGCCTGGCACGGGGCCCGTCGTCAGGCAAAGCGGACTTGGTGACCTCTCCGTCGGCGCAGCCTATCAACTGGTCGAGCCCGTCCTCGGACGCACGCAATGGGAGTTGGCCGCGGCCGTAAAGATTCCGACGGCAGGCGAAAATCTGGGCACGGGTGAGGCAGACTACAGCCTGCAGCTCGGGGCGCGCCAACCTGTTTCTGACCGGTTCACTCTGGTCGCCAGCGTCGGCTATACGTGGCTGGGTGATCCGGCGGCCTTTGAGTTGCAGGACGGTCCGACCGCGACCGCCGGTGTCAACTTTGCCCCTGCGCAAGGCCGGAATCTCGGGGTACAGGTGTCTTACAGGCACCCGTTCCAGAACGGCCTTGAGCCCCAGACCGTCCTCAACCCTTATGTCCGGTCGGACTTCTCGAACGGCTGGTCCATCACAGGGTATGGCACGGCGGGGCTAACCACCAGTTCCCCCGACTACGGGGTCGGGCTTTCTCTGGGCCGATCCTTCTGAGCGCCCTCTGCCGCAATCGCTGTCAGTCGCTGAGTGGAAGACCCTCGCCGGGTAAGATCTGCGTCCCCTGCCCTACCTGCGGTGAGTAGAGACAAGTTAGCGTTAGACTGACAGCACCGCCATCGGGGGCCGATCAGCGGCCGTTAGCTGTTACGAAGAGGCAGGAGCGCCGGGGGTGTTCCGCAAGGCAGGCCCCCTGAAAGCCAGCAGGATCCGGTCGCTCGCCGGTGTCGATCCAGCGCTCAAGAGCGGCAAGCACCGTCAGATAGCCAGCATCTTGCAGCTTGCTGTGCTGGTCCTCATCGGTGGCGGCCTGCACCAGCAGATGCGAGCGACCGGCCAATGCCACGGTCTCGGCATAGGCGGCCTCAGCTCCGTAGAAGACCGTCGGGTCGTAGAGGGCATGCAGCGTCACCGTCGGCGCCACGATCTGGCCGGTCAGGTCGGCGTCATGGGCCAGCAGGGCCACCGCCTCCGGATCTGCGGTGAAGCGCTCGACCCCGGCATTCAGGGCCGCGTCGTCCGAAGAGCCGCTGTAGACCGTGCGGCTGTTGTCGAAGGGGTTGCGTCCACCAAGGCGCACCTGCACCAGGTCCTGAAAGGTGAAAGTGGCCCAGTTCATATGGGCGATCAGCTCATCTTCCTCGAGACCCGTGACGGCCAGGATGTCGCGCTTCCTGCGGGTCTGCTGGGCGGTACGGTCCCGACCCGACAGGCCGATGCCGGTGCAGTCGACGATCCGGCGGCGCAGCTCGGCCCGGGTCATGCGGGCGCCCGCAGGCAAGCCCTGCCAGACGGGATACTGGGGATCGGACGGCGCCGGGTGATTGCCACAGACGTACTGATAGACAGCCCGCAGGTCAGCCCGGAACTGATAGGCCTTCGTGCCGCCGTTCAGCACGCCGTTGGTCAGCAGCACGCCATCGTAGGTGAGCGTGCCTGCGTCGTCGAGGCCGTACAGTTCCGCCGCCTTGGCCGCGACATTGCCGCCCCACGACTGGCCGTGCAGCAGGGTGCGTTCCGGCCGCCCGAACAGGTCCCAGAACACGGTGCGGCTGCGGTCGACGTCCTCGGCGGCCGAGCGGACGCCATAGCCCCCGCGTCGGTACGACGACCCGATCCAGGCGTAGCCCTGACGTACCATGACCGAGAACCGATCGAGGTCTTCCAGCGAGTCCTCGCGTTCGGGCTCCCCCATGCGGGGTCCCCCGTGGGCATGGACGACCAGACGCCCGTTCCAGTTCTCGGGTTTGGCAATGATCAACCAGGCCCCGGCCTCATCCTGCAGCGACAGACAGGTGACGCCGGCGCCGACCGAACGGGGGCAGTCGATCGCGGTCGTCGTGGCGATCGGATCAGGACCCGTCTGCGCCGAAACAGGGGCGCAGCCGAACGCCAGCCCGGCCGCGAGGGCCGCCAGCCCGGAGAGAAGCCGACGGCCCGTTTGCGGTGTCAGGTCAGAACGACTTCCGGACATTGACATACCAGTATCGGCCCCAAGGATTATGGACCGAACCGCGATAGCCGCCGTCGGCAAGCGACGGGCCCTCATCGGTCAGGTCGCGCACGCCGATGCGGACGCGGGTTTCATCGGGGAATTCATAGTCGCCATAAAGATTGGTGACCAGCTGGTCCTCGACCAGGAAGGGTTCACCCGAGGTGCCCAGCAGGCCGGGCTGCTCAAAGTCACTGATATACTGGGTCGACACACCCGCGCGCCACGGACCCTTGCGCCAGGTGAAGGTGGTGCTGACCCTCCATTCCGGGCGCCCGTTCTGACGGATCAGGTCACTGGAGTCCGGCAGGGTCGTACCTGCGTTGATGGTCCCGGCCTCGCGGGCCGCGTAGAGCTCATTCACGATCGGACCGGGATCACGGGTAAACTCGGTCAGCTGGCTGGCGTTAATCGTCGCAAAGAACGAGCCCCAGGCCGTGCGGCGCAGGGACCAGTTGATCCCGAAGTCGAGGCCGCCGACCGTTTGCGGCTGCAAGTTGACAAACCGGTCGCTGACCGAGGTCGCCTCGCCGGCCACAGTCAAGAAGGTGCCGTCGAACAACAGGACATCATCGGGATCCGGCGCGGCGCGGGTTACCAGCGGGTTTGATCCACCCCCGACCCGAAGCAGATAGTCGAGAGCCAACGCCGTCTGAACGCCCAGAAGCCCGACGATCTGCTCCTGCTCAATGGTCCAGCGGTCGACCGTAAACGTGAACTCGCCGAGATATTCCGGGATGAAGCCGGGCTGCAGCACCAGACCATAGGAGGTGTTGACGCTCTCTTCCGGCTCCAGATCCGGATTTCCCGCGACCAGCAGAGACAGGCCGGACGTGTTGTGCGGACAAGCGGCGAAAGAGGCGATCCGCCCGGCGCGCAGGTCGGCCTCGCAGCGAATATAGTCGATCCCGCTGCCCAGACGCGCGTACTGGGTAGCGTTGGTCTGTTCCAGGTTCGGCGCCCTGAAGCCCTCGGAATAGGAGCCCCGGACACGCACTCCCGGCACGATGTCCCAGGCAGCCGCGATCTTGGGCTTGGCCACCGAGCCAAAGTCCGAATAGTGCTCGAACCGGCCCGCCAGCTGAACATCCAGCTGATGGATCAACGGTATGTTCATCTCGGGTGAGACGAGGGGAATGGCGAACTCCAGATAGGCGGAGCCGACGGTCCGATCGCCATAGGTGTCCGGGTTGGGGCTGACGGCCGAGACGTTCGACAGGCTGGTCACACCGGTGACCATGTCGGTGAACGTGAAGGTACCGTCGAGATTGGCGTCCCGGTCGTCCTCCTGGGTCTCGTGACGGACCTCGAAGCCGAAGGCAATGCCGACCGGTCCCGCCGGCAGCTCGAAGAAGTCCCCGCGGGTCAGCTTCAGGTCGGCCAGGGCGAGGGTCGTCCGCGAGACGCGCTGGAGGTCCATTACAATAGCGTTGATCGCGGTCTGGCTGCTGGGGGAACAGTCGCCATAGCTGGTTGTAGCGACACAGCCGCCGCTGAACGGATTGTAGGCATCGGGCGTCGACAGGGCCAACTGCTGCTGCAGGAGGGTCCTGTTGATGTTGGGCGAGGTGTCCTCGGCCTCGGCTTCCGAATAGAGCATGGCGCTTTCCCAGTCATAGCCGCGCCATTCGCCGCGCACCCCGCCCAGGAATCGCAGCTGGCGATTCTCGACTTTCACGGTCTGGAACCCCGCATCGACGAACCGATAGTTGGACATCAGCACCGGCAGGCCGGTCGTCGGCACATTGGTCAGGCCCGGCAGGCGATTGGGGTTAGCGGCACCGCCCGCAAAGGTCACAGGACCGAACGGGTTCCAGTAGTTGCTGGCCGGGATCCAGAGACTGTTGAGGTTGATCACCGGAGGCTGAACTGCCTCGCTGCTCGCTGAATAGTAGCCGATCTCGAAAAAGGCTTCGACATTCGCCGTCAGCTCACGGTGCCCTGTCAGGAACAGGTTCAGCCTTTCCACCGTGGGGCGCACCGTGGTCTCGTGGCGGGTGTCGTATCGCAGTTCACGATGGGTGGTGTTAAAATTGTGATTGCCGCTGTTGATGCAGATGCCGCGACCGACGTCCACGCCGCAACCGAAGCTGGCAGGCTGGAACCGGAAGGTCCCGGATGAGGTCGTGACCGCCGTGCCGTTCGACCGGATGACCGGCCGCGACCCGACGCTGAGGCGAGCCCAGGGTGTATGCGACGACCGGCCATCCAAGGCCGTAATTCCGGCGAAATCGGGGTAGTCGTCGAACAGGAGACGCAGGTCATCGGTGGAGGTGAAGTCCTGATCCGAGGCCCAGAGTGCGGTACGGTCCGTATAGTTGACGAACAGCGAGATATTGCCCCGGTCGAAGTCCCGGCCGGCGAAGACATTGATGTCCAGCTCGCTCATGCGGGTGCCCTCGGCCCCGCCGTAGCGCGTGCTGATGGTCAAGCCGTCGAAGTCGTCCTGAAGAACCGTATTGACCACCCCGGCCACGGCGTCCGCGCCATAGATGGCCGCGGCCCCGTCCAACAGGACCTCCAGACGGTCCAGGCCACCCACCGGAATGGCATTGGAGTTGTAGCTGATCACCGGGACAGTGCCGGTGTCCGATGTGCCCTGGCTGGTCGGGTGCGCGACCAGACGGCGACCGTTCAACAGGACCAGGGTGTTGCCAACGCCGAGCGAGCGCAGGTTGACCGAGTTGACATCCCCGCGCGCAGCATTGCTGGTCTGGGGGTTGTTGGAGGCGTCGAACAGGACATCGCCCATCTGTGGAATGGTGCGCATCAGTTCGTCACCAGACACCGCTCCGGTGGCGTCGATCTGCTCCTGATCGACCACCACAACCGGCAGGGCAGCCGTCGTCCGGCCCCCCCGGATGTTCGAGCCGACGACCACGATGTCATCGACCTGGGTGACGGGGGCGTCTTCGGGGTCCTGCGGTGTTGCAGGCGCAGACTGGGCAAATGCCCCGGTCGCAAAGACCGATGCGGTCAGCAGGGCCGTTCCGGCCATCAGCCACTGGCGTTTCGTATTGGACATGGTTTCCTCCCTCGATTTTCTTGTTTTCTTCGGCGGTGTCAGTCGTCCGCCAGAACCAGATCGTCTCCCGGGCCGGCAGCGGGATCGGGCGCAGCGGCCAGCGGCTGGGGCTTGCCGTTCAGCGCCAGGGCCAGGGCGTCGGTATCCAGCGCCTTTTCCCAGCGGGCCACGACGACGGTGGCCACGGCGTTGCCGATGAAGTTGGTCAGGGCCCGGCACTCGCTCATGAAGCGGTCGATCCCGAGGATCAGCGCCATGCCGGCCACCGGCACATCGGGCACCACCATCAGCGTGGCCGCCAGGGTAATGAAGCCCGCGCCGGTGATCCCGGCCGCGCCCTTGGAACTAAGCATGGCGACCAGCAACAGGGTCAGCTGCTGCCAGATGGTCAGGTCGATGTTCAGCGCCTGCGCAATGAACAGGGCCGCCAGCGTCATATAGATGTTGGTGCCGTCCAGATTGAACGAATAGCCGGTCGGCACGACCAGGCCGACCACCGACTTGGCGGCCCCGGCCCGCTCCATCTTGGCGATCAGACTAGGCAGTGCCGCTTCCGAACTGGAGGTGCCCAGCACCAGCAGCAGTTCTTCCTTCAGATAGCGGATCAGCTTGAAAATCGAGAAGCCGTTGGCCCAGGCGACAAGCCCGAGCACGCCCACCACAAAGACCAGCGAGGTCACATAGAAGGTGGCGATCAGGGCTGCCAGATTGGCGATCGAGGCGATGCCATAGGCGCCGATGGTAAAGGCAAATGCCCCCAGCGCCCCGATCGGCGCAGCCTTCATGACGATGGCGACCAGTTTGAACACCGCGAGGCTGGCAGTCTCGAAGAAGTCGATGATCGGCTGGCCGCGGTCCCCGATCAGGGCCAGGGCGATGCCGAACAGGATCGAGACGAACAGCACCTGCAGGATGTTGCCCGAGGTGAAGGCCCCGAACAGGCTGTCGGGGATGATGCTCATCAGGAAGCCGACGATGGTGCTCTCGTGGGCCGCCTGGGCGTATTGCGCGACCGCACCGGAATCGAGGGTGGCAGGGTCAATGTTCAGCCCGTCCCCGGGTCGGACGACATTGGCCACCGTCAGGCCGATGATCAGGGCCAGGGTCGAGAAGACGAAGAAATAGCCGAAGGCCTTGGCCGCCACCCGACCCACACGACCGATGTCGCGCATGCCGGCAATGCCGATCACAATGGTCAGGAAGATCACCGGCGCGATCACCATCTTCACCAGCTTGATGAAGGCATCGCCGAGCGGCTTCATGCTTTCGCCGGTCTCGGGGAAGAAGTGGCCGATCAGGCCGCCCACGGTGATCGCCACCAGCACCTGGAAGTACAGATGCTTCCAGATGGGCTGGCGGTGCACGGACGCACCTTGCTCGTGATGAACCTGGATCAAACCTCAACCTCCCTCGACGGATCATTGTCCGCGCTACGCCCACGTGCCGTTCGTCGGCATCGCAGGACGCCAGTATCGGAACCGGCAAGACCGATCGGCAAGCCGGGGCCCACATCGCGTTAACGCTATGGTTTTGCTTGATTCTTGTCCGCCTCTCGCCAAGAATATCCTGCAATTGTGCGGATTTACACACAAGCGCGCTGGTCATTTGTGCGAAAATCCGCATTGTTGACCGATGATCCGATCCCGCCTGTCCGAGACGATTCAGTGGCGCCTGTTCGCAGGCGTCTGGCTGGTCGTCGGCGTGCTGGCGATTAGCGTGGCCGGATGGCTGGCCCGCATGGATGCCGAAGCCGCTACGCGCGGGCAGGCGGAAACCGCCGCCGTGCTGCACGCGGCCGTCCTGACGAGCGAACTGGAACGTCAGCAGGCCGTACCCTCGGTCCTCGCTGTCGATCCGGAGCTGCTGGCGCTCGTGACCGCACCCTCAACCGGGCGCCGTGATCGGCTGAACCTGAAGCTGGAGCAGCTGGCCGGAGAGGTGCGGGCCGCCGCCCTCTATGTCCTGGATGCGGACGGCACGGCGCTGGCGGCCAGCAACTGGCGCGAGCCGACCAGTTTCGTGGGGTCAAACTATCGCTTTCGTCCCTACTACATCGAGGCCATGCGTTATGGTGAGGCGGCCTTCTTCGCTCTCGGCACCGTCAGCGGCAGGCCCGGACTGTACCTTGCACGCCGCATTGATCGCGGGGATGGGGCACCCGCCGGCGTAATCGTCGCCAAGGTCGAGTTCGACGCCCTGGAGCAGACCTGGCGCAACGCCGGCGAGCCCACCTATGTCACCGATGCGGATGGCGTCGTCCTGATCACCACGACGCCCGAGTGGCGGTTCCGCACGACCCGGCCCCTCAGCGAGGCGCGGCGTCGGCAGCTGGCCGAGCAACAGACCACCGGCGAGCCTCTGCAGGACATGCCCTTCACGACCTCGGAGTCCGGACTGCTGCGGGTCCAGCGTGACGGTGCATCCCGGCTTTATGCGCACGAAACCGACACGAGTATGGGGCTGGGCTGGACGCTGCATCTGCTGTGGCCTGCCGATCAGATGATGTCCCGGGCGGTCGGAGCCGCACGCATTCTCGCCGGGCTGAGCATTGCCCTGCTGGCCGGTCTGACCGGCATCCTGCTTCGCCGCCGCCAGAGGGCCAGCAACCGGGCAATCGAGGAAGAAGCCGCGCGGGCTGAACTGGAACGACAGGTCGCGCTGAGAACCACCGAGCTCAGTGCCGCCAACCAGGCGCTCAGTCATGAGATGGAGGAACGCCGCAGCCTGGAACTGAGCCGTCAGGTTCTGGAAGACGAGCTGGTTCAGGCCAACAAGCTGGCGACCGTCGGTCAGATCGCCGCCGGAGTCGCGCACGAGATCAACCAGCCGATTGCGGCCATCCGCACCCATGCCGACACCGCCGGAGTCTACCTCGAGCGCGGCGACCACGATGCGGCCCTGCGGAGCCTGGCGTCGATTTCCGGCCTGACCGAGCGCGTCGGGACCATCACCGACGAGTTGCGGGCCTTCTCCCGGAAGACCCGGTCAGAGGTGGTGGCGGTCGATGTGGAAGAGGCCATCGATGGCGCCCTGTTGCTGGTCGCGGCGCGGCTGCGGGAACGGGGCATCTGGCTGGACCGCTCGGCCCTGTCCCCGGGCCTGAAGGTGAAGGCCGAACGAAACCGGCTGGAACAGGTCGTGCTGAACCTGCTGCAGAATTCCATCGAGGCACTGGAGGGTACCGCCACACCGACCATCGCCCTGTCATCGAAACGGGTTGGGCGAAAGGTCGTAATCCGCCTGACCGATAATGGACCCGGGTTGCCAGAGGATGTGCGCGAGCGCCTGTTCACCCCCTTCGTCACCAGCAAGGCGTCGGGCCTCGGGCTGGGGCTGGTCATCAGCCGCGATATCGTCGCCGGATTCGGGGGCGAGCTGTCCCATGAACCCTCACCGGCCGGGACCGTATTCCAGATTGCTCTGGCGCATGCACCATGAGCTTCAGCGCCCTTGATCGCGTCGCCCTCGTCGAGGATGACGCCCCGTTTCGCGATGCTTTGGCCGAACGCCTTGGGCTGGCGGGCCTCAAGGTTGCGACCTATGCCTCGGCCGAAGCCGCGCTCAAGGTCGTGGGCGCCGGGTTCGAGGGGGTGGTGGTCACCGACCTCAGAATGCCCGGCATGGACGGCCGCCAATTCGCCGATCGGCTGACCACGCTCGACCCGGACCTGCCCGTCGTGCTGATCACTGGCCACGGCGACATCGCCGACGCTGTCGAGGCGATGAAGCGCGGGGCCTATGACTTTCTGGCCAAGCCATTCGCGCCCGAGCGCCTGATCGAGACCCTGAGACGGGCACTGGAGAAGCGAGCTCTGATCCTCGACAACCGCCGCCTCGCCACGCTGGCGGCCGAGACGGAACAGTCGATCCCGCTCAGCGGCGAGAGCACGGCCATCATCGCCCTGCGCGGCGCCATCCGGCAACTGGCCGATGCGGAGGTGGATGTGCTGATCGAGGGGGAGACCGGATCGGGCAAGGAGGCTGTGGCGCGTGCCATCCACAATGCGGGCCGAAGACGGCCCAAGCCGTTTGTCGCCGTGACCTGCGCCGCCCTCACCGAAGCGGGGGTCGAGGCTCAGCTGATGGGCCAGGACGTCGGCTATGCCAGCGGCGTCACCCGGCGACGCGAAGGTCAGGTGGAACAGTCCCATCAGGGCAGCCTGTTTCTGGACGAGGTCGATCTTGCACCTCGACAAGCCCAACTAACCTTGCTGCGGGTGTTGGAGGAGCGCGAGGTGCTGCCACTGGGCGCCACCGAGCCGCGCGCGCTGGACCTGCGGGTGTTGGCCGCAACCCAAAGCGACCCCGCCGAGGCCGTCGCGCGCGGAGACCTGAGAGAAGATCTGTATTACCGCCTGAATGTGGTCCGGCTGCGCGTACCGCCGCTGCGGGAGCGGGCAGACGATGTGCAGATGCTGTTCGCCCGCTTCCTCGCCCGCGCCTCGGCCCGGATGGGTCGGCCCCTGCCGCCGATCAATCACGCCGTGCGCCGCCGCCTGATCGAGCACGACTGGCCGGGCAATCTGCGCGAGCTGTCCAACTTCGCCAATCAGGTGGCGGTCGGCCTGTCCGACAGCCCGCCCGATAGCAGACCGCAGGACGGTCTGGCCCAAAGGGTCGCCCGCTATGAAGCCGAGCTGATCCGCGAGGCCCTCAGCAACCATCGCGGGGACATCCGCAAGGTCACGGCCACACTCCGCCTGCCGCGCAAGACGCTCTACGACAAGATGGCCCGGCACGGCATCCAGCCGGCCGACCATCGCGACCGGGACTGAACAGTCCTACTGCGGAACGCCGGGCATGCCGAAGTCGAAGGCCGGCTCCTGACGGCGCGGGCTGCTGCCGAAGGTGTAGGTCAGGCCGATATAGTAGGTCGGCTCGCTGAAGCGGACGCGGCTGCGATCTTGGAAGTCAGGCGTGTCCGTGATCGCGGTGATCTCGGCCGTGTCCAAGATGTTGGTCCCCGTCAGCACCATGCTGAAGCTGTCGGTGAATTTGCGCCGATAGCCGATGTTCAGCATGCCGAACGAGCTCCGCTCGCTCTGGGCCTGGATTTGCTCGCCAACATAGAAGCCATTCAGCTGGAAGAAGTCGGTGTCCGTCGGGGACCAGTTTATCGAGGCGCGGGCGGTGCCGCTGGTGCCGCTGCGCTCGATGCCGCCTGCGATGCCCGGGATGCTGATGTCGTTCTGGAAGACGGTGCCCGAGGCGTTGTAGGTCACCTTGGAGCCAAAGCGGCCATTGACGATGAACTCGACACCGGTGCGCTGGCTCTCGCCCAGGTTCTCGCGGGTCGTCAGAACGACGCCGCCGCCGATATCCTGCGAGACATCCGTCACGCCACCGCTGCTGTCGCGATAGAAGGCCGTCACCGCATAGAAGGTCGGGCCTTTGCGCAACTGCCAGGTCAGTTCGAACGAGTCGGTGATCTCGGGCTCAAGATCCGGGTTCCCGCGCCGCAGGTTCTGGGGGTCGATATAGACGGTGTAGGGATTCAGGTCCTGGGGTGAAGGACGGCTGATCCGGCGGCTGTAACCCCCGCGCAGACGCTGGCTGTCGGTCATCTGATAGCCGAAGTTCAGCGTCGGATAGGCCTTCAGATAGTCGCGCTGGACGGAGATGGAGTCCGTGATCTGGTCCAGTTGGAAATCGACCTGCTCGACCCGCAGCCCCGCCTGGACGTCCAGATCGCCGAACGGCCGCTCATAGGTGACGTAGGCGGCGTGGACCCACTCTTCGTAGTCGAAGCGGTTGGTCAGGGCCGCGATCGGCACAAGGCCGGCCTCATCGGGACCGCGCGAACCGAAGGAGTCAAACGCGTCGATGTCCAGATCGCCCTCATAGCCGATCTTCAGCAGGCGTCGGTCACCCATCGGACGGGTGTAGTCCAGCTTGAAGCCGTAGGAGTCGCTCTCGTTGTCGCTGCCGGTGCGCTGCAGGAAGTCGGGCTCGCCCCCGATCTCGGTGGTCGAGGTCAGGTCGAGTTCGCGTTCCGACGTGCTGGCGTCCACCTCGAAATCAGCGGCCAGTTCGTGCTGGTCACCCTCGAACTTGCGGCGCCAGGACAGACGACCCCCGACGTTGCTGTTCGAGAACCCGCCCGTCTGCAGGCGCTCATAGCGGTCGCTGACCGTGCCGTTGCCATCGGCCCGCTCAAAGACCTGCAGTCCGTCGTTCTCGGCGTCGAAAGCGCGATAGCTGAGCTCGCCGCTGATCCGGTCGCGGGCATTCAGGTCGTAGTCGGCACCGATGCGCGCATTGCCGAAGGTATTGGTGTTGCTGCCCGTCGATACACTGTCTTCGACGATGGTGGCCGCCGGCGTCGCACCGGGCCGCAGTCGGCTGGACTCGCTTTCGACATCGCTGACGTTGTGGCGAAGGCCGATGTCACCGGACAGGGTCAGACCGTCCTTGGTGCGGCTGCCGCTCAGGGACAGGTTGCCACGCTCTCCGCCGTCCCAGGACGCGCGAACGCCGACGGAGGTAACAGAGGGCTGGGCTGTCCGGGTGACCAGATTGATGACGCCACCGCTACCTTCGGGGCTGAAGGCCGCCGAGGGGTTGGTGATCACTTCCACCCGCTCGATCTGGCTGCCCGACATGGCCTGAAGCACATCGGCACGTGAGGCGCCGCGCAGCATCGCCGACGGGCGTCCGTCGACGAGGATGGTGACATTGCCGTCGCCGCGCAGGCTGACGTTACCCTGGAGATCAACCTCGACACCCGGGACGTTACGCAGGACATCCGCGACCGATCCGGTCTGGGCCTGCACATCGTTCGAGACATTGTAGATCATCCGGTCGGCCGCCGTGATGATGTCGGTCCGCGTGCCCTGGACGAGGATCTCATCGACCTCGGTCGCCTCTTCCTCGGCCTCTTCGTCCTCGGCGGTGGCGGGCGGATCCTGATCGGCATCCTGCGCAAGCGCGGGCGCGGCGGCGAACAGCACGCATCCAAAGAGAAGCGCCGATGTCATCAGCAGCGTACGGTTCGACATGTTCAGCCCGATCGAGAGGAGGTCGCCGCGCGGGACGAAGCGAATTCGTCTTTGGCAACAGAGAGGTGCTTGCTTGCGCGTTATCACGTCGCCGGGCCGCGACAAGTTAAATCGGGGACAGGTTGAGGGCTATGCCGTGTTCCCGACCGATCATAAGCATAATCTATCTCCAACATCAGAAAATAGTCTTAGCCTATTGCCGGGGGTTTGATACCTTGGTGGATCACGTCCCCGGACTCACACCGGGGCTCAATGAATCCCCGGGAGATCAAGGCATGGACGGAAACGCAGGCGACCCCCTCAGCGACCCCAAGAAGGAACGCGGCGCGCTGCGTTCGCTTCTGGGCCGCACCAATCGCGACTGGTGGCCGAACCATCTGGCCATCGACATCCTGCACCAGCAGGGCCGGACCGGCGATCCGATGGGCGACGAGTTCGACTACGCCGAGGCGTTCAAGAAACTGGACTACGCGGCAGTCAAGCGCGACCTGCATGCCCTGATGACCGACAGCCAGCCCTGGTGGCCGGCGGACTATGGCCACTATGGCCCCTTCTTCATTCGCATGGCCTGGCACTCCGCCGGCACCTATCGCACGGCGGACGGGCGCGGCGGCGCCGGCGCCGGCCAGCAGCGCTTTGCCCCGCTGAACAGCTGGCCGGACAACGGCAATCTGGACAAGGCCCGGCGCCTGCTGTGGCCGATCAAGCAGAAGTATGGTGCCAATCTGAGCTGGGCGGATTTGATGATCCTGGCCGGGAATGTCGCCATCGAGTCGATGGGCGGGCCGGTGTTCGGATTCGGCGGCGGCCGCGCCGACGTCTGGGAGCCCGAAAAGGATGTCTATTGGGGCACCGAGGAAAAGTGGGTCGGCGAGGAGGGCAATGAGACCCGCATCCAGCCCGACAAGGACATGGCGCTGGAAGAACCGCTGGCCGCTATCCAGATGGGCCTGATCTATGTGAACCCAGAAGGCCCCGGCGGGGTGCCGGACGCCCTGCAGTCGGCCCGCGACATCCGCGAGACCTTCCGTCGGATGGGGATGAATGATGAGGAAACGGCGGCCCTGACGGCGGGCGGTCACACCTTCGGCAAGGCCCACGGCGCGGGCGATGCCTCCAAGGTCGGCACCAGTCCCGAAGGGGCCGACATCGCCCAGCAGGGCATGGGCTGGGTTTCGGGCCACGAGAGCGGCATGGGCGACCACACCATCACCTCGGGCATCGAAGGCGCCTGGACCCCCACCCCGGTTACCTGGGACATGACCTATTTCGACATGCTTCTGGATCATGACTATGAGCTGATCCGCAGCCCGGCTGGCGCCAAGCAATGGCAGCCGGTCGGCAATCCTGACGATACCCTGGCCCCGGCAGCGCACACGCCGGGCAAGCGGGTGCCGACGATGATGACGACCGCCGACATGGCGTTCAAATTCGACCCGGAATACCGCAAGGTCATGGAGAAGTTCCGGGCTGATCCGGCCTATTTCGCCGACCAGTTCGCCCGCGCCTGGTTCAAGCTGTGCCACCGCGACATGGGGCCCAAGGCCCGCTACCTCGGCCCTGAGGTCCCGGCCGAAGATCTGATCTGGCAGGATCCGATCCCGGCCCATACGGGACCGACCCTGTCGGGGGCTGACATCCGCGACCTGAAGGACGCGATCGCGGCCTCGGACCTGTCGATTGCCGACCTGGTTCGCACGGCATGGGCCTCGGCCTCGACCTATCGCGGGTCGGATCACCGCGGCGGCGCCAACGGCGGTCGCATTCGCTTGGCCCCGCAAAAGGACTGGGACGTCAATGAGCCCGAAAAACTGGCCCGGGTGCTCAAGGTCTATGAGGATATCAAGGCCAGCTCGGGCAAGAATGTCTCGATCGCCGATCTGATCGTTCTGGGTGGTTCGGTCGGTATCGAGAAGGCCGCAAAGGCTGCCGGCCACGATATCGAGGTGCCCTTCACCCCGGGCCGGACCGATGCCTCGCAGGAGCAGACCGAGATCGAGGGCTTCCACTGGCTGGAACCTCGCGCCGACGGCTTCCGCAACTATCTGCAGGTGCGGTTCAACGTTCCGACCGAGGAGCTGCTGATCGACCGCTCCCAGCTGCTGGGCCTCACGGCGCCTCAGATGACGGTTCTGGTCGGAGGCCTGCGGGCTCTGGGCATCAACCACAAGGACTCGAAGGACGGCGTGCTGACCGATCGCCCCGGCCAGCTGACGAACGACTTCTTCGTCAATCTGCTGGACATGGGCACGGCCTGGAAACAGGTGGACGAAAGCTCGGACGAGACCTTTGTTGGCACCTGCCGCAAGTCACACGAGCAGAAGTGGACCGCCACACGCACCGATCTGGTGTTCGGCTCCAACTCGCAGCTGCGGGCGCTGGCAGAAGTCTACGCCTCAGCCGACGCAGGCCAGAAGTTCGTGCGTGATTTCGTGGCTGCCTGGGTTCAGGTGATGAATGCGGACCGCTTTGATCTGAACTGATCCTGCGGCTCGAACCGACTAAAAGACACCCGGATGCAGGCCACTGCGTCCGGGTGTTTCTTTACGTCCCGGCGACCGGCTTGAGCGCGCCCGCCTTGACGGCGGCCTCGACTGCCGCGCGCAGGTCCGCCTCGGGAACGAAGTCGAACTGGGCGATCATGTCTTCCAGCACAAAGCGCGGCTGGGCCATGGCCCACTCCATGGCGACAGATGCCGGGCCGCGGACGGCAGGCGGCATCAATCCCGTCGGGCTGTAGCGCGTCAGCGATATCCGCTCCGGCAAATGATAGTCTGACGATCGCCCCATCAGCCGCTGCTGGGTCATGGCGATTTCCCGTGCAAAGGCTGGACTGGCCGACAGCGTGGCCAGCCTCTGACCCAGATCCGCCAGTTGCGCGGCCAGCGGTTTGCCGTCCCCCTGGGTCGCCGGCGGCAGCCAGGCCCGGAACGCCGGATCCTGCATGGCCGCCGACTCCAGCAGACGGAACAGGATGCGTCCGTAAAGCGGCGTGACGGACAGCGTCACATGCAGTGACGGCCCGTCCACTGCCAGGGCGTCGTGGTACCAGCCGCGCGGAATGTAGAGGACATCCCCTGGCCGCATACGGACTTCCTGCATGATCGGACCGCAGGCCGAGGCCAGATAGCGGCGAACCTCCTCGCCCTCGCCTGGATAGTCGATGGGGTCAGACTCGCGGTTTCGATACAGCCGCCAGATCTTTTCGCCCTCGGTCTGCACAGCGAAGACGTCATGGGTGTCATAGTGGGGACCGAACCCCTGCACCCCCTTGAACGAGCAATAGACATTGGCTGCCACCGAGGCGGCATAGGTGCTGCTCAGGGTGTCGCAGATTGCCCGCAATCCCGGCGTCAGCGCCCCGACGTCATTGGCGATGACCGTAGCCCCCATGGCCATCATGACCTGCACTCTGGCCGGGGACGGTCGCACGACAGGCCCGGACATGGTCTGGACCTCGGCGCAATAATTCTCCGCCGGAAGCTGGTTGCCGCTATGGACCAGTTGCAGGGTGGAATGGGTCCAGATCGAACTCTGGGACAGCAGGCCGTTGAAGGTGTCCCAGTCCAGCAGGGCGCGACGGGCGTCCCCCGTCTCGCCCTCGGCCGGAATGTGCAGCGGCGCTCGACCCTCGACCTCGGCCCGAAAGCGGTCGACGGTGACGGGATGGATCATGTCAGCAAGAGTCGGCATACCAGACGCTAGCGCCGCCTTACTTGCCTGTCGATCTGACCGGCCGGTCCGCGGTGCGGAATCTCACACGGAGGCCTCCCGCTTTGGCGCTCACCGCCCGCACCCTCATCGAACAGTCCCTGGCGGCCATAGAGATGGGCGATCACGATGTGCTTGAGGCATGTCTGCACCCGGAGGTGATCTATCGCCGACCTGGCCAACCGATCCTGTCAGGACGCAACGCCGTCATCGACTACTACCGTCGCCACCGCAGCGCCAAGACCTCGCAGATTCTGGTCGATGAGATGGTCTGCGAAGGCGACCGCGTGGTCGCCATGGGACTGGTGGAAGGGCGTGGCCACGACGGCGCCCCCATCCACGAACGCTTCGCCGATGCCTACCGGATCGAGGACGGCCTGATCCGCGAGCGCACCACCTACTTCTTCCGACAGGGATTCTGAGGCGGATTGCCACGGGCGTGCCCCGGAGTCAGAATGAGGGCGCAGCTTCGGGAGGACGAGACCCATGCGACTGGCCTTGACGATTACCGGCGCGATTCTGGCGACCGCGATGCTGGCGCTGGCCACACCTGCCTCGGCCCAGTCCGGCGCGCCTCCGACCGCTCAGCAGGCCAGTGGCGGCGCCATCGGCCGCATGAGTTCCGACGACCAGCTCCGCCGTCGTGAGGGCGACGAATATCGCGCCGGGGTGGAAGCCCAGCAGATGACCGTCGAGGAGGCCGAGGCGCAATATGGCGCGGACCGCGTGGCCCTGGCCGAGCGGGTGCAGGCGCTGATGGATGCGGGCCAATGCACCGAAGCGCGCCGGGTGGCCAGTGAAGCCGGTGAACGCGCCATGGCCCTGCGCGTGCGCCAGACCTGCCGCCGACGGTAGGGGCCCCTAGAGCACCGGCACAGCCTGGCTGAGGCGGCCACCGATGCGGATCGGCTCGACGCGGGTCGCCAGACCCGTGCGGTCGTCGGTCTCGACATAGACACCGCAGACCGTCGCGGGGCCCGAGGCCGGCTGGTAGCGGCCGCCGCTGAGCCGGGTGGTAAAGCGGCGCAAGGGCTCTTCCTTGTCGTTACCGATCACGGAATCATAGTTGCAGCAGCCGCCTGCGTCGGTCTGATACGCCGTTCCGCCCGGCAGGATCTGGGCGTCAGCGGTCGGCACATGGGTGTGGGTGCCGATCACCAGGCTGGCGCGCCCGTCGCAGAAGTGGCCCATGGCCATTTTCTCGCTGGTGGCCTCGCAATGCATGTCCACGATCACGGCGTCGGCGACCACGCCCAGCGGTGCAGCCTCCAGCTCGCGCTCTACGGCCGAGAACGGATCGTCCATCGGGTCCATATGCACCCGGCCCAGCACATTGATCACCAGCACGCGGCGGCCATCTGACGTGGTAAAGACATCGGCCCCGCGGCCCGGTGCATCCATCAACGGGGGATAGTTGGCCGGACGGATCAGGCGCGGTTCCCGCACGATATAGGTCAGGGCCTCGCGCTGGTCCCATGAGTGGTTGCCGAGGGTCAGGACGTCTGCGCCGGCGGCGAAAATCTCACGCGCGGTGTTCTCGGTGATGCCGAAACCGCCCGCAGCGTTCTCGGCATTGACGACCACAAAGTCGAGCTTCAGGTCGCGCTTCAGGCCCGGCAGATGATCGGACAGGCCGTCGCGACCGGACTTGCCGATCACGTCGCCGAAGAATGCCAGCCTCATGCGACCGGCCGGGGGGAATGAATACGCCTCATGCGAAGGCGGTATAGCCGGTCTCGGTCAGAACGCCATGCAGCGGAATGTCGTGCGGCTCGAACGGCAGGGCCTCAACCTGCTGTCCGGCGTAGGCGAAGCCGATCCGGATTGCGTCTGGCAGCGCTGCAAAGGTGCGGTCGTAATGGCCGCCGCCCTGCCCCAGCCTCCGCCCCTGACCATCAAAGGCCAGCAGGGGGGCGAGGATCAGGTCGGGCACCACCGTCCCGGCCACCGGAAAGGGGGCAGGGACGCCGGCCAGATCGGCTTCCAGCGGGTCGCCCGGGACCCAGTGCCGAAAGATCATCGGCGCATCCGGCGCCAGGGTGACGGGCAGACAAAGGTCCACGCCGCGCGCGACCAGCGCCTCGACCAGCGGGGCCGTGCCCAATTCAGAACCGATCGGGTGATAGACAGCGACACAGATAGCCTGTGGCAGGCGGTGCGCATGGTCAGCGGCGCGTGCAGCGGCCTGCAGACCGTCCTTCGCCAGGGCCATGCGTCGGGCCCGCATCTCGGATCGTAACGCGCGCTTGTCGGTCATAGGCCCTCAGACAGCGAGCCGCCAAGCGGCGAACGATAGGGCGAGCAGCCCGCCCTCAAGCAGCGAGGCCCCGCGGGCCGAGCGGTAGGGCAAGAATAAAGGTTGGCGGCGCCACAAGAACCGTGAAGAGCGTTTTAATCCTCTCAGACCTGGGTAGCCAGGTGGGCTCCATATGCCCAGGCCCTCGAGCCCGGACAGGGACAGATCCCTTTGAGTGAATTAAGGTCGCGAGGAATGTTGCCTTCGACGAGGGCCGCAGCAAGACCCGCCAGTGACCAAGATAGTCCTCGACCTGTGACCGGACAATGGCCATTGCGCCGGGCCGGTACGAATTCCGATGGCGGGTCTCAGGTGATGGTCTGGGCGATCTTTTCGATGCGGGCCGCGACGGCATTCAGGGCCTCGGCCACCCCGGCGTCGGTGGACGGTGCCTCGGCGGGACGGGCCGGTGCCTCGCCCGAACGGGCCTCCTGCAGTTCGTCGGCCAGGATAAGCCCGGCCATCAGGAACAGGCGAAGCTCGCCGACATGTCCCACCTCGGCGGCGACGCTGCTGACATGGCCGGCGAACTGGGCCGCCAGTTGCTTGACGCGCTCTTCCTGTCCGTCAGCACATCCGACGGCGTAGGGGCGACCATTGATCTCGACGGTGACGGTGGCCATCAGGCGCTCCCCGCGCTGTCCTGGTCGTCCGCAAGGATCGAGCGAATAGCCTTGGCCGAAGCCGCCAGCGCGGCGCGGGCTTCACGCCCGGCGTCTTCCAGCTCGGCCAGACGCCCGGCGTCGGCGCGCGGCGCGAACAGGTCATCGTCGCCGATCGGGGGCGCCGAAGCGGGGCGCGCCTTCAGGTCCTTCATGCGTCTTTCCAGCAGGGCGAGGGCCTTGTCGATGCGGGCTTTCGCAGCTGTGGTGGCGTCGGCCATCGGTGTCACTTCCTCCGGAATCCCTATAGAACCCGTCCGCGCGTCGGGGTAAAGCGGCCCCGCCCCCCTTTTTATTCCCCGCGTCCCGAGAGGTTGCCCGTGGCAAAAGCCGATTCCACCCCGCCGAAGGCTACCCCCAAGCAGATGGCCGATGCCATCCGGGTGCTGAGCATGGACGCCGTGCAAAAGGCCAACAGCGGCCATCCCGGCATGCCGATGGGCATGGCCGATGTCGCCACGGTGCTGTTTTCGAAGCACCTGAAGTTCGACGCCAGCCGCCCAGACTGGGCCGACCGCGACCGGTTCATCCTCTCGGCCGGGCATGGCTCGATGCTGATCTATGCCCTGCTGCACCTGACCGGTTATGAGGCCGCGACCCGCGAGGAGCTGTCGAACTTCCGCCAGTGGGGTTCGAAGACCGCCGGTCACCCCGAATATGGCCACATGCCGGGCGTCGAGACGACCACCGGCCCGCTGGGTCAGGGCCTGGCCAATGCGGTCGGCTTTGCCATGGCCGAGCGCCATCTGGCCGCCCATTTCGGCGAGGATCTGGTCGATCACCGCACCTGGGTGATCGCCGGCGACGGCTGTCTGATGGAGGGTGTGTCGCAGGAGGCCATCACCCTGGCCGGGCGCTATCGGCTGAACAAGCTGACCGTGCTGTGGGACGACAACGCCATCACCATCGACGGCGCCGTCAGCCTGTCGGATGCCACCGATCAGAAGGCGCGCTTCAAGGCCGCCGGCTGGGCGGTCAAGGCCATCGACGGCCACGACATGGGCGCGATCAAGTCCGCGCTGAAATGGGCCGAGCGTCAGAACAAGCCGACCCTGATCGCCTGCAAGACCAAGATCGGGCGCGGCGCCGCGACGATGGAAGGCAGCCACAAGACCCACGGCGCAGCGCTGGGCGAAGCCGAGATCGCGGCCACACGGCTGGGCCTGGGCTGGGATCACGCCCCGTTCGATATTCCGGAACACGTCGAAAAGGCCTGGCGCAAGGTCGGGCGTCGGGGCGCCAGGGCCCGCGAGGAGTGGGAAGCGCGGCTGGCCGAGGCCGAGCTTCAGGACGATTTCGTCCGCGCCATGGCCGGAGGTCTGCCGGACGACGCCTTTGAGGCCCTGGATGCCGCCATCGCCGAGGCGGTCCAGACCAAACCCGCCCAGGCCACGCGTCAGTCCTCTGGTGCGGCGCTCAGCGCCCTGTTCGAGGCCGTGCCCGAGCTGATGGGCGGCTCGGCCGACCTGACCGGGTCGAACAACACCCTGGTGGCGGGTACAGAGACCTTCGACGCCCCCGACTATGCCGGGCGCTATATCAACTGGGGCATCCGCGAGCACGGCATGGCCGCGGCCATGAACGGTATGGCGCTGCACGGCGGGCTGATCCCCTACGGCGGCACCTTCATGGTCTTCTCGGACTACAGCCGCCCGTCGATCCGGCTGGCGGCCCTGATGGGCATCCGCGTGGTCCATGTGCTGACGCATGACTCGATCGGTCTGGGCGAGGATGGCCCGACCCACCAGCCGGTCGAGCATCTGGCTGCGCTTCGCGCCATTCCGAATCTGCAGGTCTTCCGCCCCGCCGACACGGTTGAGGCCATGGAGTGCTGGCGCCTGGCGCTGGAGAAGGCCGACGGCCCCTCGGCGCTGGCCCTGTCACGGCAAAAGACCCCGGCGGTGCGCACCGAGGCCGTCAGCGAGAACCTGTCGGCCAAGGGCGCCTATGAGCTGCGCGCCGCCTCGGCCAAGGCCAAGGCCACCCTGTTCGCCACCGGCACCGAAGTGGCTATTGCGCTGAAGGCCGCCGAGCAGCTCGAGGCCGAAGGCGTGCCGACCCGCGTGGTCTCGGTGCCGTCCTTTGAGCTCTTCAACAAGCAGACCAAGGCCTACCAGACCAAGGTCATCGCCAAGGGCACAGCCCGCGTCGCCATCGAGGCCGGTATCCGCCAGGGCTGGGACCGCTTCATCGGCGAGGACGGCGGTTTCGTTGGCATGTCGAGCTTCGGCGCCTCCGCCCCGGCCGAAGTACTCTACGAAAAGTTCGGCATCACCGCGGAGGCGGTGGTCGCCGAGGTCAAGGCGCGGCTGTGACGGTTCGCCTGGGCACCCCCCTCTCCGACAGCGCCGTCCGCGTCATGCTGCTGGGCGCGGGCGAGCTGGGCAAGGAGGTCGCCATCGAGCTGCAGCGCCTCGGCGTCGAGGTGATCGCGGTCGATCGCTATGCCAACGCCCCGGCCATGCAGGTCGCCCACCGCAGCCACGTCATTCCGATGACCGATCCGCAGGTGCTGAACGGCGTCATCCTGGCCGAGGCGCCGCACATCATCGTGCCCGAGATCGAGGCCATCGCCACCGAGGTGCTGGCCGACATTGAGGCGGCCGGCCTTGCCACCGTCATCCCGACTGCGCGGGCGACGCAGCTGACCATGAACCGCGAGGGCATCCGCCGGCTGGCCGCGGAAGAGCTGGGCCTGCCGACCAGCCCCTATGCCTTTGCCGGCTCGGCCGCCGAACTGGCCGAGGCCGCGCACACCATCGGCCTGCCGGTGTTCATCAAGCCAGTCATGTCGTCATCGGGCAAGGGCCAGTCGATGATCGAGGCCATCGAGGATGCGGCCAGCGCCTGGGCCTATGCCCAGTCGGGCGGACGGGTCGATACCGCCCGGGTGATCGTCGAGGGCCGCATCGACTTTGACTATGAGATCACCCTGCTGACCGTGCGATCGATCCGCGACGGTCGTGTCGTCACCGACTTCTGCGCGCCCATCGGCCATCGTCAGGTCAAGGGCGACTATGTCGAGAGCTGGCAGCCGCAGGCGATGAGCGCGGCCGCGCTGGCGTCGGCGCAGGACATCGCCGGCAAGGTCACCGAAGCGCTGGGCGGTCTGGGCGTGTTCGGGGTCGAGCTGTTCGTCAAGGGCGATCAGGTCTGGTTCTCCGAGGTTTCCCCCCGCCCGCACGACACCGGTCTGGTGACGCTCGCCAGCCAGGTCATGAGCGAGTTTGCCCTGCACGCCCGCGCCATCCTGGGCCTGCCGGTCGATGTGACCCTGCGCGAACCGGCCGCCAGCGCCGTCATCTATGGCGGCATGGACGCCCAGGGGATTGCCTTCGAGGGTGTGGCCGAGGCCCTGTCAGTGCCGACCGCCGACCTGCGCCTGTTCGGCAAGCCAGAGGCCTTCGAGCGCAGACGGATGGGCGTGGCCACCGCGCGCGGCGTCGACACCGATCAGGCCCGTGAGCGCGCCCGCGAGGTCGCCGGGCGGGTCAGACCGGTCCGGGTCTGACCCGACATCTGCGCCCCTAGTTTTCTTCGCGGACTTCTACCGTCCGGGTCACAACGCGAGCACCGTTACCGCCGCGCTCGCCCTCTTCCAGAACACCGGAGCCGTCCGCGTCCATCTGGCGGAAGATCTCGCGCATGGGCGCGAGAAACTCGGCCTCGGTAACGCGACCGTCGCCGTCGGCGTCCATCTCGGCGCCCTCGCCTTCGCGGATCCATTCCACACGGTGCTCGCCCGTCATGGCGGACCCATCGCCGCGCCGGACCATGACCCGGACCGGGCCTTCACCCTCTGTGGTCACTCCGCCGTCCTCGCTAACAAAGACGAAGCTGTGGGCCTCGACCTCGAGGTCTTCACCGCCGACGCGCCGGACCTCAATACGGTGCGGGCCCGAGCCTTCGGGGGCCGAGCTCCAGCTCATCTCTGGCCCGCCCATGGTGATCACGCGCACATCATGGTCCATGCCCGGCGCCCCGGTGCGATGATGCAGTTCTTCCGGTGACAGGCGGCCGTCCCCGTTCGCATCCATGCCGGCAAAGGCCTCGTCCATCGGGCGGGCAAACTCGGCTCGCGAGACAAACCCGTCGCCATCCTGATCCAGGCCGTTCTCGCCGTCCGGGTCGGCGGCCACAAACACCACGCGGCTTTCCGTGCGGACGACGGGCGGTGCAGGCGGACGGGCCGGGTCCTGCAAACCGGGGGTGGTGGTCATGGCGAGGGCGAGCGACAGGGAAACCAGCATGGGACGTTCCTCCGGTGAATGATGCCCCCTTGGACCACACCCGGCTTGCGTGCGTATTTCAGGCGCGGACAGAATTGTTTCATCGGTGAAATGACGGCGGCACCGCCCCGCGTCACAATGGGCCGATGATCCCCGCGCCAATCCCCACCCCCCGCATTCTGGTCGTCGATGACGACCCGGGCCTGCGCGAGGTGCTGGTCGACTATCTGGGACAGCATGGGTTTGAGGCGAAGGGCGCGGCCTCGGCGGCCGAGATGGACCGGCAGCTGGAGCACCGACCGCCCGATCTGATAGTGCTGGACCTGATGATGCCGGGCGAGGACGGTTTGTCGGCCTGTCGGCGTCTGATCGCCCGCGGGGGCCCGCCGGTGGTGATGCTGAGCGCGATGGGCGAGGAGACCGACCGGATCGTCGGACTGGAGCTGGGCGCCGATGACTATCTGCCCAAGCCGTGTAATCCGCGCGAACTGCTGGCGCGCATCCGGGCGGTGCTGCGCCGGCGGGCGGGGCCGGGCGGTGTCAGCGCGCCCCAGTCCGAGCCTGTGCTGGTCTTTGACGGACGCACGCTCAACCTGTTGCGGCGAGAGCTGACGAGGCCGGACGGCACCGTCACCGTCCTGTCGGCCGGAGAGTTCGCCCTGCTCAAGGCCTTTGCCGAGTCCCCGCGCCGGGTGCTGAGCCGCGATCAACTGCTGGAACGCGCGCGTGGCTCGGACACTGAGGTCTTCGACCGGGCCATGGACGTGCAGATCAGCCGCCTGCGCAAGAAGCTGGCCGATGCTGACGGCCGCGACCCGATCCAGACCCTGCGCGGCGAGGGCTATATGTTCGACGCCACGGTCGAACGGCGGATGGAGCGGCCGGCATGAAGCGGCTGACCTCGCCCTCCATTCTGGTGCAGGTGGCGCTGCTGGTGGCGCTGGCGATGGGCCTGTCGCAGGCGCTCACGGCCGCCGCCATCCTGCTGATGCCCGAACCCCGGCCCTCCGGCTTTGACCTGGCCGCCGCCTCGGCCGCCCTGAAAGGGGAGCCGGCCCGAACGGCCGATGACCGACCCCTGACCCGCCGGATTACCGATCAGCCGGTTGCCACCGGGAACACCATCGGGGATCCCATGGCGCTGGCCCTGTCCCTCGCCCTCGCCCGCGTGCTGGAGGTCGAACCCGGCGACGTGCGGGTCCGGGTCTTTCAACCCACCGACCGTCCGATCCCGGGCATGAGCGAAGGGTCGCCCGCCAGCTATGTCTTCACCCGGTCGCCGTCCGGCTCCGATGTCGCGATCACCCCCCCCAGCATCACATGGACGGAAAAGCACACGATCGAGCGGGCTGATTCCGGGCCAACCACCGCGCCCGCCAGCGGCTCGGCGACGATCACCGTCGACCGGGAGACGCGCCGGGTATTCGTCGTCGCCGACCAGCTCACCTTTGCCCCCTTCGCCGCCTCCCTCCGGCTTGAGGACGGGCGTTGGGCCACGGTTGAACCGCCGCGCGACTGGCTGTCGCCGTGGCAGGCGCGCCTGCTGCTGGCCCTGTTCATCAGCCTGCTTCTGGTCGCGCCTGTCGTGTGGCTGATGGCGCGGCGGCTGACCCGTCCGATCCGCCTGTTCGCCGACGCCGCCCAGCGGCTGGGGGCCAATCCCGAGGCCGAGCCCCTGCCCGTCTCCGGCCCCAGCGAACTGCGCCGGGCGATCGGCGCCTTCAACGACATGCAGGCCTCGCTGCGGGCCCACATCGCCAACCGCACCCAGACGGTGGCGGCCATCGCTCATGACCTTCGCACCCCCCTGACCCGCCTGCGGTTCCGGGCCGAACAGGCCCCCGAAGCCCTGCGCGACCGGCTGGCGGCCGATGTGGAGGAGATGGACGCCCTGATCGCCCAGGCCATGGCCTATGTGCGCGGCGAGACCCGCCAGACCGCGCCCGAGCCCGTCGATCTGACGGCGCTGGTGGCCGACTGTGTGCGAGGCTTTGCCGAGACCGGGCATGCGGCGACGCTGGAGTCCGCGCCTCCGGTCACGATCCCGGGACACCCGACCAGCCTCCGCCGGGCCCTGACCAATCTGATCGCCAATGCCGTGCACTATGGCGGCCAGGCCGCGGTCAGCCTCAGTCAGACGCCCGACCGGGTTTCGGTCCATATCCGCGACACCGGCCCCGGCATTGCCTCCGATCGGATGGAGGAGGTGTTTCAGCCTTTCGTCCGGCTGGAGGGATCGCGCAACCGCTCGACCGGCGGGGTCGGCCTGGGTCTGGCCGTGGCGCGGCAGATCGCCCGGGCCCATGGCGGCGACGTGGCCCTGTCCAACCGGGCCGGGGGCGGGCTGGAGGCAACCCTGACCCTGCCCCGCAGCGGCTGAGCGACACAATCCATCACGCCTTGTTACACGGCGGGGGTTGATCCGGAACGCGCCCGGTTCCATTGAAGCGCCAATCATAACATCGCTTCAGGAGCCCCGCCCATGACCGTCCGCGTCGCCATCAATGGATTTGGCCGTATCGGCCGCCTCGTCCTGCGCTCGATCGTCGAGCATGGACGCCGCGATATCGAGGTGGTGGCGATCAACGATCTGGGGCCGGTGGCCACCAACGCCCACCTGCTGAAGTATGACTCGGTCCACGGCCGCTTCCCCGGCACGGTCGAGCACGGCGACGACTGGATCGACGTGGGCCTGGGCCGGATCAAGGTCACGGCCGAGCGCGACCCCGCCAACCTGCCGCACAAGGATCTGGGCGTCGACATCGCCTTTGAGTGCACCGGCATCTTTGCCTCCAAGGACAAGGCCTCGGCCCACCTGACCGCGGGCGCCAGGCGCGTGCTGGTCTCGGCCCCCGCCGACAATGCCGACAAGACCATCGTCTATGGCGTCAACCACGACACCCTGACGGCCGACGACGTGGTGGTCTCGAACGCCAGCTGCACGACCAACTGTCTCGCCCCCATCGCCAAGGTGCTGCACGACCTGGCCGGCATCGAGCGCGGCTATATGACGACCATCCACGCCTATACCGGCGACCAGCCGACGCTGGATACGATGCACAAGGACCTGTACCGCGCCCGCGCCGCAGGCCTCAGCATGATCCCGACCTCGACCGGCGCGGCCAAGGCCGTCGGTCTGGTCCTGCCGGAGCTGAAGGGCAAGCTGGACGGCTCGTCGATCCGCGTGCCGACGCCGAACGTCTCGGTCGTCGACCTCAAGATCGTCCCCGGCCGCGACACCTCGGTCGACGAGGTCAACGCCGCGCTGAAGGCCGCCGCCGACGGCCCGATGAAGGGCGTTCTGGCGATCACCACCGACCCGGTCGTGTCCATGGACCTGAACCACATCGCCGCCAGCTCGACCGCCGCCCTCCCCCAGACCCAGGTCATCGAGGGCAAGCTGGTGCGCGTGCTCAGCTGGTACGACAACGAATGGGGCTTCGCCACGCGCATGGCCGACACGGCGCTGGTGATGAGCAAGCTGATTTAGGGCCGATTGGGGAGTTGGCGATGGCAAAGCGCACAATGCTGACACCGCGACCGGGGGAGAACAGTGGGATCGCTCGTGTCTTGCTACTTGAGAAGCGGGACGAAGGTTTCCTTGTTTTAGACGTAGATCAACTCCACCATCATCCGGATATCCTGCGGCGTTTTGGAAGGGGCTACAGTGCGGCCAACAAGTTTTGGACCGCAGTCGGAACGCTAATCGCTCTTGCAGGCGTAGTCCTGTCGTTCACTTGGCATTGGTGGGCGTTTCTCGTCGGATTTTTGCTGAACTTCATTCTGTATCGGGCCAACAAGACCAGCACAGCCGACTTTGCGTTGGACATTTTGCGTCGTGAGCCGAGCGCGGCGAGCTATTTCACAGAAGTGGGGCTTACTTGGGTCGCTAGCACGGCGGAACTGGTTCCTGACAACACATAACTGATGATCGCTTGTATTCGCTCATCCTCGAACACTAGGTTGAGCAGGAGGAGAGAAGTATCACTTTCCGCACCCTGGCCGACGCTCCGGAATCCCTCTCCGTCGGGAGAGGGCTTGAGCGCACGGGAGCGTAGCGAGCGTCCTTGCGCGAAAGGGTGAGGGGCACACCTTCCCTTCGGCGTGAGCCGTCGCATCACCCCTGCCACGGCTTTCGCCGACTGATACCGCCGACCCTCATCCGGCGCTCACGCGCCACCTTCTCCCATCGGGAGAAGGGAATTAAGGTGGGTCATGACTATCCGGCGGATTACTCAGGCCCGGTCCCTACGCCAACGCTCAAGCCTGGCCGAGCAAAAGGTCTGGGCCTTGCTGAGGGGCGGCAGGATCGACGGGTACAAGTTCCGGCGCCAGCATCCGATCGGTCGCTATGTCGCGGACTTCGCCTGCGAACCATTGCGACTTGTGATCGAGATCGACGGCGGGGTCCATCAGCTCGACGACGTGGCAGTGCGCGATCACATCCGACAGGTCGATCTGGAAGCGGCAGGCTGGACCGTCATCCGCTTCACCAATGATGCGGCACTGGCCGACCCCCACCAGATCGTGACCGCGATTCAGGCGCACGCGCGCTTGATCCGGTCATGAGCACGGCTTAGGCCCACGTGAACGCTACTACCACCGCCGGAGACCCCATGACCTTCCGCACCCTCGACGACGCATCTGACCTCGCCGGCAAGACGGCCCTCGTTCGCGTGGACTTCAACGTCCCGATGGAGGACGGCAAGGTCAGCGATGACACGCGGCTGCGCTCGGCCCTGCCGACCATCCAGCGTCTGCGCGATGCGGGGGCCAAGGTCGCGCTGCTGGCCCATTTTGACCGGCCGAAGGGCCAGCGGGTGCCCGAAATGAGCCTTCAGCCCGTCGTCGATGATCTGGAGCGGCTGCTGGGCGCGCCCGTGCGCTTCGCCGACGACTGCGTGGGCGATGCCGCAAGGACCGCCATCGCCGATCTGGACGCCGGCGGGGTGATCCTGCTGGAGAATGTCCGCTTCCACGCGGGCGAGGAGAAGAACGATCCCGCCTTTGCCGCACAGCTTGCCGCGCTGGGGGACCTTTACGTCAACGACGCCTTTTCCGCCGCACACCGGGCCCATGCCTCGACCGAGGGGCTGGCGCGCCTGCTGCCCGCCTATGCTGGCGAGGCGATGAAGCGCGAGCTTGAGGCGCTGGATGCGGCACTGGGCAATCCCGTCAAGCCGGTGCTGGGCATCGTCGGCGGGGCCAAGGTCTCGACCAAGCTGGACCTGCTCAAGAATCTGGTCGGACGACTGGACCGGCTGGCCATCGGCGGCGGCATGGCCAACACCTTCCTGTTCGCGCAGGGAATCGACATCGGGGGCTCGCTGGCCGAGCGCGACATGGCCGAGACGGCGCGCGAGATCATCGCCGAGGCCGAGGCGAGGGGCTGCGAACTGCTGCTCCCGATCGATGTGGTCGTGGCCACCGAGGTCAAGCCGGAGGCCGAGACCCGCGCCGTCCTGACCCGCGAAGAGATCGGCGAGGACGAAAAGATTCTGGATGCCGGCCCGCTGACCGTCGAGAAACTGGTCAAGGCCATGGCCCTGTCGCGCACCCTGATCTGGAACGGCCCGCTGGGCGTGTTCGAGGTGCCGCCCTTCGATGCCGCGACCGTCAAGGCGGCCCAGGCCGCGGGCCAGTTGGCGACCAGCGGCGCCATCACCGCCGTGGCCGGCGGCGGAGACACCGTCTCGGCCCTGAACCACGCCGGTGTGGTCGATCAGATGACCTTTGTCTCGACCGCCGGCGGTGCCTTCCTCGAATGGATGGAGGGTAAGCCCCTGCCCGGCGTCGAGGCCCTGCGCGCCTGACGAAACCCGATAAACGGCGCAATTCCTTGTTCCGGGACCGCCCTTGACGCTACCTTGGCCATAAGGACGAGGGAGTGCGGGCATGAGCGACGAGACCACCGGTAGGGATGACGTCTTCATCACCGGAGCGGCCACGCGGGTCAGGCCGGTGTCAAAAGGTCAGGGCTGCCTGATCTCGGCAGGCCTGCTGGCCGGGGCCTTTGTCGCCTTTTTCCTGCTGATGTTCATCGCGATGGGCGCCATAGACCTGATCGTCGGCGACGACGACCGCCAGTCCATTCGCGGCATCCTGCTGCTGACGGCCGGGGTGGCCGTCGTTGTCTGGGGAGCGGGCTGGGTGTTTCGCTGGAACACCCGCCGGGGCCTGCGCGAAGAGGTCGAGGCGCGTCTACCCGGCTTCAACGGCCGCACCATTCCCGTCGGCCAGCTGCTCAATGGTCCGGCCGCTGCGGGCAAGCTGGAGGGCAAGTATCTGCTAGCTGTGGGGCAGGATCGCTTCCTGCTGATGCGCCACTTCCACAACACCGAGCATCTCGATGCCTTCCGGGCGCTGGTGATCGGCCAATTCATCAATGCCTATCGACCCGATGGTCTGGCGCGGGTGATGGACTTCGCCATCCCCTACGGCCACATCCGGTCCATCTCGGTCGACGCCCTGACGCCGGAGCAGCTACGCAAGGGGGCGTTCGGACGGGCGGTGGTTCATGGCCTCGCTTCGTGGGTCCTTGATGCCGCCTTCGGCACGCGCTCGACCCAGGACGTCAAGGCCGCCTTTATCCGCATCGAAATGATCGACGGCCAGTCTCTGGTCTTCTCGGTTCCCAGCCGGGTCAGCGCCGGTCTGGTGTCGGCGCTCGCCGCCTCCGCCGAACAGGCCAGTCGCGGCACCGGGCAGGAGATCAGCCTGGGCGAAGCCACCTGGGATGGCATCGAAACCCTGCTGTCCCGGAGCGGCCTGGTCGATGCGCCGAGCGACGGCTGGGACGACTTCTTCGCCAACCTGCGGCCGGACGGTCAGCGGGCGCGCAGTTTCGCGGGCCTCGCCGCCTGGCGCCTTCAGCAAGAGATGGACCGGGCCGCCGGCCGCACGCGACCCGTCCCGCCCGAGGCCATGCCCGCGCCTGCGGCCCCGTCCTCGCACGCCGCCTCTCAGCGATCCCGGATCACCCTGGCGCTGTGGGGGCTTGGGCTTCTGGGGCTCGCCACCCTGTTTATCGCGCTGAGCGACATCCTGCGTCGGGGCGGAAACGGGGATCTTGAGCTGGGCCTGATCGTCATCTTCGGCGGCATCGCCCTCGTCGTGGGGATCAATCTGTTTGCCGCCCGCAGCGGCTGGCTGATGGCCGGGATCAAGAGTGTGCTCAGCCTGGGGCTGGCGGGCATGCTCTCCTATGCTCTCGGCACCGACACGCTGCTGAGCCGGGGTCCGCTGAGCCCGGCAACAGAGGGGTTGGCCTCAGCAACGGCCGGGGTGTTCGGCCGGCAACACCGGCCCGGAATCCTCCCGGAGGAGACCGCCCCCTCTGAAGTCCCGACCGAGGGGGAGGCCGAGACTGCGCGTGCGGCTGAGGAGGCCCGCCTACAGCAGCAAGCCGCCGCTGCAGAGCAGGCACGGCAGGAGGCGGAGGCCCGCGCGCGTGCGGAACGCATCACCGCCGCCGAGGCCATCATCCGGCGCGTCTACGACGATGAGCTCAGCCTGTTCGGATCCCGCACCGAGCGGTCGGCCTGGCTGACCCCGGCCCTGTCGCGCCGCATCGATCAGGTGAACGAGGCGGCCAGCGAGTTCGGCGGTGCCGGGGCCGTGGTGGGCTTCGACCCTCTCATCGGGGGACAGGACGCCAATCTTGCCAATTTCGACTATGCCTCGCGCGAGACAGACTATGGCGTCGAGGTCCGGGTGCGCTTCACCAACTTCGAGACGCCCGTCGATCTGACCTACGAACTGGTCGAGACCGATGCCGGCTGGCGCGTACGCCAGATCCGGTCGCGGGGCGAAAGCCAATGGACGGCCACCGGACTTCTGGACCAGGCCGAGACAGATGCGAGGGATTTCGAATGAACCGCTCAACAAGACCCCTTATCGCTGGTGCCCTGTGCCTAGCGCTTGCGGGGTGCGCAGGCATGCCGGATATCTGGCCGTCCAAAGCGCCGCCCGCAGCCGCGCCCAGTTCGGTCGCTGGTGCCGAGGCCCTGATCCAATCCCTGTTCGAGGCCCCCGACTGGGAAGGCACGGGCGGCTCGCGGGCGGCGCGCCTGGGCTGGATGACCCCTGCGCTGGCCGAGGCCTCGCTACGGCTGGACGCCGCGACCGATGACATCGGCGTCGGCATGGAGCCCTCTGTGGGCAGCAACTACATCCATGTGACCGATGCCCGATATCAGACCCGCGCGACCCCCTGGGGGGCCGAGGTTCACGTCCGCTTCCTGAACACCGGCCAGCCCCGCGAAACCCGCTTCGAACTGGTCATGACTGATGCAGGCTGGCGTGTCGCCGACATCGTCGGCACCGACCTCGAGACCGGCCGGACCTGGCGCTACACCAACCTGATGGCTGAAACCTTCGCCGCCGTGGCCCGGGGCGAGGGCCCGCGCGATCCGTCCTGATTCCCTTGTAACACGGCGTGACTTCGCGCCCGTCCCGCGTTACATCCTCGGCAAAAGATCAAGGCTCAGGAGGCTACCCCATGGCGCGCATCACGCTGCGACAACTGCTCGATCACGCAGCCGAGGAAGGCTACGGCCTGCCCGCCTACAACATCAACAATATGGAACAGGGTCTGGCGATCATGGAGGCGGCCGAGGCGGTCAACGCCCCCGTCATCATCCAGGCCAGCCGCGGCGCGCGCAGCTATGCCAATGACATCATCCTGGCCAAGCTGATCGACGGCCTGGCCGAGCTGTATCCGCACATCCCGGTCTGCATGCACCAGGACCACGGCAATGGTCCGGCCACCTGCGCCACCGCCATCCAGTACGGCTTTACATCGGTGATGATGGACGGCTCGCTGGAAGAGGACGCCAAGACCCCGGCCAGCTACGAATACAATGTCGACGTCACCCGCCGCGTCACCGAAATGGCCCACAGCTGCGGCGTCTCGGTCGAGGGTGAGCTGGGTGTGCTGGGCAGCCTTGAGACCGGCATGGGCGAGGCCGAGGATGGCCACGGCTTCGAAGGCAAGCTGGACCACTCGGCCCTGCTGACCGACCCCGATCAGGCCGTCGACTTCGTCCGCGAGACCAAGGTCGACGCCCTCGCCATCGCCATGGGCACCAGCCACGGCGCCTATAAATTCAGCCGCCAGCCCGACGGCGCGGTGCTGGCCATGAACGTCATCGAGGAAATCCACCGCCGGCTGCCTGACACCCATCTGGTGATGCACGGCTCATCCTCGGTGCCACAGGACCTGCAGGACATCATCAACCAGTACGGCGGCCAGATGCCCCAGACCTGGGGCGTTCCGGTCGAGGAGATCCAGCGCGGCATCAAGCACGGCGTGCGCAAGATCAACATCGACACCGACAACCGGATGGCCATCACCGGCGCCATCCGCAAGGTTCTGGCCGAAAAGCCCGGCGAGTTCGATCCGCGCGCCTATCTGAAGCCCGCCAAGGAAGCCATGCGCAAGCTGTGCATCGAGCGCTACCAGCAGTTCGGCTGCGAGGGTCAGGCCTCGAAGATCAAGCCGCTGTCGACCGCCCAGATGGCCAAACGCTATGCCTCGGGCGAGCTCAATCCCCAGATCGGGGCCTCGGCCCGCGCGGCCTGATCACCAGCTGTAGCGGCTCTGGAAGTAGTAGCGCACGTCACGGGCACGCCGTTCGGCATCGTCCAGTTCGTCCTGGGCCCGCCGCCATTCGCGGATCGTGTCCTCGCGCTCGCGGCGTAGCTCCCGGGCACGGGACCGCGCGGCATCGCGGGCTTCCTCGGTCAGATCCCGGTCGCGGGCCTGCCCCTCGAAATAGGCGATCTTTTCGTCCAGCTCTGTGGCCCGGGCGCCCAGGCTGTCGATCCGGCTGCGCGCCTCACTGACCGCCTGCTCGGCCTGATAGATCTCTTGCCCATCGCTGAAGGCAGCCAGGAAGGCGCCCTCCATCGGGCCCCGGCACACGCCGGCATAGCCTTTGCCCCGGACCGCCTCGGCAAAGCCGCGCTCGGGCACGCAATAGCCCCGCAGCCCGTCCTCGCGCGCCGAGAAATAGGCACGGGAGTCCGGCACGACTCCGTATTTGGCACAGGCCTCCGCATGGGCCTCCAGCCGACTCTCCGACAGGCCGGCGTAGCCATCGCTATAGCCCTGCTCGCCCCATGCGCCGGCCAGACACTGGTCTTCGCTCATCGTGGCGCAGCTGCCCAGCGCCAGAAGCGCGGCCCCGCCAGCGCACGCCAGAAAAATGCGGTTCATGTGACCTCCCGGATCGGACAGCCGCCACCATGCCGAAGGTCAAGCTTCCCGGCAAATTCGGCACCCGCTATCGCCCGCCGCGGTGCATGCTAAGGTTACCCGACCCATGCCCGTGCCCACTCCTGACCTTGATGAAGACCTCGACGGGGCCACCGTGCTCGACGTCCAGGTCGACGCCCGCCATCCCCGGCTGGACAAGGCCCTCAGCGAGGCCCTGCCCGACGTCTCGCGCGCCCGGCTTCAGGCTCTGATC
>CEPP01015064.1_pt1 | contig 50808 bp, 52 predicted proteins | sample 530521 | NCBI WGS metagenome assembly CEPP01 (sample SAMEA2620256, study PRJEB7988) | marine metagenome | biome: marine biome (ENVO:00000447); feature: surface water layer (ENVO:00002042); material: "saline water (ENVO:00002010), including plankton (ENVO:xxxxxxxx)" | depth 5 m | reverse complement strand
AGGGGGACCACGGAGTGGTGGAGGGGGCGAAAGCGTGCACTAAATGAACCATGAGAGCCCCGGTTCTTACCCAGAAACGTGCCCGACGTCTCCGTCGGAAAATGTCTCTGCCTGAAGTTCTCCTCTGGCAGCGGCTCCGGCCTCGCGGCTTTCGTCGTCAGCACTCGATCGGCCCTTTCATACTCGACTTCTATTGCTCCAGAATCAGTCTGGCCATTGAGGTCGACGGTCTCCAGCATGACGCCCGAGCGGATCAGGACGCGAGGCGCGACACTCGGCTGCAGCAGTTCGGCATCAGGACGCTGCGTATTCCCGCATCAGATGTCCTGCGCGATCCCGATGCTGCGGCGGAGCATATTCTTGGGCGGCTAGAGGCAGACTAGGGTGGAAACTCCCGACCGAACCCCTTAAGTCAGCCCTCGTTTCCGCCCCCTCCACCACGCCTTGCGTGGTCCCCCTCCCCCGCTACGCTGGGGAGGATCCAGGTATCACCATGGCCGCGCGCCCCCCTCTTGTTGCCCTCAAGGATGTCCGTCTCCAGGACGGCCCCCGTCCCCTGTTCGAGGGCGTCGATATTGCGATCGAGCCGCGGACCCGCGCCTGTCTTGTCGGGCGGAACGGCGCCGGCAAATCCACCCTGATGAAGATCATCATGGGCCAGGTCGAGCCGGACTCGGGCGAGCGCGCCATCCAGTCCGGCATCCGTTTTGCCAATGTGCCCCAGGAACCGGTCATCACCGGCGACACCTTGCTCGACTATGCCACCTCGGGTGAGGCCGAGCCGTGGACCGCCGAGTCCTGGCTCGCCACCTTCGGCCTTGATCCGTCAAAGCCCGCCGTGAACCTTTCCGGTGGCGAAATCCGCCGTGCCGCGCTCGCCAAGGCCTTCGCCGAAGAGCCCGACCTGATGCTCCTCGACGAGCCGACCAACCACCTCGACATCCTCGCCATCGAGCTGCTGGAAGAAGAGCTGATCTCGGCCCGCTGCGCCATACTGGTCGTCAGCCACGACCGCGCCTTCCTCAATCGCGTCACCCAGACCTGTCACTGGCTGGAAGGGCGACGCGTCCGCAGCCTGAGCAAGAGCTTCAACGCCTTCGACGAATGGGCCACCAAGGTCACCGAGGAAGAGGCCGAGTCCCTGCGCCGCCTGTCAAAGACCATCGAGCGCGAGACCGCCACCTTCTACAGCTCCATCACCGCCCGCCGCACCCGCAACGAGGGCCGGGCGCGGTCGCTGGAGGCCCTGCGCGCCGAACGCGCCGAACGGCTCAAGGACGTGCCGCGTGACCTGCACCTCGGCGTCGACTCGGGCGCCATGTCCGGCAAGCTGGTCGCCGACCTCAAGGGCATCTCCAAGGGCTTTGGCGAGCGTACCGTCATCAAGCCCTTCACCACCCGCATCGTCCGCGGCGACCGGCTGGCCATCGTCGGCCCCAATGGCGCGGGCAAGACCACCCTGGTCAAGATCATGCTGGGCGAACTGGCCCCCGACACCGGCACCGTCCGCCTCGGTGCCAATCTGGACCCCGTCTACCTCGACCAGTCGCGTGAAGGGCTCAAGTCCGACATGACCCTGTGGGACGCCCTGACCCCCGGCGGCGGCGATTCCATCTTGGTGCGCGGCGTGTCCAAACACGTCGCCGCCTATGCCAAGGACTTCCTGTTCCAGGAGGGCCAGCTGCGCCAGCCGATCTCGACCCTGTCGGGAGGCGAGCGCAACCGCCTGCTGCTGGCCCGCGCGCTTGCCAAGCCTGCCAACATGCTGGTTCTCGACGAGCCGACCAACGACCTCGACATGGACACCCTCGACAAGCTGGAAGAGCTGCTCGAGACCTATGACGGAACGCTGATCCTCGTCAGCCACGACCGCGATTTCGTCGATCGCCTCGCCACCTCGACCATCGCCATGAACGGTCGCGGCGACATCGTCGAGACCCCCGGTGGCTGGACCGATTTCATCCGCCAGAACCCCGGCTTCCTCAAGCCCGGCACCCACCAGCGGCCCCAGGACGCCGAGGCGGAACGCCGCTCTGCGGCCCCGGCTCCTGCCAGCGTCACCGCCGCCGCCGCTCCAAAAAAGGCGGCCAAGCTATCGTTCAAGGACGCCCACCGGCTCAAGGAGATCGAGGGCCTGATGGAAACCCTGCCCGCCGACATCGCCCGCCACGACGCCACCCTGTCCGATCCCGACCTCTACACCCGCGACCCCAAGGCCTTCGACCGCGCCATGACCAACGCCGCCCGCGCCCGCGCCCAACTCGAGGCCATCGAGGCGGAATGGCTGGAGCTGGAAGAAAAGAAGGCCGCACTCGAAGGCTGATCCAGAATCTGTGGACAGATCAATTCACGGATTTTCCGAGGGTATTTGAAACCACCCACAGACTGTCCCCGACTTGTCCACCACGCGGGGCTGAAATCCCCACAGGGCGGACATTTCGGGCGCTTGCCGAATAGCGGATTTCGTCGGAACGTCAACAGGCCGAGGGACACGGCAGCGCGGAAATCCGGGGAGACCCGGGGCTCAAGGCGAACCGGTCCGGCTCTCGGATCCAGGGTAACGGGCGATCTCCGGATCGTAACGGACCCCGGACCGGATCAAGGCTTCGAGGCAGGGTTTCGGCCCACACCTCGGGGAACCGGATCGGGATCGGAAGACGGCGCAGGCCAGACCTGCGGGACGCGACCGGACCAGAGTCGAGGGATACAGCCGACCGTCACCGGGGTTCGCTCCGCTGACGCCCAGGCCAGGGTCCAGAACTCAATGGCCAAGTCCAACCCGGACTTGGCGAGGGCGCGAAACGCAACGGTTCGACCGGGCGTTCCGCGCCCTCGCTCAATTCCGGCGCCCCATTCCCCCCCCATCGGGGGAGGGGGACCGCGTAGCGGTGGAGGGGGCAGCACCGTTAGACCTTGCCGGAAACCGCCCTTTCCTTCGCGGAAGTCAGGCCCTAAACCTTGGCCATGCGCCGCCCGCCCGTCCGCTTCGCCACTCTGGATCGTCGAATCCTGCTGACCGGTGCTGCGGCGCTGGGCCTGTCGGCGACGGTCGCCGCCTGCGGCTCGTCCGAACCGGCCATCGACGAGAACGGCCGCGTCCGTCTGCGCCTCGCGGTCGGCGACCCCGCCAGTGCCGAACTGGGCGGCTTCTATCAGGCGCTGGCCACCGGCCTCTACGAAGCGCGCGGCCTGAATGTTCAGCTGGTCCGGCCCGGCTTTGGTCAGGACGTGCCGCGTGCCCTGGCCTCGGGCAATGCCGAACTGGGCCTCGCCGCCGACAGCTTCACCCCCCTGCGGCTGGTTGAGGAGGAAGCCCCGGTCAAGGCCGTCGCCGCCTTCTTCCAGAAGTCCCCGCGTGCCCTGATCCGCCGTGCGGAGGCCGGCCCCGCTGCTGCCCCGCCTGTGCCGCCCGCGCCGGCGCCGGTTCAGGTCGCCGAAGCCGATCGCGAGACCCTCTGGCCCTGGTTCCGGACCCTGAGCGGGTTCACTGACGACCAACTGGCCGACCATGACCTCGAGGCCTTCATCCGCGACCCGAACGCCCTCATCCTCGGCCATGTGACGCGCGAGCCCGTCCTGATCCCGGAAGCGGGCGGAGAACCACCCACCAGCCGCCTGCTGTTTGAGGACGGCTTTGCCTCCTATGGTGCCCTCGTGCTGGCTCCCACGGCCTTCGCCCGCGACAACGACGAGGCGCTGCGGGCCTTCATCGCCGCCTCGGTCGAGGGCTGGGCCGCCTATATCGAAGGTGATCCTGACGCCGCTCACACCCTGATCCGACGTGCCAACCGCGCCGCGACGCCGGCGCAGCTGGAGCAGGCCCGCGACGCCTTGCTCGATGCGGCCCTGGTCACCGGCGACGACCCGTCGGCCCTCATCGGCAGCATGTCGGCGGATCGCTGGCGCGCCTTCTACGAGAGCACGTCGGAGGCCGGCGTCTTTCCGCCCGGTCTCGACTGGCAACAGGCGTTTACCACCGACTATCTGTCACCGGCTGTCGCTCCGGCCCCCGCCGCCTGACGATCGCCCCTGCGTTAAGCCTGATTGCCGGCGGCTGTTAGCGACGGGTTAAGTCTGGACGCCTTAACCTTTGGTCCGATCCCCCAGTTTCCGGAGGTGGGAATGCGACCCGAGCCGTCCACATCGCTGTCTCTGAGCCGTCCCCTGCTCGCCGCAACGGTGGCGCTGGGTCTGACGGCCGTGGCCGTGCCTGCCCTGGCCCAGGACGCGCCGGCCCTCCGCTATCTGGACTGGAATGGCCGCCCCGCGCCGGTCGCCATGGCCCGCGCCACCGAAACGCCCCGGGGAACGGTCCCGGCGCTGCGCCCGGTCTCCCCCGTCATCCCCCACGCGGGCAGCCAGTCCATGGCGACCGTCCCGCAACTCCGTCCCGCCACGCCCCTCCTGCCCGGCCGCAGCGTCGATGCCGACGGCCGCCCCGGCCTGACCCCGGCCGATGCCTTCTTCGCGCCCCCGCCGGTCCAGTCCCGTTCCCAGCCTGCGCAGGTCACCGTGGCCCCGGCCCCGGTGCGGACCGTGGCTGCACCCGTCGAGACGCCGCCGCCTCCCCCGCCGCCGCCGGTTCGTCAGATGCCCGAGCCGCCGCCCGCCCGGGTCCAGCCCGCGCCCCAGCCTGCACCGGCACCGGCACCGGTGGCTTACTCCGTGCCAGCCCCTGCTCCTGCCCGTCCTGCAGAGTGGGCGGATGATCCCAACGCCCCCCGCGCCGATGCCCTGATCTGGTCCGTCGGCCAGCCGCAACCGCAGCCGGCCCTGCCGCAAGCCACCCAACAGCCCCCGGCTTCCCAACCTCAGGCTACCCCCACCCAGCCCCGGCCTCAGCCGGGCGCCCGGTCCGAGCGCGCGCCCCAGGGCGCCCGCTACTACTCCGTTCACCGCCAGAACGGCCGTCAGCCCGACCGCGCCGTCCTGCCGGAACAGGTCTATCTGGATGCCCTTCCGGTCCAGATGGACCAGACGCCGACCTCGCCCAATATGGCCGAACCGCCCGGACCGCCCCAGCTGGTCCGCAATCCGGACGGCACCGTGCGCCGCACGACCGGCGAGTCGACCAGCAGCGCGGCCTCCCGCCAATGACCCAGCCTGCCCCCGACACTGTCGTGGAATCGCGTCTGCCCGACCTGATCGCCATGGCGCAGGAGCCGTCCAGCGAGAAGCGCCGGGCCCTTCTGCGTGAACTGACCGAGGTCTTCTTCGGCACCGAGACCCACAGCGACAAAGAGACCGACCTGTACGGCGCCGTCCTGGCCGAACTGTCCGCCGAGATGGAAACGGCGGTCCGCGCCGAACTGGCCCGGCGGTTCGCCGACAGTCCTGCCGCCCCCCGCACCCTGATCCGCCGCCTGGCGAATGACGAAGCCGAAGTGGCCACGCCCGTCCTGTCGGCCTCGCCGGTGCTGACCGATGCTGACCTGATCGAGGTCGCCCGCACCCAGGGTCAGGACCACCTGCGCGCTGTCTCAAGCCGCAAGGATGTGTCCGAGGCCGTTTCCGACGCCATCGTCGATCACGGCGACGACGAAACCCTGCACAGCCTGTTGTCCAACGATGGCGCCCGCCTGTCGCGTCAGGCCAGCGAGAAGGCCGTAGAGCGCGCCCGCACCAATCCCGCCCTTCATGCCGCGACGGTCGAGCGCAAGAGCCTGCCACCCGACCTGCTCAACGAGATGTATTTCATCGTCGAGGCCCGGCTGCGCCACACCATCCTTGAGCGCAACGCCCAGATGGACCCGGCCCTGCTGGAAAGCGCGCTTGAGGCCGGCCGCACCCGGCTTGCGACCCAGGACGGCGCCCTGCCCGCCGACTATTCCGAGAGCCTCGCCTATGTCGAGGAACTGCATGCGGCTGGCCAGCTGACTCCCCAGATGCTGGCGCGCTTCCTGCGCTCGGACGGTCGCACCTGCTTCCTGATTGCGCTGGCGCGGCTGGCCGACATCGACTTTCACACCGCCCGCCAGATCATCGAGCGCAAGGACCTGGATGCCCTGGCCGTGGTCTGCCGTTCCGCCGGTCTGGATCGCGCCCTGTTCCTGACCTACGCCGTGGTGCTCCTGAACGACGACGGCGACGCCATGGCCAAGGCCCATACCTATGGCCGCATGTATCAGGAACTGACCCCCGACGCGGCCCAGCGCACCCTGCGTTTCTGGCGCATGCGCCGCGAAGCCAAGGCCGCCTGAGGTCACAAAAAAGACCCGCCGGATCGCTCCAGCGGGTCTGTTCTTTCAGGCCTTCGCCGTCTTACTTCTTGGCGCGGGCCGTCGTGCGGGCCGGCTTGCGGCCGCCCTGGCCCAGGCCCATCTGCTTGGCCAGTTCCGAACGGGCCTTGGCATAGTTCGGGGCGACCATCGGATAGTCCTTGGCCAGACCCCATTTGGCCCGGTATTCCTCGGGGCTCATGTCGTATTTGGTGCGCAGGTGACGCTTCAGCGACTTGAACTTGCGACCGTCTTCCAGACAGATCAGATAGTCCGGCGTGATCGACTTGCGGATCGGCACCGCCGGATCCTTGACTTCCGGCTCCGGCTCGATGCCGTCACCCGACAGTTGCGACAGGGTCGAGTGGATCGAGCCGATCAGCGCAGGAACGGCCTCGGGCGGCAGGATGTTGTTGCTGACATAGGCGGAGATGATGTCCGCCGTCATTTCAAGCAGCTCGGCTTTTTCTTCCATAGGTCGTCCAGACGTTTCCAGGGCGAGGCGAAACATCTTGCAGGAATCGCCCCTGATGCCGGGCTGATAGAACAAACTCTATCATTACGCAAATGTGACGGTAGACTTTCTGATTTGCTAGGGCAAGTATAAAGGCGGCCTGATGCAAACAGGTGGGCCTTAACGTCCGAAATCTTGCGCCAGGGCCATCATCGCGGCCCGCTCGGGCATGGAGTATTCATCCAGTTCGTCTGTGTCGCCGTCACGGATCGCCTTCAGCAGGGCCGGCGTCATGGCCGAGGTCAGCGACCAGTTCCAGTAGCGCAGCACCGTCTGGGCCCGGTCGACGGCCAGCATCTCGAACGTCACCTGCACCCGCTCCCAGGTCGGATGGACGCTACCATCGGGCAGGGTCTCCGGCCGCTTCATCGACCGCCACAGCGCCGTCAAATACTCGCGGTCCAGCCCGGTCGCCTTGCACAGAATGGCCACCGGCTCACCGCCCGGATCGCCCAGGATCTTGGCCCCCGTCAGCGGCTTGATCCCCGACAGATAGGCAATCTCGGCCACGGAGTCGCGGCCCATGCCCTGCCGCTCGATCTCGGTGATGGCGTGTTCCAGACTGTCATAGGGGCTCTTGTCGATCGCCCCGCGATTGCGCTGGCGCCGCTCGATGAACTGCAGCGCCTTTCGTGACACCGGGTCCTGCCAGCCCTCGTCGGCGGCCATGGCAAAGATGTCTTCCGACACCTCCTGCATGACTTCGCGTGACACGGCGAACCTCTGCAGAATGGTCCGGCGGTCCTGCTCGTTCGACCACCAGAACATCACATAGGCCCCCGACGGCCTAAGCTCCGGGCGTCGCAACAGGTGCTCGCACAGGCGGGGCTGGCTGCGGCTCAGTGCCACTGCCGTCTCGATCCCGGTCTGCGACAGCCGGGCCGTGGTGTTGCGCAGCAGCGTCTCCACCACATCCCCGTACCCCGCCTCGATCAGGGCTTCGGACACCACTTCGGACACCCCTCGGCGGGCGGCGATGCAGCGGTGATGATCATGACCCGTGTCCCGGACGCACGACAGCAGGTCGGCATCCGTCAGACCCGCACACCCCTCGATCAGCACGCCGGCAATGGCCGGATCATCCCGCAGCATCAGCCGCATCAGACCATTGGGCAGCTCCGCCAGGGGCGCCAGCCGGTGGGCCATCTTCAGCCGGTCCTCGGGCGTGGCCAGCCGCGCCATCTCGACCAGCAGGTCACCGACGACCGACCGCTCAAAGGCATTGATGCGACTGGTCGGCAGCGACACCACATCGGCCAGCCGCCGCAGCAACGCATGCCGCGCCTTCCACGTCGACGCCGGACCGGCCTCGGGCGCATCGTCTGGCGGACTGGAAAGAGGCTGGGACATGTCGCGGCGATCCTCGCCCCGTTCGGTTAACCGCCGGTCAAGAGCGATCTCGCCCTATGCCGCAGCCCAGGCCTGACGCAGCCAGCCCTCCAGCTCGGCATCAACCTCATCGACCGAAGACACGCGCACCCGATGCGTCACCATCGCATTCCACGATCCGGCGGCTTCCAGCCGACCGGCCGGTTCAACCCCCTTCAGCACCAGCCCGACATCCAGCCGATCCTTGGTCGAGGGCTGCAGCAGGGCAAACTGTTTCGACCGCCTCAGGCTGACATAGCCCTTCTTCGGCGCAAACTCGACGCCGTCCAGCCCCTGAACAAAGGTCGCCGCCTTGTCATAGGCCGGCTTCATCGCCGCCTTTGGCCCGGCGAACATGGTCGCCATCAGATCGTCGTCACCGCTCGACCCGGCGTCCGAGGCAAAGGTCTTGTGTGCCACCAGATTGGCATAGCCGTGCGTCAGGCCCTGCTCGGCCTTCAGCCACGCAACCAGCTGACCATGTTTGGCCTGACCACTGGCCCGTGCCAGCGCAATCCACTGGTCCAGCGACTTGCCCGTATTGGCCTCCAGATTGGCGATCATCGTCGCCGTCGCCGCATCCACATCCGCCATGGCTCGTCCTCCCCAATCAACGCTCTGAGCAATCGCTCAATTGGCCGAGACAATATCCGTCAGGGCAAAGTCGTCACCCTTGTAGAGCAAAGGCACCTCCAGGGACGCGGCCAATGCATAGGCCGCGCAATCACCAAGGTTCAACCGGGCGGGGTGTACTCCCTTACCGAAGCGGAGGCGGGCCTCGGTCGCCAGCACGGCCAGTCGATCATCGAACGGGACGATTTCAACTCTGAACGCCCCGAGAAGCTTGCGAACATCGGGCACGGCCAACGGACCTCCAAGCTTCCCGATCACGGACTCGGCCTCAAACACCGAAAAGGCCGACATTCGGCAAGGGTTAGCCGCCATTATCTCGACAAGGCGCTGGGCCTCCGGCTCGGCCTTGATCACCGCCACGACGACGGAAGTGTCAATGACTATCAAGGACGTCATGCCACAGTGCGTCCCGAATTTCCTTTGTCGAGCGCGTATCTTTCATCGGCAGAGCAGCGAACCGCTGCTGGATCCGTGCCACTTCGCTCCGGAGTTCAGCCTCCCGGGCTTCCCGGGCCTTCTCCAGCTCGCTCACATCGCGTTCGAGAGCCGCACGCACGGCCTCGGTGACGCCGGTTTCGCGCAGTTCTGCGGCCCGGCGCGCCAGCCGATCAACGTCCGGATTCTTGATATTCAGCGCCATGTCATCTTCCTCAGGTCACCTGGGAAGATAGCACATTCGAGGAAGACCTACGACACTGTCTTCCTACAGCCCCTCAAACAGGGCCGTCGACAGATAGCGTTCGGCAAAGCTGGGGATGATTGTGACGATGGTCTTGCCCGCATTCTCGTCCAGCGCCGCCTGACGGAAGGCGGCGATCAGGGCGGCGCCCGAGCTGATACCCCCGGTCAGCCCCTCCAGCCGGGCCGCTCGGCGCGCCATCTCGAACGCCTCGTCGTTTGACACCCGCTCGACCGCATCGATCACATCGCGGTCGACGATCGAGGGGATGAATCCCGCCCCGATCCCCTGGATCTTGTGCGGTCCCGGTTCGCCGCCCGACAGGACCGGCGAGTCGGTGGGCTCGACGGCCACCATTCGCACCGAGGGCTTCTTCGCCTTCAGAACCTGGCCGACGCCGGTGATGGTGCCTCCCGTGCCGACGCCGGCAATGACCATGTCGACCGCGCCATCGGTGTCCGCCCAGATTTCCTCGGCGGTCGAGACCCGGTGGATTTCGGGATTGGCCGGATTGTCGAACTGCCCCGGGGATACCGCCCCCGGTGTGCTCTCCAGCAGCTCCTGCGCCTTGGCGATCGCGCCCTTCATACCCTTGTCGGCGGGGGTCAGCACCAGCTCGGCCCCCAGCAGGGCCAGCATCTTGCGCCGCTCCATCGACATGCTCTCGGGCATGACCAGCATCAGCCGATAACCCTTGGCCGCCGCCACAAACGCCAGGGCAATGCCGGTATTGCCGCTGGTCGGCTCGATCAACACTGCGCCGGGCGTCAACTTGCCGGCCTGCTCCAGGCCCTCAATCATCGCCAGACCGATCCGGTCCTTGACCGAACTCAGCGGGTTGAAGAACTCCAGCTTGGCCAGCACCCGGGCCTTGAGCTTCAGGTCGGCCGACAGGCGCGGCAACTCCACCAGCGGCGTGTTGCCGATGGTCTCGAGGATCGAACCATAGATCTTGCCCCGGCCCGCGCGGGCATGGCGGGACAGGTCGGGCGAGGCAGGCGTGGTACCGGTCATGGGGGAGGTCTCCGGGTGGCTGTCAGCCTCTGAACATCAGGTCGATCCGCGCCCGCGCAAGGGTCAGGCCTGCAGAAAGGCGTTCGCTCGGCATTTCCGCGACTCATGGCACAGTGTTCGACGAACCATTCGCGCGTCGTTTAAGCGGCTGTTAACCACGTTAACCGATCCCTGAGAGGCAATTTCCGGGGCTTTCCTTGCATTCTCTCGTCGCCGCCGTTCAAGCCGTCGATCCCCTTGTCGTTACCGGGAAGGTCGCGGGGGTGAGTGGCCTGCTGATCGAGTCACGTGGCGGACTGTCGCGTCTGGCCGTCGGGGCCCGGGCCGAGATCGACCGCCACGGTCGCCCGCCCCTGCCCGCCGAAGTGGTCGGATTTCGAGAGGCCAAGGCCCTGCTGATGCCCTTCGGCCCGGTCGAGGGCGTGGCCCCCGGCGCCGATATCCGCATCGTCGAGTCAGCCAGTGTGGTGCGCCCCACCGCCGCCTGGTTGGGCCGCATCATCAATGCCTTCGGCGAGCCCATCGACGGCAAGGGCCCCCTGCCCCAAGGCCCTCGCCCCTATTCTCTGCGCGCTGCCCCGCCGCCGGCCCACGCGCGCGGCCGGGTGGGAGAGCGCCTCGACACCGGCGTACGGGCGCTCGACGTCTTTGCCACCACATGTCGCGGCCAGCGGATGGGCATTTTCGCCGGCTCCGGCGTCGGCAAGTCGGTGCTCCTGTCGATGCTGGCCCGCCGCGCCGAGTGCGACGCGGTCGTCGTCGGCCTGATCGGCGAACGGGGCCGCGAGGTCCGCGAGTTCATCGAGGAAACCCTGGGGCCAGAGGGGCTGGCCCGCGCCATCGTCGTGGTCGCCACCTCGGACGAGCCCGCCCTCACCCGGCGCCAGGCCGCCTATATGACCCTGGCCTGCGCCGAATACCTCCGCGATCAGGGCCAGCAGGTCCTGTGCCTGATGGACTCGGTGACCCGCTTCGCCATGGCCCAGCGCGAGATCGGCCTGGCCGCCGGCGAGCCTCCGACCACCAAGGGCTATACGCCCACCGTCTTTTCCGAACTGCCGAAGCTGCTGGAACGTGCCGGACCGGGCCCGATGCGATCCGACGGGCGTCCGACCGGGGCCATCACCGCCCTGTTCACCGTGTTGGTCGATGGCGGTGATCATGATGAGCCGATCGCCGATGCCGTACGCGGGATCCTCGACGGCCACATCGTCATGGACCGCAAGATCGCCGAGCGCGGCCGCTTCCCCGCCATCGATGTGCTGAAATCCGTCAGCCGGACCCTGCCGGGCTGCCAGACTCTGCCCGAGCGGGAGCTGAACAAGCGCGCCCGCCAGTGCCTCAGCGCCTATGCCAATATGGAAGAGCTGATCAAGATCGGCGCCTATCGCGCCGGCGCCGATCCGATCACCGACCGCGCCATCGCCCTGAACCCGGCACTGGAAGGCTTCCTGTCGCAAACCCCCGAAGACATCTGCGACATGGCGACGGCCTTTAGTCATCTGGAAAGCATTCTGAACCAAGGTCTCGCAGAGCGAGTGGAGTGACGCCATGACCACCTGGGCCCGGTCCCTGATCCGCATTTCGACCTATGAGGTCGAGACCCTGCAGAAACGTCTGGCTGAAATCGGCTCGCGCCGGGCCTCGGCCGAGATGCGACTGGCGGTGCTGGACGCCGAGGTCGAGATCGAGCGCGAACGCGCCCGGGCCGACGCCGAGGCCGGCATGCTGCTTCAGGCCTATCTAAACGGCTGGAAGCACCGCAAATCGACCGTCGAGGCCGATCTCGGCGAACTCGAGGCCGAGGAAGAGGGTGCCCGCGATGCCCTGACCGGCGCCTTCGAGGAACTCAAGAAGTTCGAACACGTGGCCGAACTGTCCCGTCTGGAACGCCTCGCCGCCGCTGAACGCCGCGAATCCGCAGCCTTTGACGCGCTTGGCCTCAGGCGGCGTGCCTGATTTCCGACTGACCCGCCGGCATCTGCTGGCCAGCCCGCTGGCGCTGGCGGCCTGCGGCCGTGCGCCTGCAACCCCACCGCTCGGCCCGGTCCGCCCGCTCAAGGATCTGACGACCGTTCCCGTCGGCGTGTGCGGCATGTCGGGCCAGTTCGACGACGCGAGCTGGCGCCGCGTGGTGCTGACCCACTTCTCCCAGTTCACCCCCGAGTGGGAGATGAAGATGGAGGCGATCCTGCGGCCCGACCGCAGCCTCGACTTCGCCCTCGCCGACCGGTGTGCGGACTTTGCCACGGACAACGGCCTGCGCCTGCACGGCCATGCCCTCGTCTGGTATTCGCAAGGCGCCGAGCCCTTTGCCGGGCTGGATCGCAAGACGTTCGCCGCAGGCTATGACCGCTATGTCCGCGAGGTCACCGCGCGCTACCGGGGCCGCGCCGTCGGCTGGGATGTGGTCAATGAGGCCGTGGCCGAGGACGGCAATGGTCTGCGCTCCCACCACTGGTCAGAGAGACTGGGCGAGATCGACCACATCCGCCGCGCCTTTGACGTCGCCCACGAGGCGGATCCCGAAGCCCTGCTGTTCCTCAACGACTACAATCTGGAAAACCTGCCCCGAAAGGGCGCGACCTTCCTGAATCTGGTCGAAAAGCTGCTGAAGGCCGGCACGCCACTGGGCGGCATCGGCAGCCAGTCGCACCTCGATATCGAAATCGCCGAGGGCCAGATCACCACCTTCATGCGCGACGCGGCCGAGTTTGGCCTGCCGATCCATGTGTCGGAGCTGGATGCCTCGCTTCGTTCCGACCGCCGCGTTGACCTTCGCAGCCCCGCCGAGCGTCAGGCCCAGCAGACCGCCCGCGTCACCGAACTGGCCGAGGCCTTCATGACCCTGCCCCCGGCCCAGCAATATGCCTTCACCGTCTGGGGCGCGCGCGACACCGACAGCTGGCTCAGGCGGGATGATCGCGACGATGGCCGGGACAGCCCGCTGCTGTTCGACGCCTCGGGCATGGCGACGCCCCTCTATGACGCCGTCGCCGGTCCGCTTGGATCAAGCTGACGCGGGCGCCAGCAGCTCGAACGTGCCTTCCAGTCCGCTCTCGGCATTCGGGCCGATCCAGACGGTGAACCGCCCCGGCTCGACCGTCCACAGATGGTCACGTCCCACAAACATCAGATCGCGCCGCGTCAGGGTGAACCGCACGCGGGCACTCTGGCCGAGCTTCAGCCGCACGCGCTGGAATCCCTTCAGCTGGCGGATCGGCCGGGTCACGCTGGCTGCGCGGTCGTGGATATACAGCTGGGCCAGTTCCTCGGCGACGCGGTCTCCCCGGTTGGTGATCGTGGCCGACACCTCCAGCTCGCCCTGCCAGGCCAGCTGGCCTTCGCCCACGTCCAGCCCTTCATAGACCGGATCGCCATAGGTCAGGCCGTGCCCGAACGGCCAGGCGGCCGTGTTCAGCGTCTCCCGATAGCGGGCCTTGAACTCCTCTCTGGGCTCCAGCGACAGCGGCGGGCGCCCCGTGACCTTGCGGTCATAGTGGAACGGCGATTGGCCCGTGTGGTGGGGAAAGCTGATCGGCAGGCGTCCGGTCGGCTCATGATCGCCGAACAGCACATCGGCCAGGGCATGGCCGGTCTCGACCCCCAGGAACCAGCCCACAACCAGACCCCGCGCCGCCTTCGCGGTCTCGTCCAGAACCAGCGCCCGGCCGCACTTCAGCACCAGCACAACCGGCTTGCCGACCGCCATCACGGCCGCGATCAGGTCCCGCTGCGGCTCCGGGATACAGACATCGACGCGCGACTGGGCCTCGCCCGACATGCGCTCGTCCTCGCCGACCACCATGACCACGACATCGGCGCCCTCAGCCGCCTCGACCGCCGCCTCGATCCCGCCCTGCAGCGGACCTTCGGCCTCGCAGCCCCGCACCACCGTCAGCCGCGCCGGATCGTCCATCGCCGCGCGGAAGCCCTCATCGACCGGGACCGCATAGGCCGGATCGCCGAACAGCACCCACGGCCCGTTCAGATGCTCGCGCCCCTCGGCGAACGGCCCGATCAGGGCGATCCGGTCCGACCGCCTGAGCGGCAGCACCCCACCCTCATTCTTCAGCAGCACGATGGACTTCCGGCCGGCCTCACGCGCCAGCTCCCGGTGGCGGGGCTGATCATTCGCCTCGACCCGCTCCGGGGCCAGCCGGCCATAAGGGTCCTCGAACAGGCCCAGCGCCGCCTTCAGCTCCAGCACCCGCCGCACCGACACATCAACATCGGCCTCGGCGATCGCGCCCGACCGCACCAGATCGGGCAGATGCAGCGCATAAAGATTGCTGCTCATGCTCATGTCGACCCCGCCCAGAAAGGCCAGCCGCGCCGCGTCCCGCTCATCCTCGGCCAGGCCGTGGGCGATCAGCTCAAAGTCCCCGGTGTAGTCCGAGACGACAAACCCCTCGAACCCCCACTCGCCGCGGAGCACATCCTTCATCAGCCAGGGATTGGCATGGGCCGGAACGCCCGCGACATCATTGAAAGCCGCCATGGTCGACAGGGCGCCCGCGTCAAACGCGGCCTGGAACGCCGGGAAGTGGATTTCGCGCAGGGTCCGCTCGGACACGTCCACGCTGTTGTAGTCCAGCCCCCCGGCCCCGGCGCCGTAGCCCGCCAGATGCTTGGGCGTGGCCAGCATGGCCCCGGCGTCGGACAGACCCGCTTCGCCCTGGAACCCTTCGACCCGGGCGACCGCCAGGGTGCACCCCAGCAGCACATCTTCGCCCGCGCCCTCGACCCCCCGGCCCCAGCGGGCATCGCGCGAGATGTCGACCATGGGCGCGAAATTCCACGCCAGACCCACGGCCGTGGCCTCTTCCGCCGCCGCGCGCGCCGTCCGCTTCGCCAGATCGGCGTCAAAGGCCGCCGCCTCGGCCAGCGGCACCGGAAAGATGGTGCGGAAGCCATGGATCACATCGGCCGCGAACAACAGCGGAATGCCCAGCCGCGACTCCTCGACCGCCACCGTCTGCATGCGCCGGTGCCAGTCGGCCGAATCCCCGTTGAACACGGCGCCCAGACGACCCTCGCGCACCGCCTGCGCCTGTTCCTCGATCGATCCGGGAACAGCCGCCGGATTGGCGGCATTGGCCGGAGCGGGCGCCAACGCCGCCGGCATGATGGTCAGCTGCCCCGCCTTTTCCTCCAGCGTCATGGCGGCGATCAGCGCCTCGATCCGCTCGGCCGCCGTCGTCGCGCGTCCCGCCCCGTCAGGCCGGATCGCCTCACCGGACAGGCGGGCTTCGGACGGTTTGGGCGCAGGGGAAGACATCAGTCGGGGGTCTCGCGTGTAATCGGTTACACCGTCATAGCCGAGACGGTCGCACACTCAAACCGTCCGGGCCAGACGCCCTGGGGAAAAGCGCACCGGACGCCCCGTCAGGACGGTCGCCTCACGCACAAAAACGCCCGCCAGTGTCCCGGCGGGCGTCTTCATGTTGCGATGTCCTAACCGATCAGGCTGCGGCGCTGACCGAGCCGGTGCCTTCCTGCGGGTCGCGCAGCACATAGCCGCGGCCCCAGACGGTTTCGATATAGTGTTTGCCGTTCGCCGCGGTCGCCAGCTTCTTGCGCAGCTTGCAGATGAAGACGTCAATGATCTTCAGCTCGGGCTCGTCCATGCCGCCGTACAGGTGGTTCAGGAACATTTCCTTGGTCAGGGTGGTCCCCTTGCGGAGCGAGAGCAGCTCCAGCATCTGGTATTCCTTGCCCGTCAGGTGCACGCGGTGACCGTCGACCTCGACCGTCTTGGCGTCCAGGTTCACGGCGATCTCGCCGGTGTGGATGATGGCCTGGGCATGCCCCTTCGAGCGACGCACCACGGCGTGCACGCGGGCGACCAGTTCATCCTTGTGGAAGGGCTTGGTCATATAGTCGTCGGCGCCGCCGCCAAACGTCTTGACCTTGGTCTCGATCTCGCTGGTTCCGGACAGGATCATTACCGGCGTATTGACCTTGCCCACGCGCAGCTGCCGCAGAACCTCGATGCCATTCATGTCGGGCAGGTTCAGGTCCAGCAGGATCAGGTCGTAATCGTAGATCTTGCCCAGATCGATGCCTTCCTCACCCAGATCGGTGGTGTAGACATTGAAGCCCTCAGACTTGAGCATAAGCTCAATGCTCTGGGCTGTAGCGTGATCGTCTTCAATCAACAGGACGCGCATGTGTGCCCCTCCGCGGCAAAGCTTGACTATGGCCCTGTCGCTGCACGCACAGGTAACCTTGTTCCCACGTTAACGGTTCAAAACCTTAAGAACAGTTAACGCCACTCCATTGAGGCGAATCGTAGGCTGATTTGCGAATCGCCGTCGAGAGTCTGTGAGTCAAGACGACGATATTTCTTTGCCGACGCGATCAAAACGCCTGCTGCCGGGCCCCGACAGCGGCCAGCCGGGGCCTCCAGGTCGCCAATCCCGCAACCTGCGATCCCGCTTCGCGTCGGCCCCTACGTCCCATTCTGACGTTTAACAGGTATTAATTCCTATCTCGACCGGGCGCGGCCCCATCCTTCCGGTCTGTTCCCCGAGAGAAAGGATTAGCCATGCCCCGCTCCTACCGCGTTCCCGTCACCGAAGCCGACCGCATCCGTGCGGGACTGGCACTTCATCTGGTTGCCGCCTGCACCGGCGTCAGCGCTGAACAGATGGCCGGTACCGATCGCCTGCCGCCCCCGGCGTGCCGGGCCCGTTGGCTGGCCTTCTATCTGGCCCATGTGGCCTATGGCTGGCCGCTGGAGCGTGTCGGTCATGCCTACGGCGTCAACCGCGCGACGGTCGCCGGCGCCTGCCGCTGGGCCGAGGATGCGCGCGACCGCCCGGCCCTCGACGCCCTGCTCGACAGGCTGGAAGACTTCACCCGCACCCTGCTGGGTGACGCGCCCGTGGTCCTGCCGCGATGAGCCTGCGCACCGACCGCGCCCGCCGCCTGCTGCTCGACAAGGGCGGCTGGATCGAGGCCACCACGCCGGGGGTCTATGTCCTGCGTATCCTGCCGGACCGCCGCGCCCGGGTCGTGCTGCGACTGGACGAAAGCGAGTTCACCGCCCTGGCCCGCGACCCGGGCCTCGCGGTGCGCAAGGGCGGCGGCTTTCAGGCCCGCCGGGCCGCAGGGGCCAACCGCCCGGGTCCGGCTGGCGGAGCCCCCGGCCGGATCGACGCGATCCAGACCCGCACCCTGCCCGACGGCGCCACCCTGCCGGTGCGGGTCAATCTGGGCGACAGCGCCATCGCCTGGCTGGCGCGGCGCAAGGATGCCGCCGGGCGTCCCTGGCTGACCCCGACCGAGGTCGCCGCAGGCTTGCGCCTGACCCGCGATGCCGAACTGGCCATGAAAGGTCCCTCCCTGACCCAGAGGTGGGACGCCCTGCCCCGCTCCGGCGCCGGCACCGCCGCCCGGGTCGAGCCAGGCGATGCCAGCCTCGCCGCCGGCCACCGCGTGGCCCGCGCGCTTCAGGCCGCCGGTCCCCGCCTCGCCCCCATGCTCGAGGCCGTCTGCATCCGAAGCTCCGCCCTCCAGGCCGCCGAGGGCCAGCTCGGCCTCCGCCGCCGCCAAGGCAAAACCGTCCTCAAACACGCCCTGCAAGCGCTGGCGGAACACTATGGAACCGGGTGACCGACATGGTGGCGTTTCAGACGGTTCAGACGGTTCAGACGGTTCAGACGGTTCAGACGGTATTTTTCAGGGTCTGAATTGGCCAGGCCGAAAAAACCCGGGCTCAGCCGGCCGGCACCAGCGCCGCCTCGCGGATCCGTCCGACCATCTGGTTCAGACCGTTGGCGCGCTGGCGGGTCAGGGCCTGGGGCAGGCCCAGCGAGTCCAGCGCTGCCCGGGCGTCAAAGCCCAGAATTTCGTCGCGCGTCCGGCCGGAATAGAGGCCCAGCAGCAGGGCGATATTGCCCTTGGAGATGGCGCTGTCGGAGTCCGCATGGAACCACAGGCGCTCGCCCCCGTCCTCGACCGCCAGCCACACCCGGGACGCGCAGCCCGGCACCAGATTGGCCTCGGTCCGGGCGGCATCGGGCAGCGGCGCCAGCCCCTGACCCAGCTCGATCACATAGGCCAGCCGCTCCTCCCAGTCGCCCAGCAGGTCGAACGACTCCTGCAACTCGGCCAGGGCCTCGTCGAGGGTCTCGGTGGGGGGTGTGTGCGTCTCGGCCATGCCCTTCGAATAGGTATGCGGGCCGGCAAGGGCAATGCGACACGCCCGGCGTTAATCTTTAACGGCCTGTCGTTCCCCAGTTTTCAGCCCCCGTCCCCTTGCCTGCAATCCCCTGACACGGGAGCGGCCTCGCAGGGAATCGCCTCGCCCGGTAGGTTGGAAGCGCCAGCCCGTGGCAACCGCCCCGTTCACCTTGTCGGAAACCCCTTGCCGCTTTCCTCCTCGCCCGTCCGGTCCGGTCGCCCCGTCGGCGATCTGCCCGCCCTGACCGCCTCGCACGCGGCCTGGGCGGCGATGACGGCATTGGCGGCGCTGGGTCTGCGGGTGATCGAGCCCGGGCCGGGGCTGCACGGTCCGGTCTTCTTCGGCATGCTGGCCATGGCCGTGCCCGGTCTGGCCGGTCTGACCCTGCTGTGGCGCGACGGCGCCCGGGCGCGTCTGGCCGTGCTGGGTATCTGGTCGCTGGCCGCAGCGGTCACCGCCCTTCTCTCCGGCGGCATTGGCGGCAGTCTGTCGGGCTATCTGCTGATGCCGGTGGCGGCCGGACTACTGCTGGGCAGCGGACGCCCCGGCGGGCTGAAGCTGGCCCTGCTGGGCACGGCGGCCTCCGCCATCTCCGCCCTGATCGGCATGGGCGCAGCCCTGATGGGCGATCCCTCCGTCGCCCTGCCCTTTACCGCAGCATTTTCCGCCCTGTCGGCGGCCGGGGCGACGGCGGTGGCGCTGCAACTGGCCTGGCGTCTGCGTGAGCAGGAACTGGGCGAGGCCCTGAGCTCGGTCGCCCGGGTCGAGACCGTCCTGTCGGCCCAGCCGGGCCTGACCCTTGTGCTGGACGGCACCGCCCGGGTGCTGGCGGCCTATGGCGTGCCGCCCCAGCCCCTGCCCGTGGCGCCCCTGCTGGACGAGGGGTTGATGGCCGCCGTTCACGCCCCCGACCGCCAAACCCTGATGGCTGCCCTCAAGCGCGCCGGTGAAGGCGGCGAGGCCCAGATCCGCTTCACCCCGCGCAAGGCCCTGGATCGCCGCATCGCCCTTCTGGTGCGGCGCATGGACAGCCCGGACGGCGAACTGCGCCTGATCGCCCAGGCCTTTGACGCCACCGACGCCTACGTCCGCGAAGTGGCCCTCGACACCGCCCGCGCCGAGGCCGAGGCCACCAGCCGCTCCAAGTCGCGGTTCCTCGCGACCATGAGCCACGAACTGCGGACCCCGTTGAACGCGGTGCTGGGCTTTGCCGACATCATGCGCCAGAGTTTGTTCGGCCCTCTGCCGGCCCGCTATGCCGACTATGCCCAGTCGATCCATTCGGCGGGCGAGCACCTGCTGGACCTGATCAATGATGTGCTCGACGTCTCCAAGATCGAGGCCGAGCGCTATCAGCTCAGCATGGAGCGGTTCGACGCCCGCGAAGTGCTGTCCGACGCCCTGGCCCTCGTCCGGCCGCGCGCCGACGAGACCGGCGTCCATCTGTCGACCGTGCTCCCGTCCGAGCCGGTCATGGTCGAGGCTGACCGTCGCGCCCTAAAGCAGATCGCCCTCAACCTGTTGTCCAATGCGGTCAAGTTCACGCCGGCCGACGGTTCAGTGACCGTCACGGTCGAGGGCATCGGTCCCTATCTGGAACTGGTCATCTCCGACACCGGCACCGGCATCGCGCCCGAAGACCTGAAGCGCCTCGGCAAGCCTTTCGAGCAGGCCGGCGGCGAGGCACAGCGGGCCCAGGGCACAGGCCTCGGCCTGTCATTAGCCCGCGCGCTCAGCGAACTGCACGGCGGACGGCTGTCGATCGACAGCACCCTCGGCGAAGGCACAGCCGTGACCGTGCGTCTGCCGGTCCACAAGCATCAGGTGGAGGAGGGCCAGCATCCAGGGGCCGAGATCATCGCCTTCTCTCCGGCCGCCAGCCAGTCGTCAGAACCCTAGAGCGGGCCCATCTGCAGGAAGGCCCGACCGGCCGAGATGTCTCCGACTTCAAAGGCCGCCCGCGCCACACTGCCGTCGCGGAACAGGAACTCGACCCAGAAGCCTTCGCGGGGGTCCAGCCGCTCAAGCTGCGTCCCCAGGCTGGCGGGAAAGCTCCAGACCTCCCCGGCACGGCGGTCGGCGGCCAGCAGCATCCGGGTCGCCGGCGCCTGCGACATGGCCATCACCGCCCGGCGGGAGGGTGCGGGCGGCAGGGCTCCGGCCCGGCCCAGCCACGGCCGGGCCATGACGCCGGTGTCCCGCATCACCACCCGGGCGGCATAGGGACGGGGCGCGCCGACGAAGGACACCACGACCTTCATCTCGCCCTCGACCGAGGTCTGGCCGAACCGTACCGGCGAGGCCCCGGTCTGTGAGGTCTGGCTGAGCGCCCACGTCTCTTGAGAATAGGCCCGGCGGTCGGCCAGCCAGGGCTGTTCCAGTCCGGGGAAGCTCAGCGACGGAATGCGGCGCCAGCCGTCAAAGGCCATCTCGACCCGGTCCGCGACCATGGCCAGTTCGGGATCGTTGCAGGCGACCTCGGCGGCCCTCGCCTGCGCCCGGCGGGCGGTGGCATTGACCTCGGCCGTCTCGGTCCCGGCCCGAAGTGCCGCACTGCGCGCCTGGCGGGTCGATACCGTCAGGGCCGCGCCCAGCTCATCCGAGAACAGGCCGCACCGCTCATGCGCCGCCAACACAAAGCTGCGCTCATAGAAGGGCACGGATCCCCCGGCCAACACTGGGCCTGCGGCCGTGAGAAGCGCCGCCGCCATGGCCATGGCAGACCCCGCCCGTCCAATCTGTGCTTTCCTCGACATGAGGGGCAGCCTAAGGCTCAGACCTTCCAGCCGGGTTTCAAAGCAGGGTTATCGAATTGCTTCTCGCCACCGATGTCTGGGTCGGGGCCCTGATCCGACGGGCCCAGCTGGGCGGGGCCTTCGCCACCGTCGCCCGCCATGGCGATGCCCGCGCCGGCGCCGTGCTGGTCAAGATCTATGACAGCGCCAACCGCACCGCCCGCCTCTATTCCGAGGCCACCGGCCCTGACGGCGACCGCCTGTGGATGCGCCCGCTCGACACCGAGGTCGAGACCGAGGTCGACGCCTATATAGAGCGACAAGCGCGCTTCGACAGCGACCTCTGGGTCGTCGAGATCGAGGACCGCGAGGGCCGCCACTTCCTCACCGAAAAGGTCACCTGAGGCGCCGCGTCTGGTCGTAAATGCTTAACCGCGTTCGGGAACGGAACCTCAAACGCTGCCCGCTAGGGTGATCACAACGGGGCAGACATGACCCCGGTGATGGTGGGTGTGCTTATGCTGTTTCTTCTCAACGACGTTGTCTTCGATCTGGACGAGGCCTCACCGGTCACGCCCGCCGACGCGCGCCGGTTCGAGAAGCTGGGCTTTGACTATCTGCTCGAACTGGGTTGCGAACTGTTTGCCGAAGACCCGCTCCTGCATCGCAACGACCCGGCCCGCGCCCGGCGTCTGGCCTGGCTGATCCACGACCGGGGTCCGGACATCACCGCCGCCCTGTTCGCCGCCCCCGCAGCCGGATGTGATCCGGCGCTGGTCGAGCCGCAGTTCTGCGCCCTTCCGGACGAGGTCCTGGGTCAACTTCATGACCGTGCCCGTCGCGGGAAGCCCGATGCCGTAGCCGTTGATCGCGCTGTCTGGGGTCGCCTCGCCGCCTGAGGTTGCAAACGCCCAAGCTTGCCTGCCCCCCGCTTTCCCCGCTAGCCTGACGGTTCTGTTCGGGGGAGCACCAGATCATGGGCATTATCACACGTCTGGGCCTTGCCCTCTGCGCCGCGCTGCTGCTGGCTGTTACTGCGGCTGCGACGCCGGCCCGCGCCGCCTGGCTGAAGGCCGAAACGCCGAACTTCATCATCTATTCCGAAGGGGGCGAGCGCCCCTTGCGCGAATACGCCACCAAGCTTGAGGTCTACGACCGCTTCCTGCGCATGCGGTTCGGGGTTCCGCTGGACAGGCCCGTGGGCCGCAAACTGCCCATCTACCTGGTGCGCCGCCAGCGTGACCTTGAGCAGGTGCGGCCCGGTCTGGGTAACACCGTCGCCGGCTTCTACTACCCGGGCGAAGAAGACATCTTTGCCGTAGCGGTGACCGGGGACGGCGATTTCACCCTGCTGCACGAATATGCACACCACTTCTTCTTCCAGCATTTCTCGACATATTACCCCGGCTGGCTGGTCGAAGGCCTCGCCGAATATGTGATGACGGCCCGTATCTGGCCCGACCGCATCCAGGTCGGCGCCCATAACGAGAACCGCGCGTCCTGGTTGATGAACTCGTCCTGGCTGCCGCTGGAAGAACTGCTGACCAATCGCTTCGGCGAGGTCGAACATGAGCCGCACCGGCTGACCTATTATCCCGTCGCCTGGCTGCTGACCCACTGGTTCATGAGTTCGCCCGAGCGGGTGGTCCAGCTTGAGGCCTACCTCGGGCTGATCCGTCAGGGCGTGGATCCGGTCACCGCCATGCAGCAGGCCACGGGCCTGTCGTTGGCCCAACTCCGCAATGTGCTGCGCGATCACATGTACGGCCGGATCGAGTTGAATACCTATGACATCGATCTGGACATCCAGGTCGAGATCAGCCGCCTGCCGCCCTCGGCCGACGACCTGCTGCTGCTGGGCCAGCGACTGAAGATGCCGATGTCCGAAGAGGACCGCGCGATGGCGCTTGAGGAGTCCCGCCGCATGGCCGCCCGTCACCCCGACGATCCGCTGGCCTTGCTGGTGCTGGGTCATGCCGAGCTGCACATGGGCGACCGGGCTGCAGGCGAGGCCGCCTTCACCCGCCTTCTGGAACAGCAGCCCGAAAACATCGAAGCCCTGCAGTTCATGGCCATGGCCCGCATCGAGGATGCCGCCGACCTGCCGGACGAGCGCACCGACCTCATGAACCGGGCGCGCGGTTATCTGGTCACGGCCTATGGCGTCGATCCCGGCAACTATCTGACCCTGCTGCTGATCGCACGCTCGCGCGACGGCGCGCCGGGCTATCCGAACGACAACGATCTGGCGACGTGGGAGATGGCCTTCATCGCCGCGCCGCAACTGTCGGGCATCCGTCTGGGCGCGGGTCACGCCTTCCTGGCCGCCGGGGACAAGGCGACCGCCATCGCCTTGCTGGAGCCGCTCGCCAATGCCCCGCACGGGGGCGAGGGCGCCGAATCCGCGCAAAAGCTGATCGATCAGGCCAACGGTGTCGTCCGCGAGGATAGCGCCGAGGCCGAGCCGGAGGCCGAAACCGCAGCGGCGGACTGACCCCCTTCCCGGTTCATGGCGTGACTTCACGGGCCGGACAGGCTAACCCCCCGCGCCATGTCGCAAGCCTCTCTCGCCCAGGAAGCGTCCCGTCGCCGGACCTTCGCCATCATCGCCCACCCCGATGCGGGCAAGACCACCCTGACCGAGCACATCCTGCTGGCGGGCGGCGCCATTCGCGCGGCCGGTGCCGTGCGGGCGCGCGGCGAAAACCGCCGTACGCGCTCGGACTGGATGAAGATCGAGAAGGAGCGCGGCATCTCCGTCTCGGCCTCGGTCATGACGTTCGAGCATGACGGCAAACGCTTCAACCTGCTGGACACCCCGGGCCACGAGGACTTCTCGGAAGACACCTACCGGACCCTGACCGCCGCCGACTGCGCCATCATGGTGCTGGACGCCGCCAAGGGCATCGAGCCGCAGACGCTCAAGCTGTTCGAGGTCTGCCGCCTGCGCGACATTCCGATCATTACCTTCATCAACAAGCTGGACCGCGAGGCCCAGGATCCCATGGCCTTGCTGGACGAGATCGCCAGCCGGCTGCAGCTGGACCCCGCCCCCATCTGGTGGCCGGCGGAGAGCGGCAATCGCTTGCGCGGCATGGTCGAGGTCGCGACAGGTGCCTTCCAGCCCTATGCCCGCAAGGCCCCCGGCGCGGCTGACGAGCCCGACCACCCCGAGGCCCTGCCGCTGGATCAGGCCGGGGCCTATTTCGAAGAGGGCGAACAGGCCAGCCTGCAGGACGCCCTTGATCTGGTCCGCGAGGGCTATCCGACCTTTGACGTCAACGCCTTCCTCGAAGGCCATATGACGCCGGTGCTGTGGGGCTCGGCCCTGCGCCATTTCGGTATCGAGGCCCTGCTGCAGGCGATCGGCACCTGGGCGCCGTCGCCCAAGGTCATGAAGGCCCGCAAGGAAGCCCCGCCCGAGACCCGCAATGCCCCCGCGCCCGAAGACATCACCATCCAGCCGGGCGAGGATCAGGTGACCGGCTTTGTCTTCAAGGTCCAGGCCAATATGGACCCCAACCACCGCGACCGGATCGCCATGTTCCGCATGGCTTCGGGCAGCTTCAAGCGCGGCATGAAGCTGAAGGTGCAGAACACCGGCAAGTCGTTGTCGGTCAATGCGCCGATCATGTTCTTCGCCTCCGACCGCGAACTGGCCGAGGAGGCCCACGCAGGCGACGTCATGGGTATACCGAACCACGGCGTGCTGCGGGTCGGCGACAGCCTGTCCGAGACCGGCCTGGTCCGCTTTGCCGGCCTGCCGAACTTCGCCCCCGAAATCCTGCAGCGCGTGCGGGTCAAGGATCCGCTCAAGGCCAAACACCTGAAGAAGGCGCTGGACGGCCTGGCCGAAGAAGGCGTCACCCAGCTGTTCCGGCCCGAGATCGGCGCGGACTTCATCGTCGGCGCCGTCGGTCAGTTGCAATTCGAGGTCATGGCCGACCGCCTCGGAGAGGAATACGGCCTCGACGTCATCTTCGAACCCAGCCCCTATGCCGAGGCCCGCTGGATTGCTCCCGCCGAAGGCGCGACCAGGGCCGACGTCGAGGACTTCATGGGCAAATACCGTCCCCAGATGGCCGGCGACCTCGACTCTGACCCCGTCTTCCTCGCCAAGACCAGCTGGGAAACCGGCTACGTCACCGAACGCTTCCCCAAGGTCCGGTTTCTGAAGACAAAGGAGCGGGGCTGACGGTCCACAGGGCATCGAACGCCGATCTGTGCCCTCCGAACCACACGGCGCCCGCCCGTCACATCCTGTCATCTGGCCATCGCGGCCAGCTTGCGTCTAGGATCACGGTCGCAGCAGAGGAGAGGGATCATCATGCGCTTTATCATTGCGGCCGTGCTTGCCGCCGTCAGTCTGGGGATGGCCGTTCCGGCCGAGGCGCAGAGCCGCCGGGGCACGGAAGAGGTCTTTTTCGCCCTCACCCATGCCGACCTTCAGGGCATTCTGGCTGCCGAGGGCTATGACGAGCTGAAACAGACGGAGCCCGGCATCTTCAACATCACGGTCGAGGGTGGGTTCAAGATGACCGTCGAGCAGCGGGTCTGCGATGCGGAGGGTCAGCCCGAGGGCTGCCTTGGCATGTCGATCATGGCCAGCTGGGGCTATTCTCCGGAACAGCGCCCGACCCTTGAGGCGCTGGCGAACGAGTTCAACGGGCAGTACAGCATCGCCAAGGTCATCGTGTTCGACGACGCCATCGCCATCGAGCGCTACGTCATCACCGATGGCGGCGTAACGCGCGAGCATGTCTCCCGCGAGATGAACGAATTCCTGAACATTTCCGACGTCCTGGTCGAGAAAATGATCGAGGCGCTCGGCCTCTGATGCGACCGCCGCCGTCCGGTGCGAACCGGACGGTCGGCACCGCGTTTGCTTCGACAGGGTTCACGGCGGGCGAAGCGTCCCGCGACGGGACGATCGGAGCGTGGCCCATGTTCGAGTTCGGGCGGGATCTCAGGCGGCTTTTTGACGGTCATCAGGCCGATCAGGATCTCGGCTGGCTGGAGGTGGTCGACGTCGATGTGCTGCGCGGCGAGGCCCGGCGTCAGACGGTCGACGCCGGCCGGGCCACCTGTCCGCGCCCGGTGCAGGCCTGGCTGCTGGCCTCGGCCCTGTGGCGCGAGCACACCCGCCGTTCCGGTGCCGCCGACAGCCTGCAGCACGCCCGCCTGACCGCACTGGATGGGCGCAAGGCCGCCCGCACCAACGATGAACGGGCCGAGGCCGTGATGGCGCTGGCCGAGACCATGGTGCTGAGCTTTGACCTGTACGGCGGGCCCGACTCACTCACCCGCGCGCTGAGCCTGACCGACGGGCTGAAGGACCATGCGACCCGGCCCCTGCTGAAGGTTCGACTGACCGCCCTGCATGCCCGCATCCGGGCCCGGCAGGTCCGATCGCCGGACGGGGACAGCCTGCAGGCCATGGCCTTTCTGGATCAGGCCGTTCACGAGCTGTCGCGTCGTCCCGGCCTGCTGCTGGACACGCTGAAACTGGATCGGGCCGCCCTGACCCTGACCTTCGGGATCGAGCGGCGCGACGCGCGCCTGCTGGATCAGGCCGGGCGCGAACTGCGCGAGCTGGTCGACACCTGCCCGGCAGAGCGCCGCCCCCTGACCCGGGCCCGCGCCCTGGCCCTGTGCGGCGCGGGACTGTCGGCTTTGGCCGCGCTGGCCGACAATGGCGAGGCATTGGAGCAAGGCCGCGCCCTGTTCGACGCCGCCTGCGACCAGTTCACGCCCGACCACAGCCCGATGGATTGGGCCGCTGTGACCCTTGCGCGATCCGCCGCCCTGCCCGGCGCGGCCTGTCTGAGCTCTGATGGCGGCCAATCCGACGTTTTGGGTGGACTGACCCGGAACCGGACCGTGCTGGGGCTGGCCCTCGCCGATGCGGTCGTCGAGGGCGGCGTGATGAAGGCCGAAAGTCAGGGGGACATTCTGGCCCTCGACCGGCTGGCGGCACGCCTGCGCTCCCGGCTGGCCATGGACCGCCCGCGCCCGGTCGCCTGGGCCGTCGACCAGATCGGCCTCGCCCGGGTGGCTCTCGCCAAGGCACGCCTGCTGGACAAGCCCGCCGGGCCTGTCCGTCTGGTGCTGGTCGAGGCGGCGGCTGCGGCACGGGATGAAGGCGCGGACCTGATTGCTGACCGGGCCGATCACCTCCTGCGTCAGGTTACGGACTGACCGATCAGCCGCCCATGGCCACAAACGGACCGTTCATGAAGCCGGGCTTGCCATAGGCCAGCGGCTGGCTGTCCATGTCGAGAACTCGACCGCCGGCGGCCTCCAGCACCGCCTGCCCGGCCGCCGTATCCCACTCTGAGGTCGGGCCGGTGCGCGGATAGACATCGAACCGCCCCTCCGCGATCAGGCAGAATTTCAGCGAGGAATCCATGCCGGTCCAGCTGCCGCAGCCATAGCGGGCGGCCAGCTTGTCGGCCTCGTCATCCTTGAGGCTGTGGCTCAGCAGGGCAAGGGCCTGATCCGGTCGGTCGCGGACCCGGATCGGCTGCCAGGCCTCGCCAAAGCGACGGCGGCGGGCACCCGAGGCATCGCCCACCCAGGTCAGGCCGGTCGCCGGAGCTGAAACGACGCCCGCCACAACCCGCCCCTGATCGACCAGGGCAATGTTGACGCTGAAGCTTTCGCCACCGCGCACAAACCCCTTGGTCCCGTCCAGAGGATCGATAAGCCAGAAACAGTCTGCAGCCTCCCCCGGCCGCCCGTCCGCTTCACACGCCTCTTCGGCCACGGCGGACACGCCGGGATAAAGCCTGGCCAGCTGTTTGAGGATCAGCACCTCGGCCTCGCGGTCGGCCAGGGTGACGGGGCTGTTGTCGGCCTTGGTGATGACCTCGGCACCCGCCCGCCAGTAGGGCAGAATTACCGCGGAGGCCGCCTCGGCGAGGTCGGCCAGGGTTTCGACAAGCTGTCCGCTCTCGAAATCGGACGTCAGGGAATCGTGCATCCCGGCCTGATAGACGATCCCGGCGGTTTCCCGAACCCGCAAATCAGGTCAGCCTTGGTCCACGCTGCTGCCGGAGCCCTGCCCCCTATGATGTCCCAAGCCTTCGCCCCTCAATCCGACGACGCGACCGGGGCGACCACCGATCACGACGAGACCGAGCTGGCCACCCAGATCGTCGCCAAACTGTGCCACGACTTTATCAGCCCGGCCGGGGCCATGAGCTCGGCACTGGACCTGATGACCGATCCCGACTCGGCCGACATGCATGCCGACGCGCTGGACCTGATGCAGCAGAGCGCGGCCAAGATGGTCGCCCTGGTCCGCTATGCCCGCGTGGCCTATGGCGCCGCGACCTCGAACCAGAATTTCTCGGGCGACGAACTGAAGACCACGGTCACCGACCTGCTGGCCGGTGGGCGGGCTTCCATCGACTGGCAGATCCCCGGCGGTGACTACGCCAAGCCGCACGCCCGCATCCTGGTCAATCTGGCCTATGTCGCGGTCGGCGCCCTGCCGACCGGCGGCACCGCCACCCTCAGCGCCCAGCGCGCGGACGGCCATCTGATCCTGACGACCGTCTCCGAAGGGCCCCGCGCCCGGCTGAAACCCGAGGCCGTTCAGGGCCTGTCGGGCGCGGCGCTTACGGACGGCCTACCCGGCCAGTGGATCCAGCCGCACTGGCTTTGGCGCTCGGTGCGCGGCCAAGGCGGCACGCTACAGGTTTCGACTGACGAGAACCGGGTCGAGCTAGTGGCCCGTCTGCCCCTGTCCACGAACGGTTAAGATGTCTTAACAGCCCTTACCAACGCCTCGTTAACCGGCAGTTTGCGATCATGGAGACCCCGAGGCCCCCCGGCACCCGACCTGCACCCGAACGGAATCCGACCTTGAGCTCCAGACTTTGTCTGATCGTCGATGACAGCCGCATCATCCGCAAGGTGTCGCGTCGCATCGTCGAGGCCCTGGGCTTCGATGTCGATGAGGCTGCGGACGGGGCCGAGGCACTGACCTTCTGCACCGGGGCCATGCCCGATGTCATCCTGCTGGACTGGAACATGCCGGTCATGGACGGACTGACGTTCCTGCGGCGGCTGCGGACCATGCCCGACGGGGGGCGGCCCAAGGTGCTGTTCTGCACCATCGAAACGGCGGTCGACCGTATTACCGAGGCCCTGGCTGCCGGGGCCGATGACTATGTGATGAAACCCTTCGACGGAGAAATCCTCCACGCCAAATTCGCCGAGGTCGGCGCCGTCTGACGATGCTGACCCTTGACCTCCACCAGGCCACGCCATGAGCCCCGAAGACTTTGACAGACTGCAGGCCCTGGTCGCGACGCGCACAGGAAACCGGCTTCGGCGGGATCGGCTGAATCTGGCCGAGCACCGGCTGGGCCCGGTCGCGCGCCGGGCAGGCTTTGACAGTGTCGACGTCATGCTGGCCGCCCTGTGGAGCAAGCCGGTCGCCAGTCTGGCGTGGGAGATCATCGAGTCCTTGCTGAACGGCGAGACCTGGTTCCGTCGCGACCGCGCAGCCTTTCGCACCATGACCGAGGAACTGCTGCCGGCCCTGTCGCAGGCGCGTCAGGGGCGCACGCTGAAGATCTGGTCGGCCGGGTGTTCGACCGGCCAGGAGGCATGGTCGCTGGCCATGGCGGCCCTGGACCTGAAGCTGGATGTCGAGGTGCTGGGCAGCGACCTGAACCGCATCGCCCTCGAGAAGGCGCATCAGGGGGCCTATACAGGCTTTGAGATCCAGCGGGGCCTGTCGGCGGCCACCATGGTGCGATGGTTCCAGCCGCAGGGCGAACTATGGACAGCGGCCGATCCCCTGAAACGCGTCGTGCGGTTCGAGCGCGCCAATCTTGTCGACCTGAGCGCAACCGAGCCCGACGACCGCTTTGACGTCATCTTCTGTCGCAATGTGCTGACCGGTATGGAGCCGGCCGCCCGGGCGCTGGTGCTGGAAGGTCTGGAGCGGCGGCTGGTCGACGACGGCTGTCTGTTCCTCGGGGCCGACGAAAGCCTGAACGGCGACAGCCTGGCTTTCCGGCCCGTCAGCGGGCGTCGCGGCCTGCACGTTAAATCCCCGACCTTCCTGCAACGCGCTGCCTGATCCGCCTTACGCACCGCAAACGGCTGGGTTAGGGTCGGGACATGGTCGGTAAGGGGGTGACAATGTCGGCAGCCAGTCCGAGCCCGCGTGCGCGGATCGTCAGGGGCCATCCGGCGCTGGGCATCCTGCTGCTGGTGTCCCTGTTGCTGGGGCTGGGTCTGGCCGCCCTGCTGACCCGCACGCCCGCGCCCCGTCCTGCGGACGCAGAGGCCTCGGTCTTCTCGGCCGGGCGCGCCATGGTCGACGTCGAGCGACTGGCCCGCGCGCCGCGCCCGCTGGGCACCCCCGAGCACGCCGCGGCCCGGGCCTACCTGCTGGGCCGGATGCAGGCGCTGGGGCTGGACCCGGTGGTCATGGAGGGACCGCTGTCCCCCGGCTCGATCCGGCGGATGGAGCGCTGGGAGCTGTCGCCCGAAGCCGCCGGTTACCGGGTCCGTAATCTGGTCGGCCAGTTGCCGGGGCGCGACCCGTCCGCCGCCCCCGTGGTGCTGATGGCCCACTATGACAGTGTGCCCGGCTCGCCCGGGGCGGCCGACGACGCGACCGGCGTCGCCGCCGTGCTGGAAGCCGTCCGGGCCATTCAGGCGCGGGGTCCGACCGAGCGCCCGCTGATCGTGCTGATCACCGACGCCGAGGAGTTGGGCCTTGACGGGGCCCGTGTCTTCTTCGGCGACTATCCCGACCGGGCGCGGATCGGCTTTGTCGTCAATCTGGAGGCGCGCGGCGGCGGCGGACGCGCCATGATGTTCGAGACCGGCCCGGGTAACGCCGGCGCAGTTGGCCTTCTGGCCGGGGCCGCCCCGCATATCGACGGCGGGGTGACCAGCAATTCGCTGGCGGTGGCCATCTACCGGATGATGTCGAACGACACGGACTTTTCCGTGCCGCGAGAGCGGGGCATTGCCGGGCTGAACTTTGCCTTCATCGGTCGGGCCGACCAGTACCACCGCCCGTCCTCGACCCCGGACGCGCTGGACAAGGGCAGTCTGCAGCACATCGGCTCGCAGGCGCTGGAGGTCACCGACCGGCTGCTGCGCGCCGAGACCCTGCCGGAAGCCGGACCGGACCGCGTCTATGCCGATGCGTTCGGCGGGGCGATGCTCGTCATGGCAGCGCCCTGGGGCTGGGGACTGGTGCTTCTGTCGCTTGGGCTGCTGGCCTTTGCCGTCTTCCGCAGCCGGACGGCGCTGGCCAGTCTGTTGCGAGGAGCCGTCGATGGCGTCGCCTTCCTGGCGGGGGCCTTTGTTCTGGCGCAGGCGGTGCGGCTGGCGGCGGGGCCGATGCTGCGGCGGGTCGAGTCGGCCGATGTCTATTATCAGCTGCTGGAGCGGCTGCCCTTGATGGAAGTCGCTACCGGTCTGGCCCTGTTCGGGGCGGCACTGGTGTTTCTGGCGGGCGCGAGCGGCAAGCTGCGCATGGCGTGGATGGGCACCGTCGCGGTCCTCGGTCTGCTGGTCCAGCTGATCGGCGGCTGGGACCCGGTCAGCGCGGGCATGACCGCTCTGGCCCTTGTCGCCGCCATTCCGGTGCCGCCACCGGCGGCCAGCCCCTGGCCGCGCTGGCTGGGGCTGATCGGGCTGGTGCTGGTGCTGGGCGCGGTGGCGCAGGCGCTGCTGCCGGAGGCCGCCTTCCTGCTGCTGTGGCCCGGGCTGGTCGCGGTCGCGGCTGCCGCCTTCGTCGCCGCGATCGATCCGGAGCTGAGGCGGGTCCGGATCGGTCTGATCCCGGTCGTCGCGACCGTGGTCGTTGGGGGCTGGTTGCTGGCCATGGGCCATCCGGTGTTCCTCGGCATCGGCATGGACCTGCCGGGCATACTGGCCCTGATCGCCCTGCTGTGGCTGAGCCTTGCGGCGCCGCTGGCGCTGATGACGCCGAACAGTCCGGGCGCCGGGCCGTGGTCGGGCCTGAGGATCATCGGACTGGTGCTGATCGTGGCGGCGGTCTCCGTTTCGGCCTCGGCCCTCGTCTTCATGCCCGGCTGACCCGCCTCAGCCGCCGTCGGTCCAGACGGTCTTGTAGAGATCAAAGCGGCGGTCGCGCAGATTGCGGACCGTGCCCTGCGCCTTGGCCCAGGCGAGGTCGGAGAGGTCCAGGTCGGCGACGGTGATGGTCTCGACATTCTCGGACGCCTCGGCGGCGATGCCGTCGCGCGCAAAGGGGAAGTCGCAGGGCGTCAGGATGCACGACTGGGCGTACTGGACGTCCATGTTCTCGACATTGGGCAGATTGCCGACATTGCCCGACAGGGCGATGTAGCACTGGTTCTCGATGGCCCGCGCCGCCGAGCAATAGCGCACCCGCAGGTACCCCTGACGGTTATCGGTACAGAACGGCACGAACAGCATGCGCGCCCCCTCGTCGACCAGCCGCCGGGCCAGTTCGGGGAATTCGGAGTCGTAGCAGATCAGCACGCCGATCGGGCCGCAGTCGGTGTCGATGGCATGCACCATGTCGCCGCCCTTGATGTTCCACCAGTGCCGCTCGTTCGGGGTCGGGTGGATCTTTTCCTGGGCGTGGACCGAGCCGTCGCGCAGGAAGACATAGGCGACGTTCTGGATGTCGCCGTCGTCGGTCTGGGTCGGGTGCGAGCCGCCGATGATGTTGATGTTGTACTCGACCGCCATCTTGCGCAGGGCCTCGATGAAGCGGGGCGTATAGCGGGTCAGGGCCTCGATCGATTCCGCCGGCGTCAGCTTCTTCTTTTCCAGCGACAGCAGCTGCAGGGTGAACAGTTCGGGGAAGACGACAAAGTCGGTCCGGTAGTCGGCGGTCACATCGACGAAATATTCGATGTTGGCGATGAACTCCTCAAAGCTCGCCACCTTGCGCGCCTGCAGCTGGACGGTGGCGATGCGGACGTTCTCCTTGACCGCAAAGGCCGAACCCTTGCCCCGCTCCTCGACGAAATAGGGGTTGCGCCAGACCATGTGGGCGGCGTGGCCCATCGAGGCCGTATCGGAGGCCAGATAGCCCTTGAGCACGCCGATGGGTTCGAAACCCGTGCGCAGGTGAAAGCCGATCACCGGGTCGTTGGCCTTGCGCGCCGAGACGGCATCCAGATAGGCCTCGGGCTCGGCATAGGTGGCCTTCTTGCGCGCCAGCCCGGGCATGCGTCCGCCAAAAACGATGCCCTTCAGATTCTTGGCCTCGCAGAAGTCGCGCCGCGCATCATACAGGCGCTGGCCAATGCGCAGGCGCCGCCGGTCGGGGTCGACGCAGACCTCCATGCCATAGAACCATTCGCCGATGGGATCGTGACGCGAGGCATAGCCGCCGCCGGTGATCTGCGACCAGGTGTGCTGGCTCATCGCCGTCTTTTCATCGATGCGGAAGCCGGCGGCATAGCCGACGATGTCGCCTTCGTACTCGACCACGAACTGGCCGTCGGGGAAGGCCGAGATCTGGCCGCGCAGCATGCCCGTCGTATACGGCGGCATGGATTTGTAGACCTTGGAGACGAGGGCCGCGATGGCCTCCACATCTGCGGCGCGGGCATTGCGAATGTTCAGGACGGCGGGCTTGTTTGTTTTTGTCATGCCCCATCCAACGCGAAGCTTGGCCATTGGATCAATGGGGAAGCGGATTTTTCTTGCAGTGCAACAGGCTGTTTCCGGAACGTCGCCGCCCCGGGTGGCGTTGCGGGGCGATACACATCTTCACTGAGGAGCCACCCCCATGATCAAATGGGCCATCATTCTCGCCGTCATCGCCCTGATCCTGGGTGTGCTGGGTTTCACGGGCCTTGCCGGCGTTTTCGTCGACATCGCCATCATCCTGTTCTGGATCGCCGTCATCATCGCGGTCGCCGTCTTCGTCCTGGGCCTGACCGTTTACAAAAAGGTGAAGTGAGGGGCGCGCCTTCGCGCCCACGCCGAAGCCCCTCTCGCCCTTGGGGCAGAGGTGATGGAGAGGCGGGCGGCGCATGGGCCGGGGGCCCGGAACCGTGTGCTCCCGTGCTTTCGCCGTCAGGGAGCGTGTGTGAGTTTCGGCACCTGGCCTGGCGCCGCCCCGGTCGGTTCACGCGAGCGGTCTGAAGCTCCGGTCTCTTCCGCCGGGACCGGGGGCGCCGACGAACTTGCGCGGCCCGGCTCGTTTAACCCGGTTCGACCTCTTCCAGACGACTCAGCCCGCGACGGGCGAGGCGTCCAGAAACGCCCCGGACCCCGGTGTTTACACCGGGCAATCCCGCTCGACCGGCCCCCGCCGCCGCGTCAGTGCCTGGGTCCCGAGGCGCCTCTCCTGCGGCGGAGACAGCCAGAGGGTTGCACACCGCTGGACCGGGTCGGGAAGAACGGTCCGGGAAACGGTGGGGGTGTTGAAAGGGCGCGGGAATTCGGGGGCGGCTATCATAGCTGAGGGCGCCAGCTCAGCATTCCTTCTCCCCCGATGGGGAGAAGGGAGAAGAAAGAGGTTCATCACAAAGGACACAAAGGAGGCACGAAGGGCACAGAGGGGGTGTGCCCGTCGCCAAGGTCCCGCACGATAAATTGTCCCTTCTCCCAATGGGAGAAGGTGGCGCGTGAGCGCCGGATGAGGGGCGGCGGTGTCCGTCGGCGAACGCCGTGGCAGGACCGGTGCGACGGCTCACGCCGAAGGATGCGGAGAGCCCCTCACCCCCAACCCCCTCTCCCGCCGGGAGAGGGGACTTAAGAACGGGCTTCATCACAGCGGGGGGATGCTTGGGCTCGACCTCGTTGTGTCCTTTGTGGGGTCTTTGTGGTCTTTGTGATGAACCCCGCTTCATCAGACGGCCCCCTACGTCAATCCCGGTCGCACTCGAAAAAAGAACATATTGGCAACCAGAACAAAACATGCACATATGCCGGTCACCGGGAGCGGGCCGGGGGTGGATGTCCATCCCTGTGGCGGGTCTCTCCCGAAGTCGGATGGGAATCATGGCAAGGGAGTCGAAGGCAATGGCACAGGCGGCTTTGAAACTGGTGGGCAAGGAAGACGGCGACAAGGCGCGGGCTCTGGAAGCGGCGCTGGCCCAGATTGACCGGGCGTTCGGCAAGGGCTCGGTGATGAAGCTGGGCAAGGGCGGGATGGTGGCCGAGATCGAAAGCGTCTCGACCGGCTCGCTGGGTCTGGACATGGCGCTGGGGATCGGCGGCCTGCCCTATGGCCGGGTGATCGAGATTTTCGGCCCGGAAAGCTCCGGCAAGACCACGCTGGCGCTGCACACGGTGGCCGAGATCCAGAAGGTCGGCGGCGTGGCGGCGTTTGTTGACGCGGAACATGCGCTGGACCCGGTCTATGCCCAGAAGCTGGGCGTGAACCTCGACGACCTGCTGGTCAGCCAGCCGGACAATGGCGAGCAGGCGCTGGAAATCACCGACACCCTGGTGCGGTCGGGCGCGGTGGACATTGTGGTGATCGACTCGGTCGCCGCCCTGACGCCCCGGGCCGAGATCGAGGGCGAGATGGGCGACAGCCTGCCCGGCCTTCAGGCCCGCCTGATGAGCCAGGCGCTGCGCAAGCTGACCGCCTCGATCTCGCGGACCAATTGCATCGTCATCTTCATCAACCAGATCCGCCACAAGATCGGCGTCATGTACGGCTCGCCCGAGACGACCACCGGCGGCAATGCGCTGAAATTCTATGCCTCGGTGCGCCTCGACATCCGCCGCACCGGCGCCATCAAGAACCGCGACGAGGTGGTCGGCAACACCACCCGCGTCAAGGTGGTCAAGAACAAGGTGGCCCCGCCGTTCCGCGAGGTGATCTTCGACATCATGTATGGCGAGGGCATCTCGAAACTGGGCGAGATCATCGACCTGGGCGTCAAGGCCGGGGTGATCGAAAAGGCCGGCAGCTGGTTCTCCTACGACAGCCAGCGCATCGGCCAGGGCCGCGAGAATGTGCGCGAGTTCCTCAAGGCCAATCCCGATGTGGCGGCCTCGATCGAAAAGGCCGTGCGTCAGTCGACCAGCAAGATCGACGACGAACTGCTGGGCTCGCCCGAGCCCGACGAGGGGCAGGACCTCGAGGGCTGATCGCCCTCAAGCCGCTCGGCTTTCAGACTTCCCCGGGCGGTGCCTCGCGACCCGCCACCGACCCCGTGACATCCGTTCGGGGAAAAGAAGCCGCTCGACCCCCCGGTCGGGCGGCTTCGTCCGTTGTGGACGGCTGTCAGCGAAACAGCCGCTGCAGGCGCGGGCGCACCTTGAGGAACTGCACATACAGCCGCTCCAGCAGGGCCAGCACCATCCGGTTGCGAGCCATGAGGCCGAAGGGGCGGAGGATCGGAATGGCGCGCCACATGGCGGCGAAGGCGGCGGCGCCGGACAGCAACTGCCCGTCCTCGCGCACGTGAAAGCGGGACAGCATGTCGGCCGGGTCGAGCGGACAGGCCTCGGCCGCGCCCGGCTGGGCCACATCGACGAAGGTCAGGGCACCGCCACGGTCCAGCCGCCGCATGATGCCGATCTCGCGGCGACACAGGGGACAGGCCCCGTCATACCAGACGACCACTTCGCGCATGGCTGGACCCTAGCCCTCCCCCGGCCCGCCGTCGCCCGCCGCAATGTCGCGCCCGCTGATCACGGGCAGGTGATGCAATCCGGCGCATTCCTCTGTATGACGGCTGCCTCCCCGTTTCCTCCCGACTGACCGAGCCCGCCCCGATGTCCAGCCTCAAAGAGATCCGTTCGACCTTCCTCGACTATTTCGCCGCCGATGGTCACACCAAGGTGCAGTCCGCGCCGCTGGTGCCGCAGAACGATCCGACCCTGCTGTTCGTCAATGCCGGCATGGTGCCGTTCAAGAATGTCTTCACCGGTCAGGAGAAGCGCCCCTACAACCGCGCGACCAGTGCCCAGAAATGCGTGCGCGCCGGGGGCAAGCACAACGACCTGGACAATGTGGGCTATACCGCCCGCCACCACACCTTCTTCGAGATGATGGGCAATTTCTCGTTCGGCGATTACTTCAAGGAACACGCCATCGAGGCCGCCTGGAACCTCGTGACGAAGGACTTCGGCATTCCGAAGGACCGGCTGATGGCCACCGTCTATATCGACGACGATGAGGCCTTCGACCTGTGGAAGAAGATCGCCGGCCTGCCCGAAAGCCGCATCACCCGCATCGCCGGCTCGGACAATTTCTGGTCGATGGGCGACACCGGCCCGTGCGGTCCGTGTACCGAAATCTTCTATGACCACGGCGACCACATCTGGGGCGGACCTCCGGGCACGCCGGACGAGGACGGCGACCGCTGGGTCGAGATCTGGAACCTGGTCTTCATGCAGTTCGAACAGCAGGAAGACGGCACGCGCCTGAACCTGCCCAAGCCGTCGATCGACACCGGCATGGGGCTGGAGCGCGTTGCCGCCGTGCTGCAGGGCGTGCATTCCAACTATGAGACCGATCTGTTCCGCACCCTGATCAACGCCTCGGAAGAGGCCACCGGCGTGGCCGCCCAGGGTGATCAGGCGCCCAGCCACCGGGTGATCGCCGACCACCTGCGGTCGTCGTCCTTCCTGATCGCCGATGGCGTGACGCCGTCCAACGAGGGCCGGGGCTATGTGCTGCGCCGCATCATGCGCCGGGCCATGCGCCACGCCCACCTGTTGGGCGCGGCAGACCCGCTGATGCACCGGCTGGTGCCGACGCTGGTGGCCGAGATGGGCGAGGCCTATCCCGAGCTGACCCGGGCCCAGGCCACCATCGAGGACACGCTGAAGCAGGAAGAGCTGCGCTTCCGCACCACGCTGGGCCGCGGGATGACCCTGTTCGAGGAGGCAACGCGCGATCTGGCCGAGGGCGGCACCCTGCCCGGCGCGACCGCCTTTGCCCTCTATGACACCTATGGCTTCCCGCTGGACCTGACCCAGGACGAGGCGCGCCGCCGCGGTTTTGCCGTCGACACCGATGGTTTCGAAGCGGCGATGACCGAACAGCGCGACCGCTCGCGCGAGCACTGGAAGGGGTCGGGCCAGACGGCCTCAACCGCCGAATGGCTGGCGCTGCGCGACCGGCTCGGGCCGACCGACTTCATCGGCTATGACGATGTGGACGGCACCGGCGAGGTGCTGGCGCTGGTGGTCGACGGTGCCCCGGCCGAGCAGGCGCCGGAAGGGGCCGAGGCCGAGCTGGTGCTGGACCGCACCCCCTTCTATGGCGAGGGCGGCGGACAGGCGGGCGACCGCGGCACGCTGAGCTGGACCGGCGGCCAGGCCGAGGTGCTGGATGTGCAAAAGCCCGCGCCCGACCTCAATGTCCATCGCATCAAGATTACCTCGGGCACGCTGAAGACCGGCGACCGGGTCGAGGCCTCGGTGACAGCTCTGGCCCGCCTGACCACGCGGTCGAACCACTCGGCCGCGCACCTGCTGCATGCGGCGCTCAAGAATGTGCTGGGCCCGCACGTGGCGCAGAAGGGCCAGATGGTCGACGCCGAGCGGATGCGTTTTGACTTCAGCCACAACGCCCCGGTGACCGACGACGAACTGGCCCGGATCGAGGATGAGGTGAACGCCGTCATCCGTCAGAACCTGCCCGCCGAGACCAAGCTGATGGGCCCCGATGAGGCCATTGCCGCGGGCGCCGTGGCCCTGTTCGGCGAGAAATACGGCGACGAGGTCCGGGTGCTGACGTTGGGCCACAGCCTGGTGGAGGACAAACCCTATTCGGTCGAGCTGTGCGGCGGCACGCACGTCGCGCGCACGGGCGACATCGCCCTGTTCAAGATCGTCTCGGAGAGCGGCATCGCCGCCGGCGTGCGTCGCATCGAGGCCCTGACCGGAGAGCCCGCGCGGCAGTATCTGGAAGCCCAGGCCCGCGTGGCGCGCGGTCTGGCCCGCGACTTCAAGATCCAGCCCGCCGATGTGCCGGGCCGGGTCGAGGCGCTGCAGACCTCGGTCAAGGCGCTGGAGAAACAGGTCGCCGAGCTGAAGAAGCAGCTCGCCCTGGGCGGCGGCGGGGGCAGCAATGCCGCTCCCGAAGAGATCGGTGGCACCAGGCTGATCGCGCGGGTGCTGGACGGCGTCGACGGCAAGGGCCTACGCGGCGTGGCCGAGGATTTCCGCAAACAGGTGGTTAGCGGCGTCGTCGCCCTGATCGGCACCACCGACGGCAAGGCGGCGGTGACCGTGGCCGTGACCTCGGACGTCACCGACCGGATCAACGCCGCCGACCTGGCCCGCGCCGCCGTCCTGGCCATGGGCGGGCAAGGCGCCGGCGGCAAGCCAGACTTTGCCCAGGGCGGAGCGCCCGACGCCAGCAAGGCCGAGGCCGGGCTGCAAGCCGTGCGGGATGCGCTGGGGGGCTGAACCACGAACCGGAAAGAGGACTCTTCAGGTGGCGGCTTTGGGGGGTTAGCGGACTCTGGCCTGTAGAACTCTGACGGTCCGCCATGCGCCATGCGTGGACATTCAAAGGCCGGCCGAAACCCGACCTTCGACCACCTCTCACATCGGCATCGCCGCGCGAACTCCGCCGAACTCCATCACCAGCATCCAGAGCGCCATGGCGATCATCATCAGGTTTTCGGTCAGGGACAGGAAGCCCAGCGGCACATTGCTGTCGCCGCCGACGCAGGCGCACTTGAGTTCCCGCTTGTCGAGGTAGACGGCCTTGAACACCGAGGCGGCGCCGATGCCGCCGATGACCAGGGCGACCGGTGCCGACAGCCAGGTCAGGACACCGGCGACCATCAGGGCGCCAGCCCCGAACTCGGCGAAGGGATAGACCTTGCCATAGGGCACCCACCGCTTGGCCAGCAGGTCATAGTTCAGGAACATGGACGAGAAACTCTCGACGTTCTGCAGCTTCAGCATGCCCAGCACCATCATCGACAGGGCAATGAACCATTCGGCCGCCTGCACGGTCAGAGGGGTGCCGAAAACGAAAAGGCTGAGCATGGCGGCCATGACGGCGGTCGTGAGAAACACGACCAGTACGGGCGTATAGGTCGTCGCCTTGGGATCGCGGACCTTCAGACCCAGGAAACGGCGCAGGTCGTCATGACCGCCGATCCGCTGGCCGTCGATGAACACCTGGGGCGTGGTCTTGACCCCGTGTTCGGCCTTGAAGGCGTCGGTTTCCTCGCGGGTGGTCAGCCAGCGGTCATCGACGGTGTAGCCCCGGCTCTTCAGCAGGTGACGGGCCTTCAGACCCCAGGGACAGGTGTGGTCGGGCATGACCATCCGATACAGGACGGCGGTTCGGGACGGTTTGGACATGGTGTGCTCCTTGGCTTGGCAATCCAGAGCGGGGACTCTAGGTTCCGTACTTAAGTACGGAGTCAATCATGAAGGTCAGAACGATCGCGGCCCTGGCGCAGGAAGGCGGCGTGGGGGTGGAGACAGTGCGATTCTATCAGCGACGGGGCCTCATGCCGACGCCCGATCGCTGGTCGCGCGACGGCGTGGGCGCGGGCATCCGCCGCTATGGCGAAGAGGACGTGCGCCGTCTGAAGTTCATCCGCTCGGCCCAGACGGCCGGGTTCACGCTGGAGCAGATCAAGGAGCTGCTGTCGCTGGATGCCGGCGAGGACAGGGCGCGGGCCCGCGTGCTGGCGTCCGAGCGTCTAGCCGCGCTGGACCGAACCATAGCCGATCTGGAGGACGCGAGATCGGCCCTGAGGCGGCTGGCGAGCGCCTGCGCCTCCAGGGACAGCGGCCCGTGTCCGATCATCGCGGCCTTCCAGTGGGAGACGGCCTGAGGCTCAGGCTCCGTTATGGCGCCCGAAAACGGTGGCCTGGCCCCTGCGGTCAATCAGCAGGGTGACATAGGGCTCGTTCCCGGCCGCCTCCATGCCGGGCGAGCCGGCGGGCATTCCCGGTGCGGCGAGGGCCAAGGCCTGCGGCCGGTCCCTCAGCAGACGGGCGACGTCGGAGGCCGGAACATGGCCCTCGACGGCATAGGCGCCGACCACGGCGGTATGACACCCGGCATAGCGATCCGGCACGCCGTAGCGGGTGCGAATCGGGGCGAGGTCGTCGCGCTCGACCACATCAACGGTCCAGCCGGCGGCGCGTATGTGCGCTACCCAGCCGTCGCAGCACCCACACCAGGGCGTCTTGTAGGCGGTCATCCGCCGGTCCTGGGCCATCGCGGTGCCCGCCGAGGCGAGCGCGACCGCGCCGCCAAGAAGCAAGCGACGGGTCAATCGGGGCGCCATCAGTGGACCATGAAACGGACGGCGCCCGTCATTTCATGACCGTCCGCGCCTTCGGCCGTCCAGTTCAGCACGTAGTTGCCGGGGGCCAGAGTCGGCAAATCGGCCGATAAGCGTGTCGTTGCGGCCGCGGCGGCGACGGGAACCGTGACCGCGTTGCGTCCTTCAGCGGTCACGGTCACAGTCTTCAGGGTCATCGCGTGCGGGAAGGTGGCAGTGAACCAGTCGGGGGAGCCATCGGTCATGGCGCCGTCCGCCGGGGTTGTGACGACGTCGTGCGCGGCGTGGTCGGGATCGGCGGCATGGGCGTCGTGGCCTGCCTGCGCGCCCGGGGGATCCTGCTCGCAGCAGCAGCAAGCCTCGACAGCCTGAGCGAATGTGGGGACCATGAGGGCCAGGGTCATGGCGACCGTCGGCATGATCTTGTGCATAGGTAACTCTCCTTAGAACCAGGCCTTGAGGCCGATGACGAAACGGGTGTGCTCGGGCTCGCCGCCCGCCGCGCGGGTGAAGTCGGCGGTATCTCCGAGTTCGCGACTCCACTCCACCCCGACATAGGGCGCGAACTCCCTGGCGATTTCATAGCGCAGGCGGAGGCCGGCCTCGACGTGGGTGAAACCCGAGCCCAGACCGAGCTCCGGCACGTCGGACGCCGAAGCCTCGACTTCGATGCGCGGCTGCAGGATCAGGCGCTGGGTGATGCGCTGGTCATACTCGGCTTCGACCCGCGCGGTCAGGTCGCCCCCGGTCGACAGGAAGGTGGCGGCGTCGACCTCCCACCAATAGGGGGCGAGCCCCTGGACGCCGAGCACCAGATGGGTCGGATCCTCGCCGCCCTCCCCGAAGTCCTGGCGCACGCCCGCCTGCACACCCCAGAAGGGCGTGATGGCGCGGCTGTAGAGAGCCTGGACCTCGCCTTCGATCTCGCCATCAAAGTCGCCTTCGGCCTCGGACTTCCACCAGAAGCGGTTGATGTCGCCGCCGGTCCAGCCCGCCACGTCCCAGGTCCAGGCCTCCTCGCCGTCGCCGAAGCCGACCTCCAGCCGGTCGATGATGACGGCGGTGGCGCGCACATCGCCGTTCTCGCGCCTCAGGATGTCGCGGGCGCCGGTCATCCGATCCGCCCCCCAGATCGCGTCGGCCGCATGGGCCGGGCCGGACAGGGCAGCGGGCGGCAGGGGCGGTTGGCGGGGACGTCCATCGTCATCGGCGCTGGTCGGCACGTCTGGCGGACCCATCGCCTGTTCGCTCATGTCATGTCCGGCGTGCGGATCTGCGGTCTGAGGCTGCGCACCCATGTCGTGACCGGCATGCGGGTCGACGGGTTCCGGGGCCGGGCTCATGTCATGTCCGGCATGCAGATCAGCCGTCGGCGGGACCGTCGCGGGCGTCTGGGCTGTTGGCGGGTGATGCTCGTGATCCTGGGCTGTGGCAGCGCCCGCCACGAGCAACAGCGGCACCAGACACATCAAAAGCCGGATCATGACGCCACTCCATCCAGCGGGCGGACAGTGACGACGTTGAACATCCCCGCGTGCATGTGCATCAGCATATGGCAGTGGAAGGCCCAGTCGCCCGGGGCATCGGCGGTCAGGTCGAAGGTCACCTTGGACCCCGGCGCGACGTTGACCGTGTGCTTCAGCGGCTGATGCCCGGCCGGGCCGCCCGTCACCAGCTCGAAGAAGTGGCCGTGCAGGTGGATGGGGTGGGCCATCATGGTGTCGTTGACCAGGGTCACGCGCACCCGCTCGTCCCGCTCGAAGCGGATCGGCTCGACGATCTCGGAGAACTTCCGCCCATCGAAGCCCCACATGAACCGTTCCATGTTGCCGGTGAGGTGGATTTCGAGCGCGCGGGAGGGCGACCGCTGATCCTTGTTGGGCGCCAGGGAGACGAGGTCGGTATAGACCAGCACGCGGTGCGGCGCGTCCTCCAGCCCCATGGGGCGCTCGCCAAGGCGGTTGGCAGGGTCCGGCGAAACCATGTCGACACCGACGCCGACGGCCATGCCGGCCGGCGCATTGTCCGGGTTGCGCATGTCGTGATCCCTGGATCCGTGGTCCATCGGCGCGGCGGCAGGCTCGCCGTGGCCCATCGCGGAGTGGTCCACGCCTTGGTCCATGCCCGAGTGGTCCATGCCCGCCATGCCGCCCATGCCCATGTCGCGCATGGTCAGGGTCGGAACGTCTCTCAGCGGCGGAACCTCGGCCGTCATGCCCGGACGCGGGGCCAGCGTCGCCCGCGCCATACCGGACCGGTCCACGGACTCGGCCACCAGGGTATAGGCGCGGTCCTCGGTCGGGCGGACGATGACGTCATAGGTCTCGGCCACCGAAATCTGGAACTCGTCGGTCTCGACCGGCCGGACGTTCTCGCCGTCGGCATTGACCACGGTCATGGCCAGGCCCGGGATACGCACATTGAAGATCGACATGGCCGAGGCGTTGATGACCCGGAGCCGCACCCGCTCGCCGGGACGGAACAGGCCGGTCCAGTTCTCGGTCGGGCCATGGCCGTTGACCAGATAGGTATAGGTCGTGCCGTTGACGTCGGCGATGTCGCGCGGGTCCATGCGCATCCCGCCCCACATGCGCCGCTCCTCCAGCGACATCCCGTCCTCGCCGGACACGAGGCCCGACAGGGTCGTGCGCGACTGGTTGAAGTAGCCGGGGCTCTTCTTGAGCCGATCCAGGATTTCGTGAGGGTGCAGGAAGCTCCAGTCCGACAGGACGATGACGTGCTCGCGGTCGTAGGCAACCGGATCCGCGCCCGCCGGATCGATGATCAGCGGTCCGTAGTGGCCCATCGCCTCCTGGAGGTTCGAGTGGGAGTGATACCAGAAGGTACCGGACTGGATCACCGGGAACTCATACTGGAAGGTCTCACCGGGCCGGATGCCGGGGAAGCTGACCCCCGGAACGCCGTCCATGTGGAAGGGCAGCAGCACCCCGTGCCAGTGGATAGACGTGTCTTCGTCCAGGGTGTTGGTCACCGACAGCCGCGCCGTCTGGCCCTCGCGCAGCCGGATCAGCGGCGCGGGCAAGGTCCCGTTGACGGTGATGGCGTGACCGGTGCGCCCGCCGACGGTGAACGGCGAATGGCCGACCGTCAGCCGCACGTCCGGTCCGTCGAGTGTGTGCAGGTCTGTCCTTAGGCCCGCTGACCCGCTCTGGGCCCATGCCGGCATCAACCCCTGGGCGGCGAAAAGCCCTGCGCCGCCTGCGAAGCCGCGCAGCAATGCGCGACGGTCTGTTTGAATCGATCTCATGCGTCTGTCTTGGCCCATCTGTCTGAACAAGCCTTACGTCAGAACCGCGCCCGCCCCTCGCGACGGCTGGTCGCAGGGGCTCATTCGGAGGGGCCGAGGCGATCCAGCAAGGCCTTTCGGGCGCGGGCAATCCTCAGTTCGACCGCCTTGGACGACAGTCCCAGTATCCGGCCGATCTCGGCATGAGACCGGCTTTCCAGAACCGCGAGCAGGAGCGGCGCGCGCTGACCGTCGGGCAGTTCATTCAAGGCGCGATTCAGACGCTCCACCCGCCGCCGATCATCCATCCGGTCCTCGGCCCCGGGCGTCGGGTCACCGACTGTCATGGCTTCCGGCGCGTCCAGGCCCATGACGCCCCTCACGAGACGACGCACGCGGCGGCGACGGCTCCAGTCCCGGCATTTGTTCAGGGCGATGGTGCGCAGCCAGGCTCCGAACGGCCGTTCGGGATCGTATCGACGAATCGACAGCCAGGCGGCGGCATAGGTCTCCTGGGTCAGGTCCAGCGCCTCGTCCGGGTCGCCGACGTAACGGCTGACGAACCGATGCAACTCACCCTTCGTCGCCGTCATCAGGCGCGAAAACGCCGCCCGGTCTCCCAGGGCGGCCTGGCCTTCGTCGGTATCGCCAGCCCCCACGCTCGTGTCAGTCGGCGTCGGCGCGCAGGGTCTCGACCACCGCGCGGTCGAACTCTTCCGCCTGCCGGGGCGTCAGCACGGCGCGCATCTCGAACACATGACGGATCGTCGCCATCTGAAGATCACCCATGGCGGTGTGGAAGTGATCGACGGCGGCCTGAACTTCGGGCGTCTCGCCTTGGCTGGCGGCAATCGCAGCCGACAGTTCCGCATTGGCCTGTCGTACCTCGGCTTCCAGTGGCGCTCGCCGCTCGGCGAACGCCGCTTCGATCTCGTCCAGACGCCGATCCTGTTCCGGGCTCAGGTCCAGCCTTTCGTGAACGAGGTGGTGGAAGTCGGCGGGCCTGTCCTGCCGCGCCTGTATGGTCATTGCACCCCAGGCCGCGGCCGCGCCTACGGCGGCGGCCAGCACGGCTGTGACCAGTGTGGACTTCAGCCCGCTCATCCGAGGGTGCTCCGGATACCAAGGGGTGTCGCTGCCATGCGGGGGCTGAAGATAGACAGTTCGCTGCGACCTGTTTCGACTGTCGGCGCCGTTACGCCACCGGCGACGCCGCCGATGGCCGCCGCGATTCCAAGCGCCGCGAACCGCAGCGATCGCTCACGTGTCCTGACTTGCGCCTGCTGCACGCGCTGCCAGACGCCGTCTTCCAGACCGTCGAGGGAGGCGGCTTCCAGAGGCGAACTCCGTGCAATCAAGGTATCCAGTTCGACCATGCCGATCATCTCCATGGGTTCCGCACATCTACGCAGGGTCCCTGTCCGCCCCTCGCAAGAGGGTGCTGTCCTCGCCGCACAAATAGAGCATAGTCACAGTCCTTCGCCACCGAGAGCCCTTCATGAAGCGCCTGATCTTCGCCGTCGCCCTCGCCGTATCGGCCTCCGTCATCGTGACCCCCAGCGGCGCTGTCTCATCCGCGTCAGCCCCGGCCGATGATGAAGCGGCGCGCCCCGCCATCGCCGTCGTGGACGCCTTTCATGCCGCCCTGGGGTCGGGCGACGCCGAGGCTGTCCTGGCCCTGCTCGCCGAGGACGTCGTGGTGCTGGAAGAGGGCGGTGCCGAGCGCTCGCGCGAGGAATACGCAGGCCATCACCTGCCCGCAGACATGGCCTTCGCCGCCGCCACCACCGCCGAGGTCACGCGCCGAGCGGCCCGGGTCGAGGGCGACGTCGCCTGGGTGCTGACCGAGGGCCGCACGACCGGCGCGTTCAATGGCCGGCCCGTCGACCGGCTGACCGCCGAGACCATGATCCTGCACCGGGACGGCGACGTCTGGCGTATCCGCCACATCCACTGGTCGTCGCGCGCGCCGCGCTGATTACATCGACGCCGGCGGCATCTGCACGCCCATCGCCGCGACAAGCCCCAGAAGGACGAGGCCGGCCGCCATCTCCAGGCCAATGCTGAGCTGCAGTCTCCGAACAGGCCCGTCGGTCGGGGTATCATGCGTGATGGCCCGCGCCAGGGCGGGCGTCAGGGTGAAGCGGTTATGCGCCGCCAGCCCGACCATCAGGATAAACAGGGCCAGCTTGCCCAGGAGCAGCAGGCCCCAGGTCGAGCTTGCAACCCGGACCACGCCGTCAATGCCGATCAGAAAGCCGGCGTTGATCAACCCTGTGAGCACCAGCACCGAAACGGCTGCCGAGCCGACCGTGGCGAACCCGGCAAGGGCACGCGTCGTCGTCTCGATCTCGCCTCCGAAAGGACGACACAGCCGCATGCAGAATCCTGCCAGCGCGCCCAACCAGACGGCGGCCGCCAGCGCATGAATGATGTCGGCGATCAGGTGGATGAGCCCCCCGGCTCCCTCGCTGGCCGCCCCGTGGCCGCTCCAGGCGAAGCTGGCTGTAGCCCCGGCGAACGCCGCGACAGCCATCAACTGCGCGACCTTCCTGTCCTGTCCGAACATCGAGATCGCGACCCCTGTCAGGGCCAGTATGGCGCGGGCGATGTGCGCCATGCCCAGACTGGTGGACTGGATCACGTAACCGATTGAAGCGGGGTCTGCGGCTGCTGCCCAGCCGCCTGCCATCATGGCCGTCTGAGCCACAAGGCCAGCGGCCGCCCCGACCGCCAGAAGCAGCCCGGCGGTGATGGCGACCCGACGCACCGAACGCGAAGGGACCGGTCCCGACGCATAGATCCGGAACAGTGGCAGTCCCAGCGCCACGACCGCCGCAGCGAACTGGAGCCACCTTAGGACGACGACGGTCAGGTCGATCGGCACGTCAGCGGACGGTGAAGCTGTAGTTTCCCGTCATGCGGTGACCGTCGGCCGCCGCGATGGCCCAGGTCACGCGATAGGTCCCGGCCGACAGCGGCGCTGCGAACGACCCGCCCAACGTCTTGCCGTCCTCCGACACCGTTTTGGTCAAGGCGATGGCGCGCCCCCGCCCGTCCTCGACCTCGACGTTGGAGAACGGCGCGGCGAACCGCTCGCTGAACGTCAGGCTGATCGTGCGGGGCGCCGACACAACCGCCCCGCTCGCGGGCGTAGCCGACACCAGCCGAGCATGCGCAGCGACGGGCGAGACGCTGATCACCACCGCCGCAGCAGCAACGAGCGAAAGGGTACGAACCATGGGAACCTCCAGAGACAAGCGATACTACGGCCCCCCGACGCTAATCCCTCACGGCTATGACGTCATCTCCAAGTCACTGGCCGCCGCGAAGCGGCGGCCAGACAGGTCAAAAGTCAGCTGGGAGTCGGGTCCGGTCCAATCGGCCGAGCCGGTGCGTCGCGATGAGAGCGGACGTTCGGGACCGGCACAATGAGCCAGAAGTCGCCGCTCGGATGTAGCGACGCAAATGTCCGCTATGGGTCGGGAGTTGACTGTCGCGTGAGGGTGGAATGCGGACACTTGCTCCGGGGCTACTGTGATCCCGGTTCGCAGTGAAATTCAGTCACCACGCGTCCTTCGCGGACTGATCCACCGCCGCCAAGCGACCACTGGAACCCGGAGTGCCACTGCCAACTGATTTTGCACCTATCGCCTGCATCGGGCTTGGCCTGACCGATGGCCATGAACGGGATGATGTAGAACCGCTGTTCGCCCGCAACTGTGCCAGAGAGCCCAACGGCGGTTGCTATGACCCCTGAGGCAAATGCGGGATCGGCGGAGACTTCGTTGACGGTAACGTCGTCCGTTCCGAGTTTCTCGGTCGGGGGAGTCTGGGTTGAGCCCGGCGCGTCGGCGCGGACGAACCGGTACGTGCAGCGGCTGGCTGCTGCGACCATTTGCGAGGGATCGCCGAGCCACAGGTCTTCCAGAATCAACTCATTCCCCGAGACGGATGCCGTGCCCGAAAGATCGAGGTTGGCGGGCCGCTGGTTGTCGCCCTCGACCTCGGCGCTGAAGGACTTGTCAGCAGCATCGAACCGGTAGGTGCCCCAATAGTCCCGGTAGGACTCAAACGGAATCCAGGTGACAGAAAATCGCTGCGCCGCATCAAAGACCAGTTCGTTGATTGGCGTCGGCACCACACCATCCGGGCAGGTTGCGCCGGTCTGTCGCCAGGTGCCCCTGAGCGGGGCTTGCTCCGGTGTCACGACACGGATCTGCGCTTCGAGCGGTTGATCACCAAGGCGCCCCGTAAGGGTCACCAAGGCGGAGGCCGGAGCGTCGTCAGCGACCCTGACAATGAGGTCCTCAGCGTCGAACTGCAGGATGCCCTCTGGCGAAAACGCGATGTCGGTGACGCAATGGCGGGGCGCCCGCTCAAAGGAATGGGGCCTGTCCGTCCAGTAGGCTTCCAGACTCACCGTCGCGCCCGGGGCGCGTTCAAGCGGTTGAAACCACCAGATCGCGACAGCGTTTTCCACGCGCGGCGCACACTCATCCGGCAGGGGAAGTAAAGCCAGGCTACCGGCGAAGATCAGAGCCTCAACCATCGGTCGTTCGTCCCTGCAATTTCGACGCGCTGACGCTACCAATGGCGGGGACGGCGATCAACGGTCCCTGACCCGCGCCATCGCGGCGGCGGGCGCTGTCAGGTCTCGGCGTCCGGCAGGTCGATTTCGACGAGGCGCCAGCCGAACAGGCCGTGGCGGTCCATGTTGAGGATCAGCGGCTGGTCCGGGCGGTCGGTCGTGGTCAGGCGCACCTCGACGCGGTTGGCGCCGCGATAGGTCCAGGACTTGTGGACGTCGTCCTCGGTCTCGCCGGGCGTGGGCTTCGGGCGGTTGAGCACGTCCTGGGGCTCGGGCGCCTCGGCGGTGCGGACCATGGTGGCCACGCCCTGGGGGGTGATGACGGCATCGATGGCGCCGGAGACGATGGCCGGGCCCAGCAGCATGCCGACGCCGGCCCATGCGGGGTCGATCTCGGAGCCCTCGGCCCGCATCTCGGCCATCATGCGGGCGTTCAGTTCGTCCTTGAGGCTTTGACGGACGGCGGGAAAGTCGACCAGCCGCTCCAGCGCGGCCTCGTCGCCCTGTTCGGCGGCGCGGGTCAGGGCCTGCATGGCAAAAATGGGTGACAGGGCCCAGGCCCCGAGCAGCAGTACGATCGCCAGACCGGCGACCCCGATAATCAGTTTACGCATAATCCCCTCAACTCTCCCTGACCCGGTCTGAACCGGGCACTCCCGCTACCGTAACGCTCCCCGGGGATCAGGGTTGCCGTGAGTCGCGGCCTTCGACTATCGCGATCAGCCGCCCTTGCGACCGCTTTGGCCGACGATCGGCACCCGCTCTTCCGGCAGGCTGACGTGCACCAGATGCCAGCTGAAGAAGCCGGTCCGGGCAAAGGTGAAGACGGTCTCGTCGCCGCTTTCGCCGATCACCGCCATGCGGGCCCGGTCCATGCCCCAATAGACCGGCCGGGGCAGCGGCCCGCCGGAGGGCGGTTCAGCCTCGGCACTGTCGGCCTCGGAGCGCAGGGCGGCGGACCGTCCCTCGCCCCGGGTCAGGGCGCCCAGAGCCGCAGGCGTCAAATAGGCGTCGGCCCTCGGCCCTTCGGCCACCGGTCCGCGCTGGAACTGACGCTGCACGGCGCCGATGGGATCCTCAAGGATGGAGGGTGGCGGCGTCAGGGTCTCGACCCGCCCGTTCAGCTGCGGGCCCAGCGCCTTGCGCATGGCGCCATAGTCCACCAGCCGGTCCAGCTCGGCCACGTCGCCGCTGTCGGCCGCGCTGCGCAGACCAAAGAAGGCCACGCCGGGCGCCGCAAAGAAGCTGATGACCAGCAGCACCACCACCGCCAGGATCAGATTGCCGATGATCTTCAAGACTGCCTCCGGGTCTGTAGGCCGCCAGAATGCACGAACCCGGCCCGGTCACAAACAAAAGCCCCGCCGAAGCGAGTCGGGCGGGGCTCAGATTACCTGCG
>CEPP01015337.1_pt1 | contig 51210 bp, 56 predicted proteins | sample 530521 | NCBI WGS metagenome assembly CEPP01 (sample SAMEA2620256, study PRJEB7988) | marine metagenome | biome: marine biome (ENVO:00000447); feature: surface water layer (ENVO:00002042); material: "saline water (ENVO:00002010), including plankton (ENVO:xxxxxxxx)" | depth 5 m | reverse complement strand
ACCCCGCCAATCCCCAGTTCACTGACCACTATTTCACCGGTGACTATCCGACGCGCCTGCTCGACCGCGAGATCGCGGAGGGCGGCCGCGACGCCTCCCCGCGTCAACTGTCCCTGCTGGTCAGCGCCTGATTCATGGTTGAGACCCCTGTGCTGAAAGACCGTATCGCCCTGGTCACCGGTGCCTCGCGCGGCATCGGCTATGAGGCCGCTCTGGGACTTGCCAAGGCCGGCGCCCATGTCGTGGCCACGGCCCGCACCCAGGGCGGTCTGGAAGAGCTGGACGACGCCATCTTTGCCGCCACCGGTCAGCACGCCACTCTGATCCCGTTCGATCTGGTCGATGGCGGCGCCATCGACCGGCTGGGCGGGGCGCTTTACGAGCGGTTCGGGCGGCTGGACATCTGGGTCAACACCGCCGCCACCATGGGGGCCGAGGGCCTGACCCCGGTGGCCCATGCGGACCCGCGCCAGTTCGCCAAGATCGAAAAGGTCAATCTGACCGCGGTCTATCGCCTGATCCGCTCGCTGGAGCCGCTGCTGCGCGCCTCGGACGCCGGCCGCGCCATCCATCTGACCACCAGCCTCGCCACCGCGCCCAAGGCCTTCTGGGGCAGCTATGCCGCGACCAAGGCCGCCGCCGAGGTTCTCGTGCGCTGCTGGGCCGACGAAATCGAGTCCACCCCGATCCGCGCCACCGTGCTGGACCCCGGCCGTATGCGGACCCGCCTGCGGGCCCAGGCCTATCCGGGCGAGGATCCCGAAACCCTGCCTCATCCGTCCGAAATCGCACCCCTGATCGTCGATCTGGCGCGCGGCGATCAGATGCCGCCGGGGGTGGTAAGCTTCAAGGATTGGAAGGCTTCGCAGGTCTGAATAAAGCGCTGTTCGACCTTCGATTGCGCTGTTAGCGTCGCGGCAAATCGGAGCCTTCCCCATGCGCCTTCTTCTCGCGGGTCTGACCACCCTCCTGCTGTTGCTGACGCCCGCCGCAGCCTCGGCCCAGGATCCCAGCCGCGCCGAGCTGGAAGGCGCCATGGTCGAGATGTTCTCGACCGAGAACGTCCTCATCATGAATGTCCACGGTGACGAGGGCACGCCCGAGCACTGGTATATGATCCGCGAGATCAGCGGCGCCAAGGTGACGTCCGACTGCTATATGGAGCTGGCGACGCCCACCATTCTCGACAACAGTCCGAATGTGACCCCGGCCCCCCACTACCGCATCGCCTGGTCCGGTCTGAGCGAGGTCGCGGCCGACGGCGACATCCTCTTCTTCAGGGCCGGTCACATGGCCGAGAACGAACTGGCCGGCATGCTGTTTGAAGACGCGGACCTCGCCGAAATGGTCGGGGCCGTGTTCGAATTCATGATCGACGACTGCAGCTGACGCGCTGATCGCCCCTACTTCTTCGGCGCGTGCTTCTGGCCAGTGCGGATGCGGCCGGAGCGGCTGACCTGGCGGGCGCCGCCGCGGGCGCCCTTTTGCACCGCCACGCTCTGACCGGCCTTCTTGGACGACCGCGCCTTCAGGCCGCTGACGATCTTCGGCTTGGGGCCACCGGCCTTCTTCTGCTCCAGCGCCTTGCCGGGCAGGTTGGACAGGGCCTCGGCCTTTTCGGCCTTCTTGATCCGGCGCGGTGCGGTCTTGGCGGCCCCCTTGTAGCGTTCCGGCCCCGACTTGGCGCCGCCCTCGGCATAGGGATTGGTCCCGCCCGATTTGACGGTCAGGCGCATGGGCGTACCCGGAAGGTCAAAACTCTCCCGCAAGGCATTGATCAAATAACGCTTGTAGGTCTCGGGCATCGATGATGCCCGGCTGGCAAACAGCACAAAGGTCGGCGGGCGAGCCTTGGTCTGGGCCATGTATTTCGGCTTGATCCGCTTGCCGTCAACGGCGGGGGGCGGGTGCCGCTGCGTGGCCACAGCCAGCCAGTCGTTGAGGTCGCGGGTTTTCACCTTCACCGACCAGGTCTCATGGGCCTTGATGATGGCAGGCATCAACCGGTCCACGCCCCAGCCCGAATGCGCCGACAGGGCCACGAACGGTGTGCCGCGCAGCTGGGACAGCTTGCTGTCCGCCAGTCGCGTCAGCTCGGCCAGACGCGCCTGGGGGTCTTCTTCCAGGTCCCACTTCGAGGCCACATAGACAATGGCCCGGCCCTCGCGCTCGACCAGATCGGCCAGCTGCAGGTCCTGGATGTCAAAGGCATTGTCCTTGTCCATCACCAGCACGACCACCTCGGCAAAGGTGATGGCGCGGATGGTGTCGGCGACCGACAGCTTCTCCAGCTTCTCCTGCACGCGGGCCTTGCGGCGCATGCCGGCCGTGTCGACCAACCGGATGTTACGCCCCTCATATTCCCAGTCGACCGAGATCGAGTCGCGGGTGATGCCGGCTTCAGGACCGGTCAGCATGCGATCCTCACCGATCAACCGGTTGATCAGGGTCGACTTGCCGGCATTGGGGCGACCGATGATGGCGATGCGGATCGGCTTGTCGGCGTCGTCCTCTTCGTCGGCGATGAAGGATTCCTGCCCGGCAGCAGCCACAAGGGCGGCATACAGGTCCGCCATCCCCTCACCGTGCTCGGCCGAAAGCGCCACCGGCTCGCCAAAGCCCAGGGCATGCGCCTCGCCGACGCCACCACCGCTTTCCCGGCTCTCGGACTTGTTGGCGACCAGCACGATGGGCTTGGGCTGACGCCGAAGGCGTTCGGCAAAGATCCGGTCCAGCGGGGTCACGCCTTCGCGGGCGTCGACCATGAACAGGATCAGGTCGCCGTCGGCAATCGCCGCCTCGGTCTGTTCGCGCATGCGCGATTCCAGACTGTCGTCGCTGATGTCCTCGAACCCGGCCGTGTCGATCAGGGTCAATTCAAGGTCGCCGAGACTGCCCTTGGCATAGCGACGATCACGCGTAACCCCCGGCCGGTCATCGACCAGGGCCAGGCGTTTTCCAACCAGCCGATTGAACAGGGTGGACTTGCCCACATTGGGGCGGCCGACAATGGCGAGTTTCAAGGCCATAGCGGCGTCTAGCGTGTTTCTCTTGTAGCCGAAAGGCGGATCAGCGGACGCTGATCACCTCACCGCGATCCGTGACGACCAGAATGGCCCCGTTGAAAGCCGTCGGCGCCACATAGGATGCCGCCCCGAGGTTCAGGGTCGAGATGACCTCGCCCGTCTTGGGGTTCAGCCCCACCAGCTCGCCATCGGAGTTGGTCAGCACCAGACGGTTGGACGCCAGCAGCGGCCCCGACCACGACGGACGCACCGTGCGATCAAAAAAGCCGAAGAAGCCGCCCTCCTGACGCACCCGGCCCTCGTTCAGGTCCTTGGTCCAGTAGACCTGACCCGTCTCGCGGTTCAGCACGCTAAGCTCGCCCGCCTTGGACACGATATAGACCACGTCGCCGACCGGCAGCGGCGCGTTGACGGCGGCGACTGGCACCTGCCAGCGGGCCTCGCCCGTGCGGACATCCATCGACGCCAGCACACCGGAATGGCTGGCCGCATAGACGAAGCCACGGCTGATCACCGGGCGACCGGCGACGTCCCGGATTTCCGAGAGGGCGCTGGTGCGGGTCGTGCGCGACAGTTCTTCTTGCCAGACCGGCTGGCCCGTGGTGGCGCGAAAGGCAAAGACCTCGCCCGACGACATGGGGGCGATCACCGTATCCCCGGTGATGGCCGGGCTGGAAGCCCGCATGATCCGCGCGGGCTCGACGATGCCACGGTACGACCACTCAACCGAGCCGGTGTTCACGTCGAACGCAATGACCTGGTTGTCCAGATCCACGACATAGACCCGCGATCCGGCCACAGTCGGGGCGCCGTGGATCGGCACATCGACGGGCGTCTGCCACAGCATGGCACCGCTGGTCTGGTCAAAGGCCGTCATGGTGCGATAGCCGGACGAGACGAACACCTTGCCGCCGCCCAGGGCGACGCCACCACCAAAGCCACCACCCTCGCGGACCTCGGGCTTGACCGAGGCGCGCCAGATCACCGATCCGGTCTGGGCGTCCATCGCCGTGACCGTGTCCTCGCCGTCCAGGGCGAAGATGCGACCGTTCTCGGCCACGGCCGGGGACATCACCTGGCGGGTCCGGGCCGAGCCTGCCCCGATGTTGCGCCGCCAGGCGATGGTGAAGTCAGCACCCGCAATCACATGCTCGACCGCATTCTCGGCATTGCCGCCCGGCATCGGCCAGGACACGGCGGCCTGCGGACCGGGGATGAAGAAGTCACGCCCCGCCAGCGCCGGCGACGGCACCATGGCCTGATCGAACTCCAGTACCGACAGACGCTCGCCTTGCGAGGCGACCGGCCCCGCATCCGGCGAGCGGCCGAGGCTGAACGGCAACAGATTGCTGACGGTCCCGCAGGCGGTGACGGACAGGGCCGCGCCACAGACGAGCAGCGTTCTGGCGAACCGGTTCATAGACATACTCCTGAACGTGGACGTCATTCGGCGGGGGCCGGTTGGGCCGACGCCGGTGCCTGGGCTTGTGCCTCAGGCGAAGCGCCCGCTTCTTGCGGCGAGACCACCTCCGGAGGGGCCTTCTGGGCGGCAAGGGTGCCGGGCAGCGAGCCGAGCGTGCCACCGTCGATCATGGCGATCGCGGCCTGGGCGCGCTGGCGAACCGTGTCGGGCACGTCCTGTCCCAGTTGCAGCTGAACGAAGGTCGCGCGGGCCTCGGTGTTCTTACCGAACTGCAGCTGGGCCATGGCCATCGCTTCAAGCGCCTGGGGCCGGAACGGGCGACCTTCGCGGGTCAGCGGCGTCAGGCGTCCCTCGATGTCCTCATAGGTAGCGTCGGTGTCCATCACCAGCAGGGCGGCCTTGAACGCCGAGGAGTCGGACAGCAGCGGATCGCCGACCGCCCTGGCCGACTGGTCCAGCAGTTCGATGGCTTCGTCGACACGGTTGGCGGCCAAGGCCAGACCGGCGCGCTGGGCCAGGGCCATGGACTTGTAGGCGCCGTTGCCCTCGCGCTCGGCTTCAGCAAAGGCGGACTCGGCAGCGGCCAGGTCATTGGTCTGCAGGGCCTCGATGCCCCGCTCATAGGCGACGGACGCATTGGCGGCGCGCGAGGTCTGGTACGACTGCCAGCCCCACCAGCCCAGCGCCGCAATCAGGGCCAGCACCAGGATGCCGCCCACCACGGGCAGCCACGTTCTGGCCAGTCGCTTATAGCGGTCGGAGCGAAGCTCCTCCTCGACCTGCTCGAAGATATCCGTCACGAAAAAGCACGCCCCAAGTCGTTAATCTGAGTTCGGCGCGACCCTAGACCATTTTCGGCCCGGGTCGAGACGCCCCCATTGAAAAAGCGCATAATCTGTCCGCAACGAAAAACCGCTACGACGCGACCGGCTTGCGCGAGAAATAGGTCTCGACTTCGGCAGGAAAACGGCGGGCACGAACATCTTCGGCATAGCTTGCCACGCCGGACAGGATATGGCCCCGCATATCGCCATACCGGCGCACGAATTTGGGCGTCCAGTCGAACAGGCCCAGCATGTCCGGCGTCACCAGAATCTGGCCATCACACTCGGCCGAGGCCCCGATCCCGACGGTCGGCACAGTGATGGCGCGGGTGATCTCGCCGGCCAGACCTTCGGCCACACCCTCGATCACCACGGCAAAGGCCCCGGCGTCGGCGGTAGCCTCCGCCTCGGCCATGACGCGCAGGCGCTCGTCCTCGGTCTTGCCCTTGGCCTTGAACCCCCCCTCGGTGAGCACCGCCTGGGGCCTGAGTCCCACATGCCCCATCACCGGAATGCCGCGCTCCACCAGATAGGCGATGGTCTGGGGCACGGTCGGGCCGCTTTCCAGCTTGACCCCCTGCGCCCCGGTTTCCTTCATCACGCGGGCACAGTTCTGATAGGCCAGTTCCTTGCCGCCTTCGTAGCTGCCGAACGGCATGTCGACGACGACCATGGCCCGTTTCGCCCCGCGCATGACGGCCTGCCCGTGCAGGATCATCATCTCCAGCGTCACGCCGACCGTATTGGGCAGGCCGTGCACCACCATGCCCACGCTGTCGCCGACCAGCAGCAGGTCGCAATGCTCGTCCAGCAGCGCCGCCGTCGGCGCGTCATAGGCGGTCAGGCAGACCAGCGGCTCCTTGCCCTTGCGGGACTGGATATCCGGCGCGGCAAGGCGACGGACGGTTTCCTGTTTCTGGCTGGACATGGTCGGCTCCGGGACAGCTTTCGCATTGCAGCATAACCGCCCCGGGGGACCACGTCACCCGCAGGCCGTGGCGTCCGGCTCAGACGTCCTGCGACAGGCGCACCACGCCGGCCAGCGCCAGGGCCGCCACGGCCGCCGCCGCGATCCAGAACATCTGCATACTGCCCAGACCGCCCAGAGCCAGATCCGCCACGCCCCAGCGCTCCAGCGCCGCCTGAAGGGCCGAGGCCACATCCAGATTGATCGACTGGCCCGCCGCCTGCGCCGCGTCCACGCCCGGCAGGGCCTCGGCGCCGCCCAGATCCATGTCGAGGGTCAGCATCTCGCGCAGGGCCACGACCCCGCCGATCGCACCCGCAATCCCCAGACCGACCGCGCGGAAGCGAGCGCCACTCTGCAGGCGGGCGTCCAGATCGGCCACGAACAGGGCCGTGTCCGGCATCGGCGGCGTCCGGTCAAAGGCGCGCTCGATGAAGGGATCGAATTCATCAACCGACATGCGAGTCCCTCCTTGTTTCGCCAGCCCCGGGATTGAGTATCTGGCGGAGTTTATCCAGACCACGTTTGACATGAGACTTCACCGTTCCAAGCGGCAGATTTAGGGCAGCAGCGATCTCCGGATGGGTCATCCCGGCCCCGTGGCCGAGCGACACACACAGGCGTTCCGCCTCGCTCAGGGTCTGCAGGGCCGCGTCCAGGTCGAACCGGCCAAGGGGATCGACACTCGACACCTGATCTTCTGCCGAATCTTCCGAAACATAGCGCGCCTCTTTCTCGCGTCGTTTGAGATAGAGGCGCGCGGCGATACGCTTGACCCAGGCCGCGAAGGTGCCCTCGCCCCGGAACTCGGTGCACCGCTCATAGGCCAGGATGAAGGCATCCTGGGCGATGTCATCGGCGAGAGAGGGCTGGGCCCCCATCCGCCGCAGTAGGGCCCGCACGGTCGACGAATGCCGCCGCACCAGTTCGCCGAACGCCCGCCGGTCGCTGGCCGCGGCCAGGGCGGCCAGCTCCACATCGTGCCGGTCGGACAGGCCGGGTTGGGTCATGGTCGTGTCCCCCTTCGATCCCGACCTCAGTCCCTGTTCTTGTTGAAGAAGCTCAGGATCAGGAAGGCCAGACCGATGGTCGCCGGAATGACGGCAAAGGCCAGCATACCGTCGCCAACATGGTCGCTCCACTCGCGCTCGCCCAGATTATTGATCAAGCTGAAGGCGGCGATGCCGATACCGACGGCCAGCCAGATGATGCCGCGGCGGATGTCCTTGGTGCGTGACGGCAGGTTCTTGGTGATGTCCTTGCTCAGCGCCTCGATCACTTCGGGCGGCAGGGGCTGGCCCTTGTCGATGGCGGTGCGAACCGTCGTCTGGATCTCCCGACGCTCGCGACTCTTCAGATAGCTGGGGCCGACAACGATCGCCACGATAGCGGCGAAGATGGTCCCGACGATGAAAATGGCGACGATGCCCTCGTCCATGGTTTGATCCTCTCAAGCGGCCTGAAACAGAATGTTCCCGGCTTCTATGGGGGAAGAGGCGCCGACAGGGTTGAACAGATGCGTCGCCCCGGGTGAAATCTTCGTAAGGTTGCCGCCGGCCGTACGGAGTATCGCGTCATGACCACCCGCCGTCGTCTGCTGGCCGCCCTCCCCGCCCTGTCGCTCGCCGCCTGCGCGACGGGCCGATCCGGTGGCTACGCCTCCGGCCTGACGGTCGCCACCTTCAACATCTGGCACGACCAGGGCGACTGGCCCGCGCGCCTGCCGCTGATCGAGGCCACCTTGCGAGCCGCCGACGCCGACGTCATCGGCCTGCAGGAAGTGCTCCAGAACGGCGACGCCCTGCCCAATCAGGCCCGGACGCTGGCCGACCGGCTGGGCATGCAGATGGTCTTCAGCTCGGTCGATGCCGAGGATCAGCCGCGCCGTTATGGCAATGCCCTGCTCACCCGTCTGCCGATCCTCGACGATGACTCGATCCGGCTGGAGCCGCTCGACGACTACCGCACCGCCCAGCGCATCCGCTGCCGCAGGGCCGACGGCACGGTGATCGACATCGCCAATACCCATTTCCACCACACGCCCGACGGCGGCGCCATTCGCGCCCGCCAGATCGCACACCTGCTGGACTGGCTGCCCGACGACGGCACACCGCTGATCCTGATGGGGGATCTGAACGCGCCGCTGGACAACCCCGAGATGGCCCCGCTGCGCGCCCGCTTTTCCGAGGCCCTGTGGACCCTGCATCCCGATCAGGCCGACCGCACCACGCTCAACACTGCGCTCGGCCACCGCTCGGTGCAGATCGACCATATCCTGTATGAGGCCGCAGCCTTCACCCCGGTCGAGGCCGCGATTGTTGGCGATCAGCCGGTCGGCGAGGTGTGGCCCTCCGACCACTTCGCCAAGGTCACGCGCTTCAGGACGGCCTGAACCGCCGCACCAGCAGGCCCGCCGTCACCAGTGTCAGCGCCGCCACCCCGCCGATCATGCCAACCTGTTCGGCCAGTGGCGCCAGCGCAGGCCCCATGACCCTCAGCACCGGCAGGGCAAACACGGTCAACAGACAGGCCACCAGCACCCACGGCAGCAGCGCCAGTTGGCTCATCCAGAAACGGCGGCGCGCCAGGCGCTCGGCCACGGCCAGCTCAAAGGTCGCATCACGCGGCCCGGGAGTTCCGGCCGCGAGGAAGGCTTTCAGTGTGTCATCCGGCGTCATGGGCGCCTCCCAGAACTGACAGAAGCCGGGCCCGACCTCTGCTGACGTGAGACTTGACCGTCCCGAGCGGCAGATTCAAGGCCGTGGCCGCCTCGGCATGCGACCAGTCCTGCGCCAGACACAGCAGCACACAGGCCCGCTCCGGCGGCGACAGGCCGCACAGGGCCCGGTCCAGCGACAGGGCGTCCTCGGGCTGGACGCCCGCCGGCACCCCCTGCCCCTCCAGCCAGGCCAGATCCCGGGCCGAACCCCGGCGTGTCGAGCGGATGCGGCTGAACGCCTTGCGCCAGGCGATGCCCATCAGCCAGGTGCGAAAGCCCTCGGCCCGCTTCAGCTCCGACAGCCGTTGCCAGGCGATCACCAGCGCTTCCTGCGCCAGATCGTCGGCCTCGGCCCAGCCGCCGCCCATCAGCGGCCGCAGAAACCCGCGCAGTGCCGCCTGATGCCGCTCGACCAGACGCGAAAAGGCCGCGTCCGACCCGGAACGGGCGGCCGCGACCAGTTCGGCATCGGATCGGGTGTCGATCACAGCCCTGCCCCGACACGGACCTCAGGATCGGTTGCTTCGCCGCCGTCCCAGCTTCATCAGGCCGGACACGAGGCAGGCCACGCCAACGGCCCCCAGTACCATGGCCACGATCAGAAAGGCGTCCGACTGGCCGTACATATTCGTCCAGCTGGCATAGCCGAACCCTGCCGCCAGCAAGCCCATCAGCACCACGGTGAACCAGGTGCCGTCGTCACCCCCGCTACTCGAGCCGGTTGCCCCGCTCCACATCTCGCTCTCGGAATCGATAGGCTTGTCCAGCACGCGCAGCAGCGCCTCGGGCGGCTCCTGCCCCTTGTCAGCATAGGTCTTCAGCAACTTCAGCGTCTCGCGCTGTTTGCGATAGTTCAGCCAACTGGAAAAGCCGCCGAACACGAACCACGCCATCGGGAACAGCAACCACCAGTACGAACGAAACAGGTCTTCCATCTCTCGATCTCCGCATCGGGCTCGTCGACAATCGACGGACCGGTTATGGTGTAGTCGTCACCCTGCGGCGGTTTGGATGCAGGGGCGCGCGACGTTATCCGAGCGCGGCGTTCCATTCCTCCGGCTTGAACCCGACCAGCAGAACCTCGCCCGCCTCCAGCACAGGTCGCTTGATCATCGAGGGCTGGGCCAGCATCAGGGCCACGGCCTTGTCAGAATCCAGATCGGCCTTGTCCGCCTCAGGCAGTTTGCGAAACGTCGTCCCGGCCCGGTTCAGCAGCTTTTCCCAGCCGACCCGCCCGACCCAGCCCCGCAGCCGCGCCTCCTCGACTCCCGCCTTCTTGTAGTCGTGGAAGGTGTAGGGGTGCCCTTCCCCCTCCATCCACACTCGCGCCTTCTTGACCGTGTCGCAGTTCGGAATGCCGTAGAGGATGGCGGTCATGGGAGGTCTCCAGAGAATCGCTTGAGCCCGATCCTGCCGACACAGTCCCTCGAGGGCCACCGCTTGCATTTAACTTATTGGTTTAATATAGTCGTCGCCACACCCCACTGGAGGACCCGCCATGACCTATGCCGATCCGAAATGTCGCCTGATCCCCTGCCTGTGGTTCGACCATCAGGGCGAGGAGGCCGCCAACTTCTATGTCTCGCTGCTACCTGACTCGCGCATCGATCACGTGACCCGCGCGCCGGACGACTATCCGGGTGGAAAGGCGGGTCAGGCGCTGGAGATCCAGTTCACCCTCGCCGGTCAGCCGTACTCGGCGCTCAACGGCGGGCCCTATTTCACCTTTACCGAAGCCATTTCCCTTCAGGTGATCTGCGACGATCAGGCCGAACTGGACCGGTTGTACGCGGCCCTGTCGGTTGTGCCCGAGGCCGAACAGTGCGGCTGGCTGAAGGACAAGTACGGCCTGTCCTGGCAACTGATTCCGCGGTCCATGCCGGCCATGCTGTCCGATCCGGATACGGCAAGGGCCAAGCGGGTCTTTCACGCCATGATGGAGATGAAGCGGCTCGACCTCGCCGCGCTCGAGGCCGCCTACTCCGACTGATCGTCGCCTGGCACGGCACAGAAGATGTCGTGGAGCATACCCATCAGGGCCTGCACCCGCGCATCGGCAATGGAATAGTAGATCGAGCGCGACTCCCGCCGGGTCTTGACCAGACCGGCCTGACGCAGCTCGGCCAGTTGCTGCGACAGGCCCGGCTGCTTCAGTCCCAGGTCGCGTTCCATCTCGCCGACCGCCCGCTCCTGATGCACAACGTGGCACAGGATCAGCAGACGCGTGGGATTGGCCATCTGCCGAAGCAGGTCGGCGGCCTCCGGGGCCTTGGCCTTCAGACGGACCATGGCCTGTACGTCAGGCAAGGGAAGGGTCTCGGCGCTCATGGCGTCCATATGGGGAGGCTGCGTCATCACGTCCAGATAATTACACACTTGCCGTAATTATGAAACTGTTTATATCGGGTCTCCACAGCACGGAGACTTCTGATGTCCGCGACCTCCCCCTCCCCCGACACCGCCAGAGACCATGCCGCCTCCGTGATCAGCGCGGCCCTCGCCGATCCGCGACAGCGCCCCGTGCTCAAATCCTTCTTCGACGACGCCACCTTTACCGTCAGCCACGTCGTGCATGACCCGGCGACGAAGAAGGCGGCCCTGATCGACAGCGTGCTCGACTTTGACCCGCCGTCGGGCCGCACCTCCCACGCCTCGGCCGATGCTCTCATCGCTTACGTCGAGGCCGAGAACCTGACCATCGAATGGCTGCTGGAAACCCACGCCCACGCCGACCACCTGTCGGCCGCCCCTTATCTTCAGGAAAAGCTGGGCGGACGTCTGGCCATCGGCCATGAAATCCTGACCGTCCAGGACGTGTTCGGGAAAATCTTCAACGAAGGCACCGAATTCCGCCGCGACGGCAGCCAATTCGACCAGCTTTTCAACGACGGCGACCGCTTCACCGTGGGCTCGCTCGAGGCCACCGTCCTGCATGTACCCGGTCACACCCCCGCCTGTCTGGCCTATGTGATCGGCGATGCGGTCTTCCCGGGCGACACCCTGTTCATGCCCGACTATGGCACCGCCCGTTGCGACTTCCCCGGCGGCGACGCCCGCACCCTCTATCGCTCGATCCATCGGCTGCTCAGCCTGCCGGACGAGGCGCGGGTGTTCCTGTGCCACGATTACAAGGCGCCCCCGGGCCGCACCGAGTTCGCCTGGGAAACCACGATCGGGGCCGAGCGCACCGGCAATATCCACGTGCGCGAAGGCATCAGCGAGGACGAGTTCGTCACCATGCGCACCCAGAGGGACGCGACCCTGGCCATGCCCCGGCTGATCTTGCCGTCGGTTCAGGTCAATATGAACGGCGGCCGCCCGCCCGAGCCGGAATCGAACGGCACCCGCTACCTCAAGCTGCCCCTCAACACCCTTTAGGACCCGAGCTTATGGAGCCCATCTCCTATATCTGGCCGCTGACCGGCGGCTTGCTGGTCGGCGCTTCGGCTGGCCTGTTCCTGCTGATGCATGGCCGCGTGGCCGGTATTTCGGGCCTGATGGCCAGTGGCCTGCGTCTGGGCGGCAGCGGCCCTCGCGGGCTCAGCCTCGGCTTCCTCGGCGGTCTGCTGGGCGGGGCCCTGCTGGCCGGTCTGGTGATCCGCACGCCCGAGGTCATCGTCACCTCCAGCCTCCCGCTGTTGATCGTCGGCGGTCTGCTGGTCGGATTCGGCACACGCTGGGGGTCCGGTTGCACCAGCGGTCACGGCGTCTGCGGTCTCGCCCGGCTGTCACCGCGTTCGCTGGCGGCGACCGCCCTGTTCATGGCGACCGCGGCCCTGACCGTCTTCGTCACCCGCCATCTGACGGGGATGATCTGAGATGCGTCTGCTCATCGCCATTGTCTGCGGCGTCCTGTTCGGCGCCGGCATGATCGTCTCCGACATGGTCAATCCCGCCCGCGTCCTGGCCTTTCTGGACGTGACCGGTGACTGGGACCCCTCGCTCGCCTTCGTCATGGGCGGCGCCCTGATCCCGTCCGGGCTGGCTTATCTGATCCACCGGCGGATGCACGCCCCCGTACTGGCTGACGAGTTCCGGGTGCCGACCAGCCGCCGGATCGACCGCCCCCTGATCGGCGGCGCCATCCTGTTCGGCCTCGGCTGGGGGCTGGTCGGCCTGTGCCCCGGCCCGGCGCTGGCCGCCCTGACCACCGCCAGCTGGCAGGCCGCGATCTTCGTCGTCGCCATGCTGGCCGGCATGACACTGTTCCGCTTCACTGCAGGCCGCTCGGCCTGACGCAACAAGACAATCAACGGAGGACATCATGGCCGGACGCCCGCTTGACGAGGGTCTCAGCACCTCACCCCAGATCGCACCGGAAGAGGTAGCCATCGTCGCCGCCGCCGGTTTCCGCGCGATCATCTCCAACCGCCCCGACGGCGAGGAGCCCGGTCAGCCCAGCGCGGCAGACATGAAGGCCGCTGCCGAAAAGCACGGCCTCGCCTTCCGCCACATCCCCGTCACCGGCGCCGGCATCGGCCCGGAGGACGTCGCAGCCATGGCCGACGCCCTCGACACCCTGCCCGGCCCGATTTTCGGCTTCTGTCGCAGCGGCACCCGGACTGCCATGCTGTGGGCGCTGTCCAGGGCGCCGTCCTCGGACCCCGACACCCTGATCGCCGCCGCGCGCGACGCCGGCTATGACCTGTCGGGCCTGCGTCCCCGGCTCTAAGGAGTCCCGCGTGGACCTTTCCCTCTTGCAGTACGGGCTCGGCGCGGCCGCCGGGGCGCTGGTCGGCTTTTCCCTCGGCCTCGTCGGCGGAGGTGGCTCAATCCTGGCCGTGCCCCTGATCGTCTATCTGGTCGGAGTGAAGGAGCCGCATCTGGCGATCGGCACCAGCGCGCTGGCGGTGGCCGCCAATGCCGCGCTCAATCTGATCCCCCACGCGCGTCACGGCACGATCAAATGGAAGATCGCCGGCCTGTTTGCTGCGGCCGGGGTCGTGGGTGCCATGCTGGGCTCGACCCTGGGCAAGGCCGTGGGCGGCCAGAAGCTGCTGGCCCTGTTCGCCGTGCTGATGGTGATCGTCGGCGTGCTGATGCTGCGCGGCCGCAAGGGCGACGGCGACCCGGATGTCACCCTGACCTCCGGCAATGCACCCAAACTGGTCGCCACCGGCACCGCCACCGGCATCCTGTCCGGCTTCTTCGGCATCGGCGGCGGCTTCCTGATCGTGCCCAGCCTGATGTACGCCACACGCATGCCGATCTTCTATGCGGTCGGTTCATCGCTGGTCGGCGTCACCGCCTTCGGGCTGACCACGGCGGCCAACTATGCCCTGTCCGGCTGGGTCGACTGGCCCTTGGCGGGGGTCTTCATCGGTGGCGGTCTGGTCGGTGGACTGATCGGCGCAGGCCTCGCAAAGACCCTCTCGACCCACAAGGGCGCGCTCAACACCGTCTTCGCCACCCTGATCTTCGTCGTCGCCGCCTATATGCTGTACCGCAGCGCCGGCGCGTTGGGGCTGATCGGGTAGGAGCTCACTCCCACTCGATCGTGCCCGGGGGCTTGGACGTCACATCATAGACCACGCGGTTCACGCCACGCACTTCGTTGACGATCCGCGTCGCGGTCTTGCCCAGGACGTCCCACGGGAACTCGAAGAAGTCCGCTGTCATGCCGTCGGTCGAGGTGACGGCGCGCAGGGCCAGCACCTTCTCATAGGTCCGGGCGTCGCCCATCACCCCGACCGTCTTGACCGGCAGCAGCACGGCGAACGCCTGCCAGATGTCATCGTACAGGCCCGCCTTGCGGATTTCGTCCAGATAGATGGCGTCGGCCTCCTGCAGGGTCGCGACGGCGTCCGGCGTGATTTCGCCGGGGATGCGGATGGCCAGACCCGGCCCGGGAAAGGGATGGCGGCCGACGAAAGCATCGCTCAGGCCCAGTTCGCGGCCCAGCGCCCGCACCTCGTCCTTGAACAGTTCGCGCAGCGGCTCGACCAGCTTCAGCTTCATATAGTCCGGCAGCCCCCCGACATTGTGGTGGCTCTTGATCACATGGGCCTTGCCGCTCGACGAGGACACGCTCTCGATCACATCGGGATACAGAGTCCCCTGGGCCAGGAATTCGGCGCCCTCGATCTTGCTCGACTCCCGGTCGAAGATTTCGATGAAGACCCGTCCGATGATCTTGCGCTTGGTCTCAGGGTCCGCCTGTCCGGCCAGTTCGCCGAGGAATTCCTTCGACGCATCCACTTGGATCAGCGGGATGTTATAGTGCTCCCGGAACAGGGTCGTTACCTGTTTGGCCTCATCCTTGCGCAGCAGGCCGGTGTCGACGAACACACAGGTCAGCTGGTCGCCGATCGCCTCATGGATCAGCACCGCCGCGACCGAACTGTCGACCCCGCCCGACAGGCCGCAGATCACCTTGGCGTCGCCGACCTGTTCGCGGATCTGGGCGATCTTCTCCTCGCGATAGGCCGCCATGGTCCAGTCGCCCTTCAGCCCGGCGATGCCGTGGGTGAAGTTCTTCAGCATCCGGTCGCCGCGCGGCGTGTGCATCACCTCGGGGTGGAACTGGATGCCGTAGAAGCGCCGCGCCTCGTCCCCGATCACCGCATAGGGCGAGCCGGGCGAGGTCGCGATCACATCAAAGCCCTCGGGGATGGCGACGATCTTGTCGCCGTGGCTCATCCAGACCGGCTCGTCCTCGCCGACGCCCGCCAACCCATCCAGCAGGGGCGAAGCCTTTTGCACGGTGATCTCGGCGCGACCGAATTCGCGGGTATGGCCGCCCTCGACCTTGCCACCCAGCTGCTCGCACATGGTCATCTCGCCATAGCAGATGCCCAGCACCGGAACGCCCGCCTCGAACACCGCCTGCGGCGCGCGCGGACTGCCCTCTTCGTGCACGCTCTCGGGCCCGCCCGACAGGATGATCGCCGCCGGGTTCATCGCCGCCATCGCGGCCTCGGCCTTCTGGAACGGATGGATCTCGCAATAGACCTTCGCCTCGCGCAGCCGCCGCGCGATCAGCTGCGTCACCTGACTGCCGAAATCGACGATCAGGACTTTCTGGTGTTCGGGCTGGCTCATGCGATCGGTTCCGGGGCGGCAGGTTGGGCGGGGTCTAGTCGGTCAGGTGCCGAACGATCAAGGGCGGCGGGGCCGTGCGCTTCCAGCACAGCCACCAGCCGGTCCCAGACGTTCGCAAGGTTTTCATCGACGTGATGCAGGGTGGACGTCCAGTCCTCCAGCGCCTTCAGCTCGGCCCGACCGTCCGACACCCCGCGCAGGGCGACCAGCGGCACATCGAACGTCTGCGCCGCCCGCACCAGCGCCCAGGTTTCCATATCGACCATCTCGGCACCGATGGCGTCATAGCCTGCGCCCGACACCACATCGGCGCCGGTCGACAGGGTCGCGGTCGGCACGCCAGGGATCGGGCACGGCAGCGGCAAAGTCGCCGGCAGGTCCGACAGCGGCGTCACCCCCTTCGGAAATCCCAGCGCGCTCGCGTCCATGTCGCGGTACTCGACCGAGTGCGCCTGATAGACCGCCGCATGCTCCAGCGTCCGCGATCCGCAGGACCCCAGCGACACGATCAGATCAGGCCGCTCACCCTTCGCCTCCAACCGGGCCAGGGCCGCCGTCAGAGCGACTGCGGCCTCAACGGGACCGATGCCGGTCATCAGCGGCTGGATGCGCGCCCGCAGATCCGCGCCATACTCGGCCAGTGCCGCCATGACCGGAAGCACCGTGACCGCGCCATAGCGTTCCAGCCGTGCCGTCATTCTCCTCGCTCATAGGCGGCAAAGAAGAAGCCGTCGGTCCCGGTCGAGCCGGGCGACAGCCGCACCCGCGCCTGCGGGCCCTCGGCCCACGGGGGTGTCACCGGCACCGGCCGGAAACCGGGGTTGGCCGCCTCGAACGCATCGAGGCTGGCCTCATTCTCGCGGGTCAGCAGCGAACAGGTCACATAGACCAGCCGCCCGCCGACCTTCACCAATTTGGCCGCCTGCCCCATGATCCGGACCTGCAGGGCGTGCAGCCGCTCGACCTCGTCCGGCTTCAGCCGCCAGGCCTCTTCCGGATGCCGCCGCAGCGTGCCCGAGCCCGAGCACGGCGCATCGACGAACACCAGATCGGCCTCGCCGTTCAGGGCCTCGGCCCCGCCACCGTTCTGGCCCAGCAGCCCCAGCTCGGCCTCGACCCCGGCCCGCGCCAGACGCGGCTGGATGTTGTCCAGCCGCTTTTGCACCACATCACAGGCGACCAGCCGGCCCCTGCCCTGCATGGCCTGGGCCAGCGCCAGCGTCTTGCCGCCGCCGCCCGCGCAATAGTCCACGACCGTCATCTCCGGCCGGGCATCCGCCAGCCAGGTCACCACCTGACTGCCCTCGTCCTGAACCTCAAAGCGTCCGGCCTTGAAGCCCTCCAGCGCCTGAATGTTGGGCGGCGGCTCCGACGTCAGGCGCAGTCCCCACGGCGACCAGGGCATGGGCTCGGGTGACAGGCCGGCGGCGCGCAGCTCGGCTTCGACATCCTCGACCGTGGCCACGGCGCCGTTGATGCGCAGGTCGATCGGCGCGCGCGGCGCCATCAGGGCGTGGGCTTCAGCGGCCCAGCCCTCGCCAAAGGTCGCCTTCAGATCCTCGACCACGAATTCGGGCAGGCCCGCCTCGACCCAGCCGGGCAGCTCGCTGTCCTTGATCGCCAGCCGTCCGCGCTCGTGTTTCGACAGCGGCCCCGGGCCATAGCCCTCGCCCGTGTGCAGCGCCTCGATCTCTTCCAGCGACAGACCGTCCAGTGTGGCCAGCGACCCGATCACCAGCGCCCGCCCGTCCTCGCGTCCGCCCATGATCCACGACAGACGTCCGCGCGCACGCAGGACCTTATAGACCCGGTCGGCGATCGCCTTGCGGTCCTTGGACCCGGCATAGCGGTTCTGCTGGCCCCAGGCCTTGACCACCACCTCGGCCGGTTGGCGTCCCTGGGCGATGGAGTCCAGGATGGAGGCGGCGGCGGCGAGACGGGCAGCAGGGGTCATTCAGCTCTTTCAGACAAACAGGGCGGCGATGATCATGACCAGACCGGCCAGGCCACCCATCCACACCAGACTGCGCACATAGGGCACGCCAAAGGCATAGAGCGGCACATAAAGGAGACGCGCCGCCAGATAGAGGTGAGCGCCCCACGCCGTCAGCTCACCGGTCTTGTCGGCCACCACCGCCATCAGCACAGCAGCGATGAACAGCGGCAGGGTCTCGAGCAGATTGTCCTGCGCCCGCTTCAACCGTCCGGCCAGCTTGCCCGGAGGCGGCGGATTGCCGTCGCGCGGCCCGGCATTCCACTTGCCGCCCAGCTCGGCGGTACGCGCAGCACCCGCGGCCAGAATCTGGACCAGCGCCAGCACCAGTGTGGCGGCCAGTACGATAAACTCAGGCGTCATATCCATGGCCGAAACCCTCCCCTAGCCCTGCCGATAGTTGGGCGCTTCACGCGTGATCATCACGTCATGGACGTGACTTTCCCGCAGGCCCGCATTGGTGATGCGCACGAACCGGGCGCGCTTCTGATACTCGTCAATGGTCGCCGCCCCGACATAGCCCATGGCGGCACGCAGGCCCCCGACCATCTGATGAAGCACCGGCGAGATCGGCCCCTTGTAAGGCGTCTGTCCCTCGATACCCTCGGGCACCAGCTTTTCGGACGAGACCTCTTTCTGGAAGTAGCGGTCTGCCGAGCCACGGGCCATGGCCCCGACCGAGCCCATGCCGCGATACGACTTGTAGGACCGGCCCTGGTACAGGAACACCTCGCCCGGGCTTTCGTCGGTGCCCGCGAACATCGAGCCCATCATGGCCACGCTCGCCCCGGCCGCAATGGCCTTGGCCAGGTCGCCCGAATATTTGATGCCGCCGTCGGCGATCACCGGCACGCCCGTGCCCATCGCCGCGCGCGCCGACTCCATAATGGCGGTCAGCTGCGGCACGCCGACGCCGGCCACGATCCGCGTGGTACAGATGCTGCCCGGCCCGATCCCGACCTTGACCGCATCAGCCCCGGCATCGATCAAGGCGCGCGCGCCGTCATAGGTGGCGACGTTTCCGGCCACGATCTGCACCCGGTTGGTCTCGCGCTTGATGCGTTCCACCGCCCGCGACACCTGCACCGAATGGCCATGCGCCGTATCGATCACGATCACATCGACGCCTGCCTCCGCCAGCGCCAGTGACCGCTCATAGCCATTGTCACCAACGGTCGAAGCCGCACCGACCAGCAGCCGTCCCTGATCGTCCTTGGCGGCGTGCGGGTGGGCCTGGGCCTTTTCGATGTCCTTCATGGTGATCAGGCCGGTGGCGCGCATGTCGCCGTCGACCACGATCACCCGCTCGATCTTGCGCTCGCGCAGGATGGCGATGGCCTCATCGCGCCCCGTCCCTTCCGGCACCGTGTACAGCGGCTCACGCGTCATCAGCTCGGCCGCCTTGCGATCCGGAGAGGTATCGAACCGCATATCGCGGTTGGTCAGCATACCGACCAGCCGGCCCGTCTCGCGGTCCACCACCGGAAAGCCCGAGATCTTTTTCCGCGCCACGATGTCGCGCACCTCGCCCAGGGTCGTGTCCGGGTGAATGGTCACCGGATTGATGACCATGCCGCTTTCATAGCGCTTCACCACGCGCACCTGTTCGGCCTGCTCCTCGACCGTCAGATTGCGATGCAGCACGCCCAGACCGCCCGCCTGCGCCATCGCAATGGCCAGCCGGCTTTCGGTCACCGTGTCCATGGCCGAGGACACCAGCGGGATGTTCAGCGTCAGGCTACGCGTCAGCCGTGTCGAGACATCCGTCTCGGCGGGCATGACCTCGGACTCTGCGGGTTCGAGCAAAACATCATCGAAGGTTAGGCCTTCGCGTATCTCCATGAGGAGTCTCCGTTTTGCGGGCCGCGTATAGCGGTGAGCGCCCCGACTCGGCAAGGGGCAATCGTGTCCGCCCTGCGCCTTATGGCCACGATAGAATTTATGTCGTTGCAACCGTTGCTGATCCCAACCATTTTCCGGGGCGATGGTGCGACTGATCCTCAACACGGCGCGCAGCCTGGCGCTCAAGATCGCCAGCTATGGCGTGATGCACCTGGTGGTGGCCATTCTGGTCGCCTATGCCCTGACCCGCGACTGGCGGCTGGCGCTGGCGGTCGGCATGGTCGAGCCCTTCTTCCAGACCATCGCCTATTCGATCCACGACCGCGTCTGGCACCGGATTGAGCGCCGCAAGCGACTGACCCGGTTCGAGGAAACGGCCGAGGCCTTCACCGCCCGTCTGGAACTGATGGACGCCCGCGAACAGACCCGCTCGCACGGACACGCGGGCCACAGCCACGCCCTGCCGAGCTCGTTCAAACAGATTGCCATCAAGACCCTGACCTATGGCCTGATGCATTTCGTGGTGGCCGTGGCCGTCGCCTATGCCATCACCCGCGACATCGGCATCGCCCTGGCCATCGGCATCGTCGAGCCGCTGGTCCAGACGCTGTTCTTCACGGTTCACGACCGTATCTGGAACCGGATCGAGGCCCGCCGCGCCAAAAAGTCCAAGGATCTGGCCGCGGCCTGATTCCCGACCCGCTCAGCGCGGCCGGTGCCGGTTCATCGCCACCAGAAACACCTCGGCGCTGTCCTTCCGGCTGGACGCCGGCTTGACGTATTTCACCGTCTCGAACTCGGCCCGCAGCCGGGCCAGTACGCCGCCGGCATCACCGCCCTGAAAGTTCTTCGACACGAAATGCCCGCCCGGCTTCAGGGTGCGAATGGCAAAGTCGGCGGCGATCTCGATCAGGGCGATGATCTTCAAATGGTCGGTCTGGCGGTGGCCAACGGTGTTGTGCGCCATGTCCGACAGGACCAGATCGGGCGCCCCGCCCAATAGGTCGATCATCTGCTGGTCGACCCCCGCGTGCGTAAAGTCGGCCTGGATCATGGTGGCCCCGGGCACCGGCTCGACCGGCAGCAGGTCGACACCCACCACGGCGCCCGCGCCGCGCTTGACCGCCACCTGGGCCCAGCCGCCCGGCGCTGCGCCCAGATCGATGACCCGCGACCCCGGCTTGATCAGGTGAAACCGGTCGTCGATCTCCAGCAGTTTGAAAGCCGCCCGGCTGCGCCAGCCCTCGGCCCGCGCCCGCTCCGACCATTTGTCGGCCAGCTGCCGCTTGATCCACTGCTGGCTGGACATGGACTTGTCGTCCGCGGTCTTCATCTTGGTCCCCATGCCCCGGCCCGCAGCGGTGCCCGCCGTCGGCAGACGCACCATCTTGCGACGGGGGGGAGACTTTTCATCTTCACTCATGACACCCGACATAGCGCCCCACGCGTTCAGCCGCTATGACCCCGCCACGACAAAAGGAGCCCGTATGACTGAACAGACCCTCACCTTCACGCTCGACACCGGCAATGACACCGGCGGTGACGTTGTTATTCGCCTGCGCCCGGACCTGGCGCCCGGCCATGTCGCCCGTATCACCGAACTGGCCAGCGAAGGCTTTTACGACGGCGTGGTCTTCCACCGCGTCATCCCCGGCTTCATGGCCCAGGGCGGCGATCCGACCGGCACCGGCACCTCGGGCTCGAAAAAGCCGAACCTGAAGGCCGAGTTCTCGGCCGAGCCGCACGTGCGCGGTGTCTGCTCGATGGCCCGTACCAACGACCCGAACAGCGCCAACAGCCAGTTCTTCATCTGCCTGGACGACGCCACCTTCCTCGACCGGCAGTACACTGTCTGGGGCGTGGTCGAGTCGGGCATGGAACACGTCGATGCCCTGCCCAAGGGCGAGCCGCCGCGCGCCCCCGGCAAGATCGTCAAGGCGACGGTCAGCTGATCTGAGACACCGCGACCGGGCGGGGTGACGTCAGTCCCCCGCCCACCAGCGAAAGCCCACCGCCTGTGGCGGCGCATCGCCAAGGCTGAGCGTGCCGTTCAGCACCGCCCCCTCCGCGCCCAGATTGCGGCGCGCGGTCGCCAGGGCCTCGTCGTTCAGTTGCGCATCCAGCTGCACAATGCCGATTTCCTCGGACACCCCGACAAAGCGCAGCATGCCGTTCTCCACGCTGTAAAAGCGTGGCAGCACCCGCACCCGGCCGGTGCGGACCTCCCCCAGTTCGGTCTGCACCACGGGGCTGGTCTCATCGACGAACTCCAGCATCACCGGCGCGAACTGCCCCTCGCGGGTACCGCCTTCCCAGGCGGTAAAGTCCTGCTGCTGCCCCAGGAAGACGTGGTCCAGCCGCCAGGGCCCCTGACGCACCTCGGTGGTCGGCATGTAGAAGCCCGACACATCGTCCTGAAGGTCGTTCGAGAAGCCTTCCGGCAGATCGGCCGTGTCGACCGACCCGTTGGCGGCCGGGGCATCGGCCGGCTCCAGCGGCGGCTCGCACCCGGCCAGCACCAGCGCCGCAACCCCACAGCCCACAAGGGCGATCCGTCGGAACATCATCGGCTGGCTCTCCTGCACGTCAGCGGCTCATGCCGGTGTCAAGCGCCCGGAACGACTGGATGGACAGATCGGTCGCATTCCGGAACACCGTCGGCGTGATCCGCTCTGCGTCGTCGCTGGGCTTGTGATAGTCCGGGTGAAAGTCGACGCCCAGATACAGGAAGGGCACCCCTGCCGCGTAAAAGGCCCCGTGGTCAGAGGCGCTGACCCAGTTGTCCGCCCCTGTGTCCTGCGGCGTGTCCTTGCCGAACGCCAGCGACACCGACCCGATCGGCCCGATCCCCTCCAGCAGGGGCCGCAGGGTCGGGTTCTGATAGGTGCCGGTCACCCACAGATAGCCGTCGGTCTCGGCCCGCGCCGTCATGTCGAAATTCAGGTTCAGCGCGATCGATTCCAGCGGGAATGGCGGCGCCTCGACGAAATGCTTCGCCCCCAGCAGGCCGCGCTCCTCGCCGTCGAAGGCGACAAACAGCACGCTGTGCTCGGGCGGATTGGCCTGCAGATATTCAGCCAGCGCCAGCAGGGTGGCCACACCCGAGGCATTGTCGTCCGCCCCGTTGTAGATCTCGCCGCCATACATCCCGACGTGGTCATAGTGGGCCGTCACGACGATATAGCGATTGCCGACCCGCGTGCCGGGGATCAGGCCAAGGATGTTCACGCCATTGAAGGTCTTGCGCCCTTCATGCGACCGCCCCTCGGCACTGAACGGCTGGAACCGCCCCATCGGCGGGGCGGCAATGCCGATCTGCTCAAAGCGCGAGACGATGTAGTTTCGGGCTCGCTCGCCGCCCGGCGTCCCCGCCCCGCGTCCCTCCATATCGTCGGCGGCCAGGGTCGTTAGATCGGCCCACAGCTGGGACGACACGACCGGATCAGGTCCGGCAGTCGTCTCTGTCGTGCCGGGCACACAGGCGGACAGGGCCCCGGCGGCGATCAGGGCCAGCACGGCAGACGCGGATTTCGACAGACGGCGCATGAATCCTCCGGACAACACTCCTGGCGACCCTAGACGCGGCCGCGACCGCCGTCAGATTAACTTCCTGTCATCGGCGCTGGGAAGGCACGCTGACGATGCTAGACAGAGGCGACCAGATTCCCGGACCTGACCATGACCGACCCTTCCGCCTCCCCCGATATCGAGACCCTGACCCTCGATCAGGCCCGCACGGAGCTGGCGCAGCTGTCGGCCGAACTGGCGCGCCACGACGCCCTCTATTTTGCCGAGGATGCGCCCGAGGTCTCCGACGCCGCCTACGATGCCCTCAAGCGCCGGGCCCTGGCCATCGAGGCCCGCTTTCCCGAACTGACCACCGCCGACAGCCCCTCGACCCGCGTCGGCGCCACCCCCTCCGGCACCTTTGCGGCCGTACGCCACGGCGTACCCATGCTGTCGCTCGACAATGCCTTTGACGAGGGCGACATCGCCGACTTCGTCGCCCGGGTCCGGCGCTTCCTGGCCCTCGACGCCGACACGCCCATGGCCTTCATCGCCGAGCCCAAGATCGACGGCCTGTCCGCCAATCTGCGCTATGAAAAGGGCGAGCTGGTCGTCGGCGCCACCCGGGGCGATGGCCGCGAGGGCGAGGACGTGACCGCCAATCTGCGCACCCTCGCCGACATTCCCGACCAGCTGTCCGGCAGCGGCTGGCCCGATGTCATTGAGGTGCGCGGCGAGGTCTATTGCCCCACCGCCGACTTCCTCGCCTTCAATGCAGAGGCCGAGGCTGCGGGCCGCCGCACCTATGCCAACCCCCGCAATTTCGCCGCCGGTTCGCTGCGCCAGAAGGACCCGGCCATCACGGCCACCCGGCCCCTGCGCTTCTTCGCCTATGGCTGGGGCGAGTTTTCTGATGATTTCGCCGAGACCCAGAGCGACGCCATCGACCGGCTGGCCGACTGGGGCTTTCCCGTCAACGACCGGCGCCGCGTGGTCGAGGACGCCGCCGGCCTGCTCGACGTCTATCGCAGGCTCGACACCGACCGCGCCCGGCTCGGCTATGACATCGACGGCGTGGTCTACAAGGTCGACCGGCTGGACTGGCAAAAGCGCCTCGGCTCCACATCGAAAGCTCCACGCTGGGCGGTCGCCCATAAATTTGCTGCGGTCAATGCACAGACGCTACTGGAAGACATCGAAATCCAAGTCGGACGAACGGGGGCCCATACTCCTGTGGCACGTCTGAAGCCGGTGACAGTCGGAGGCGTAGTGGTGCGAAATGCCACCCTGCACAACGCCGACGAAATTGCTCGCTTGGACGTTCGACCCGGCGACACTGTCGTTATACAGCGCGCTGGTGACGTCATTCCTCAGATCATCGGAATTGTGCCGGATGACCTCCACGCCTCTAGGCAGGAATTCGACTTTCCAACCTATTGCAGCTGCCCCCTCAAGACCGAGCTGGTTCGCGAGATCACGGGAGCGGGAGATGAGAGTGTCGTGCGACGCTGCCAAGGCGAACTAGCATGCCCATACCAGCGCAAGGAAATGTTGAAGAACTTCGTCGGAAAGCGTGCTTTCGACATTGAGGGACTCGGCGAGCGCCAGCTGGAGTTTTTTTTGGAGCGCCAGTGGGTTTCCGAACCTTCCGACATCTTCCGGCTAGCGCGTGACCCGCGAATGCTTGCTGAACTGCAGGCAGAACCGCGCTACGGTGAGACCAGCGTTCAGAATCTCGCTAGCGCGATCGAGGCACGGCGGGATATCGGTCTAGAGCGTTTCATCGTCGGGCTTGGCCTCAGGAACATTGCGACGGAAACTGCGCGCGACCTCGCAGTTTACGCGGGTAGCTATCTTACTTTCGAGAAGCTCGTCGATGAACTCATTGCTGTTGGAGAGCGTCGTTGGGTCGAGCTAGCTGACTACATTGCCGACAAGCTCAACATTGAACGCCTATCCGGACACGATCCTTGGGCGCTGGCGGCCAGCATCCAGTCCACTGTCGAAGAGTCGCGTATCGCTTCTCGTCATCTTGAGGGCATACCGAAGGTTGGGCCGAAGACAGCTAGAAAGGTTGTGATAGATTTCTGGGCTCATAAGATGAACGGGAGGGATCCGAAGGCATTCAAGCTCCCCGCCGCCCTACTTTCGGGGCAGCGGCAGTTGGCTGGATTCAGTTCCGACGACAAAGTCATCGAAGCTCTTGATCGATATATCCCGAGGTATCGGAAAACGTGGCTCGGCTTGGCATCCTTCCTTGCCGGGCGTCATATCGCACACGATAACTTCGACGACCGTCAGTTGCTGCCGCTTATAAGTCACGTGCCGGATCGGGTGGACAGCATCGGAGAAGCCTATCGCAGCGTCATAGCGCTGGATGGGATCCGACTAGCTTCGCTGACGACGCTTGCCGCCTTCTACCAGTCACCCAAAACTTACCCCCTTGTGTCGCGTCTCCTTGCCCAAATTTCGGTCAGAGACGCGGAACGTCCTCAATCCGACACCGCCATTAGCGGGAAGACGGTCGTTTTCTCTGGTTCGCTTGAGCGCTTCACCCGCGACGAGGCCAAGGCCCGCGCCTCATCCCTCGGCGCCAAGGTCTCCGGGTCGGTGTCGAAGAAAACCGACTATCTGGTCGCGGGCCCGGGCGCCGGCTCCAAGCTGGCCGAGGCCCAGAAGCACGGCGTCACCGTCCTCACCGAAGACGAATGGCTGGCGCTGATCGGCGGCTAGCGGTTCAGCGCCCGGATGGTGGGCGAGGCGTCCAGCGCGGTGTCCTCGACCGGGTCGGCCTGCAGCGACAGATGCGCAAACATGGTCCGGGCGCCATCCAGGTCGGCGCCTGACAGCACGGCGGGATAGGCCCCCTGCCCCTCGACCAGCGGCAGCAGGGTCAGGCTGACCCCGTTCAACACATTGCCGCCGATCACCGCCACCGTGTCCTCGCCCACCCGCACCACCACGTCGCAGTGGCTGCCGACATAGCGGCCCAGGTCCCGCCGTCGGTCCGCAAGGTTGCGATAGTTGACCCCGCCGCGAGAGTTGCACAGCAGATCCCCGGGCATGACCGCCACCTCGCCCGGATCATGGGCGACATAGGCCGCATTCGGCCGCTCGCCGTCGCGCGCCCGGATCGCCTGATCGATATAGACCCGGTGGGAAATATCCCGCTCGAACTGGGCCATCTCGCCCAGCCCGGCCTCGCACATCACCCAGCTGATGAAGGCCGCCGACCACGGCTCGACCCAATTGATCTCGCCCTCGCCGTCCCGCCACTGGCGGTTCTGGCGGAACAGGATGTCGGCCCCGTCCGGCGTCGCGCTCCAATAGCCGGCGACGGTCGCGGCCAGCCCCGGCGTATGCTCCCAGCGCCCCACCGCCACGATGGCCCGGTCCTGCTCAGGCGCATCCAGCTGCGGATTGAGCGCATCCGGCAAGACCCCGTCCGGCAGGCGACGCTCACGCACGCCGCGCAGATCGATGGTCTGAAAGCCGAACACGCCCCATTCCCGGACCGCGATATCGACAATCCGCCGCCGCGCCCATTCGGTCGGACCCACCCGGCACCCGGGCTGCACGATCCGCATCGCCCCACGCCGTCCCTCAACGCGCTCGGCGGGCGGAATGACATCGAAGGTCTCACGCGGCAGCCGATCCACACCCTGCGCCGCGACAGGGCCGGCAAGGGCCCACAGCGCAAGGAGGATCAGAGCACCGCGCACTGCACCGTCAGCCAGTCGAGGACCGCGCCGTCCAGCAGCGGCCCGACCTTGGCCAGCACCTCGGCGTGATAGGCATCGACATAAGCCCGCTCATCGGCCGTCAACAGATCGACGTCGATCAGTCGGCGATCCAGCGGCGCCAGGGTCAGTTGTTCGAAACCGTGCATGGGCCGCTCGCCGCCGTCGATGGCCTCGGGCGGCGTCACCACCTGCAGCGTCTCGATGCGAATGCCCCAGTGCCCCTCGCGGTAATAGCCGGGCTCGTTCGACACGATCATGCCGGTCAGCAGCGGCTGGGTGTTGACCGCCTTGGCGATCCGCTGCGGCCCCTCATGCACCCCCAGATAGCTGCCGACGCCATGGCCCGTGCCGTGGTCATAGTCGTGCCCGGCCATCCAAAGCGGGTGGCGCGCCAGGGCGTCCAACTGGTGCCCCGTCGTGCCCTCTGGAAAGCGCACTACGGCCATGGCGATATGGCCCTTCAGCACCAGGGTGAACATGCGCCGCTTATCGTCCGAAGGCTCGCCCACCGCGATCGTCCGCGTCACATCGGTCGTGCCGTCCAGATACTGGCCGCCGCCGTCGACCAGCAGCAGCGAGCCCTTCTCCATTCGGCGAATCGTGCGCGTCACCGGCTTGTAGTGCGGCAGGGCTCCGTTCGGGCCCGACCCGGCAATGGTGTCAAAGCTCAGGTCCATCAGGGCACCTGTCCCCTCGCGGAACTGCTCCAGCTTTTCGACTACAGCCCGCTCGTCGGGCAGGGTCTGTTGCGCCTCGGTGTCCAGCCAGTGGAGGAACCGGGCCAGCGCCGCCCCGTCGCGGATATGGGCCTGACGCGACCCCTCGATTTCCACCGGATTCTTGACCGCGCGCGGCAGGGTGCAGGGATCTTGCCCGCGCACGACGGTACCGCCCGCCGCTTCCACCCGGTCGAAATACCAGGCCGCGCTCTGGCCCGGATCGATCAGCACCGCACGACCGGACGTCTCGTCCAGCGCGGCGGCCAGGGTGTCCGGATGCTCCAGCGTCACATCTTCGCCCAGCCAGCCGGGCAGTTCATTGGTCACCTTGGCCGGATCCAGGTACAGGCGCGCGCGCCCGTCGCCGTCGATCAGCGCCTGCCCCAGCGGCAGGGGCGAGCGGATCACATCGCCGCCGCGAATATTGAACAACCACGCCACCGAGGTCGGCGCCGTCAGCAGCGCCATATCGGCCCCGGCCTCGTCGATGGCCCTGCCGATCCGGGCGCGCTTGTCGGCGGCATCCTCGCCCGCATACTCCAGCGGATGCGGCACCACCGGCGCCTGCGGCTGGGCCGGACGCTCTGCTCCCCAGGCACTGTCCAGCGGATTGCTGTCGACCGGCTTCAGCGTCACGCCCGCGCGCTTGGCCGTTTTCTGCATCCGGGTGAGGGCATCGGGGCTGTGCAGACGCGGATCGTATCCGACGACCGAGCCCTTGGGCTGTTCGGACAGATAGCGGGCCACCGCCGTCTCGTTGAAGTCGCGCAGTTCGAACTGGCCCTGATCGACCTGGGCCTTGACCTGCACCGTGTAGCGACCGTCCGCGAACACCGCCGCCTTGTCCTTCATCACAACGCCGGCGCCGGCCGAGCCGGTAAAGCCTGATATCCACGCCAGCCGGTCATTGGCCGCCGGCAGATACTCATTCTGGTGCTCGTCCTCGTGCGGCACCAGAAAGCCGTCGAGGCCCTGGGCCTGCATCTCGCGTCTCAGAAGCGGCAGGTGGCGCGCACCAAAGCCGGGGTCGGTGGTCTCGTCGAATGTCTGTCTCATGCGGCCAGACTTAACACCCCCAGCCCCGCAATTGGGAGGGGGCGACCGGAGGGAATTCTACCCCCCGCGGCGCAGCACCAGCGCGCTCCAGGCATCGCGATGAATTCGCCGCTCCAGCCGGAAGCCCTTGGACGTATAGGCCGCCGTCACCCGGCGCTCCTGCGTCCGCAACAGACCCGACAGGATGGCGACCCCACCCGGCAAGAGGGCCGTCCGGATCGGCTGCGACAGCGCCACCAGCGGCGGCGCCAGAATATTGGCGAACACCAGATCGTAGGGCCCCTGCCCCCGCACCTTCTGGTCGTTCAGGCCTGAGGCGTGGACGAAGCTGGCCTTGGCCTGATTGAGGGCGGCATTCTCATTGGCAATCCGCACCGACGGCGCGTCGATGTCGGTGCCGAGGGCCACCCGGCTGCCGGTCTTCGCCGCCGCGATGGCCAGCACACCCGTGCCCGCGCCCACATCCAGGACCCGCTCGAACCGCTCGCGCTTCAGCAGTTCGTCAAACGCGATCAGGCACCCGACCGTCGTGCCGTGATGGCCGGTGCCGAAGGCGGCCCCCGCATCGATCTTCAGGTTCACCGTATTCAGCGGCACCCGCCCCTGATCGTGGGCCCCATAGACGAAGAACCGACCCGCCCGGACCGGCGGCAGGCCCGACAGCGACATCGCCAGCCAGTCGGCATCGGCCAGATCCTCAACCGTGGTCGTCAGCGCCGCATCGCCCTTCAGCGACGTCACCAGCCGCTCGATCTCATCGGCTGTCGTCGGAAAGGCATCGATGCGCCAGATGCCCCGATCCTCATCCTCCTCGAGGATGGAATAGGTCACACCCTCCAGCATCGGGTCGGCATCCCACTCGGCGACGCGGGCTTCGGTTGCATCGCGCGACCCATGTGCGATTATTTGAATTGCGGACTCTGACATTTCTCAGACGTCGCTATCATCGCGAATCGATTGCATCGTCGGCGCGGCGTCTCGCGTCACATTCATCCGAGGGGTCGGGGAATACATGGCCAAGGTTCCATCCAAGTCGAGTACGTCCAGCACGGGCGCAAAAGCATCTGCGGCTTCCAAGCCTAAAGCGGCACCGAAGTCCACGGCGAAAACGACGGCCAAGCCCGCCGCCGCCAAGCCTGCCGCTGCCAAGGCCGCTCCGGCCAAGGTCCCCGCGAAGGCCGTGAGCAAGCCTGCCGCCGCCAAGCCCGCCGCCAAGGCGCCGGTGGCGAAGAAGCCCGCTGCCGCCGCCAAACCGGCCGCCGCCACCAAGCCCGCCGCTGCGAAAAAGCCGGCTGCGAAACCGGCTGTGGCCAAGGCTCCGCCTGCCGCGAAAAAGCCCGCCGCCGCGCGCGCAACTCCGGCCCGGCCCGCCGCCGCCAAGAAGGCCGCCACGCCGCGCGCCGCAGCCAAGCCCGTCACCACGCCCAAGGCGGCAGCCGTGACCCCGGCGCCCGTCCATCCGGCGCCCAGCCCGGCTCCGTCGCCGGCGCCCGCTGCCAAACCTGCCGAAAGCAAAAGCTTCGTCGGAAAGATCTTCGACGCCATCTTCGGCAAGCGCTGATCGGCTGATCGCAAAAGAAAACCCCCGCCGGTATCGCTCCGGCGGGGGTTTTCAATTCGGCTGTCAGCAGCGTCAGGCGGGCGGCAGGTCCTCGCCAAGGATGGCCATCTCGAACATGAACGAGCCATCGCCGTCCTCGTCCTCGAAGACCAGGCCGATGAACTCGTCATCCACATAGACCTCGACCGAGTCGGCCGTCTTGCGGGGCTTCAGCTTGATGCCGCCATGATTGAAGGTGCGCTTCAGATAGGTTTCGAGGCGCTTCTGGTCTGACTCGTTCACGGCATGCCTTTCAGAGTTCGTTCGGCGCGGACCCTAGAGAAGCGGACCCGCGAGGGAAAGCCCGTCCGGGCTAGATGACAAAGTCATACACAATGTCGGCCAGGGTGTGGTCCATGGTCCGCGCGGGCGTGGCGTCGGTCGGGCAGTTGACCAGTCGCGCGGGCACACCCGCCACCGTGCACCCCGCCGGCACCGGCTTCAGCACCACCGAACCCGAGGCCACCTTGGCATAGTCGCCGACCACAATATTGCCCAGCACCTTGGCCCCGGCGCCCAGCAGTACGCCCTTGCCGATCTTGGGATGTCGGTCGCCGCGCCCGGCGCCAGTGCCGCCCAGCGTCACCGCGTGCAGCATCGACACCTCATCGCCCACCACCGCCGTCTCTCCGATCACAATGCCGGTGCCGTGGTCGAGGAACAGGCCCGATCCCATCTGCGCGCCCGGATGGATGTCGACCTGGAACAGTTCGGAAATCCGGCTCTGGAAGTGCAGGGCCAGGGTCTCGCGCCCCTCCAGCCAAAGCCAGTGCGCCACCCGCCAGCCCTGCAGCGCCTGAAACCCCTTGAAATACAGGAACGGCTGCAGCAGCGACCGGATCGCCGGATCGCGCTCCTCGACCGCCTGCAGGTCCGCCTCGGCCGCCGCGACAATCCCCGGATCGACCTCGAATGCCGCCAGGCACACCTCGCGCACCGTCATGGCACCCAGCTCGGCATCGCCCAGCTTGCGCGCAATCTGAAAGCTCAGCGCGGCACCCAGATTACCATGGGACAGGATCACCGCATTCATCTGCGAGGCCAGATCCGGCTCGTCGCGAGACGCCTGCTCGGCGGCCCGGCGCAGCTGGGCCCACAGGTCAGACGCTTCGGGAACAGCCTCCAGTCGGGGCTCCGGTCGGGGCGTGGCCATGCATCCTCACTCTTCGGTTCAGCGCGAAAGATAGGCTCCCGCCCGCCGAATCGCCACCCCGCCCACTGGCGGGGCCCACGTCGCGCGCCTAGCTACAGCGTATGACCGAGCTTGCCGCCCCCCTCGCCCTGCCCCGCCGCGATCCGGCGCTGATCGAATACCTGCAACAGCGCCGCTCGGCCCCGGCCCAGGCGCTGGCCGCCCCCGGCCCGTCCGAGGCTGACCTTGATGCCATCCTGACCATCGGCCTGCGCACCCCGGACCATGGCAAGCTCTTCCCCTGGCGGCTGGTGGTCCTGACCCCCGACACCCGCAAAGCCCTCAGCCACTCTCTCAGCCCCCTCGCCGATGACCAGCCCGACCCCGACAAGGCCCGCGCGGTCCTGGCCAAACTGACCGCCCCGCCCGTCACCATCATGGTCGTCTCGACCCCGGTCCGCGATCACAAGGTGCCCGTCTGGGAACAGGAACTGTCCGCCGGCGCCCTGGCCATGAACCTCAGCCACGCCGCCTTTGCCCACGGCTTCTCCGCCAGCTGGATCACCGACTGGTACGCCTATGACCCCCGCGCGCTAAGCCTGTTCGGCATCGGCGAGGACGAGCGCATCGCCGGCTTCATCCACATCGGCACGCTTGAGACCCCGCCGCTGGAACGGCCTCGCCCCGACCCCGACCGGCATGTTGCGGTGCGCTAACGCGGCTCCCCTTCCGGCCGGTGCACCAGCGACACCAGCACGATCGAGATGATCATCAGCAGGAACCAGCTGCCCAGCTTGTCCAGCGACACCGGCTCCCAGCCCGCCTCCTGCCCCGGATAGGTCCACGCCCGCGCAATGGTCCCGACGTTCTCGGCGATCCATATGAACAGCGCCACCAGCCCATAGCCCGCCAGCAACGGCATCGACCGCCGCCGCCGGTCCGGGGTGAAGTAAAACCACCCCCGCCCGAACAACACCCCGACCATCAGGAACAGCAGCCCCCGCACATCGGGCAGCCAGTGGTGCAGGAAGAAGTTCAGATAGATTCCCGCCGCCAGCACCCCCGTCATCCACACCGGCGGATAGTCCCGCACCCGGATGTGAAAAATGCGCTGCACCCGCGCGATATAGCTGCCCACCGCCGCATACATGAAGCCCGAGAACAGCGGCACATCCCCGATCCTCAGCATCGACGCCTCGGGATAGACCCACGACCCGTGCGCTGTCTTGAACAGCTCCATGATCGTCCCGGCGATATGGAACAACAGGATGACCCGCGCCTCCTCCCAGCTTTCCAGCTTGAAGATCAGCATGCCCGCCTGGATCGCCACCGCCCCCACCACCAGGGCGTCATAGCGCGCAACCGCGGCCTCCTCGGGCCACCACAGGAAGGTCGCGACGATCAGGGCCAGCAACAACCCCCCGAACAGACACGCCCACCCCTGCTTGATCCCGAACATAACGAGCTCGAACGCAGACCCCCGCCAAGGCCCGCGATCCGCCCACCCCTGCGCCCCCGACAGCCAGCGGCGACCGATCAGCTCAAGCGGGGGACGGGGGATGGATGGCGTCGTCATGCGCCCCTTGGAGCAGGCCGGGTCCTTCGCGTCATGAGCGGAGGATGAGGAAGGGGTGAGAAGCCCCCCTCACCCCCGCCCGCGATACCCCGCCACGCCCTGCTCCGGCAGCCAAACGCCCTCAGGCACCCCGCCGGTCTGCCAGAACACATCGATGGGAATGCCACCGCGCGGGTACCAGTAGCCGCCGATCCTCAGCCATTTGGGATCCAGCAGGGCCACCAGCCGCTTGCCGATGGCCACCGTGCAGTCCTCGTGAAAGGCGCCGTGGTTGCGGAAGCTGGTCAGGTACAGTTTCAGGCTCTTGGACTCGACCAGCCAGTCCCCCGGCACATAGTCGATCACCAGATGGGCAAAGTCCGGCTGGCCCGTCACCGGGCACAGGCTGGTGAATTCGGGCGCCGAAAAGCGCGCGACATACAGGGTGTCCGCATGCGGATTGGGCACTCGCTCGAGATGGGCGGAGTCGGGATCGGTCGGTTGGTGCGTCTGCGCGCCCAGCTGGCTCAGGCCGGAGGTGTCGGTGGTCATGGGAGGCCTTTAGCGGGTTGCGAGCGGCGTGAAAATGGCGGGGTTCTAGGGCTTCCTCTTCGCGAAGCAGTTCATCACAGCGACCACAACGCTTCCACATAGGACACAACGAGGTCGAGCCCGCTGCCTTCGTTGTGTTCTTCGTGCCTCCTCTGTGTTCTTTGTGATGAACCTCTTTCTGCTCCCTTCTCCCCTCGGGGGAGAAGGTGGGCCGCGACAGCGGCTCGGATGAGGGGGCCACTGGACGCGCGCTGACCGGGTCCGTCCGTGGCAGGCTCCCCCTCATCCGTCAGGCTCTGCCCGACACCTTCTCCCCCGAGGGGAGAAGGACTGCTGAGCCGACACCCTCAGCTACGATGGCCGCCCCCGAATTCCCCCTCCCTTTCAACGGGCCCGCCGTTTCCCGGACCGGTCTTCCTGCCCTGGCTCGCGCATCACTGATACTATCCGGTTGCCGACATCGCTCGAGGAACGCCGCCATGACTTCAGACCATTCAGACCATTCAGACCATTCAGACGGTGTTTTTCACGCCCGCCCTCGCCGCCCGCCACTCGACCGTTGCCTTACCCGGGGACAGCCGTCTATCCGTAGCGAAAGACAACGGAGGAGCCGCCCATGACCATTCCCGCGTCCCTGCAAAAGGGGCTGAAGCTGCCGGTGATCGCGGCGCCCATGTTTCTGGTCTCCGGGCCGGATCTGGTGGTCGAGGCCTGCAACGCTGGCGTCATCGGCACCTTCCCGTCTCTTAACCAGCGCACGACCGAGGGCTATCGGGAGTGGCTGAAGGACATCAAGGCGCGGCTGAAACCTGATGCCGCCGCGTTCGGCGTCAACCACATCGTCCACCCGACCAACCCCCGCCTGATGGCCGATATGATGGTCTCGGTCGAGGAACAGGTGCCGCTGATCATCACCTCGCTGGGCGCGGTTCGCGATGTGGTCGATGCGGTGCACGGCTATGGCGGGGTGGTCTTCCACGACATCGCCAATGTCCGCCATGCACGAAAGGCCGCCGAAGCCGGGGTCGACGGCCTGATTCTGGTGGCCAATGGCGCCGGTGGTCACGCCGGTGTCGTCAACCCCTTTGCCCTGATCGAGGAGGTGCGCAGCTTCTTTGACGGCACCCTGATCCTGTCAGGCTGTCTCTCGACCGGGCGCGACATCGCCGCCACCCGCATGCTGGGCGCCGACTTCGCCTATATGGGCACCCGCTTCATCTCGACGACGGAGTCCATGGCCCAGGGCGCTTACAAGCAGATGATCGTCGACGCCGGCGCTTCGGACATCACCTATACGCCGGCCGTCTCGGGCATTCCCGCCAACTTCCTGACGCCCTCGCTGATCGAGAACGGCATCGACCCCAAGAGCCTGCCAGAGCACAAGCTGGACATGGCCGATGAAGCCAAGGCCTGGAAAACCGTCTGGTCCGCCGGTCAGGGGTCGGGCGGCGTGCATGACGTGCTGCCGGTGGCCGAGCTCGTGTCGCGCATGCAACAGGAATACCGTCAGGCGTCGGAACAATTCGCCAGCGAGAGCAACTTCGGCTAAGGGGGCGGCGTCCCACGGATTCGTCCTTATACGGAGCCATCATGCGCGCCCTTCTGACCGGCCTTTCGGCCCTGACCCTTCTGGCCATTGCGACCCCGGCCGCCGCCCAGAGCATGGCCGGCGGCGACTGGGCCTTCGGCGTCGGTGCCGGTACCGACAACCGTTCCAAGGACGTGTCCAAGTCGGGCACGGACGCCTACGGCTGGGCGTTGACGGAGTGGACGAGCGGCGACGGCTTCTTTTACGGCGGCGCCGGGGCCGAAACGATCGACAGCTCGGGCTCGAACCTCGAGATCGAAGCGGGCTTCGGCATTCGCCCCCAGATGGGCGGATTCGATTTCGATCTGAACGCCACTCACAAGTGGCGCGTCGACGCCAATCCGGGCACGGACGATGACGCCTGGGAGTTCACCGCCGACGTCAGCCGCGCCATCGGCCCGGCCAAGGCCAAGCTGCGCCTGCAGTACTCACCCGACGGCACAGGTTCCACCGAAGCCTGGACCTGGGTCGAGGCACGGGCCAGCTGGGACCTGACGCTCGACACCGCCCTGTCTGCCGGCATCGGGCGCCGCGAGCAGGATCTTTCGGTCGACTACACCGGCTGGGACGTCGGCGTGACCTGGCAGCTGGCCCCGGCAGTCGACCTCGACCTGCGCTACCACGACACCGACGCCGACCCGACCCTGTTCGGTGACCAGTACGGCTCCGCCCTCGTCGCCAACGTCGGCTTCTACTTCTAAACCTTGGCCGTAGTCCCTATATAGGGCGCATGACCTTTCGATCCACGACACTAGAGCGCGCCTATGAACTGGCGCGCGAGGGCCGCTGCCGGACCGTCGGCGACATCAAGATCCAGCTGAAGCTCGAGGGCTATGAGCGCATCCGCGAGTCCCTTTATGGCGGTACCCTGAACGCCGCCCTGCGAGACCTCTGCCGCGAGCATTACGCCCCCGCTGAGGGCCAGGTCGAACCCTAGCCCAGCGCCTGGTCCAGGTCGGCGATGAGGTCGTCGACGTCTTCGACCCCCACCGACAGGCGGATCAGGCTGTCGGTGACGCCGCCGGCCTCGCGGACCTCCTTCGGCACCGAGGCGTGGGTCATGATGGCCGGGTGGTTCACCAGACTTTCGACCCCGCCCAGCGACTCAGCGAGGGTGAAGACCTCGACCCGCTCCAGCACCTTGCGGGTCCGGTCCAGATCGCCGTCGATCACCACACTGACCATGCCGCCGAACCCACCGGTCATCTGGCGACAGGCCAGCTCGTGCCCCGGATGGCTGATCAGGCCGGGATAAATGACCTTGGCCACGCCCTTTCGGGTCTCCAGCCAGCGGGCCACCGCCAGCGCATTCTCGCAGTGGGCCTTCATTCTCAGGCCCAGCGTCTTCAGTCCCCGGTTCGCCAGGAAGGCATCGAACGGTCCCATGATGCCGCCCACCGAGTTCTGCAGGAACTTCAGCTGGGCCGCCAGTTCGGGGTTGGCCGTCACCAGCACCCCGCCGACAATGTCCGAGTGCCCGTTCAGATACTTGGTGGCGGAGTGCATGACGATGTCGGCCCCCAGACCGATCGGCTGCTGGCAGAACGGCGTGGCAAAGGTGTTGTCGACCACCAGGATCAGGCCCCGGGACTTTGCAATCTTCGACAGGGCCGCGATGTCCGCCAGCTTCATCAGCGGATTGGTCGGGGTCTCGACCCAGATCATCCGGGTCTTGTCGGTGATGGCCGCCTCGACCGCCGCCGGATCGGCCATGTTCACATAGGCGAAGTCCAGCCCCATCGACCGCCGCCGGACCCGCTCGAACAGCCGCCACGAGCCGCCGTACAGATCATCGCCCGTGACGATGTGGCTGCCGGCATCCAGCAGTTCCAGCGCCGTCGAGGTCGCGGCCATGCCGCTGGCAAAGCCAAAGCCGTGCGTGCCGCCCTCCAGGTCCGCGATACAGGCCTCGAACGCCTCGCGCGTCGGGTTCTTGCCCCGCGCATACTCATAGCCCTTGTTCACGCCCGGGCTTTCCTGGGCATAGGTCGAGGTGGCGTAGATCGGCGTCATGACGGCGCCCGTGGTCGGGTCGGGCCGTTGTCCCGCGTGGATGGCGCGCGTGGAAAATCCCGGGCGGTTCTTGCGGTCGGTCATGCGGGGATGGGCTCTCTACAGAAGGGTTCGCTTGAAGAAGTCCGACGCCATGCGGTGAACCTCTTGCCACTGGGCGGGGGTATAGAGGTGCCCGGCGCCACGCAACACCTGCAGCCGGACCGGTACGTCCGCCTGCCGCAGGAACTCCACCCAGCGGCGGGTGCTTTCGGGCGAGACATGGGTGTCGTTCTCGGACTGGATCACCAGCACCGGAATGCGGCGGCGCGGCGGGCGCGGGACATAGACATCCCAGCCGCCTGCGACACCAATGGCCGCCGCCGCGCGACTGTTCCCGAGTGCTCCGTCGACCGCCACATAGGATCCCAGCGAATAGCCCATGATGCCAATGCGGCGCCGGTCAATGCCGGACTCGATCATCCAGTCCACGGCGTCGCTGCCGACCGCGCGCCAGGCGTCCATGACCGGCTCGGGCCGCACCCCATCATCCGCCGCCGCGTCGTAGTAGGCGGGCACAAGCACCTTGAAGCCCTCGACAGCGAACTGCTCGGCCAGCGTCAGATAGGCCGAGCCTATGCCACCCGAGCCATGCAGGAAGACGACCGCCGCGCCATTCGGCTGCGCAGGCGTGTATAGCGCCGCGCGGATCGGCTTGCCCCGGCTTTCAAACGTCAGTGTCTCGACAGAGAAGGCTGCCTGTTGTGCGCGGACAGCCCCGACCAGAAAGGGCGTTGTAACAGCCGCCATCAGAAGCCGTCGGCGAGTGGCTGTCATGTCAGGGTCCGGTCGAAGAACCGTCCGGCCACATCGAATATGGTCCGCCATTCACCGGGATCGAAGCGGTGGCGGGGCGAGGTCAGCTCATACGTTTCGACCGGCACCTCGGCGGCCGACAGGGTCTCGGCCCGCTCCCGCACGCGTCGGGCCGACACCAGAGGATCACCATCGGCATAGACGAACAGCACCGGCGGTCGGTGGCGGATATCGGCGACGTCCAGTGATCCCCCCGACGCCACACCGACGAACGCCTGCGCACCACCTTCCTCCAGCACCCCGTCCAGCCCCAGCGAGCCACCCCGGGAGAAACCCAGCGCCCCCACGCGGGCCGGATCAACGCCGGGTCGCTGACCCAGCCACTCCAGACCATCCAGAATGGCCTTGCGCCAGCGCCGCGCGGCTACCGCCGTGCTCCGCCTCTGGCTGGGCGTCGCATCGAAATAGTTGGGCATCAGGCAGTGATAGCCACGCGCCGTTAGCGAGAGCGCGCCCTCGGTGAAGATGTGGACATCGTCCTGGGCGCCACCGCCCCCATGCAGCAGCGCCACCGCCGCCCCGGTCATTGGCCCACGCCGCGCCTCAACCACCGGCGAGAACAGCAGGCCGTTGATCGGGAAGGATCCACTGGGATAGCTGACCAGCGATATCCCTAGCGCCCCCGGGTCCTGCGCCTTCGCAGACCGCGCCCAGCCGCCCGTCGTCGCCGCGAGGCTCCCGATCAGAAGCTGGCGACGGTCCGGGCCCATCTTACCGGTTCAGGCTCAGGTGGTTGATCAGGTCCGTCCGGGTGATCAGGCCCACGAACTTCTCCCCGTCCAGCACGATGGCCACGCGATCACGGTCGAACAGCGGCACCAGGGCCTCAAGCGGCTCATTGACCTGAACCGTATCCAGCTCTCGCGTCATGACCTTGGAGACCGGCATCCGGAAGCGCTCCTCGCGGGTGATCGCGTCGGTGTTCATGGTGTGCACCAGATCGCTCTCGTCGACGATGCCGACCAGCCGCCCTTCACTGAAGATTGGCAGCTGCGAGACGTCCGCCCCGCGCATCCGCTTGAACACGGTGTCGAGCGTGTCATCCGGCCCGGCGAAGACGACGGCGCCGTCCTCGTACTTGCGGGTGATCAGGTCTGACAGGTCACCATGCAGCTCGCGCTCGCCCAGCCCCTGGTCGGCCAGCCAGGCATCGTTATAGACCTTGGACAGGTACTTGGCCCCGGTATCGCAGACGAAGGTCACGCAGGTCTTTGGCTCGGTCTGCTCGCGGCACCAGCGCAGCGCGGAAGCGATCAGCGTGCCGGAGGACGAGCCCGCGAGGATGCCTTCCTTGAGCAGCAGCTCGCGGACTGTGGCGATGGCCTCGGCATCCGGGATTGAATAGGCCTTGTCAATCAGGTCCATATGGGCGGTTTCAGGCACGAAATTCTGGCCGATCCCCTCGACCGTATAGCTGCCTTCCGGACCGGGAACCCCCTCGTTGACGATGCCGGCCAGCGTCGAGCCAACGGGATCGGCCAGGATGATCTCGGCCTTTGACCCCTTTGACTTCAGGAACTGGCCGATGCCGGTGATTGTCCCGCCCGAGCCGATACCGGCGACGAAAGCGTCAACCTTGCCGTCCATCTGATCCCAGATTTCGGGCCCCGTGGTCTCGAAGTGCGCGAGGGAGTTGGCGTCATTGGCGAACTGGTTGACGTAGTACCCACCCGGGATCTGCTGGGCCAGCCGCTCGGCCATATCGGTGTAGTACTCCGGGTGGCCGTGCGGCACGTCGGAGCGTGTCAGCCGGACGTCTGCGCCCATGGCCCGCAAATGCTGGATCTTCTCCTTGGACATCTTATCCGGGATGACCAGCAGGACCTTGTAGCCCTTGGCCTGACCAACCAGCGTCAGGGCCAGACCGGTGTTGCCCGCTGTGGCCTCGACGATCGTGCCACCGGGCTTGAGCCAGCCTTCCCTCTCGGCCGCAGCGATCATCGACAGGGCGATCCGGTCCTTGATCGAGCCGCCGGGGTTCTGGCTTTCCAGCTTCAGGAACAGGCGGCACTTGCCGGTGTCCATGCGGCTGACCTCGACCATGGGCGTCTTGCCGATCAGGTCGAGCAGCGAGGCGGTGGGACCGGCAAGGACCGGTTGGGGGGCAAGCGACATCCAGAACTCCTGAGGTTTGGCCGGAAGCTGGTCCCACCGCCCGCTCAGGTCAAGCCGCAGACGACAAAGCGCGGGACGACAGAGGCCGAAGCGCGTTATGAGGGGATGATGAAGAAGTCGCACCCACGCCCGCCCGCCGGACTTCCGGACAAGGACACCCTGCTCGCCTTCCTGCGCGAGACCGGCTCGGCCCAGAAGACCGACATCGCCCAGCATTTCGGACTGAAGGGCGCGGATCGACGCGCCCTGCGCCAGATGATCCGCGAACTGGAAGACGAGGGCCGCCTGGGCCGGCGTGGTCGCAAGGGTCTGAGCGAGGCCGGGGGCCTGCCGCCGGTGGGCGTGGCCGACATCGTCGAGCGCGATGTCGATGGCGAGCTGATTGTACGACTGGTCGAGGCCTCGGACGACGCGCCCTCCGCCGTGTTGATGCCCGATCGCAAGGATCGCGGCCCCGCGCCCGGCATGGGCGACCGGCTGCTGGTCCGTTTCGCGCGCGGCGAAAACGGCTGGGAAGCCCGGCTGATCAAGAAGCTGGACACCGGGGCCGACCGGGTGCTGGGCGTGATCCGCAGGTCGGCCCGTCAGGTCCGGATCGAGTCGGTCGACCGCCGGGCCAAGGACACCCTGATCGTCCCCGAAAGCCAGGTCGAAGGCCTGAAGGACGGGGATCTGGTGCTGGCCACCGTCGAAAAGGGCAGCGACCGCCATGGACCGAAACGCGGCAAGGTGCTGGAGAAACTGGGCCGCGAGGATGATCCCCGCGCAGCCTCGCTGATCGCCATCCACAGCCATGGCCTGCCGACCGGCTTTTCCGAGACGGTCGAGTCCGAGGCCGAAGATCAGGCCCTGCCCTCGCTGAAGGGGCGCGAAGACCTGCGCGACCTGCCGCTGATTACCATCGACCCGGCCGACGCGCGCGATCACGACGACGCGGTCTTTGCCCAGCCGGATGAGGATGCCAACAACCCGGGCGGCTGGATCGTCTGGGTCGCCATCGCCGATGTCGCCGCCTATGTCCGCCCCGGCACCGCACTGGATCAACAGGCCCGCGACAAGGGCAACTCGACCTACTTCCCGGACCGGGTCGAGCCGATGCTGCCCGAGGTGCTGTCGAACGGCCTGTGCAGCCTCAAGGTCGGCGAGAACCGCGCCTGTCTGGCCGTGCGCATGGTGTTCGACGCCGACGGGAAGAAGCGCAGCCACCGCTTCGTCCGGGGCCTGATGCGGTCGCACGCCAGCCTGTCCTATGAGCAGGCGCAGGCCGCAGCGGATGGCCGATTCGACGATGTGACTGGTCCCATCGTCGACGTCATCCTCAAGCCCCTGTGGGCCGCCTATCGCACCATGCTGAAGGGCCGCAAGAAGCGGGCGCCGCTGGCCATCGAAAGCCTGGAGCGCAAGATCAACATGTCGCCGAAGGGCGAGATCATTTCGATCGAACCGCGGGTCTCGCTGGAGGCACACCGGCTGATCGAGGAGATGATGATCCAGGCGAACGTCTCGGCCGCCGAAACCCTGGAGCAGAAGCGCACCCCCCTGATCTACCGCGTGCACGACACCCCCAGTCAGGAGAAGGTGTTCAACCTCGCCGACTTCCTGCAGACGCTGGGGCGGCCGTGGAACAAGGGCGAGTCGCCGACCACCAAGAAGCTCAACGCCCTGCTGGACAGCATGCGCGACACGCCCCACGCCGAGATCGTCAATGAGGTGGTCCTGCGCAGCCAGATGCAGGCCATCTACACGCCGGACAACATCGGCCACTTCGGGCTGAACCTGGACCGCTATGCCCACTTCACCTCGCCGATCCGGCGTTACTCCGACCTGGTCGTCCACCGGGCGCTCATCCGCGCGCTGGGGCTCGGCAAGGACGGCCTGACCGAGCGCGAGGTTGCCGAGCTGTCCGGCATCGCCGAGCATCTGGTGATGACCGAGCGCCGCTCCATGGCGGCCGAGCGGGATGCGACGGATCGCTATGTCGCCGCCTTCCTCGAGGAGCGGATCGGCGCAACCTTCGAAGGACGGATCACGGGGGTCACGCGCTTCGGCCTGTTCGTACGGCTGCAGGAGACCGGCGCCGATGGCCTGATCCCGATCTCCTCGCTGGGCCGGGACTATTTCCAGCACGACGAGGCAGCCCATGCCCTGATCGGCCAGAGAAGCGGTGACCGCTGGACCTTGGGCCGCACCGTCGAGGTCAAGCTGGTCGAGGCCACCCCCCTGACCGGCGGACTTGTGCTGGAGATGCTGTCGGATGCCGAGGAAGGGAAGCCCCCGGGCAACTCCGGAAGTCGCGGTGGTCCGCGGGGTGGCCCCCTCCGGGGCGGCAAGGGTCCGCGCGGGGGCAAGGGTGGTCCGCCTTCCGGCAAGCCGAAGGGACCGCGGCGCCGCAAATGAGCCAGCCGTTCGATGCACGCGCGGACCTGGCCGATTCTCCTGACGTCGGGGCCCGGGTCCGGCCCCGGGACGCCGCCACCCTGATCCTGACGCGCAGCCGCGCCGGACAGGCCGAGGTGCTGATGGGCCGTCGGGCACCCGGCCATGTCTTCATGGCGTCGAAATGGGTGTTCCCCGGCGGTCGGGTCGAGCGCGGTGACTATACCGCCCCCTTTGCCACCGATCTCTCGCCGGACGAGCTTGCGCTGCTGGAGCGCGAGATGCCCGAACGACGCGCCCGTGCGCTGGCGCTGGCCGCCGTCCGCGAGACCCATGAGGAGACGGGTGTCATCGTCGGCCGCCCGGCGCCCGCGCGCAGTCTGACCGGGCCGTGGCGCAACTTCCTGTCGACCGGGAATCAGGCCGATCTGGCAGGCCTGCGCTACATCGCCCGGGCCATCACGCCACCGGGACGGCCACGACGGTTCGACGCCCGCTTCTTTCTGGCGGATGCGGACGCCATGGACCTGCCGGCGCGCACCGACCACGGGGACGAGCTGGAACGCGTGGCCTGGATCCCGCTGGATGATCTGAAAGACCTCGCCCTGCCCGCCATCACCCGGTTCGTCGTGGGCGAGGTCCGGGAACGACTCGCGGGGCGGGACCCCGGTCGGCCCTTCATTCGCCAGCTGTATGGCCAGCACAGGATCGATCGGCTTTGACCCTCTCCCGGACGGGGCGTATCTGTGGGGCCTGCCCTCTCCTCGAGTATCGGCCCTGATCGCGTGAAACTGTCCCGCCCCTTCATCAAGCTGCCCTTCCGCTTCGACGTGGACCAACTGCGGCGCGAGGTCGAGGCTTTCCCGGCTGACGCCTGGGCGAAGCATCCGAACAACATCCCCGGCAACAGCGCCCTGCGGCTGATCACGGTCGGCGGCACCGAGAACGACGACGTCGCCGGGGCCATGGCGCCGACGCCGCATCTGCAGTCCTCGCCCTATATCCAGCAGGTGCTCAGCCACTTTGGCGTGGTGTGGAGCCGGTCGCGGCTGATGCGGCTGGGACCGGGATCGTCGGTGCCCGAGCACACGGACATCAACTACCACTGGTTTCACCGGGTGCGGCTGCATGTGCCGATCGTGACCACGCCCGACGTGCGCTTCCACTGCGACGGCGAGGAGGTCCACATGGCCCCCGGCGAGGCCTGGATCTTCGACAACTGGCGGATCCACAAGGTCGACAACGGCTCGGACATCTCGCGCGTGCACCTCGTGGCGGACACGACCGGCAACGGCCGGTTCTGGGACCTGGCCGAGGCGGCCGCGACCCAGTCCCTGCCCGAGACGCCGATCCCCTTCCGGCCCGGTCAGCGGGCGCCGCTGGCGGTCGAGCAGTTCAACATTTACCGCGTCATGCCGCCGTCCGAGGTCGATGAGCTGCTCAGCGATCTGGTGGCCGAGACGGGCTCGGTCCGGCAGGGCGATGAGGGCCGGGCGCACCTGCAGCAGTTCGCGAGGCTGATGCACGGCTTCCGGCAGGACTGGCGCCAGCTGTGGTCGCTGTTCGCCGACACCGACCGGGGCATCCCCCACTACCAGAAGCGGCTGCAGATGCTGATGCAGCAGGTCACGGCGCTGGGTGACGACCTGAGGGTCACCTCCAACATGATGCCCGTGCCCGCCGTGGTCCGGCAGCGGATCGGCGCTTACGGCGTCAATCCGGGCGTGGCGCCGATGGGCGGTGGGGTCGCCACGGGCATGATGGGTCAGCCCGCCCCCGCAGCCGCCGCTGCAAGCCCGGCCGCCAGCCGTCCCTCGGCCATCCTGCAGACGCCGGACTATGACCGGCCGGTGATCATCGTGGCCGCACCCCGCTCGGGCAGCACGGCCCTGTTCGAAACGCTGGCGGTCACGCCCCAGCTGCACACCGTGGGCGGCGAGGCCCACTGGCTGGTCGAGGGCTTCAAGGCCCTGCGGCCCGGCGCGCCCGGCATCGACTCCAACCGGGTGACGGCCGAGCACTACAGCGACCAGATCGGCCTGGCGATGAAGGCCCGACTGGCCGAAAAGCTTCGCGACGGGGCCGAGCGGCCCTTTGCCAACCAGGACAGCGTCCGGCTGCTGGAGAAGACGCCGAAGAACGCCCTGCGGATCCCCTTCTTCAACGCCCTGTTCCCGGACGCCCGGTTCGTCTTCCTGTGGCGCGAGCCGGAGGAGAATGTCTCCAGCATCATCGACGCCTGGCGGTCGGGCGGTTGGGTGACCTATCCGCAGCTGCCGGGCTGGGAGGGACCGTGGTCTCTGCTGCTGCCGCAGGGCTGGCAGGGCCTGAAGGGCAAGCCCCTGCCCGAGGTGGCGGCCTATCAGTGGGCGACCACCAACCAGACCATCATGGACGACCTGTCGGCCCTGCCCGCCGACCGGCGCCACGTCGTCCGCTATGCCGACTTCGTCGCCGATCCGACGGCGGTGATGCGCGGCATCTGCGCCTTCGCCGACCTTGAGTTCGACGCGGCCCTGGCGGAGCGGACCGGCGGCAAGCTGCCGGAGTCGCGCCACACCCTGACCCCGCCGGCACCCGACAAGTGGAAGAAGAATGCGGCGGAGATCGAGCCCCTGCTGACGGGCCTGAAGCCGATCCGGGACCGGCTGGGCGGGTTCTGAGCTCCTATTCGGCGGCGGTCGCGGCGACCGACTGTTTGTCCTTCAGGGTGACCAATTCCTCGGCCAGCGTCGGGTGAACGGCGCAGGTCGCGTCCCACTGGGCCTTGGTCAGGCCGGCCTTGACCGCAATGGCGGCCAGCTGGATCATCTCGGGCGCCTCGGGGCCGACGATGTGGACGCCGACCACGCGTTGGGTGTCGGCATCGACCACCAGCTTCATCAGCACCCGCTCGTCCGAGCCGACGAACACGGTCTTCATGGGCCGGAAGCGGGTCAGATAGACGTCCACCCCCTTCGAGCAGTGACGCCGCGCCTCGGCCTCGCTGAGGCCGACCACCCCGACCGGCGGCTGGCTGAAGACGCCGGTGGCGACGGCCTCATAGTCGAACGACGAGGGATTGTCCTTGTAGCGGGTCTCGTGGAAGGCGACGGCCTCGCGGATGGCGACGGGGGTCAGATTGATGCGGTCGGTGACGTCGCCGATGGCCCAGATGTTGTCGACGCTGGTACGCGAATACTGGTCGACCTTGATCGCCCCGCCCTCGGTCAGTTCGACGCCGGCCTCCTCAAGCCCCAAGCCCTTGACGTAGGGGGTGCGGCCGGTGGCGAACATGACGGCCTCGGTCGTCAGCTTCATGTCGTTCTCGAGATGGCTGACGAGGCCGTCGGCGGTTTTCTCGATCGACGAATGCTGGCAGCCCAGCACCACCTTGATGCCGCGCCGCTCGATCTCGCCGGCCAGATGGGCGCGGACGTCATCGTCAAAGCCGCGCAGGATGTTCGGCCCGCGATAGACCAGGGTGGTCTCGACCCCCAGACCGGCAAAGATGCCGGCGAACTCGACCGCGATATAGCCGCCGCCCGCGATCAGGATGCTCTTCGGCAGCTCCGGCAGGTGGAAGGCCTCTTCCGAAGTGATGGCGTGTTCGATGCCCGGCAGGTCTTGGGGTACCCAGGGGCGGCCGCCGGTGGCGATCAGGATGGTTTCGGCGGTGACGGTGCGATCAACCGAGCCGTCCTTCTTGAGGACCTCGACCGTGTGGGCGTCCTTCAGCCGGGCCCGGCCGTGGATCAGCTCGGCCCCCGCCTTGCCCAGATTGGCGACATAGATGCCGGACAGCCGGGCGATCTCGACGTCCTTGGCCTCGAGGAAGCGCTTCCAGTCGAAGGTCGCGCCCTCGATGTCCCAGCCATAGCCCTCGGCGATTTCCAGCGCGTGGCTGACCTCGGAGGCCATGACCATGAATTTCTTGGGCACGCAGCCGCGGATGACACAGGTGCCGCCGACCCGGTGCTCCTCGGCCACGGCGACCGTCTTGCCCGACAGCGCCGTCAGCCGCGCCGCCCGCACCCCGCCCGAGCCCGCACCGATGACGAAGAGGTCGTAGTCGTAGGTCGTGGGCATTCGGGGCTCCTGAACCAGACGGTGCGAAAAAGACCGTCTGAATGGTCTGAATAGTCTGAAACCGGGGGCGGTCCGGAATTCAGACGGTGAAATTAGACCGTCTGAACCGTCTGAAGGGTCTGAAGTGCGCTCCGGCGAACTGAAGGCGGGCACGGGTCGGGAGCGCGTGGCTCCTGCCGCGTCAGGGACTTAGGGATCAGGGAGGGGAGGGGCAAGGCGCGCCCATCCTTGATCAGTCCGCACCTTGATCGTCCCACGCGGAGCGATAGGCGGGCTTGACCATAATCGGTCCGTCAAAAGGCGTCCTCTCGCCCGGATAGTCTGCGACAAGCTGAAGATAGGCAGCCAGCAGATCAGGGCTTTGATGGGTCCAGCGGTTCAGCCAGCCATGGTTGCCGAGTCGGTGAAGAAACTGATCGCCCCGTCTCTGGATGAGGACATAGGCGCCCGGGTCACTGAGTTGCGGAAAATAGGGATCGTGGAAGTCCACCTCCCAGCCCTCCGGCAGCCAGTGGAGCAGCGCCTCAAAGTCTGCGCGGGTTGGGTGATCGAGGGCCAATGTGAAACCACCCTTGTCACGGGGGACGAAGGTTATGCCCTTGAGCGTGGGCACCTTCACGGCACCAGCACCTCAACCCCGTCGTCCGTGCCGATGATCGCCTCGTCCGCAAGGTCGAGGAAGAGGCCGTGTTCGACGACGCCGGTGATCAGTTTCAGGTCGTCGGCGAGGCGGCTGGGGTCGGTGATGGCGCCGCATCTGGCGTCATAGATCAGATTGCCACCGTCGGTGCGCACAAGGCCGCGCTCGGCGGTTCGGACCCGGGCGGGCATGGCGATGTCGTGGTCGGCCAGCACATCGGCGATGCGGTTGCCGGTGGTCTTGTGCCCGAAGGCGACGACCTCGATCGGCAGGGGGAAGGCGCCGAGCGTCTTCACCACCTTGGCCGCGTCGGCGATGACTAGGCAGCGGTCCGAGGCTTCCCACACCAGTTTCTCACGCAGCAGGGCCGCGCCGCCGCCCTTGATCAGGGCCAGCCCCGGTCCGACCTCGTCCGCCCCGTCGACGGTCAGGTCGAGGCGCGGGGTGTCCTCCAGCGTCGACAGCGTCAGGCCCAGCTCACGCGCGAGGTCAGCGGTCGCATCCGACGTCGGCACGCAGCGCAGGTCGGGCAGGTTGCGGGCCGCCAGCGCCTTGACGAACCAGGCGGCGGTCGATCCGGTGCCGAGGCCGACCTTCATGCCCGCCTCAACCCGAAGGGCGGCGGCCTCCCCGGCGAGGCGTTTCTGGGAATCGGACATCTAGGCTCCTCCCCTGCTTGCGGGGGTGGAGGAAGGTTCGTGCACGAACCGACGACCGGACCCCGAAGGGGTGGAGGGGGCAAGGGTCAGAAGTTGGCGTCTGGTATTCGCCCCCTCCACCGCCGTTCGGCGGTCCCCCTCCCCCGAAGCTGCGCGTCGGGGGAGGATCATTTCTTCTGGCTGGCCTTCTTGGCGGTCATCATCTGCATGAAGCGGGCGGCCCAGCCGTCCTTGACGGTCTGGGTGGCACGGCCGAGGGCGAGGGCGCCGTCGGGGACGTCTTCGGTGATGACCGAGCCGGAGGCCGTCATGGCGCCGGCGCCGATGGTGACGGGCGCGACCAGCGAGCTGTTGGAGCCGACAAAAGCCCCCTCGCCCACTGTGGTCTTGTGTTTGAACACGCCGTCATAGTTGCAGAAGATGGTGCCGGCGCCGATGTTGGCGCGCGGGCCGACCTGGCCGTCGCCGAGGTAGGACAGGTGGTTGGCCTTGGCGCCCTCGCCGATGTGGCTGTTCTTGACCTCGACGAAATTGCCGATGTGGACGTCGCGCTCCAGCCGGGCGCCGGGACGCAGGCGGGCATAGGGGCCGACGATGGCGCCCTCGCCGACGACGGCGCCTTCCAGATGGCTGAAGCTGCGGATGCGGGCACCGGATGCGACCTTCACGCCCGGGCCGAACACGACATAGGGCTCGACGACCACGCCGGCTTCCAGATCGGTGTCCCAGGCGAAATGGACGGTGTCGGGCGCGGGCATGGTGACGCCGCGGGCGAGGAAGGTGTCGCGCTGGACCTTCTGGAACAGGGCCTCGGCCTCGGCCAGCTCGGACTGGGCATTAACGCCCATGACGGAGTCCTCGGACGCCATGACGGCGCGGGTCGGCACCCCGGCCTCGCGGCCCAGCTGGACGACGTCGGTCAGATAGTATTCGCCCTTGGCATTGTCGTTGCCGACCTTGTCCAGCAGGTCGAACAGGACACGGGCCGGGGCCGACATGACGCCGGAGTTGCAGGTCCGGATGGCCAGAACCTCGGCCGAGGCCTCCTTGGCCTCGGTGATGGCGGCCAGCTCGCCGCCCCGGATGACCAGACGGCCATAGGCGCCGGGGTCGCGGGCCTCGAACCCGATCACCGACAGGGCATCGGCGGCCTCGAACACCGGGGCGATGTCGTGGGCCTTGAGCAGGGGCACGTCGCCATAGGTGATGACGACCTGGCCGTCGAAGCCGTTCAGCGCTTCGCGCGCACACAGGACGGCGTGGCCGGTGCCCATGGGCGGGTCCTGAATGGCGATGGCGGCCTCGCCCAGACGGGCGACGACGTGAGCGCGAACCTCGGGCGAGTGGGTGCCGACGACCACGACGATCCGCTCGCAGCCCAGGGCCTCGGCGGCGTCGATGGCGTGGTCCAGCATGGCGCGGCCGCCGACCGGATGCAGCACCTTGGGCAGGCGGGACTTCATGCGGGTGCCCTGCCCCGCGGCAAGGATCACGGCGGCGCGCGCGGGCCCGGTCTGGCTGTGGCTGGTCACGTGATCGTCCCTCGTCTAGTCGTCCGTCTGGTCGTCCGGGGCGGCATAACGCATGAGACGGCATAAGGGGAGGCTATATGTCTGCAAAGGCGAAGGAATGGACGCTGCTGTTCGACCTTGACGGGACGCTGGTCGATTCCGCGCCGGACCTGATCGGGACGCTGAATGCCGTGCTGGCGACCGATGGCCTGCCGGCCCTGCCGCTGGCGCAGGGGCGTGACCTGATCGGGCATGGGGCGCGGGCCCTGTTGCGGCGCGGATATGAGACGGCGGGGGCGCCGCTGGGGGACGACGCGCTGGATGTGCGGTTCGCCCTGTTCCTGGAGCTGTATGTCGGGCGGATCGCCGACCTGACCCGGCCCTATCCCGGCTGTGTCGCGGCACTGACCGCGCTGAAGGCCGAGGGCTATACGCTGGCGGTGACGACCAACAAGCGGACCGATCTGTCGGTGGCCCTGACCGATGCACTGGATATCACGGGCCTGTTCGCCTGTGTGTACGGGCCGGACCGGGTGTCAGCGCGCAAGCCCGACGCCGCCCATCTGCTTGATGCGATCGCGGCCTGTGGCGGACGGGCCGACCGCGCCCTGATGGTCGGCGACAGCAGTCTGGACGCCGGGGCCGCCCACGCCGCCGGCCTGCCGTTCGTGGCGGTGAGCTTCGGCTATGCCGACATGGCGATTCCCGCGATGAAGCCGTGGGCGGTGCTGGACCATTACGACGCCTTTCCGGCGCTGGTGGCGCGCTGTGTGGCCGAGACCGAACAGGCCCTTGCCCTTGCCGGATCGCCGGGCTAAACACCCCGCCTCCTGACCGGTCGGATGCGTAGCTCAGCGGGAGAGCACCTCGTTCACACCGAGGGGGTCACAGGTTCAATCCCTGTCGCATCCACCATTCCTTGCTTATGCCGTCATGCCTCGTTTGAACGCCCCGGCCCGGGCGCGCTGACCTGGGCGACCGTTTCTGCGATACGTCTGGCGGCTTCTTGCAGATCACTGTCGGACATGCGCTCGAGCATTATGCGCAATAAGACGGATCGTCTGGCGGCTGCCCCGCGGCGGTAGGCAGGGTCATAGTGTTGCAGCATCAGATCCGTGACGAGCTCGGCAAGGCGTCCTTCCCGTGCAGCGGCGGACCAGCCTGCGATGGTCTCCCGGCTATGGTGGCGAGGGAGGCGGGCGAGCGCGGCCTGCAGCGCCTCGACATCGGCACCAATCGCTTGATACTCGCCCAGGATATGCGCGACGCGCGCCTCGACCGGTACGATCAGCTCGATGCGGGGCGCCCGTTTCATCGCCGTCCACAGGACCGGTGGAAGCGAGAGGTTGCCGATACGGCTGGATTCGGCTTCGACGATGATCGGCCGTGTCCGGTTCAGACAGGCCAGCGCCTCGGCCAGGCGGGTCTCGAACAGCTTCTGGCCGGGCTGGGGAACGTGCGTCGCGCCGAACAGTGAGCCCCGGTGATCGGCCAGGGCCTCAAGGTCAATCGTCTGGACACCCTCGTGCGAGAGCCGGCGAAGGAGCTCGGTCTTGCCGCTGCCGGTATACCCGTCGAGAAGAATGAGGTTCAGTGCCGCATCACCGGGGGGCTCCTCGCCATAGAGATCGGCCACGACCTTTCGCCGCCAGGTCTGATACCCGCCCTCGAGCCGGGTCACCGGCC
>CEPP01016016.1_pt1 | contig 52614 bp, 54 predicted proteins | sample 530521 | NCBI WGS metagenome assembly CEPP01 (sample SAMEA2620256, study PRJEB7988) | marine metagenome | biome: marine biome (ENVO:00000447); feature: surface water layer (ENVO:00002042); material: "saline water (ENVO:00002010), including plankton (ENVO:xxxxxxxx)" | depth 5 m | reverse complement strand
GAGCCGCTTACGCAGCCCACCTTCTCCCCCGAGGGGCGAAGGAACGCTGAGCCCGGCCGCACCAGTATGAAACTCGCCAGCCAATTCCCGAATGCCTTCAACACCCTTGTCGCTTCCTGGACCGTTCTGCCCACCCTGGTCCCCGCCGCACCCATACTGTCCGGTTGCCGAATGCCTGGCCGATGGAGGTGCCCGCATTTCAGACGGTTCAGACTATTCAGACGGTTCAGACGGTGTTTTCGGTACCCGCAGTTCAGACCATCCAGACCATTCAGACGGTATTTTGCTCGCGCTACCCCCCGAACCCGCCCTCATCCAGAAACGCCTGCTCCTCGGCCGTGGTCTCCCGACCCAGCGCAGCGTTGCGGTGCGGGAAGCGGCCGAAGCGGACGATGATGTCGCGGTGGATTTCGCCCCATTTGCGCAGGTCGGCGTTATCCCCGGCCAGTTCCAGATACCGGTCCTGGTCCTCCAGCCGCTCGGAATGCTCGAAGGGCAGCAGGATGAAATTCCGCAGGTCGGGGGCCACGGCGCGATCATACTCCCGCGCCACGGCGTCCCGGGCCAAACTCAGCGCCAGCGGGTCGGTCGCGAACTGGTGCGCCGTGTCGCGAAACGCATTCCGGGGCAGTTGGTCCAGCAAGATGATCAGCGCCAGCGCCCCCTCCGCCGTCTCCATCCACCCGTCCAGCTCGCGCCGCGCCCCGGCCATGTGCGCCTCCAGAAACCGGTCCTTGAAGGCGGCATCGAACGCCTCGTCCTTGGCGAACCACTTGCCAGGGCCTGCCTCTTTCCAGAAGGCGATCACGTCAGAAGGGGTTATGTCTTGGGTCATGACCCAGACCCTATCCTCCCCGCTGCCCGTTTTCCACGACCGTGATTGTGACCTGTCCATCATCCGCGGCAAACGCGTCGCCGTGATCGGCTATGGCAGTCAGGGGCGTACCCATGCGCTGAACCTGCGCGATTCGGGGGTTGCCGACATCGTCGTGGGCCTGAAGGCCGGATCGAAGACCCGGGCGGTGGCCGAGGCGGACGGCTTTGAGGTCATGACCGCCGGCGAGGCCACGGTCGGGGCCGATGTCGTGGCCATCATGGTCTCGGACGAGGCGCACCGCGATCTGTGGGCCGACGAGATTGAACCGGCCATCAAGCCGGGCGCCGCCCTGATCTTCGCCCACGGCCTGTCGGTGCGGTTCGGTCTGGTCCAGCCGCGCGCGGATCTGGATGTGATTCTGGCCTCGCCGAAGGGCATCGGGCCGCGTATCCGCGACCTCTATGAAGAGGGGCAGGGGGTCTTCTGCCTGTTCGGCGTGCATCAGGATGCCTCGGGCAAGGCCCATGCCCTGGGCCTGTCCTATACTGCGGCGCTGGGCTGTGGGCGCAAGGGTATTATCGAGACCACCTTTGCCGCCGAGTGCGAGAGCGACCTGTTCGGCGAGCAGGTGGTGCTGTGCGGCGGGGTCAAGGATCTGGTCGATGGCGCCTTCACGAAGCTGGTCGAGGCCGGCTATCCGCCCGAGGTCGCCTGGTTTGAATGCTTCTATGAGCTGAAGCTGGTCACCGATCTGATGTTCGAAAAGGGCATCGCCGGGGCCTTTGGCCGGATCTCGAACACCGCCGAATACGGCGCCTATCTGACCGGGCCGCGCGTGCTGGGCGAGGCGTCAAAGGCGGCCATGGACGAGGTGCTGGCCGAGGTCCGCTCGGGTGCCTTCGTGCGCACGCTGATGGCAGACTATGACGCGGGCTCTCCCGACCTGCTGGCGCGCAGGAAGGCCTTGGGCGAGCGGCCGATCGAGGCCGTGGGGCGGCACCTCGCCGAGGTGGCTGGCAGATTTAAGGAGTAGGGAGGGGGCAGGGGCCGGAAAGCCCCAGATCAGCGCCCGGGTCGCGCTGCAGATAAAATGGTCGGAGTGAGAGGATTCGAACCTCCGACCCCTGCGTCCCGAACGCAGTGCTCTACCAGGCTGAGCCACACTCCGACTTGAGGAGGGGGCTTATACCGAGGCCGGACAGCCCCCGCAAGCCGGGATCGCGGCTATTTCTCAGGAAGGGAGAAACCGCTGCAAAGAAGCGAAAAGGGGGTGTTGCATCGCCCGCGACCTTGGCGTATCTCGGCGCCTCTCGCGAGCCTGTCTCGCGACGCACCGGCCCTGCTGGGGAATGGTGTAATGGTAACACTCCGGTTTTTGGTACCGTCATTCTAGGTTCGAGTCCTAGTTCCCCAGCCACCGCCTCCGGGCCCGCCTCGATCAGATTTCATCAGGATGCCGCGCTCGACGGCCCGCCCATCCTGAGGCAGGCTGGGCTCCTCATCGGGAGAGGCCAACATGTTCAAATCCATCGGTATTGCAGCGACCCTGGCGGTCATGGGGGCAACCCCCGTGCTGGCCCAGAGCTGGGAAGCGGTGTCATCGTCCGACTCGGCTGTGGCGGCGATCGACTGGAGTTCGATCACCATCAACGGTAACCGCCGCGAGGTGACCTTCGCCATGGTCTCGCTGGTCCCGGACGCCGTGCCGTTCGACTACGCCGTCTCGACCATCAACATGGACTGCTCACAGCTGCGCTACGCTACGCTCCGATCCAGCTTCTACGATCGTTCGGGGACCAGCGTGATCGACGATTTCGTCGGCGACGGCTCCTGGACCGCTCTGGCTGAGGGCACGATCATGGGGGATGTGCGTCGCGAGGTCTGCGCCAGCGATTCCTCGCGCACCGGCGCGTTCACGAGCGCCCAGCAGTTCGCGACCAACGCCTGGCGCATTGTGGAACAGTAGGCCCTACTGCAACTGACGCGCTGTAAGGGGCAGGTGGACCTTCACGGTCAGCCCGCCCCGTTGCGGCTCTGAGGCGGTAGCCTGACCGCCCAGCAGGGCCACCAACCCCTCCACCAAGGCCATGCTCTCGGCGTGGACCGCGTCGTCGCCGGCCGGTGTCGTCGCGCTGACGACCATGCTGATTTCGGTCGCGGAGGCCGCAAACGCCACGGCAGCGGCCTGACCGACCGCGCCCGGCTCGTAATGCCGTACGACCTCGCCCATGATCTCATGCAGGACGAGGGCAAGCGGCAGGTGCAGATTGTCCGGCAGGGCGGGAACCTCACCGTTCACCGACAGTTTCAATCCACGCGACTCGCACAGCCTCGTCCAGAAGCTGAGGGTCTCTTCCATATAGGTGCCGAAGTCCGGAGCTCCGGATCGCGTGCCCCGCTCAACCATCAGGCTCATGGCGCTGACCAGGTCGCTGACCCAGTTCATGTGCCGCCGCCCTTCGGGATCGGTCACGCCGCGCAAGCGGATGGAAATGAGCGTCTGGATGAGCCTCAGTTCACGCGTCGACGCCGGTTGCGCCCCGTCCAGAGGATCGATTGCTGATACGCCCATTTGATACCCGAAAGACACGCCCCGACCGGGTGAATAGCAAAGGTCGAACCAATCCGATACAGGTGCGTTCCAAGTGTACGCAATCGGACAATTGCGGTCTTTGGTCTGTGACGCCGCCCTGTTCAGCGGTGCGTGGTAGTGCTGTTGAACCTTAACCAGCCCAAAGAGATCAAGGTTATGGTCGTCGAGGACCAGCCCATCCTGGCGATGGAGCTGGAACTGATGCTGTCCGACCACGACTGCGAGGTCGTAGGGCTGGCCATGGATCAGGCCAGCGCGCTCATGCTCGCCCGACGGCACACGCCCGACCTCGCCCTGGTCGACGTCAACCTTCTGGATGGACTGACCGGGCCGCAGATCGCCCGTGAGTTGGTGGAGCGCCACGGCGTGGCTGTGGTCTTCATGACCGCCAACCCCGAGCAGATCCCTGAGGGCTTTGCCGGCGCGCTCGGCGTGGTCTGCAAGCCGTTCGACGAATCGACCCTGCGCGATGTGGTCGACTTCGCCTGCCGCTTCAGGACGTCCGGGGACATCTCGTGCCCGCCCCGGCGCCTGAAGCTGGCCCCCTGGCTAAGGACCCCACCGGGGGATATCGCCCCGCACTAGGAGGGGCCAGGCGCTCAGGCCGTTTCCCAGCCCTTGTCGATCGCCCAGATGGCGAAGGCATAGTCGTGGGCGACTTCCTTCAGATAGTCGAAGCGCCCCGACGACCCCGCGTGGCCGGCCTCCATGTTGATCTTCAGCAGAACCGGCTTGCCCGAGGTGGTGGCCGGACGCAGGCGGGCGACCCATTTCTCGGGCTCCCAATAGGTCACGCGCGGGTCGGAAAGGCCGCCGGTGGCCAGCACCGCCGGATAGGCCTTGGCCTCGATGTTGTCATAGGGGCTGTAGCTGGCGATGTAGTCGTAGGCTTCGGCATCCTCGAGCGGATTGCCCCATTCGGGCCATTCCGGCGGGGTCAGCGGCAGGCTGACGTCGCTCATGGTGTTGATGACGTCGACGAACGGCACCTGGCCGATCACTCCGGCCCACAGGTCGGGCCGCATATTGTTGACGGCGCCCATCAGCAAGCCACCGGCGGAGCCGCCCTGGGCCACGATGTGCCCGGCCTTGCCGTGTCCGGTCGAGATCAGGTGCTCGGCGGCGGCGATGAAGTCGGTGAAGGTGTTCTTCTTGGTGAAGCGGCGGGCATCGAGGAACCAGCCCCAGCCCTTGTCAGAGCCCCCGCGCACATGGGCGATGGCATAGATCCAGCCCCGATCAACCAGCGACAGCCGGTTGGTGGAGAAGCTGGCCGACATGGGGATGCCATAGGAGCCGTAGCCGTAGAGCAGCAGCGGGGCCGAGCCGTTCACCGGCGTCGTCTTGCGGCGGACGATGGTGACGGGCACCAGCTGGCCGTCGCTGGCCGGGGCATTCAGCCGCTCGACGACATAGTCGGCCGCGTTGTGGCCCGAGGGGATCTCCTGAACCTTGCGGAGTTTCCGCTCCCGCGTCGCCAGATCATAATCATAGGTCGAGGTCGGGGTGGACGGTGAGTTATAGCCATAGCGCATGACCGTGGTGTCGAACTCGGATGCCCCGGCCAGATTGAGCGCATAGGCGGGCTCGTCGACGGCGATCTCATGCTCGGCGCCCGCGCGGTCGCGGATCACGATCCGGGTGTTGGCATCGGCGCGCTCCTGGCGGGCGATGAAGTCCTTCACCAGCGAAATGCCCTCGATGTAGCGGCCCGGCGTGTGGGGGATCAGGTCTGTCCAGCTGGCCTTGCCCGGCGACCCGGTCGGGGCCTCACAGACCTTGAAGTCGATCGAGTCGTCGGCATTGGTGTGAATGACCCAGCGATCACCCCAGTGGTCGGCGTCATACTTGCGGGCGACCTCGCGCGGCTCAACGACTCGCGGCGTGGCGGTGATGTCGTCGGCGGGAATGTAGCGGGTCTCGGAGGTTTCCTGATTGCCGATGCCGATGATCATGAAGCGGTCATCGGACGTGCGCCCGACGCCGATGAACATGCCCTCATCCTCTTCCTCATAGACCAGGGTGATGTCGCCACCGCGCGCCGGGCGTCGGAAGATCTTGTCCGGACGGCCGTTGTCGTTGCGGTTGGTCCAGAAAATCCACTGGCTGTCCGGCGAGAAGGTCAGGCCGCCCGAGGCCGACTCGATCGGCTCGCCCACCAGTTCGCCGGTCGCCAGATCCTTTACGTAGATGCGGTAGACTTCGGACCCCTGCGCGTCCTCGGAATAGCCGAACAGGGCGTGGTCGGGGGTCCAGGCGGTGTCGCCGACGTCGGAATAGGCCTTGCCCTCGGCCAGCGCGTTGGCGTCCAAAAGCTCCTGAACGGTGATGACCGGCATCAGTCCCGGTCGCGCGTCCCGTTCGGCCTGGGTCGGCATGCGGGTGCGGCGCATGTAGCGCGGGTGCTGATCGCCGGTTTTGTACTCGGTGTAATACTCCCATGGACCGTCAGGAGAGGGGACCGAGCTGTCTGCTTCCTTGATGCGGCCCTTCATCTCCTCGAACATCGTGGCCTGCAGCGGCTCGGTCGAGGCCAGCATGGCTTCGCGATAAGCGTTCTCGGCGGTGAGGTGCTCCTTGACGTCGGCCTTGATCAGGGTCGGGTCGCGCAGCACCGCCTGCCAATTGTCGTCCTTCATCCACTGGTACTCGTCCACCCGGGTGCGGCCCAGCTGTTCGATGGTGACCGGGATCTTCTTGGCGACGGGGGGGACGGGCATGTTGGAGAGGGCGCCTTTCGCAGAGCGGGCAAGGGTCGGGGAGGCGGCGGCCGCAAGGGCGGTGGCGGCGGTGGACGCGATCATCTGCCGACGGTTCATGACAGGCTCCAGAGAAGGGCGGAAATCGGAATGCGGCACCATGATCCGCGCCGCGCCGGGGCGTCAAATGAACTAACGGCCATGATGGGGTTCAGGGGGCCAGAACCGCCGGGGTCATGCGCAGCAGCAGGTCACCGCCCTGGCCGATGGCGGCCAGACGGCTCGACACATGGCCGAGCACATTGGCGGCATAGACTTCGTACAGGGTGATACGGCCGTCCAGCCAGTCGGCGTCCCCCTCGCCATTGGTTTTGAGCGTCTGGGCCGCCAGGGCGCCGCGCGCGAGGAACCAGCCGCCGATGACATCGCCCATGAGCTTCAGATAGGCGTCGGCCGCAGTCAGTACATCGGCGGTGCCATCTTCGGCCGCCTTGCGATCCAGCAGCCACAGGGTGGCGTCCTCGACTGCCGACAAGGCGTTGGCCATCCGCTCGACCGGCTTGCCGTCATAGAGGGCCGCAAGAGGAGTCAGGACCGTCTTCATCTCCTCTATCAGCAGGCGCGCCGAGGCCCCACCGTCCTGCGACAGCTTGCGGCCAACCAGATCCATGGCCTGGATGCCATTGGTGCCCTCATAGATCGGGGCGATGCGGGCATCGCGGTAGTATTGGGCCGCGCCCGTCTCCTCGATGAAGCCCATGCCGCCGTGGATCTGGATGCCCATCGAGGCGACCTCGACCCCCATGTCGGTTGACCAGGCCTTGGCGATCGGCGTCAGCAGGTCCTCGCGGCCCTTCCACTGGCGGGCGACATCCGGATCGGCCGAGCTACGGGCCAGATCGGCGGCCATGCCGGTCGCCAGACAGATAGCGCGCCCGGCGGCGATCCGGGCCTTCATGACCGACAGGGTGCGGCGCACATCGGGGTGGTCGAGGATCGGGGCCGAGGCCTCGCCGGTCCAGACCGACCGGCCCTGACGGCGGTCCGTGGCATAGGCCAGGGCGTGCTGATAGGCGCGCTCGGCGATGCCCACACCCTCGACGCCCACGGCCACGCGGGCGGCGTTCATCATGGTGAACATATGGGCCAGCCCCTCATTGGGACGGCCGACCAGTTCGGCGGTGGCGCCTTCATAGGCCATGACACAGGTGGGCGAGGCGTGGATGCCCAGCTTGTGTTCGACCCCGACCGGGCGGAAGGCGTTGCGTTCGCCCCGCGAGCCGTCGGCGTTCAGCAGGTATTTGGGCGCCAGGAACAGGCTGATGCCCTTGGGGCCCGGGGGCGCATCGGGCAGGCGGGCGAGGACCATGTGGACGATATTGTCCGTCATGTCGTGGTCGCCCCAGGTGATGTAGATTTTCTGGCCGTTGAGGCTGTAGGTGCCGTCGCCCTTGGGCGTTGCTGTGGCCGTCAGGGCGCCGAGGTCCGAGCCGGCATTGGGCTCGGTCAGGACCATGGCCCCGGTCCATTCGCCGGAGATCAGCTTTTCGAGATAGGTGGTCTTCTGGGCCTCGGTGCCGTGGGCCTCCAGCGCCTCGATGGCCGCCAGCGACAGCATGGGACACAGGCCAAAGGCCATATTGGCCGAGTGCACGGTCTCGAACGCGGCCAGCTCCAGCGCCTTGGGCAGGCCCTGACCGCCGTGCGCCGTCGGGGCGGCCAGCCCCATCCAGCCCCCCTCGATGAAGGTGCGATAGGCCTCGCCAAAGCCCGGCGCGGGAATCACCCCGTCGCCTTCCAGCTTCGAGCCCGCGCGGTCCCCGGACACGTTCAGGGGCGCCAGGGTGCCCTCGGAGACCTGACCGGCGGCCTCGAGCACAGCATCGACCACATCGGCGTCAAGGTCGGGATAGGCCCCGGTGGCCTGAAGGTCCTCAAGGCCGAGGACGTGCTTCAGGGTGAAACCCAGGTCGCGAAGCGGGGCGCGGTAACTCATTGGGACTCCCTTGATCGAACAGGTAGCGATACGATTGCGCCGACACTTGGCCGGGATCGCTGGATTTGCCAAGTTTGGTCCACTGCCGTCACGGAAGGGAAGTCATGGCTGAGCCCCGGAATCGCTACTCGCAGGTCTCGCTGATCCTCCACTGGTTGATCGCCGTGCTGGTGATCGGTCAGATCGCCCTGATCATGCTTAATGATGCGACCGAGGGCGGGCCGTGGATGGGCCTTCACAAGTCGGTCGGCCTGTCGATTCTGGTCCTGACCCTTGTGAGGCTGGGCTGGCGGATCGCCAATCCGGCCATCCCCCTTCCGGCCGAAATGCCCCGCTGGCAAAGGCTATTGGCCCGGGCGACCCATGTGCTGTTCTACGTCGTGCTGATCGGTATGCCGCTGGGCGGCTGGGCGGCGTCCTCGGCGGCCGGTCGCGATATAGCGTGGTTCGGCCTGTTCAACTGGCCGCTGCTGCCGATCTCCGGCGGGCGCGAGGTCGCGGGCCAATTCATGGATGCGCATGAAATGGGCGCCAAGCTGCTGTACGTCCTGCTGGCCCTGCACATCCTTGGGGCGCTGAAGCACCACTTCGTCGACCGTGACAATGTGCTGCACCGGATGCTGCCCTTCATCTCCCGCCGACCGTGAGTGATCGGGTTGCGGAGGCCGCAGCGGCCCTGTCGCGCGGTGATCTGGTGCTGCTGCCGACCGAGACGGTCTATGGGCTGGCCGCCGATGCGGCGAATGCCGAGGCGGTGGCCCGGATCTTTGCCGCCAAGGGCCGCCCGCGCTTCAACCCCCTGATCGCCCATGTGGACAGCGCCCTGGCCGCCGCGCGGGTGGGTGTGATGACGCCGATTGCCGAGGCTCTCGCCGCGCGCTTCTGGCCTGGTCCGCTGACGCTCGTGCTGCAGGCCCTGCCGGACAGTTCGGTCTGTGACCTCGCGCGGGCGGGGCTGGACAGTGTGGCGGTGCGGGTACCTGGACATCCGCTGGCCCGGGGCGTCATAGAGGCATTCGGCGGCCCCGTCGTCGCCCCCTCGGCCAACCGGTCGGGGCGGCCCAGTCCGACAACGTATCGCGATGCCGTCGAGGAGACCGGTGCGGCAACCGCGGTTGCGCTGGACGGCGGAGGCTGCATGGTCGGGCTGGAGAGCACCGTCGTGTCGCTGCTGAGGGATCGTCCCCGGCTGCTGCGTCCGGGCAGCGTCACGCGTGCAGACCTCGAGGCCGTGATCGGCCCGCTGGAGGCCGACGCGGGCGAGGGGCACCGGTCGCCCGGGCGTCTGACCCTGCACTATGCGCCCGACGCGCCGGTCCGGATCGAGGCCGCAGATGCCGCTCCGGGCGAGATCCTGCTGGGCTTCGGCCCCGGCGTCGGCGATTCGCGCTGGAGCCTCAGTCCCTCAGGCGATCTGACCGAGGCGGCTGCGCGCCTGTTCCGCCTGTTGCGCGAGGCCGACCGTGAGCATCCAACCGGGATTGCCGTGTCGCCGATTCCCGACACGGGGCTGGGTGAAGCCATCAACGACCGCTTGCGCCGGGCTGCAGGGTTCGTCGGTTAGAGGAAACGAGCCTTGAGATCGACGCTGGGCGTCCTGCCGACGTGGGCCAGACAGTCGCTGATCCAGACGTCCGCCGCTGCCCGGCCCTTGTCCTTCAGCCGGTTGAGGAAGGTCCATTCCGTGTCGAATTTCGACCGTAGCGGCAGGTCCGACAGATGGGTGTCAGCCTCGATGGCGTGCATCCGCAGCTTGCGATAGCCGTCGTCGCCGGTCTGGTTCAGCCGCCCGGCCTCAATCAGGTCCTGAACGAAGGCGACGGCCCGCAGTTCGGCCACCAGCGGGGCGTTGAAGACGATCTCGTTCAGACGATCCATGATCACATCGGCGTCCCGGGGCGTCTCGTCCCGCTGGAACGGGTTGAGCGGCAGCAGCAGGATATCATCGGGGGTCGAGGCATAGAACAGCGGCCACAGCGGCGGATTGGCCAGATAGCCCCCGTCCCAATAGGGCTCGCCCTCGATCTCGACCGCCTGGAACAGGTGCGGCAGACAGGCCGAGGCCAGCAGCACATCCGCGGTCAGTTCGGCATTGTCGAACAGACGAACGCGGCCCTGTTTGACCGCCGTCGTGGCCACGAACAGCTGGATGTCAGATCCCCGGACTGCCTCGAAATCGACGACCGCGTCCAGAACTCGTCGAAGAGGATTGAGGTTGAACGGATTGAATTGATAGGGCGACATGGTCATCGCCAGGCTTTCGGCGGACCGCCACAGCGGCGTATCCTTCATCCAGGCCGGGCTGAAGGTTGCGCTCCAGATCGAGCTGTCGCCAAAGACGTTGCGGCCACCGGACAGATTGATCTCGCGCCACAGCTTGTCCAACGCCTTCCGGGCCCCGTCGAAGCCTCCAGCCTCGAGACCGGAAATCAGCGCGGCGGCGTTCATGGCACCGGCCGAGGCGCAGGTCACGGCGCGGTAATCCAGCGCCTCAGTCTCCAGCAACCGGTCCAGCACACCCCACTGGAAGGCCCCATGCGAGCCTCCGCCCTGCAGGGCCAGGCAGACCGGCGGAGGAGGGGCCTTGCGCGCCATCCGGCCTATTGCGCCGTCCAGCCACCGTCGATCGAGAAGGCGGTGCCGTTGGCGGACGCCCCGAGGTCGGAGACCAGATAGAGGAAGATGCCGACCAGCTCATCGGTCGTCACAAACCGCTTGGTCGGCTGGGACTTGAGGATGATCTCTTCGAGCACGCGGTCCTTTGAGATGCCGTGGGTGCGGGCCTGATCGACGATCTGCTTGTCGACGATCGGCGTCTCGACAAAGCCGGGGCAGATGGCGTTGCAGGTGATCCCCTCGCGCGCCAGTTCCAGCCCGACGGTCTTGGTCAGGCCGATCACGCCGTGCTTGGCGGCGACATAGGCGGACTTGAAGGGGCTGGCCACCAGACCGTGAGCCGAGGCGACATTGATGATCCGGCCGCGGCCCTGGGCCTTCATGATCGGCACCGCCGCCCGCGTGGCATAGAAGGCCGACGACAGGTTGATGGCGAGGATCTGTTCCCACTTGTCGGCGGGAAATTTCTCGATGGCCTCGACGTGCTGGACGCCGGCGTTGTTGACCAGAATGTCCAGCCGTCCCAACTCGTGCTTGGCAAAGGCCACCATGTCGGCGACCTCTTCGCCGTGACGCATGTCGGCCCCGTGATAGCGGACGCGCACGCCACAGGCGGCCTCCATCTCGGCGCGATTGCGCTCGATCTCGGACGGGTCACCCAGACCGTTCAGCACCACATCGCCGCCGCGCGCAGCCACAGCCCGGGCCAGAGCCAGCCCAATCCCGGAGGTCGACCCCGTGATCACCGCGACCTGGCCGCGCAGGTCATTCATGTCGCGCGGGCGGGCCTGTTCGGACTCTGCCTTGTCACCGCGCTTGGGCCACTGGAACATCGAATGCCTATTCGTGAGTGAAACGTGGCGTGATCTATAGCGGGTGATGCTGCGGTGCGCCACGCGGCGATGTCAGGAATTTCCTGTTCGGGTGAATATCCAGTCGTTCTCGGTCGACGGGCTGGCCTGAAAGCCATAGCCGTCGCTGTTAAAGGCCTTGAGATCCTCGGCCCGATCGATGCGATTTTCGATGGCGTAGCGCGCCATCGTGCCGCGCGCCTTCTTGGCAAAGAAGGAGATGATCCGGCTTTCGCCGTCCTTCTCTTCGCGGAAGTGGATGTTGACTACCGGCAGCTTCAGCGCCTTGGCGTCCACGGCACCGAAATACTCCTGGCTGGCCAGATTGACGAGGGTCGGATCAGCATGGCCCTCGGCATCGGCGTTGAGGGCCTTGGAGATCCGGTCGCCCCAGAAGTCGTAAAGGCTCGACCCCCGGCGGGTCTTCAGCCGCGTGCCCATCTCAAGCCGATAGGGTTGGATCCGGTCCAGAGGCCTAAGCAAGCCGTACAGGCCGGAGAGAATACGCAGATGGCACTGGGCCCAGCCCAGATCGTCTGCGGCAAGGCTGCGGGCGTCTAGGCCCTGATAGACATCGCCGGCGAAGGCGAGGGCGGCCTGCAGGCCCTCTTCACTGTCGGGGTCAAAGGCCTTGAACCGGACCTGATTCAGTTTGGCCAGATCGGCCGAGATGCCCATCAGCCGCCGAAGGTCGGCCTGGGTCTGGCGCCGCGCCGTCACCGACAGGCTGTGGACGTCGTCGGTCATCCGATGCGCCGTTGCGGGCACCTCGGTTGCGGGGTCTGAGAAGTCCAGCCGCTTGGCCGGAGACAGGATCATCAGCACATCGGGTCTCCCTCTGACGGGGGCTGACTTAGTCAGGTTCGTCCGGGAATGAAACCGGCGGCAGTCCGTCGCAGGGGGTCAGAACAGGACGCCGGGGTTGAGGGTCCCCAGCGGGTCCAGCGCCTGGCGCACGGCACGCATGGCATCCAGTTCGACCTCCGATTTGTAGCGGCGTGCCTCGTCGGTCTTCAGCCGCCCCAGGCCATGCTCGGCCGAGATGGAGCCGTCATAGCGCGCGACGATGTCGTGGACGATCCGCGACCCGGCTTCCCAGCGGGCCAGAAACGCTTTCAGGTCCGCGCCTTCGGGACACAGGACGTCATAGTGGAGGTTGCCGTCGCCGACGTGGCCGAAGACGCTGATCCGGGCGCCGGGCTCAAAGGCCTCGACGGCTGCCGAGGCCTCCTCGATGAAGTCTGCAATCTGCGAGACGGGCACGGAGACGTCGTGCTTCCAGCCGCCGCCCTCGGGCTTCAGCCCTGCCGACTGTTCCTCCCGCAGCCGCCAGAAGGCCGCAGCCTGGGTCTGGTTAGCAGCTATGGCGGCATCCTGGATCAGGCCATCCTCGAAGGCCCCGGCCAGCAGCCGTTCCAGCGCCGCAGGAGCTGTGTCGGCATCGCCCGACCCCAGTTCGATCAGCACCGACCAGGGCGGCGCGCTCTCCAGCGGCTCCCGCGTGTCCGGAATCCATTTCAGGACCAACTCGGTGCCGAGCCGCTTCATCAGTTCGAAAGCCTCAACGCCGCCGCCCGACTCGGCCTTCGCGCGGGCGAGCAGTGCGACCGCCTGCTGCGGCGTGTCCAGCCCAACCATGGCCGTGGCTCGCCCCCGCAGAACCGGCGACAGCTTGAGGGTCGCGGCTGTGATGATGCCCAACGTCCCCTCGGCCCCGATCAAGAGCTGCTTGAGGTCATAGCCGGTGTTGTCCTTCCGCAGCCGTTTAAGGCCATTGAACACCCGCCCGTCTGCCAGCACGGCCTCGATCCCCAGCACCAGATCGCGCGCCATGCCATAGCGCAGCACCGACGTGCCGCCCGCATTGGTCGACAGCACCCCGCCGACGGTCGCCGTACCCTCCGAGGCGAGGCTGAGCGGAAAGCGCCGCTGGACCGCCAGTGCTGCCTGCTGGGCTTCGTGCAGGGTCACCCCCGCTTCGACCGTCAAGGCGTCATCGAGAGGGCTGACGTCTCGAATGGCGCGCAGACGGCGGGTGGTCAGCAGGACCTCGCCCATCGGGATCTGGCCGCCGACCAGGCCCGTGTTGCCGCCCTGGGGGGTGATCGCCACCCGATGCCGCGCACAGATGGCGACCACGGCAGCAACCTCGGCTGTCGAGCCCGGCTGCAGCAACAGGGGGGTGTGGCCCTGCCAGCGATCCCGCCATTCTCGCAGATAGGGGGCGAGGGTATCGGCATCCTCGCTCCACCCCTTGGGGCCGAGGGCCTGCTTCAACTCGGAGATCGCCATGGGGGAGGGGACAGCCATATCCGCTTGTCTCAGATGCCGGGGCCGGGGAAAAGGGCGGATGTCTGATCCGTCACCGACCGACTGTCGTCCCATGGCTGCGCCGGTCGCGGCCGTGGGGGTGATCTGCTTGCGCGGCGATCAGGTCCTGCTGATTCGGCGGGGCCAGCCCCCGCGACTGGGCGAGTGGAGCCTGCCGGGCGGGCGGGTCGAGCCCGGAGAGACCCTGCGCGACGCCGCCTTGCGTGAACTGGCCGAGGAAACCGGAGTCGAGGCGGACCTTGGCCCGCTGGTCGATGTGGTCGACGGCATTTTCCCCGAGAGTGGACGCCACTATGTGCTGATCGACTTCCTCGCGCGCTGGACGTCGGGCGAGCCGGTTGCCGGAGACGACGCTGCTGATGCTCGCTTCTGGCCGCTGGACGAGGTCGAGCAACACGTCGCCTGGGCTGAGACGATCCGCGTCATCCGGCTGGCGGTGGCGCGGCTCGCGGCAGAGTGATGCACCCTTGTCCGGTTTCTGTGGCGGGGCGGCGTATTACCGCCTAGCCTGTCGCAAACACAGGGAGACGCGTGGCTGATGCAAATCTTGGATATCTTTGGAATCGTGGTCGTCGTCTTTGCGGTGATCCTGCTCTTCAGCGTGATCAAGATCGTGCCGCAGGGCCGGGAGTTCACGGTCGAGCGCTTCGGCAAATACACCAAGACCCTGTCGCCCGGCATCAGCCTGCTGACCCCGTTCGTCGAGCGCATCGGGCGCCGCATGAACATGATGGAGCAGGTCCTCGACGTCCCCCAGCAGGAGGTCATCACCAAGGACAACGCCATGGTGAAGGTCGACGCCATCGTCTTCATCCAGGTGATGAGTGCCTCGGCCGCGGCCTATCGGGTTGAGGACCTGCCCTATGCCATCACCCAGCTGTGCTCGACCAACCTCAGGACCGTGATCGGCTCGATGGAGCTGGACGAGGTCCTGTTCCAGCGCGACAGCATCAACAGCCGCCTGCTGACGGTTATCGACGCGGCGACCGAGCCCTGGGGCGTCAAGGTCAACCGCATCGAGATCAAGGACCTGACCCCGCCGGTCGACATCACCAATGCCATGGCCCGCCAGATGAAGGCAGAGCGCGAGCGCCGCGCCGTCATCACCGAGGCGGACGGCGAGAAGCAGGCCGCCATCGCCCGCGCCGAGGGGGCCAAGCAATCGGCCATCCTCGAGGCCGAGGGCCGCCGCGAGGCCGCGTTCCGCGACGCCGAGGCCCGTGAACGCGAGGCCGAGGCCGAGGCCAAGGCCACCGCCATGGTGTCGCAGGCCATCGCCGCCGGTGACGTCAACGCCATCAACTACTTCATCGCCCAGAAGTATGTGGAAGCCTTCGCCGAACTGGCCCGGAGCCCGCAGCAACGGACCGTCATCGTTCCCGCCGAGATGTCCGGCCTGGTCGGCACCCTGGCCGGGGTTGGCGAGCTGGTGGGCCTGGCCCGCGAGCAACAGACCCGCACGCCGCCGACCGCGCCGCAACCGCAGCGGACCGCCGCGCCGCGCACCCCGCCGACCCGCCCCGCCGGGGGTGGTTCGGTGCCCCGTACCTGACGGCAGGACAGACGCACATGGACGCGCTCATTTCGCTTCACGCCAGCCAGCCGTGGTGGATATGGCTGGGCCTTGGCCTCGTACTGCTGGCCGTGGAGTCAGCCCTGTCGAGCGAGTGGCTGCTGTGGCCGGCAGTTTCGGCCGGGATCGTCGCGGTGCTGACGGCCATCGGCCTGCGCTACGGCTTTGCGGTCGAGATCATCGCCTTTGGCCTGCTGACGGCAGGACTGACTCTTCTGTCGAACCGGCTGATCAAGCGGATGAACCCGGTCGACATGCCCGATATCAACGACCGGGATTCGCGGCTGATCGGACAGCAGGCCCAGGTCATCACGCCGTTTCTGGACGGGCGGGGCCGGGTGTTCATCTCGGGCTCCGAGTGGGCCGCCGAGCTGGAGGGCGAGGCTTCTCCGGCTATCGGCTCGCGCGTCGTTGTCGAGGCCATCCAGGGCGCTCGGCTGAAGGTCCGCGCCCCCTGAACAGCAAAAGGCCCGCTCCCTCCGAAGAGAGGGCGAGCCCCGAAAACATCGGATAAAACCGAGGTTTAGGCTTGGACTTGCAGTTGTCCGGCCGACGTCTTGCCGCTGCGCTGATCGCGCTCCAGCTCGTACGAGACCGTCTGGCCTTCATTCAGCGAGCCGAGGCCCGCACGCTCGACGGCCGAGATGTGGACGAACACGTCCGTGCCGCCGTCGTTGGGTTGGATGAAGCCGAAGCCCTTGGTGGTGTTGAACCATTTAACAGTGCCGGTAGCCATGTTGAGACCTCCGTTGGCGTTGGCCCGGAGAAACACTCTCTGGGCCCGTCGTGTCTGAGGTAACGGCTTATCTCGATGCGTCGCAAAGTAGAAAAAGGGCGTTGCGCAGAGATGTTGACCCGCGCCTTATGCGCCGGAACCCGGGCGAAAGCAAGGCCTGGGCCAAAAAGGGGCCTTGGCGCTCTGCGGAAGTGGACATCAGTGCGGACGGTCCGCGATGTCGAAAGCCACGGAGATACGATCGAACTCACAACCAGTCGGCAGGGTTTCATGGGGCACGAACGACGGGAACAACAATAACATGCCAGGCTTGGGGGTGATCCGGACGGTCGGCCACGGCGGCGCGACGCCGGCCCATTCCGGCAGCCCGCCCAGCACGATCCCCCCGGGCAGAGCCTCCGCGTCAGCGGATGTGTCGGGCACGCTCACATAATAGACGCCTGTCAGCCAGCGGCCGGGGTGGTGATGAAGCCGTTGGTAGCCGTCACCCCGGAACATCAGTGCCCAGGGCGTGAAGGTGGCGCTGGCAGGCCTTGTGGCAACGAAGGGGTGGTCGCCGGACAGGTCACCTGCATAGCCCGAGACCGCGTTACGGATGGCCTCGACCAGAGCCGGGGCGGCGACGTCATCCGACGCGGGAAAGACGCGGGTGCGCAGCCCGCCGCGGCTGGCATGGCCGACGGGGTCTGTGTGCAAGTCGGGGTTCGCCTTGATCTCGGCCGTCAGTGCGCGGTGGAAGGCGTCTGTATCCGCAAACCCGGCGGGGACGGGCAGAACCGTCGACTGCAGAAAGCGGTCGATCCCCATGATCGCGGTCGCCTCATCGCCCCGTCCCATCTGAGCGAGAGCGACGGCCTTGTAGTAGAGGGCGTGCGACGCCCCGGGAGCTATGGAGAGCGTCGCATTGGCCATCTCGAGCAGGTCGCCGGGCTTGCCTCTCGCCCTCATGGCGCGGGCATCAAGCAGATCGACGTGAGCCGGATCGAGTGACGCCACCGCATCTTCGAACGTCGCGGCTTCAGCCACGCGACCCTGCCGAATCAGGATCGTGAAGGACAGCAGGGTAGCCCAGTCCCGGTCAGACCACGCACGGGCCACGGCAAGGGCCCCCTCCAACTCGCCCGCCCGGAACAGGGTCCGGGCCAGCAGGCCATGCAAGGCCTCATGTCCGGGGAACCGGCCACATGCCGCGGCAAGAACTGACCGGGCTTCAGCCTGCAGCCCAGCACTTTCCAGCGCCTCCGCCAGGGCAGCATGTACAGAGGGCTTTTCGTGAAAGCGTTCCGCGGCTCCGCGCGTCAGTTCGACCCACGCCAACCGGCGTTGCCGGGACTCAGTACCGACCCACCGGATAGGGCTCATGCCCCGGAATCAGGAAGTGAACGAGCCGTCCGGCGTGACGAAGTCAGCGCCCTCAGCCGACAAGGCCTGGAGCTTTACCAGCTCGGGCTTTTGCCACTCGGCCGCCGCCTGCGAGTCGCAGCCTTGGACAGATTTCGCCGTGGACTCAATATCCTGCATGGAAAATCTCGCGTTTCTAATCCGTGGGCGATCATCATGTACGGTCTCGGGACAGCCGGTCAAGGTCCCGTCGGCGGTTCTTCACAACAGCGTCGGCTGGACCGTCTTGCCGTCGCCCGCCGGAGCTTTCCTGCCGCGACGCCCGATCTCGGTCGCGGCGCTGAAGCGGATGTCGATGTCCCGGTCGCGGGCGAGGGTCGCCAGCACCGTATCGCTCAGGCACGACCACGGCTGGCCCCGGTGCGCGCCACTCGGCACACGGGGCAGCAGGCCGGGCTCGCGGCTCCACTCCAGCAGCTGCTCCAGCGACACGGTGTTCAGCATGTCGCGCAGATGGTGGGCGGTGACATAGGCGTCGGGCAGGGCCCTGTGGGCGGGCAGGCCCTTGTCGTGGTCCAGCCCCTCGGGCCGACGCAGATAGCGTAACATCTGGTTGGAAAGCGGCAGGTTACGAAGGCTAGTCTAGGCCCGGCCGGAAAGCCTTACAGGCTAGGGTTTTGAGCCAAGCGTTACCGAGGTCCGGCGCGCCAACCCAGCCTCTTCCCAGACTGGCCTGAAGGGGTGGCGGGGACGTTTCCTAAGTTGCGCGGCTTAACGTGGGAAACCCGGAAATTGTCACCTGCGCCATACCTGCGAGCGCGGGTGCAAGGCCGGGACGGCAATCGACCAGACTGGCCTGTCACGCCACTTATGGCTCCGCCGACGGTTCCCCTGCTATCCTCGGCATTCATGCTTCAGATCACCGAAGGGCCGTCATTGCGGCGAGCTGGAAAACGTCCGTCCCGTCACGCAGTGGGACGCAAAGCCCTGCTGTTCCTCGGCCGGATCTGGCTCAATCTTTAAGCGTGACACGCGGTCTTCTGTTCGAGCTCAGATCGTTCCATGGCCTCGTTAATCGCAGCGAACAGGGTCTCGGCGGTGATCGGCTTAGCGAGGTGGACGTCAGCGCCTGCGGCCCGGCTGGCCTCAACATGCTCCCGCATCGCATTGGCTGTCATCATCACAATCGGAATCTCTCGGCAGGGTGATGATGGCCCACGTATCATCTGCACGGCTTTGAGGCCGTCCATGACCGGCATCTGCATATCCATAAGGATAATGTCGAAGCTCGTTGCGAACGCTGCGTCTACAGCCTCCTGGCCATCGACCACACTGACAACCTCGGCCACACCAGCCAACATCAGCTCCGCTACCTTGCGGTTCGTGGGATGATCATCAGCGACGAGCACGCGCAGGAGCCGTTCCGAGGGCTCGATTACCGTAGCGTTCTCGCTCGTGCTTCTCGGGGCGGTGGTGAGTTCAAGCGGCAGCTCGAACCAGAAGGTCGACCCTATACCCGGCTGGCTTTCGCAATCCAGCACGCCCCCCATTAGCTCCACCAGATTTCGACAGATGGACAAGCCGAGCCCGGTGCCGCCGAATTTACGGGTGATCGTCTCATCCGCCTGTTGGAAACGGTCAAACAGCCGGTTTTTGGATTCCGGCGCGAAGCCGATCCCTGTGTCCGACACCGAAAAACGCACCAATCCCCCGGGCGTTTTCTCGACCGACAGAACAATTTTTCCGGCGGAAGTGAATTTGGAGGAGTTGCTGAGGAAATTACCCAGAACCTGTCGGAGTCGCAGCAAGTCTCCAATGTAATACCTGCCGACATTATCGGCAATTTTGCTTTCGTATATTACATTCGAATTCTCGCTCTGAAGTCGACACTTTTCGATATTGAACGAAACTAACTCATTCAAATCGAACGCATCGTTCGTTATATTAAGCTCGCCCACATCGATCTTCGCCGTGTCCAAAAGGTCCGACAGCAAAGCCGTGAGCGTTTCGCCGGACGAGCGAATGATCTCCAGCAGTTCAAGCTGGTCGTGCCGGTTACATTTGCGCTTCAGAATGTCGGAGGCCGCGACGATTCCATTCAGTGGCGTACGAAGTTCGTGGCTCATGTTTGCCAAGAATGCTGATTTTGCTCGCCCGGAAGCCTCGGCTGCGGTCAGCGCAGCTTGCAGCGCGATATTCATCTTGTGCTGATCGGTCACGTCCTCACTGACCGTGACAATATAGGCGGGCTTATCCTCGTCGAACGTCGCGACCTTCCGCGTCGTCCAAAACTGTTCACCAGCATTCATGGTCGTAACCAGTGCGGCCTGTTCGACCTTCATCTCCCGGGTAAGAATGACCTCCTGATCTTCGTCCCAGGACCGCTTCGCTTCTTCGGCGGGGAATAGTTCATGAACTGTCTTCCCAACGGCCTCGTCCGACGACAGGCCCGTAGCGATCTCTGCTGTCTTATTGATAAGGACAAACTTGCCGGTCTCGGCTTCTTTGACGACCAAGAGGACCGGCATCATGTCCATGATCGTGCTGTAGAATTTCTCCTTTCTCGCAACCGACCGCCGATCGTTTTCGGAGCGCCGCTCCATATCGGTCAATCGCGACGAGGTTTCGGACAGCCGCCGCTCAATCTCGGCCGTCGCCAGCTGTGCGGCATGTCGATCTATGATGTTTGAAGCGAGGATCGAGAGGTTTTGAACCGAATGTAGCTGTAACCCCGTCGGCGATCTGGCGTCGCGATGATAGATCGCGATTACGCCCAGGACTCGTCCGGCCATGCCGCGGATAGGCTGCGACCAGCAGGCCCGCACACCAATCTTCTCCGCTAGGGGTTTGACGTTGGTCCACAGCGGATCGGATTGAATATCCTCGACAACGACGAGGCGGTTTCCGTAGGCCGCGGTACCGCAGGGTCCAGCATCCGGACCAACCGCTGATCCGCTCACCGCCTGGTCGAAGGCGTCCGGCAGGCTCGGCGATGCGCCCGAAAGCAGATGCTCGCCGGTCTCATCCATCAGCATGATACTGACCAGAGATTCGGGATGAATCTGTTCGGCATGCCTCACCAAGGCTTCCAGTGAATCCGACAGAGACAGGTCCGGGGCAAGCCCCTCCAGCGAAAATGTCGGCGAGGTCTGGCGCGAAACGGCGCCCCGATTCTCCGCCGCGGCGGCTCGACGGTTCGACTCGGTGTCCAATAGACTTCTCCGCCCGGCGCACTTCACGGTGAAAAGAACACGCCAACTGCCAAGGTTAGGTTAATCGCCTGAATCGAGACAACACGTGATACGGGTGACCGGGGTGGGGTCTGCTCTTGCGTGAACCGTGTCCGCTTCATGCTCTCCGATCTTTCGTGCCCCCCCGGGGGGGGGCTGGATCAAGTCACGTCAAACGCCGCCAAGAAAATAACGGGGCACGGAGTCCGTAGCCGCCAAGTCAAAGGCGAAATGTCCCACCATCATCGCGGCGAGCGTCATCAGAATGACGATCCATAATGCCAGTATCCCGCCAGTGAGGCGCCAGCTCTTGGGCGGTAGTCCCTGCATCAGAAACATCACGATCCCCGCGACGTTGATACACACAAGGTTGACCGCGAACAGAAACAGGGCGTCCACGGACGCCAGGGGATAGCCCGCGCCTGCATAGATTCCCGCAGCCGAAAGTGGCGGAACGAGCGCGACAGCAATCATCACCCCGACCAGCGAAAGTGAGCTCCCCCGGCTGAACGCGAGCACGCCGGCGGCCCCGCAGGCCAGCGCCAGCGCGATGTCGGCCATGTGCACGACGGTGCGGTTACTCAATTCAGGAACCGCGGGATCGATGGCGACCGTCGCGCCGATGAGAAACCCGATCAGCACGGCCAAGACGCACCCTACAGCAAGCGTTGCTGCGGCCCTGACGCCCAGCTGTCGGTTTCCCACCGTCGTCGCGAGGGCGAGTCCCATGCTGGGCCCCAACAGCGGCGCAATGATCATGGCGCCGATCACCACCGCAGTCTGTCCGCTACGCATTCCAAGCGCCGCGATGACGGACGACAGGGTGACGGTCAGGAGATAGCTGGGCCGGACGTGGAGGCTTTCCTCGATATCATCGTAGAGCTCGTCCGTGCTGATGCGATCGCGACTAAAGAAGTGCTCGAGGGCCGAAGGGCGGGGCCGGTCGCCGGACTCAGCCAGTTCTGAGGCGGCGGTTTCCTCGATCGGCGGCAGTACCGCCTCCAGTTGCGCCACATAGGCGGTGAACGTGGGGATCCTTCCGAAGGCCAGGTTCATCTCATCCAGCAAGCGCTCGGTGTACCGCTGCTGCACCAGACAGCTGAATTTCTCCTGCCCACCGGGAACGGTTTCGCGCCAAAATCGCCGGCAATGGCGCGGCAAAATTTCTAGGAGCCGATCAATTTCAGTCTCGGTCAGAAATATGTCGACCAGACGCGCGGCCATCAGAATCTTCCCATCTGGGTGTTCATCCTCAAGGTGAGGTGGGCTGGATCGTATCTGAAGCGATCTGGGTAGTCAGCCCAAGCCTAGCAGTTGGTCCGTATGGGAGGCAGCGTATAATCGAGCGGAGAACTCCCGAGGTCCAATCCGACCACGAGAAAGCTAGGAGCGGCGGTTCAAGTCGCAAGCCTTAGCCCAGAGCTTCCTCACCACCTACGCAGCGATCTACATCACGTTCGACATCCAGCGGCATCTGACCTGCAGCCCCCTTCGACGTTTCCGCGCCGACGCTGGCCCGGTCTGGGCGACGTTGGTCGCCTGATTTCAGGCAGGGTGGGGCAGGTTTCGACTTGGCGTAGTTAGCCTGTCAATGCCTCCGCGACGAAGCCGTCCGCGCGGCCAAGCCAAGATGAGAGAAGTAGATTGCCACGGCCAAGGTTTGACCGGAAGATGGCCTCTGCGGAGGATCCGATGGGTCAGAGTTGTATGACGAGATCTGACATTGCGTCGTGAAGACCGAAGCCGATCGCGGGGGAACCTCAGCCTTTGGGCCGCCTGCGCCCTTTTTCTCGGCTGGCTGGCCCTTGATGGAGCGGTGGCGCATGGCACGCCGCGCACAATCCCGCAGAACACAACGTTCCCTGCAGCAGGGCCTGTATCTGCCGAAGTCGAGTCTGATGAAGCCGCGATAGACGATGACGGTAATCGTGCACGACGAGAAGCAGCGGCACGGGCGCGCGCGGCAGCGGAGGCAAGTCGGGAAGCTGAAAGGCAGCGCCTAGCGGAATATGAGCTGGCGCTTGACGCGGCGGAATCGTCGCTTGACCGTGCTCACGGCCGACGAACTGCAGACGAAGAGGCAGTTCTGGGCCTGCGACAGCAGGCATTGGAGGCGCGAGTCAGTCCCGTCACGGCTGACAGGGTCTACGACGAGTTGCGGGCCGAGCTCCGCTCGACACGAAGGCAGCTGTCTGTTGCGCTCACGGCGCTTGATGGCGGTGAACAGTTTCCAACCCCGCCGATCCCGGTGGCGCAGCCGCCCGAGGGCGTGTCGACGGGATCGGCGAAGGCGCGGGAGCACAGTCTGCGTCTAAGGCGCGACCAGCTATTGCAGAGGACTCGGGACGAACAACGCACAGATGCCCGCCTCTTGTTGGAGAGACTGACCCTTCTGAACGAGGCCCGGCTCGAGCTGCTCCCCTATCTGAGTCCCCAGAAGCGCCAACTGGTGACCGGGCTTTCATTGTCAGCCTGGGATCAGGTTGCTGCGGAACTGGGGCACCTAGCTCTGATCGTGCGGTACCATGCGGTGGTTCGCGTTCACACCCTCAGGGCCGGAGTGTCCAGCTCGGATGTTCTGCCTTTGGTGACGCGCCTGGTGGGGTTGCTGTTTCTCTCGGCAATCGCCGTTGCGGGTTTCCTGCTTTGGCGAGCGAACATGCGCCGGCTGATACCCGCCTGGGAGCAGAACGTCCGGGATAACAACCTTGCAGCGCTCCGGGCGTCTCCCGATTTTCGTCTCTGGCTTCTGCAGTTGGTATCCTCCCTGCGTAGCCCGCTCGAGTGGATCGCCCTGGCGCTCGTCCTGCGTTGGCTTCTACCCGACGACATCAGAGCCCTGCCGGAAGTTCAAATTGCTGGGTTGGTCATCGCGGCGTTCTTGATCGCTGCACTTGCTGCCCGAGTCCTTGATTTTACGTTTGGCGGGGGGAGCGCCCAATGGGTGCGCAAGGCTCGCGAGTTGGGGCCATTGCGCCTCAAGTCGATGCGATTGGTTGCGAACGTCGTCGTCACCCTGGCCTTGGCATTGACGGTCACCGCACGACTTGTTGGGCAGGGGGCAGTCTATCGCTGGGTTGAGGCGTTGGGCTGGCTTGTGGCGACTGTGGTCGCGGTTACGCTGGTTTATCGATGGAGGCATGTCACCTACGACCGGATTGAGCGTCAGCGTCGGCCAGGCCCCCTGTCGAAATGGATGCTGGCCAACCGATCAGGGCGCATGGCTCCTGCGGCTCTGCTCGTTGGAACCGTTGTCGTGGTGGGCCGTGCTCTCACTCGAAGGGCGAAATCCGTTGGCGGACGCTTTGCCGCTGTCCGGCGTGGGTTCGCCTACCTGTTTCGGCAGGAGCTGAGCCGCACCGACCGCAGAGCGGTTTCGGACCTTGTCGGCCTTGGGCCGCCGCTGGCCGAGGCACTCTCCCCGGATGTGCATGGGGATGTTTGGATCACGCCGCCTCTGCAAGGTGCGCTCGATCATCTCATCCGGAAACCTGGTCCCGGTCTTGTCGCTCTCGTCGGCGAGAGGGGATCGGGAAAGTCGACCGCGTTGAAATATCTCCACAGACGCCTCGGGAAGGCGAAACTTTGTCAGGCGGTCGATTTGGTCGGATCTGACCAAGGAGTCGACCAAGAGGATGAACACATCGCCATGTTGCTCGACGGCGTCGATGAACTCGTACACTTCGACGTTGGGGGCCTTGCCGATCTGGACGCCTGCCTTGAGCGGGCTCGCAAAACCGCTCACCGAGATCTCTGGGTACTCTCCTTTGACAGCGCAGTATGGCCTCTGATTTGCCGCCTGCGCGACCCAACGACTCTCTTTGCTTCCGTGATCCATGTCCCCCGGTGGTCTGACACGGCTATTTCGGAGATACTGACGGCCCGAAGTCAGCAGGCAGGGATAAGGCCGCGCTACGAGCGACTCGTTGATCACGCATCGGAGCTCGACGATATCGACCTGCTCGAAGCTGTCGAAGCCAAGGCGGCGGCTTTTACGCTGCTGTTATGGGATGCGTCGCGCGGCAATCCTGGTGTCGCGCTCCATTTGTGGCGCTCCGTTCTTGGAACCGACGCCGAAGGGCAGACTTTTGTTCGCCCGTTTCAGCCTGTGTCGGAATTGGCAATCGAACGCCTGCCGCTGGATGCCCTGTTCGTCTACCGGGCAGTATTGCGTCAGCCGGGTGCACCGCTGGAGCAACTCGCCGCCGCCACGCGACTGCCGCCAACTACGGTCACCGATGTTCTCAGAGTTGCGGTTGGTCGAGGGCATATTGAACCTGCGGGAGCCGGTCACCGGGTGTCCTGGAGCTGGTTCAGGGCCGTGACCCGGGGGCTAAACCGTCGTCACCTCGAGGCAGATTCATGACGTTCAGGGCGCAAGTGCAGCTTACTGCTGCTGTCCTTTCAGTCTCCGTCGGCTGGGCTTCCGCGGGTCCGGCAGTCGCGGCTTCCGCTGTAAATCTGGCAGAACTTGCTGGCTTCGTCCGGTGGGGAGGCGTGGCTGCATCCGTAGCGGTGTTTGTCGGAGCCATTCTGGTCCTTCGGGGCCTTACGAGATTGTCCGGCGTGCTGTCTCAGCGTTTCGTCAGCAGACGGCCAGCGATCCAGAAGCTGGAATCAGCTTCCCAGTTCATCGTTTACCTTGTCGCCGTCATCGTTGCCGTTCGCTTGAGCTTGAGGATGGATGCGACTGCTTTGACCGTGATCGGAGGCGGTCTCGCCTTCGCAGTCGGCTTTGCGATGAGAGATCTTATGGCAGCAGTGATAGCGGGCATAATCATAATGTTCGACCGACCATTCCAAGTCGGCGATCGAGTAGAATATGCAGGTCAATACGGAGATGTCATCAAGATCGGCTTGCGGAGCGTCCGCATGAATACACTCGATCATAACGTCATTACGATCCCAAATAACAAAATTCTGACAGATGTGACATCGAGCGGAAACTACGGGGCACTCGAAATGCAGGTCCCCTTCGATATTTTCATTGGGATCGACCAGAACGTTGAGTTGGCCATGGACCTGGTCCAAGAAGCTTGTCTTACCAGTCCCTACGCCTACCTTGACCAGGCGGCGCCAGTGTTGGTTAAGCAGCATATCGAAGGAAATTTCGTGGCCTTCCAGATAAAGGCGCGTCCTTACGTCTTCGAGGCGACACATGAGAAGAAGTTTGAGACTGAGGTGACGCTGCGGGTCCAGCGAGCGTTCAGAGAGCGTGGAATTCATCCGCCGCGAATAAGTCTCGCCAACTGAGACTTCATTTCCGCCTGTCTTAATAGAACGGGGTTCCGGCAGCTCTTAGGGCCCAGCCTGACAATACCGGAGCCCTGAAACGCCTGTATTTTTCCCTGTTGCCAAGGAATTCACGGCGAAACGACACTGGCTTATGGGTGACCAGAGACAGCCCGGCATTTGGCGGGGCTAAGCAGGTGTCATTAGGTCGGTGATGTTTCAGGGAAAATGCGTGGCGGACAGGGTGGGATTCGAACCCACGGTAGGCTTCCACCTACGGCGGTTTTCAAGACCGCTGCCTTAAACCACTCGGCCACCTGTCCCCGGTGTGGGTCGGCGTCATAGCAGGGGGAGGGGGCGTTAACCAAAGAAGAAAATGATGCGGGCATTCTGACGGCCTCAAATTAATTTCGGGGCCGGTGCGTCATGTCCACACCTGTATCTGCGGTTCGTATCCTGACGGTTGTGCTGGCGGGCTTGAGCCTGTCGGCCTGTGGCACGGTGGGGGCCGCTGCGGGCCTGGCGGGGGATGTGGCCGAGGGCGGCTATAACCTGGCGGCGGGTACGGTGCGGCTGGGGGCGCGGGCGACGGGTCTGACCGGCGGGTCGCGGTCCGGGGCCTCGGTCCGGGTCGACAATCCGGCGCCGATCGTGTCGGGGACCATGCGGCCCTATCAGATCCGGGGGCGCTGGTACCATCCGGCCGAGGACGCCGATTATGAAGAGGTCGGCATGGCGTCCTGGTACGGGCCGGGCTTTGACGGGCGGCCGACGGCGACCGGAGAGCGGTTTGACCAGAATGCCCTGACGGCGGCGCACAAGACCCTGCCTCTGCCGGGTCTGGTCGAGGTCACTAATCTGGACAATGGGCGGACCGTGGTGCTGCGGCTGAATGACCGGGGGCCGTTCGTGGACGGGCGGATCATCGACCTGTCGCGCGGGGCGGCGGATGAGCTGGGTCTGCTGCAGAGGGGCGTGGGCCGGGTGCGGGTGCGCTATCTGGGGCCAGCACCGAGGCTCTGACCGTCGCGCCTGTTGAAATCGACGCATCGGGCTTGGTTTCGTCCCGTCATGCCGCCATTCTGGACAGATGACGCGCGGACGGTTCATCACCTTTGAAGGCGGGGAGGGCAGCGGCAAGTCGACCCAGGCGGGGCGGCTGGCCGAGCGGCTGCGCGCGCGGGGCCTCGAGGTCCTGCTGACGCGGGAGCCCGGCGGATCGGCCGGAGCCGAGGCGATTCGTGAACTGGTGGTCAATGGCGAGGGCGAGCGCTGGTCGCCCCAGACCGAGGTGCTGCTGATGTTTGCGGCGCGCAACGACCATCTGGAACGTACCATCCGCCCGGCACTGGCCGCGGGGCACTGGGTCATCTGTGACCGGTTTGCGGACTCCAGCCGGGCCTATCAGGGCGGCGGCGGCGGGGTCGACCGGACCTTTATCGAGGCGCTGGACCAGGCCGTGGTCGGGGCGGACCAGCCGGATCTGACGCTGATCTTTGACCTGCCGGTCGAGGAGGGGCTGGAGCGCGCCTTTGGTCGCGGGCTGTTCGAGACGCGGTTCGAGTCCAAGGGGTTGGCGTTTCACGAGCGGCTGCGGCAGACCTTTCTGGACATCGCCGCCGAGCATGAGGACCGGTGCCGGGTGATCGATGCGCGTGGGACCGAGGATGGCGTGGCGCTGCGCGTCTGGGATGCGATCGAGGCCCGGCTGCCCCTGCCGAAGGTGCCGGCGTGACAGACCATCCGCGCGATCGCTATGACGAGGTCAGCCATGAGGCGGCCGAGCAAGCGTTCGTCGACGCCATGGCGGGCGGGCGGCTGCACCATGGGTGGCTGTTGTGCGGGCCCGAGGGCGTCGGCAAGGCGGGCTTTGCCTATCGCGCGGCGCGACGGCTGTTGGGGGCCGCGCCGGACCCGCAGCGGGGGCCGCTGGGCAGTTCGCCGGGAGACCCGACCAACCAGCTGATCGCCGCCCAGTCGCACCCCGACCTGATGGTGCTGGAGCGGGTGACCGAGGGCACCAAGGCCCGCAAGACCATCTCGGTCGATCAGGCGCGGGAGCTGCCGGGCTTCTTCTCCAAGAGCCCCTCGCGCTCGCAATGGCGGGTGGCGATTGTCGACAGTGCCGATGCCCTGAACGTCAATGCGGCCAATGCCTTGCTGAAGATACTTGAGGAGCCGCCGCAACGCGGTGTGCTGTTCCTCGTGGCCCATGCGCCGGGGCGGCTGCTGCCGACCATCCGCTCGCGGTGCCGGCGACTGAGCTTTCCGATCTGGAGCGAGGACCGGCTGGCGGCGCTGTTGCAGGCACGGCTGGGGCTGGATACGGAACCGGCCCGGGCGGCCGCGCGGGCGGCGGGGGGATCTCCGGGGCGCGCCCTGTCTCTGGCGGGCGATGAGGTGGCGGGCATCGACGCCCTGGTCGGCAGCTGGATGCAGGGGGCCGACATGAGCGCGGTGATCCCGGTTGCCGAAAGCCTGAAGCGCGCCGATGGCGGACCGAAATTCGAGCTGATCCTCGATCGGCTGGCTGCCGCCGTGAAGGGGCGGGCGCTGTCGGGCGGGCCGGGCGCGGATGCCTGGGCCGAGCTGTGGTCCAGCATCCAGACGCGGGCCGACCAGACGGCGGGGCTGAACCTAGACCGGCAGGATATGCTGTTCACCCTGATGGCCGAGCTGGACCGGGCAAGGGCCCGCGCCGCATGCTGATCGACAGCCACGTCAATCTGCACGCGCCCCAATTCGACGAGGACCGCGATGCGGTCATCGCCCGGGCGCGCGAGGCCGGGGTCGGGATGATGGTCGAGATTTCGGACCGGCTGGCGACCTTTGAGGCCACCCACGGCCTCGCCATGGCGCATGACGACATCTGGTGCACCGTCGGGGTGCACCCGCACGAGGCGCGACACTATGAGGATCTGATCGTCGAGCGGCTGGTGGCGCTGGCAGCGCGAGAAAAGGTCGTTGGAATAGGGGAGTGTGGGCTGGACTTCCACTATGACCTCAGTCCGCGTGAGGTTCAGGCAGCCGTGTTTCGCGTGCATATTGAGGCTGCGCGCCGGACGGGTCTGCCGCTCGTGGTGCATACGCGGGAGGCCGATGAGGTCATGGGCCAGATCCTGCGCGAGGAGATGGCGGCTGGACCCTTCAAGCTGCTGATGCACTGCTACACCAGTGGTCCAGAACTGGCGGAACTGGCAGCAGAATTGGGCGCCTGGTTCTCGGTCTCCGGCATTGCGACCTTTAAGGCGGCCGAGGATGTGCGGGCGGTCATCCGCGACATGCCGGGCGACCGGATCATCGTCGAGACCGACTGTCCCTATCTGGCGCCGGTCCCGCACCGGGGGCGGCGGAACGAGCCGGCCTATGTGGGCCATGTCCTGGACAAGCTGGGCGAGATCCGGGGCTGGAGCCGCGAGGAGGCCGAGGCGCGGACGACGGATGCCTTCTTCGCCTTGTTTGACCGCATTCCCCGACCGGAGGGTGCATGAGCCGCGAGCTGGAGATCGTCGTCCTGGGCTGCGGGTCGTCGGGCGGGGTGCCGCGCGGCGACGGCGACTGGGGCGCCTGTGATCCGTCCGAACCGAAGAACCGGCGCATGCGCTGCTCGATGCTGGCGCGGCTGACAGGGGGCGAGGGCGAGACGAAGGCGCTGATCGATACCTCGCCGGACCTGCGCGAGCAGGCGCTGATGACCGGGCTGAAGCGGATCGATGCGGTGCTCTATACCCACGATCACGCTGACCAGACGCACGGGATCGATGATCTGAGGGTGTTCGTGCTGCGCAACCGGGCCCGTATTCCGGCCTGGATGGACACGCCGACCCGGGCGGCCCTCGAGAGCCGGTTCCCCTATATCTTCATGGACCAGCAGGGCTATCCGGCGCTGCTGGAGGCGCGGGACATTCCCCCGCACGGCACGCCCTGGACCGTTGAGGGGGCAGGGGGGTCCATCCCGGTTGTGACCTTTGATCAGGGGCACGGACCGATCCGCTCGGTCGGCTACCGGCTGGGCCCGGTCAGCTATTCCAGCGATGTGGATGCGATGGATGAGGCGGCGCTGGACGCCGTGCGCGGAAGTGACCTCTGGATCGTCGATGCGCTGCGCTGGACCCCGCATCCGACCCACGCCCATGTCGACCGGGCACTGGAGTGGATTGAACGAACGGGTGTCCCGAACGCTCTACTGACCAACCTGCACCTCGACCTCGACTATCGGTCGCTGAAGTCGCGCCTGCCGGCCCATGTCGATGTTGCCCATGACGGATGGACCGCGCGCTTCAGTCTTTGACGAAAGGACTCCCGCGTGGCCCGATATGATGACCTCAAGGCCCTGTTCCTGAACTGCAGCCTGAAGCGGTCCAGCGAGCCCTCGCATACCCAGGCCCTGATGGACGTGGCCATCGCCATCATGAAGGCCAATGGCGTCTCGACGACGACGATCCGCTGCGCCGATCTCGACATGCCGCCGGGCGTCCAGCCGGATATGACCGAACACGGTTTTGAGACCGACGGCTGGCCCAGGGTCCAGAAGCAGGTGATGGATGCCGACATTCTGGTGATCGGCACGCCAATCTGGCTGGGCGACAAGTCCTCGATCTGCACACGCGTGATCGAGCGCCTGTACGGCTATTCGGGCAAGCTGAATGAGGAGGGTCAATATGCCTATTACGGGCGTGTCGGCGGTTGCATTGTCACGGGCAATGAAGACGGCATCAAACATGTCGGCATGAACGTGCTGTATTCCCTGCAACATCTCGGATATGTGATCCCGCCGCAAGCGGACGCCGGATGGATCGGCGAAGCCGGCCCGGGGCCGTCCTATGGCGACGACGGCACGGTCGGTCTCGACAATGAGTTCACCCAGCGCAACACGACCTTCATGGCCTGGAACCTGATGCATCTGGCCCGCATGCTGAAGGACGCGGGTGGCATTCCGGTCCACGGCAACCAGAAGACCGCGTGGGACAAGGGCGAGCGCTTCGACCATCCCAATCCGGAATACCGCTGAGCACGGCTCCAGATTTCTCATAATATATCTTAGGCGATATATGCATACCGGGAAAAGCCCGCCGAAACAGATGTCCGGCGGGCTCCCCTTTTCTCAGGTCAATCAGCTGGCGGCGCTGGCCAGCACTTCGGCGAGCGCCTTCATGCGACTGGCCGCCAGAGGCGCAACGCCCTGGGTTTCCGACGAGGCCGTCAGCGACGCGACAACGGACGCTGCAGCAACTGCATCGATCCGACCGGCACGCCAGCCGTCGATGACCGCCGAGACCTGACCGGCCAGAGCGGCGTCGATCGCGTCGGCGCGCTTCAGCTGGTCCAGATAGGCGCCGGCGACATCCGGAGTGTTGGCCCAGCTGACCCGCGTCTGGGTCTGCGGGTTGATCTCATCCATCATGACGGCCTCGGCAGCCGCGATTTCAGCCGCCGACAGCTGGTCCGACGGGACCAGACGCAGGACGTCGAGGCCCCGGGCGATCTCGCTGGAATAGATGCGGCCGTTGAACCAGTACGCAGACCAGGAACCGCCGATCATCAGACGGTCGCCCAGCGGCCCGCGGTCGAAATAGGCGATTTCCATCGGGTTCATCGGATCGGTGAAATCCATGATGGAGACACCGCCCTGATACCAGGCCTGGACCATCAGGTCGCGGCCCGGGACCGGGATGATATTGCCGTTGTGGGCCACGCAGTTCTCGGCCGCTCCCTGAACCGACGGCAGCTTGTGGAAGGTGCGACCGCGCAGCTCGCCGTTGGTGATGGTGGCGACCAGATTGGCGCCCCAGTTGCCGGGGGCATCGGCCGTACAGCGCGGCGAGGTGCCGCCGCCCCACTCGTCCGTGAAGACCACCTTGGCGCCCGTATTGTCGAAGGTCGCCGAGTGCCAGTAGGCCATGTCCGGGTCAAAGATGTCCGAGATGCGCTGCGGGTTCTTCGGATCGGAGATATCCAGCAGGATGCCGTTGCCCGAGCAGGCGCCGGCGGCCTGGCCGATTTCCGGGAAGACCGTGATGTCGTGGCAGTGGTTGGTGCGCGCTGTGGCCTGACTGGCAACGCCGGCACGACCGCCCATCCACAGACCGGCGATGGCGCCGGTCTCGCGGTCCTCGAAGATGCGCGGGCGGTTGACGATGGCGGCGTCCTGCGGCCGATCCAGCGGCACCTCGATCACGTCGATCGAGTACAGGGCCGTCTCCGGATTAGTGCCCGGCTCTCCATCGGAACAGATCGACAGTTCATCGCTGCGGCGGACGCCCGAGGTGGCCGAGTTGTAGACGTAGAGGATATTGGAATCGGCCGGATTCGGCACCAGCGTATGGGTGTGCGAGCCGCGGCAGGTCTGGACGGCGGCCACCTGTTGCGGAGCCTTGATGTCGCTGATGTCGAAGATCCGCACGCCGCGGAAGCGCTCGGGGTTCACAGCGCCGTCGGCACCCGAAGCGCCGCAGTCGATCCGGCCGTTGTTCTGCTCGACCGACATGAACAGCAGATTGCCGTGGACCGACACATCGCCCTGCCCGCCCGGGCAGACGACCGAGGTCACCAGTTGCGGCTCCCCTCCCCCGCTGATGTCATAGATGTTGAAGCCGTTGAAGTTGCCCACGAACAGCTTGCCGTCCGAGACGGCCATGTCGCTGTTGGCCAGGGCCAGCGGGCTGTAGCGCGGCGGGTTGGCGCGGTAAGCTGCGGCCTCTTCCCGCGTGGTCGGCGGCGCGAAGATGGCGTCCGGATCGAAGAAGCCGGGAGGCGGGGCCAGCGTGTGCTCCAGCGCGAGGCCCGAGCTGGCCTCGGCTGCGTCATAGATGCCCGGTGCGAGCTCGGTGCGTTCGTCGGACGGAATGGTCTGGACCTGGGCCGAGGCGACGCTGGCCCCGAGCAGGACGGCCATGGCGGCGACGGATGAATACAGGGCTTTGCGAACAAACATGGCCGCTCCTCAGGGTCAGAGTTCAGACAGAAGGGATTGCATACGCAGGATTTCGGCCGACTGGTCGGCCACGACGGATGAGGCGAAGTCCGAGAGCATCGGGTCATTGCCGGAGTCGGAATAGGACAGCAGCTCGTCGACCATGTCGAGGGCACCCTGATGGTGCTGGATCATGCCTTCAAGGAACAGGCGATCGAACTCGGGGCCTTCGGCTGCGGCAAGGGCGCGCATCTGGGCGGGCGACAGCATGCCCGGCATGATCGGGACGGTGTCGGGATCGACCGGGGCCGCGCCGTGATCGCCATGGCCGGCGTGGGCGTCGTGCCCCGCGTGCGCATCATGGGACGGTGAGGCCGGCGCTGCGGGCCCGTGACCGGCGTGCAGGTCTGCGGCTTCCAGCGGCAGGCCACGCGACAGCAGCCAGTTCTGCATCAGGTCGATCTCGGCTTCCTGGCTGAGGGCGATGCGGCGGCCGATGGCCCGAACGGCGGGCGAACTGGCCCGGGTCTGCAGCAGTTCGACCATCTCCACGGCCTGACCGTGGTGGACGATCATGTGCTGCATGAAGCGCACGTCTTCGTCGGTGTAGGTGGTGCGGCTGAGGTCGACGGCCTCGGCAGCTGTGATCTGGCGCGAAGCCGCGCCGGGCGCGCCCGGGTTGACGATCGGGGCTGCTGCCGGGTCCTGAACGACCGGGTCCTGGCCGATAATCAGACCGGCCAGGGCAATGCCCAGATAGTGCAACAAGACGCGAACCCTTACCCGTTTCAGACGCGGGGCAGACTAGGTCCGCAAGGGTCGGACACGCAAGGATAAAGGCCCCTGCCCCAACCTTACAAATCGCTCATGTTCGAGGCGGGTGGCGCCGGTCCTAGATGTGGATTACCCGGCCGTAGGCGTCCAGTGCGGCCTCGTGCATGGCTTCGGACATGGTCGGGTGCGGGTAGACGATGCCGTGGATGTCTTCCTCGGTCGCCTCAAGCGTGATGGCGGTGACATAGCCCTGGATCATCTCGGTCACCTCGGCGCCGATCATGTGGGCCCCGATCAGGGCGCCGGTCTTTGCGTCAAAGATCGTCTTGACGAAGCCCTCGGTCTCGCCGGACGCGATGGCCTTGCCGTTCACCTTGAAGGGGAAGCGGCCGATTTTCACCTCGCGCTTCTCCTCTTTCGCCTGCTGCTCGGTGATGCCGACCGAGGCGACCTGGGGCTGGGCATAGGTGCAGCCGGCGATGGGCGAATGGACGTTGGGCGTTTTGAACCCGGCGATATGCTCAGCGGCGTGGATGCCTTCGTGCGAGGCCTTGTGCGCCAGCCAGGGGGCGCCGGCGCAGTCGCCGATGGCGTAGAGGCCCTTCACATTGGTCTGGCAATGACCGTCGATGGTGATGTGGCCCCGGTCCATGTTGACGCCCAGCGCCTCCAGCCCGATGCCGTTGGTGTTGGCTGTGATGCCGACCGCCGAGATGCAGACCTCGGCCTCGAGCGTTTCGTCCCCTTTGGCCGATTTGATCGAAACGGCGACTCCCTTGGTCGATTTTTTCACCGAATTGACCGTGCATCCGACGCGGAATTTCATGCCGCGCTTTTCGAACGCCTTTTGCGCAGCCTTGGACACCTCGATGTCCTCGACCGGCATGATGCGGTCGATGGCCTCGACGACCGTGACCTCGGCGCCGAGCGCCCGATAGAAGCTGCCGAACTCGATGCCGATGGCGCCCGAACCGATCACGACGATGGATTTGGGCATGAATTTCGGCGCCATGGCCTCACGATAGGCCCAGATGCGGTCACCGTCGGCTTCCAGCCCGATCTGGGGAATGGCCTTGGCCCGGGCCCCGACGGCCAGCATGACGGCTTTCGCCTCGACCGTGCGGCTGCCGCCCGCGTTGAGGTCGATGACGACCTTGGGCGCTGTCTTGCCCTTTTCCAGCTTTGCCGTGCCCTCGATGACCTCGATCTTGTTCTTTTTCATCAGGAAACCGACGCCGCTGTTCAGCTGTTTCGCGACGTTCCGCGACCGCTGGATGATGGCGTCGAAGTCGAACCCGACCTTGTCGGCGCTGAGGCCGTAATCCTTGAGGTGCGACAGGCTCTCGTACTTCTCACCCGACTTGAGCAAGGCCTTGGTCGGGATACAGCCCCAGTTCAGGCAGATGCCGCCCAGGTTCTCGCGCTCGATGATGGCGACCTTCTGGCCCAGCTGGCTGGCGCGAATGGCCGCCACATAGCCGCCCGGGCCCGAGCCGATGACGATGAGATCGAAGGTGTCAGCCACAGTGTCGTCCTTACGCCAGCATCGTCACGGGGTTTTCGATCATCGGCTTGAAGGCCTGCAGGAAGCGGGCGCCGATGGCGCCGTCGACCACGCGGTGATCGCAGGTCAGGGTGACGGTCATGACGGTGGCTACCGCCAGGCTGTCGCCACGCACGACGGGGCGCTTCTCCCCTGCCCCCACGCTCATGATCGCGCCCTGGGGCTCGTTGAGGATCGAGGCGAACGACTTGATGCCGAACATGCCGAGGTTCGAGACCGAGAAGGTGCCGCCCTGGAACTCCTCGGGCTTCAGCTTGCGGTCGCGCGCGCGCTTGGCCAGGTCCTTGGACTCGGTGGCGATTTCGGCCAGCGACTTGGTCTCGGCCGCACGAATGATCGGCGTGATCAGGCCGCCGTCGATCGCCACCGCCATGGCGACATCGGCATGATGGTGCATGGCGATGCCTTCGGGCGAATAGCTGGCATTGGCTTCCGGCACGGCCTTCAGGGCCATGGCCACCGCCTTCATGATGAAGTCGTTGACCGAGACCTTGATACCCTGCGGTTCCAGCAGGGCGTTGACCTGGGCGCGAGCGGCCAGCAGTCCGTCGATCTCGCAGTCGATGGTCAGCGGGAAATGCGGCACGTCGCGGAAGCTGTCGGTCAGGCGGCGGGCGATGGCCTTGCGCATGCCGTCCAGCGGGATGAGGTCGTAGCTGCCGTCCGGGATGCCCATCTGGGCCAGGGACTGGACCTTGCGGGGTTCGCCGGCAGTGGCGGCGGCAGTGGTGCTCTTGGCCGTGCCGCCCTTGCCGGCGGATTCGACGTCCGCCTTGACGATACGGCCGTGCGGACCGGTGCCCTTGAGGGTCTTCAGATCCAGACCGGCGTCTTTCGCCAAGCGGCGCGCGAGGGGCGAGGCGAAGATGCGTTCACCGTCCTTGGCCGGTGCGGGCGGCGCCTTGGTGGCCTCCGCCTTTTCTGCCGCAGGTTCAGGCTTCGGCCCAGCCTTGGCGTCTTCCTTTGCGGTCTCGGGCTTTTTCGGCGCGGGCGCGGCGTCGTCTCCGGCCAGACGGGCGATGGGGGTGTTGACCTTCACGCCTTCGGTCCCGGCCTCGACCAGGATTTCAAGCACTTCGCCCTCATCGACCGCCTCGACCTCCATGGTCGCCTTGTCGGTTTCGATCTCGGCGATGACGTCTCCGGCCGAGACGGTGTCGCCGACCTTGACGTGCCATTTGGCCAGAACGCCCTCTTCCATCGTCGGGGACAGGGCGGGCATCAGAATGTCGGTCATGCGGCGCTCACTCCTTCTCGACGAGGGTCTGGACGTCATTGCGCTTCAGGACTTCCGAGAAGCCTTCGAGGATGGCGTTATAGGCCTTGCGCTCATCGTGGCCGTGACGCACCGCATAGCCGTGGGCCATGTGCTTGGCCGCGAGCGCCAGCATGTGGCCGTACTGGCGCGGGTCGCTGAAGGCCGGCTTGATCGACATGACCGGCTCGCCCTTGGACCACCACATGCGGGTCAGCTCGACAGCATCGGGATCGGAGGCGACGCTTTCCGGCGTCGTCAGCTGGTATTCGGACGGTTCCTGGGTCATGCGGTCACCGCCTTCACAGCCTTGATGATCTTGTCGACGCCCGGAAGCGACAGGGCCTCCAGATTGGCGGCATAGGGCAGCGGCACATCTTCCTGATGCACGCGCAGTGGCGGGGCGTCCAGATAGTCAAAGGCGTGCTCGATCACCCGGGCCACGACCTCGGCGCCGACGCCCATGGGCCCCCAGCCTTCCTCGGCCGAGACCAGCCGGTTGGTCTTCTTCACGCTCTCGACGATGGTTTCGTGGTCCAGCGGGCGCAGGGTGCGCAGGTCGATGACTTCGCAGTCGATGCCTTCTTCGGCCAGCTTTTCAGCGGCCTGCAGGGCAAAGCCGACCATACGGCTGTGTGCCGTGATGGTGACGTCGGTGCCCTCGCGGCGGACCTTGGCCTTGCCGATCGGCAGGACGTAGTCGTCGACCTCGGGCACGTCGAACTCGATGCCGTACATCATCTCGTGTTCGAGGAAGACGACCGGATTCGGATCGCGGATGGCCGCCTTCAGCAGGCCCTTGGCGTCGGCCGCGTCATAGGGGGCGATGACCTTGAGGCCGGGCACCTGGGCGTACCAGGCGGAATAGTCCTGGCTGTGCTGGGCGCCGACGCGGCTGGCAGCGCCGTTCGGCCCGCGGAACACGATGGGCGCGCGGATCTGGCCGCCCGACATATAGAGGGTCTTGGCGGCCGAATTGATGATGTGGTCGATGGCCTGCATGGCGAAGTTGAAGGTCATGAACTCGACGATGGGCTTCAGCCCGGCCATGGCCGCGCCCACGCCCAGACCGGCAAAGCCGTGCTCGGTGATCGGGGTGTCGACGACGCGCTTGTCTCCGAACTCCTGCAGCAGTTCGCGGCTGACCTTGTAGGCGCCCTGGTACTGGGCGACCTCTTCGCCGATCAGGAAGACGCTCTCGTCGCGGCGCATCTCCTCGGCCATGGCGTCGCGCAGGGCGTCGCGGATGGTGGTCTTGACCAGCTTGGCATCGGCCGGGATTTCCGGATCTTTCAGCTCGGTTTTCGGCTTGACCGGCGCATCGGCAGGGGCGCCTTCAGACTCAGGCGCCTCCTCGGCTTTGGCATGGGCCTTGGGAGCTTCGGGCGCAGGGGCGGCGGCGCCATCCTCACCGGCCAGACGGGCGATGGGCGTATTGACCTTCACGCCCTCGGAGCCCTCGGCCACGAGGATTTCCAGCACTTCGCCCTCATCGACGGCCTCGACCTCCATGGTCGCCTTGTCCGTCTCGATCTCGGCGATCACCTGTCCTGCAGAGACCGTGTCTCCCGCCTTGATGTGCCATTTGGTCAGCGTGCCCTCTTCCATGGTGGGCGAGAGCGCCGGCATCAGAATGTCGGTCATTATTTCTTGCTCACCAATGTCCAATGCCGACGAGTTGGCATACCTTTTTTGATCCGGCCCTCATCCTGAAGTCGCTGTGCGGACCAACGCATTTGATATTGCCAATCATAAAAGCGATCTCCGCTTGCCCTCAGCTCCGGCTCGTAATGCTCCCAAATATGCTTGGCGACTTCCACGATCGTGGCTTCGCCCCCTGCATTCTTCAGGGCCTCAACCACCCAATCTCCAAGCTCAACCTTAAGATTGGACATGCTCACGCCTCCACGTAGACGTCGGTGTAGAGCTCGGAGGGGTCCGGTTCGGGGCTTTCCTGGGCGAACTGGACAGCCTCGGCGACGATACCCTTGATCTCGGCGTCGATGGCCTTGATCTCGTCCTCGGTGGCCTTGGCCTCGGCCAACAGTTTTTTCACATGCTCGATCGGGTCGCGAGTGGTCTTCATTTCGTCGACCTCTTCCTTGGCCCGGTATTTGGCCGGATCGCTCATGGAGTGGCCGCGATAGCGATAGGTCTTCATCTCGAGGATGAAGGGGCCGCCGCCTTCGCGGGCGCGCTTGACCGCCTTGGCCACCGCGTCACGGACGGCGATGACGTCCATGCCGTCGACCTGCTCGCCCGGAATGCCGAAGCTGGCGCCGCGCTCGCTGAGCTGGGTCGTCGAGGACGACCGCTCGATGCTCGTGCCCATGGCGTACTGGTTGTTCTCGATGATGTAGATGGCCGGCAGCTTCCATAGCTGGGCCATGTTGAAGCTTTCGTAGACCTGGCCCTGGTTGGCCGCGCCGTCGCCGAAATAGACGAAGGCGACCGAGTCATCACCGCGATAGCGTCCGGCAAAGGCCAGACCGGTGCCGAGCGCCACTTGGGCGCCGACGATGCCGTGGCCGCCATAAAAGCCGGTCGGCACGTCGAACATGTGCATCGAGCCGCCCTTGCCCTTGCTTGATCCGCCAATGCGGCCGGTCAGCTCGGCCATGACCTCTTTCGGGTCCATGCCGGCGCACAGCATGTGGCCGTGGTCGCGGTAACCGGTGATGATCTTGTCGTGGCCCTGTTTGACGCTTTCCTGGACGCCCACGGCCACGGCTTCCTGGCCGATGTACAGGTGACAGAAGCCCCCGATCAGCCCCATCCCATACAGCTGGCCCGCGCGCTCCTCGAACCGGCGGATCAGCACCATCTCGCGGTAGTAGCGCAGCAGGTCTTCCTTGGTCGCGGCGGGGCCGTTGGACCGTTTGGCAGACGTGGATTTCTGTGCGGCGGCTTTCGCCATCCGGGCCTCCCGGCGTTGCGGCCCGTCGCCCATGCGCGCGCCTGTCATTACGAAAGCGGCTTTAGCAGCCTTCGTTCCGAAAACGCAAAGCGGCCCGTCCGGGCTGTAACATTAGTTTAGAGGCTGGGGGCGGCCTGTGTGGCCACGGGTGTCGCGAGGCTGACCCGGATCACATGGTCGGCCGGGTCGGCATAGCCCAGCAGCACCCGCGCACGCTCTTCCAGCAGGTCGCGCGACAGGTGGTCGGTCTGGAGATAGCGAACGCGGAGTTCCAGGTCCTGGCGCTCCTCGGTCAGCCGCAGGTATGTGGCTTCGCGTTTGGCCAGGGTCGCGGCGCGTTCATCACCGGTCAACAGGCCGTACTGCCCCGTCAGGGCCTGCACCCCCAGATAGAGGACGCTCAAGACAAGCAAGGCAGACAGGACGTAGGGCTTCATCCATTCAGGCACTGAGAACGCTCCTTCTGAGCGTGAACTATGGTTCTCGATGCCTGCACGAAAATGCCTAACGAACCGTAGCTTGGCCGTAAGATTTCAGCACGAAATGGCGGTTGTTCCGTCTATTTCAGCAGCATGCCGTCGCCGAAATAGAGGCCCTGGTCGCCCAGCATCTCCTCGATGCGAAGCAGCTGATTGTATTTGGCCGTGCGGTCCGAGCGGGCCAGCGAGCCCGTCTTGATCTGTCCGCAGTTGGTGGCCACCGCCAGATCGGCGATGGTCGAGTCCTCGGTCTCGCCCGAACGGTGGCTCATCACGGCGGTGTAGCCCGCACGATGGGCCATATCGACCGCATCCAGAGTCTCGGAAAGTGTGCCGATCTGATTGACCTTGATCAGGATTGAGTTGGCCAGGCCCTCGCCGATGCCGGCGGCCAGACGCACGGGATTGGTCACGAACAGATCGTCGCCGACCAGCTGGATCTTGTCGCCCAGACGGTCGGTCAGCAGTTTCCATCCGTCGAAATCATCCTCGGCGCAGCCGTCCTCGATCGAGACAATCGGGAAGCGCTCACACAGGTCGGCCAGATAGGCGACCATGCCATCCGATTCGAGCGTCTTGCCTTCGCCTTCAAGGCGGTACTTGCCGTCCTTGTAGAATTCGGTCGAAGCGACATCGAGGCCGAGGTGGAAGTCCTCGCCCGCCAGATAGCCGGCCGCCTGCCCCGCCTTTGTGATGAACTCCAGCGCAGCCTCGGCCGAGGCCAGGTTCGGGGCAAAGCCGCCCTCATCGCCGACGTTGGTGTTGTGGCCCGCATCCTTCAGCGCCTTCTTGAGCGCGTGAAAGATTTCCGCGCCCATACGCAGGGCTTCGGAGAAGCTCTCGGCCCCGGTGGGCAGGATCATGAATTCCTGAATGTCGATCGGATTATCGGCATGGGCGCCGCCGTTGATGATGTTCATCATCGGGGTCGGCAGGATGCGGGCGGTGACGCCCCCGACATAGCGGTGCAGCGGCAGGCCCGCCGACATGGCGCTGGCCTTGGCGCAGGCCAAGCTGACGCCGAGGATGGCGTTGGCGCCCAGACGGCTCTTGTTGGCCGTGCCGTCCAGACCGATCAGCGTTTCGTCGATGCGACGCTGGTCTTCGGCATCCAGACCGCTGAGCGCATCGAAGATCTCGCCATTGACGGCATCGACCGCCTTCATCACACCCTTGCCGCCCCACAGCGACTTGTCGCCGTCGCGCAGCTCGACCGCTTCATGGGCGCCGGTGGAGGCTCCCGACGGCACAGCCGCACGCCCGAAAGCGCCATCTTCCAGCGTCACATCGACCTCGACCGTGGGATTGCCCCGGCTGTCCAGAATCTGGCGGGCGGTGATGTCGGCGATGTCGGTCATGGCGTTCGGCTCGGGGCTGGGAAATGTCAGGTCGCGCGGGTGTAGCGCAGCCCCGGCCAAACGCCAATCAGCCTGTCAGATTCAGGCGCAGCCTTCGATGTACTGGATCGAGGGGCCGCCCGCATGGATGGCCATGACCGTGCCGTCTGACCCGATCTCATAGACGATGCCCCGGGCGTTCTCGTCCTCGATGTACCCCTCGCCGCCGCTGCGGGTCCAGACGGTGACATATTCGGCGGGCGCATCCTGATATTTGTGCGGGGTGACAATCGCCTGATCCCCATAGGCGGCTTTGACGCGTTCGGCCGTGTCGCCGACGCGGAGCCCCTTGTCCGTCATGATTTCAGACGGATCGGTCAGCGAAATACGGGTCAGGCGATCGCTCTGAACCATCAGCAGCATGGATTCGGGTGCGCGCTCCGGACGGAACTGATCGCAGCTTTCGGGGTCGGGGCCACCGACGGCATTGGGGTTGGCGTCTTCGCCCAGGGCCTCGACGATCTCGGCGCGGGTCATGCCGATCCGCAGGGACTCCCAGCCCTCTCCGGTCAGAGTGACACCCGTCGTGGCAGCGGCCGTGGGATCCGTGGCCGCGGGCGGCGGTACCGGCTCGGTCGGGGCGTCCGCTTCAGGACTGCAGGCGGCCAGCAAGGCTACTATGCCTACGGTGCCGAACATCAGTTTCAGATTGCGGTTCATGTGATGACTCCCCCTCGTCGGCAGCGTAACGCACAAAACGCCGCCCGGGTGCCCCGGACGGCGCTGAAATGTGCAGACAGTCAGGTGTCGCCGAAGCGACGGACCTAGTCTTCCTTGGGCGTCAGAACCTGACGGCCACGATAGGTGCCGGTCTTCAGGTCGATGTGGTGCGAGCGGCGCAGCTCACCGGTGTCCTTGTCCTCGACATGCGGGTTCGAGCCCAGCGAGTCGTGGGCGCGGCGCATATTGCGACGCGAGGGGGATACTTTGCGCTTCGGAACGGCCATTTCCGTCTCAATCTCGGTTAGAGGCACCCGTTGGGGCGCGAAAACAATTGCGGCGGCCCAGAAGAGCCGCCAGCGGAGGGCGGCTTATGCCTCAACCCGCGCCGGAGTTCAAGCGTCTGTGCGCCCCAGCCATTCCTCGCGCGAAACGGCGTAGAAATAGCTGTTCTTCCACTCGCCCCCGACATTCCAGGTCCGCTCGGCAAAGCCGGTGCGGCGAAAGCTAAGACTTTCCAGCAGGCGAATCGATGCGGCATTGTCGGGATCGACGTCGGCCGTGGCCTCCGCGTGGTCGGTCACGGCGAACAGGCGGTTCAGGACTGCGACCACGGCCTCACGGGCCAGCCCCTGCCCCCAGTGGTCGGGGTGCAGGATGTAGCCGATGTCCGGCGCAGCAAAGAAACCGGCCTTGCCGATCACCTGACCGTCGCGCTCGATCAGGAAGTCGAGGCCCGAATGCTGCCGGGCGATCATGCTGTCCAGCCAGGCACGGGTCTGGTCGAGGGTCTCATGGGTCGGCGACGACCACCAGGTCATGGCCTCGGGCCGGGTGAAGACGGCGTGCAAGGCGTCGAGGTCGTCCCGTCGGGCCGCTCGCAGCACCAGCCGGTCCGTAACGATCCGGTCCAGCGGCTTTTCAAGCACGGTGAAGGCCAGGTCGTCGCGCTTCGGTAAACCAAACCGGGGGTCGGTTGCCGGAAAAGGCCGGGTCTCGCCCGTCAGCCGGTAGCCGCGCCGCTGATACCATTCGATCAGCTCGTGCCGGTGTACGATGACGGTCATCTCCATCCGCCGGGTCTGGTACTCCCGAAAAGCGTAGGCCTCGGCTGCAGCGATCAGGCGTCGGCCCAGACCCTTGGCCTGCAGGGTGGGATCGACCGTCAGCATGCCGAGATAGGCCAGCCCCTCGCCGCGATCGGTGACGTGAACGCAGGCGGTCAGCGCGTTGCCGTTGGTGGCGACCAGCACGACCTGACCGGGCGTGGTGATGGCTGAGCGGAGGGAGTCGCGGTCGATGCGGCTGCCGTCCAGAAGGTCGGCCTCATGCGTCCAGCCGCGACGGGCGCTGTCGCCGCGATAGGCGGCATGCACCAGCGCATACAGCGCCTCAAGGTCATCGGGTGTGGCAGGGCGGACCTCAGACATCCAGCCGGTCCGCGACGATTTCGCCGAGGGCCAGCGAACTGGTGAGGCCGGGGCTTTCGATGCCGAACAGGGCCATCAGGCCGTCGAGGCCGTGCACCTCGGTGCCATGCAACTGAAAGTCGGGTTGCTCCTCGCCTTCCCCATGCAGCTTGGGCCGGATGCCGGCATAGTCGGGGACCAGACGTTCGGCCTCAACATCCGGCCAGAAGCGACGGATATAGTGGGCAAATACGTCCCGCTTGTCTGGATCGACGCCGTAGTCCTCGGTCTCGACGAAGGCGAGGTCCGGGCCGAACACCCCCTGCCCGCCCAGATCCTTGCGGTAGTGGGTGCCGAGGGCGCCTGCGATGGGCGGTGGATAGATCAGCCGGTTGAAGGGCGCCGGACCGGTCAGGCGGAAATAGACGCCCTTGCCGAAATGGCCTGCGGGGATGCGGTCGGCCGGATAGCCCTCGATTGATCGGGCGACGGCCTGGGCCGCCAGGCCGGGGGCGGTGACCAGCAGGCGGCTGGTGATCGTCATGGCCCCCTCCCCGCCAACCCGGATCGAGAAGCCGCCGCCAGCCAAAGGTTCAGCCCCTTCAAGCGGTGCGGAGACGACGACCGACCCGCCCGCGTCCTCGATCTCGCCTTGCAGCGCCAGCATAAAGCCGTGGCTGTCGAACACGCCGCTCTCGGGCGACAGGATGGCAGCATGGGCATTGAGGGCGGGCTCGAGCGCCCGGGCCTCGGCGCCTGTGAGATGTTCCAGCCCCTCGACGCCATTGGTGGTCGCTTGCCGGAAAATGGCTTCGATGCGGGCGACCTCGGTCTCATCGGTGGCCACGACCAGCTTGCCGCATTTCCAGTGATCGACCTTGCGGCTCTCCAGAAAGGCATAGAGCCGGCGCCGCCCCTCGACGCAGGCGCGCGCCTTCAGCGATCCGGTCGGATAGTAGAGGCCGCCGTGGATGACCTCGGAATTGCGCGAGGACACGCCCTGGCCGATGTGGCCTTCTTTGTCGAGCACCAGAACCGTCAGACCGCGCTTCGACAGCGCCCGACCGCAGGCCAGACCCACGGCCCCTGCCCCCACGACCGTGGCGTCGAAGTCGAAGGTCATGACGCCCCGTAGCGCCGCGCGGCCTCAGCCTCGAACCGGCGGATCAGGGATTCGACCGCGCGGTCGAAGTTGGCCTTCAGCATGGCGTCGAGGATCGGCGACCGGAAGGCGAAGTCGATCATGAACTCCAGCCGCGCGCCCTCAGGATGCTGGAAGAAGGCCCAGCGGTTCTTCAGATGTTTGAACGGCCCCCGGATCAGCCCGACCTCGACCTTCGACTGATTGACGTCATGCCGGACCCAGGTGGAGAACCGCTCTTTCAGAAAGGCGAAACCGACACCCGCCTCGGCATCCAGCAGGCTGACACCGGGGGCTTCCTCACGCGCGTTCCAGACGCGCATGGAGGTGACCCAGGGCACAAAGTCCGGATAGGCACGCACGTCAGCGACCAGCGCGGCCAGCTTGTCCGGCGCATAGGGCAGAACTCGGGTCAGGGTGTGGACGGCCAAGCGAGGCTCAGCGTCCGGTCTGGGCCAGTCGCGCCGCCTTGAGCCGGGCGAAGTCGTCGCCGGCGTGGTGCGAGCTGCGGGTCAGGGGCGAGGACGACACCATGAGGAAACCCTTGGCACGGGCGATGGCCTCATAGGATTTGAACTCGTCCGGGGTGACGAACCGGTCGATGGCCGCGTGCTTGCGGGTCGGCTGCAGGTACTGGCCGATGGTAATGAAGTCGACGCCGGCCGAGCGCATGTCGTCCATGACCTGCATGACCTCTTCCTTGGTCTCACCCAGGCCGACCATGATGCCGGACTTGGTGAACTGGTTGGGGTCGCGTTCCTTGACCTGCTGCAGCATGCGCAGGGAGTGGAAGTAGCGGGCCCCGGGCCGGATCTTCAGATACAGGCGCGGGACGGTTTCAAGGTTGTGGTTGAAGACGTCGGGCTTCGCGTCGATCATCACCTCGGCCGCGCCGTCCTTGCGCAGAAAGTCGGGCGTCAGAATCTCGATGGTCGTGTTCGGCGCCTGGATGCGGATCTGGCGCACGACCTCGGCGAAATGAGCCGCGCCACCGTCGGAGACGTCGTCCCGGTCCACCGAGGTGATGACGACGTGGTTCAGGCCCAGCTGGGCCACGGCCAGCCCGACCTTGGCCGGCTCTTCGGGGTCGAGCGGTTGGGGCAGGCCCGTCTTGACGTTACAGAAGGCGCAGGCGCGGGTGCAGGTGTCGCCCATGATCATCAGGGTGGCGTGCTTCTGGCTCCAGCACTCGCCGATGTTGGGGCAGGCCGCCTCCTCGCAGACGGTGACGAGGCCCTTGTCCTTCACGATGGCCCGGGTGGCATTGTACTGGCCCGACCCGGGGGCCTTGACCCGCAGCCAGTCGGGCTTCTTCAGCACAGGGCTTTCCGGCCGGTTGCGCTTTTCCGGGTGGCGCAGTTCGGCGGGCGACCGTTGCAGGGTGTCGATCAGGGTGACCATGGCGTCGGGGCTTCGGCGGCAGCGTAAGGGCTCAAGAGCCGCTATGTCGGCCTTCAGCACCCGGATGGCAAGCCGCAAGGGTCTGCAGCGTGTCCTCACGCCGTGTAACTTATCTTTTCAAGGGGCGTTCGGGTCTCTAGTTTGCCCCTCACAGCAAGGAGGGGCGCCAGACCCCTCACAGGGAGGTATCGTTTGTCGTCAGATATGCACGCCAGGGCCGTTCAGGAAACAATCTTCGACGCCCTCGTCGCGGCTCGCGACAAATATGGTGACAAGCCGATCCTCGAGGATCTGGACCGGAACCCGTTGACCTATACCGGGCTGATCCGGGCGGCGATGGTGCTGGGTCGAAAGATCGCCGCCATAACCGAGCCGGGCGAGCGGGTCGCCATCCTGCTGCCGTCCAGCTCGGGCGTGGTGGTCACCTTCTATGGCCTGCACGCCATGGGCCGCGTGCCGGTGATGCTGAACTTCACTTCCGGCGAGATGAATTTGAAGGCCGCGATCAAGGCCTCGGGCGTCAATCGCATCCTGTCGGCCAAGCGCTTTGTCACCCAGGCCAAGCTGGAGGCACTGACCGACAGCTTGGCCGAGGTCGCCGAGATCATCTGGCTGGACGACATCCGCAAGACCATCGGCCTGCCCGACAAGCTGTTCGGCCTGATGGCCGGGTTCTTTCCCAAGCAGTTCCGCGTGGAGACCCAGCCGTCGGATCCGGGCGTGATCCTGTTCACCTCGGGCAGTTTCGGCAGCCCCAAGGGGGTGATGCTCAGCCAGTCGAACCTGGTCTCGAACGTGCGTCAGGTGGCCACCCACATCGACCTCGATCCCGACTGGGTGATGTTCAATCCCCTGCCGACCTTCCACTGTTTCGGTCTGACGGGCGGCGTGCTGCTGCCGCTGCTGACGGGGATGAAGGCATTCCAGTATCCCTCGCCGCTGCATGCCAAGCAGATCGTCGAGCTTTTGCCCGATGTGAATGCCTCGATCCTGTTCGCCACCGACACCTTCCTGAACCAGTATGCGCGGGTGGCGGGGCCGGACGATTTCGCCACACTGCAGTTCGTGGTGGCCGGAGCCGAGCGGGTCCGGGACGAGACCCATCATCTGTTCAATACGCGCTTCGGCGGCCTGAAGCTGCTGGAAGGCTATGGCGCGACCGAGGCGGCGCCGGTCGTCGCGGTCAACCACCCGGACCGGAACCGTCCGGGCACGGTCGGTCAGATGCTGCCGGACATGGAATGGCGGGTGGATCCTGTCGCCGGGATCGAGACCGGCGGGCGCCTTTACCTGCGCGGCCCGAACGTCATGGCGGGCTATATCTCGTCCGACGACCCGGACCGGCTGGAGCCCCTGCGGGACGGCTGGCACGACACCGGCGACATCGTCGAGATCGACACTGATGGCTATGTCAGCATTCTTGGGCGCGTAAAGCGGTTCGCCAAGGTCGGCGGCGAGATGATCAGTCTGATGGCGGTCGAGGGTCTGGCCAGCGCGGTCTGGCCGGAGTCTCGCCACGCCGTGGTCGCCGTGCCCGATAGCCGCAAGGGTGAGAAGCTGGTGCTGGTCACCGACCGCATGGATGCCGAGTCGGGCCGCCTGTCCGAATGGGCGCGCAGCCATGGGGCCCCGGACCTGGCGGTACCCAAGCGGATCGTCAAGGTGCAGGAAGTGCCGGTTCTGGGCACGGGCAAGACCGACTATGTCGCCATCCAGCGCATGGTCGAGTCCGAGGCCGAAGCCGCCTGACCGTCCTTAGAACGACGATTGATCTGAAACCGTAGCCATTGCAGTCTCCCCTCTCCAATCATGGGAGGCTTCCATCATGTTCGATTCGCTTGAGCGTCATCGTCCTACGGCCCTGGCGGGCCTTCGGATCATCACCGGTCTCATGTTCATGCAGCACGGGACCCAGAAGATCTTCTCCTTCCCGGCCGAGGCCATGGGCCCCTTCCAGCTGATGAGCCAGATGGGCATCGGCGGGGTGCTGGAACTGGTCGGCGGTGCGCTGATCGTGCTGGGCCTGTTCACCCGACCCGTGGCCTTCCTGATGTCCGGCATGATGGCGGTGGCCTATTTCCAGTTTCACGCCATGGCGGGCGGCCTGTTCCCCATGGTCAACGGCGGCGAGCTGGCGGCGCTGTACTGCTGGGTGTTCCTGTATCTGGTGTTTGCGGGACCGGGCGCGTTCAGCGTCGACGGCATCCTGGCCAAAAAGCCCTAACAAGGCCCCTGCCCCGGGTTCGGCCCGGGGCAGGGATCGCCGTCAGCCGAACAGCTTCTTCGCGGTCTCGGCCGCCAGACGGCCCTGGAAGCGGGCGCCTTCCAGTTCATTGTCGCTGGGCATGCGCGAGCCGTCGCCGCCGGTGATCGTGCTGGCGCCGTAGGGGGTTCCGCCGGTGATCTCGTCGATGCGCATCTGGCCTTGCCAGGTATAGGGCAGGCCCACCACCAGCATGCCGTGGTGCATGATCGTCTGGATCAGGCCGATCAGGGTCATCTCATTGCCGCCGTGCTGGGTCGCGGTCGAGGTGAAGGCGCCGCCGACCTTGCCGGCCAGGGCGCCCTTGGCCCAGAGACCGCCCGTCTGGTCGAGGAAGTTGCGCATCTGGGAGGCGGCGGTGCCATAGCGGGTGCCTGCCCCGATCAGGATGGCGTCATAGTCGGCCAGCTCCTCCACCTTGGCGATGGGCGCAGCCTGATCCAGCTTGTAGCCGCTCTTCTTCGCCAGTTCCTCGGGGACCAGTTCGGGCACGCGCTTGATGTCGACGGTCGCGCTGTCAACCTCGCGGGCGCCTTCCGCGATGGCCTCGGCCATGCGTTCCACGTGTCCGTAAGTCGAGTGATAGAGGACGAGAACCTTGGGCATAAAAGCCTCCTTGTAATATGTAACTGTTACAGTGTCGAAATAGGATACGGCAGCGTGCAATCAAGGGTCGCTCACCACATTTTTCAGAAGGGGCAGACCCGTCTGTAGAAGGCGTCGTCTCCGGGAACGGTTGCACCGCGGGCCAGCAAAAACCGGTGCTCGATCACCGAGGCCTGCTGCTCGATGTTAAGGGTGGCCCAGTTTGTCCGGGGGCCGCAGTCGTAGGCATAGGCGGCGGGGTTGTCGCCGGCCTTGAGCTTGGCGATCAGCAAGTTGACGCCCTGCTGGGCCTGCCAGACGTGGACCAGTTCGTGGATCAGGGTCGCCTGACGCCTCAGCGGTCCCTGTGACAGGTCGTCCGCCCAGACGGCTGTCGGCCAGCAGATCCACTCGCGCCCTGCCACCCCGCCCGGCACGAAGGCGCGCCGGAGCAGGGGCGGCAGGCGGAGAAGGCGGACGGTGTCGGTCCGCAGCGCCGGACCGAAGACCGACCGGGCCAGATCGACCTCGCCCGGAGCGAGGGCCCGGATCATTTCACCATCATCGGCGGGATGTGCGGCCGGGGCGCCAGCCGTTCGGAGTTCAGCACCTCGGTGGTCGGGCCGGTCCACTCCCAGTGCCAGGGCTCATAGACATAGGGGACGAAGCCGAAGCGGTGGGCATTCTCGACCAGCCAGCGATAGGCCGGACCGCGTGTCTGGTGCCGGCGGTTGGCCCAGCGGGTCGAGTCGACCCCGTGTCCCGCCAGATGGCCGACATAGAGGTCGATCGCGGTCCCCGTGCGGTGGGGCGAGCAGACCGCGCGGCGCAGCCCGTCGCAATTGCCCTCGCGGGCACAACGGGCGGCGTCGGCCTCGGGATCGCGATAGCTGGAGAAGACCTGCAGCAGTTCGGGGTTGTCGGCGATCTCGGGCACTTCGGCGCGGGCGGCGCGGACCATCAAGCGATAGGCATTGAGGACGTCATACTGGAGCAGGCGCACCATGCGGTCGGCGTGCTCCTCGGTCGGGTCGAGATACCCCAGCTCGCTCTGGGGCGGCGGTTCCGGGCAGATGTCGGCCACGCGCGCCATGACGAACGGACGGCGCTCCTGCCACAGACCCTTGAAGACCTGGAAGGTGTCGCGGGTGAACAGTCCGTTAGCGACGAGACCATAGCGCTTCTGGAAACCGGCGAGGGCCACGGCAAAGCCGGGGGTGTCCGGGCCGCAGGCGGTGCCGAGTTCCCGCGAGATCAACGGCAGATAGGCCAGCCAGCCGCGCTCGGTCTGGTCGAACGGCCGCCACACCATCCAGTCGAAGGAGTAGCCGTTGGCCAGCGCAATCCCGGCAAAGCCGGGAGGCCCGCCGCAGTCATCCTGGGCCAGGGCCGGACGGGCCACGCCCAGCCCGATCAGGAGAACAGCCGCAAGGGTCACGATCCGCGTCATGGCGAGAGGAAGCCTGACGCCGGGCCGGAGAGCAAGGGGGCACTCGCCAGACGCGGATTCGCGGTATGACGGGAGGCGCGGTCGAGTCGCGCCTTGAGCCAGCGGTTCTTCATGACGTCTGCCCCCTCGCCCGCCAAACGCCTGCCGAACCGGACGCTGGCCGCCTTTTCGGCCGCCTGCCTGCCCTATGCGGCGCTGGGCCTGCCCGTCTATGTGACCCTGCCCGAGTTTTACGCCAGCCATGTCGGCGTCGATCTGGCGCTGGTCGGGGTGATCTTTCTGGTCATCCGGCTGGCCGATATCGTTGTCGACCCGGCGCTGGGCATGGTCATTGATCGCACGCACAGCCGCTTTGGCCGCTATCGACTGTGGATGGGGATGGCCGCGCCGGTGCTGATGCTGGCGGTCGGCATGCTGTTCATGGTCAGTCCGGGCGCGGGCGGCGCCTATCTGGCGATCTGGCTGATCGTCCTGTCGCTGGGGTTCTCCGTCAGCCTGTTGTCGCAGGTCAGCTGGGCCTCGACCCTGACCAGTGACTATGACCAGCGGTCGCGGATCTATGGCTGGTGGCAGACGGCCAATATCGTGGGCGTTCTGGTGGTGCTGTTGATCCCGGCGCTGGTGCAGAATCTGGGGATCGGGGACTATGCCTCGGCCGTGCGCTGGCAGGGGTGGTTCATCATCGTCGCCCTGCCGCTGACTCTGGCCATAACCTTTGCCTTTACGCCCGAGCCCAAGGCCGGCCCCAGCCCCGACAAGGCCGCGCGGTTCGCCTATCTGTCGCTGTTCAAGCTGCCGGTGATGCAGAGGCTGCTGACCGCCGACCTGATGCTGGGCATTGCGCGGGGCGTGGTCGGGGCGCTGTTCTTCTACTTCTTTGAGGCGGTGCAGGGCTTTGCCCGGGCCGAGACCTCGATCCTGCTGCTGGTCTATTTCGTTGCCGGGCTGGCGGGGGCGCCGGTGTGGAGCGCGCTGGCGGTGCGGATGGGCAAGCACGCGGCGCTGATCCTGGCCTGCGTCTATTTCGCCGCGACCCTGCTGCTGGCCGCCTTTGCCGGGCCGGTGCTGGTGCCGCTGGCCGAGGCGGCGGGGCTGGGCAATGCCGAGGTGGTGGTCGCCGGCCTGATGGTGGCGCTGGTCGGTCTGGCCTTTGCCTCGGGCGATCTGCTGCTGCGCGCCATGATGGCCGATGTTGCCGATCAGGTGCGGCTGGAGCAGGGCGAGGACCGCACGGGCCTGTTGTTCTCGATCCTGACGGCGACCTCCAAGCTGGGCTATGCCGTGTCGGTGATGACCTTTGCCGGGCTGAGGCTGACCGGGTTCGATCCGACGCTGGGCGGGGCCAACAGCGAGACGGCGCTGATCTGGCTGCAGGCCATGTTCGCGGGTTTGCCCGCCCTGTGTCTGGTGGTCGGGGCCTGGGCCCTGTGGCGCTATCCGCTGGATCAGAAGCGCCATGCCGAAATCCGCGCGGCGCTTGAGGCCCGGGGCGGAGCCGGTTAGGTCCGGCGCATGACCGACATGCCCCCTGCCCCGCTCGACCGCCTGCGCGCCATCATGGTCCGGCTGCGCGATCCCGTGACCGGCTGTCCGTGGGATGTGGAGCAGACGTTTCAGACCATCGCGCCCTATACGCTGGAGGAGGCCTATGAGGTCGCCGACGCCATCGAGCGCGGGGATTTCGACGAGCTGAAGTCCGAACTGGGCGACCTGCTGTTTCAGGTCGTGTTTCATGCGCGGATGGCCGAGGAGGCCGAACTGTTCGATTTCGACGCTGTGGCCGGGGCCATCGCCGACAAGCTGGAACGGCGGCACCCGCATGTGTTCGGCGACGAGGCCGCCAAGGCGGATGCCGTGTCGCAGAAGGCGCGCTGGGAGGACATCAAGGCCGCCGAACGGAGCGCCAAGGCCCAGCACGGGGTGCTCGACGATGTGCCCGTCGGCCTGCCGGCACTGGCCCGGGCGGCCAAGCTGACGAAGCGGGCGGCGCGGGTCGGATTCGACTGGCCCAGCACCTCCGAGGTGTTCGCCAAGCTGGACGAGGAGGTCGCCGAGCTGAAGGTCGAGATCGCCACCGGGTCCAGCGAGCGGATGAAGGACGAGGTCGGTGACCTGCTGTTCGTCGTCGCCAATCTGGCCCGCAAGCTGGGCGTCGAGCCCGAGGATGCCCTGCGCGGATCCAATGCCAAATTCGTCCGCCGGTTCGCCTTCATCGAGGCCGAACTGGCCAAGGATGGGCGCACGCCCGATCAATCGGACCTGACGGAGATGGACGCACTGTGGAATGGGGCCAAGGTCGCGGAACGCGGGTGAGCGGAAGCTCCCGTCCGTGTTTGCGGCGGGTTGGAGGGCGGGCGGAGCGCCGGGCCTTCGCCCGGAGAAGATAGATAT